>Ga0210086_1001147_pt1 | contig 14058 bp, 15 predicted proteins | sample China_Galinas_PW_3_FD_184867 | JGI IMG/M metagenome (GOLD analysis project Ga0210086, IMG submission 184867) | Wetland microbial communities from San Francisco Bay, California, USA, that impact long-term carbon sequestration - China_Galinas_PWB_D2... | ecosystem: Environmental > Aquatic > Marine... | reverse complement strand
TCCTTTCAAGGCTCGTCGTGTCGACCGGTAATGTAATGCGGTCGAAGCGACAGACGAGCCGCACCCGAACGCAAGGACAGCTACCAGTGCAGACACACGAGATCAGGAAGCGGTTCCTGGATCACTTCGTGAACGCGGGCCACACCGAGGTGCCCAGTGCCTCGGTGATCCTCGACGACCCCAACCTGCTGTTCGTCAACGCCGGCATGGTGCAGTTCGTGCCCTACTTCCTGGGCCAGCGCACCCCGCCGTACACCACCGCCACCAGCATCCAGAAGTGCATCCGGACCCCCGACATCGACGAGGTCGGGATCACCACCCGCCACAACACCTTCTTCCAGATGGCGGGCAACTTCTCCTTCGGCGACTACTTCAAACGACGTGCGATCGAACTGGCCTGGACCCTGTTGACCAACCCGGTCGACGAGGGCGGCTACGGACTCGACCCGGAAAGGCTCTGGGCCACCGTCTTTTACGACGACGACGAGGCCGTGCAGCTGTGGCAGGAGATCGCCGGGCTGCCGATCGAGCGGATCCAGCGCCGCGGCATGGCCGACAACTACTGGTCGATGGGCATTCCCGGGCCGTGCGGGCCGTGTTCGGAGATCTACTACGACCGCGGGCCGCAGTACGGCATCGAGGGCGGGCCGGAGGCCAACGAGGACCGCTACATCGAGATCTGGAATCTCGTCTTCATGCAGAACGAGCGCGGTGAGGGCACGTCCAAGACCGACTTCGAGATCCTCGGTCCACTGCCACGCAAGAACATCGACACTGGTATGGGTGTCGAACGCATCGCCTGCCTGCTGCAGGACGTCGACAACGTCTACGAGACCGACCTGCTGCGTCCGGTCATCGACGTGGTGGCCAGGGTGGCGCCCAGGGGATACAACCAGGGCAATCACGATGACGATGTGCGCTACCGCGTCATCGCCGACCACAGCCGCACGTCGGCGATCATCATCGCCGACGGCGTCACCCCGTCCAACGAGGGCCGCGGATATGTCCTGCGCCGGTTGCTGCGCCGCATCATCCGCGCCGCCAAGCTGCTGGGCATCGACACCCCGATCGTCGGCGAACTGATGGCATGCGTGCGCGACGCGATGGGGCCGTCGTACCCCGAAATGGTCAGCGACTTCGACCGGATCAACCGCATCGCGGTGGCCGAGGAGACCGCATTCAATCGCACGTTGGCCGCCGGCTCGAAGCTGTTCGAGGAGGCCGCGGCATCCACCAGGTCCGTCGGCAAGACGGTGCTGGCCGGGTCGGATGCCTTCACCCTGCACGACACCTACGGCTTCCCGATCGAGCTGACCCTGGAGATGGCCGCCGAGGCGGGGCTGTCCGTCGACGAACTCGGGTTCCGTGAGCTGATGGCCGAGCAGCGCCGTCGCGCCAAGGCCGACGCCGCCGCACGTAGGCACGCCCACGCCGACCTCTCGGCGTTCCGCGAGCTCGTCGACGCCGGACCCACCGAGTTCACCGGGTTCGACGAGCTGACGTCCGAGGCCCGCATTCTGGGCATCTTCGTCGACGGCAAGCGCGTGCCGGTGGTGGCCCATCACCCGCGGGTGCACTCCGAATCCCCGCCGCCGGAGCGGGTCGAGATCGTCTTGGATCGCACGCCGCTCTACGCCGAGTCCGGCGGGCAGATTGCCGACGCCGGCTCGATCAGCGGCACCGGAGGCAGCGAATCGGCCAAGGCCGCCGTCACCGACGTGCAGAAGATCGCCAAGACGCTGTGGGTGCACCGCGTCAACGTGGAATCCGGCGAGTTCGTCGAAGGCGACACCGTGCTCGCCGCCGTCGATCCGAAATGGCGCCGTGGTGCCACGCAGGGCCACTCGGGCACCCACATGGTGCACGCGGCGCTGCGACAGGTGCTGGGCCCCAATGCCGTTCAGGCGGGTTCGCTGAATCGTCCCGGCTACCTGCGGTTCGACTTCAACTGGCAGGGCCCGCTGACGGAGATCCAGCGCACCGAGATCGAAGAGGTCACCAACGAGGCGGTCGAAGCCGATTTCGAGGTGCACACCTTCACCACCGCACTGGACAAGGCCAAGGCGATGGGTGCGATGGCGATGTTTGGTGAGCAGTACCCCGACGAGGTTCGCGTCGTCGATATCGGCGGCCCGTTCTCGCTGGAGCTCTGCGGCGGCACCCATGTGCACAATTCGGCGCAGATCGGGCCCGTCACCATCCTCGGCGAGTCCTCGGTCGGTTCCGGTGTGCGCCGCGTGGAGGCCTACGTGGGCCTGGACTCCTTCCGTCACCTGGCCAAGGAACGCGCCCTGATGGCCGGACTGGCCTCGTCGTTGAAAGTGCCCTCCGAAGAGGTGCCGGCCCGGGTGGCCAACCTGGTGGAGCGGCTCAAAGCCGCCGAGAAGGAACTCGAGCGCACGCGGCTGGCGACGGCGCGCGCGGCCGCGGCGAATGCCGCTACAGGTGCGGAGCAGGTCGGTAAGGTCCGACTCGTGGCGCAGCGGATGGCGGCCGGCGTAACTGCCGCGGACCTACGCTCGCTGGTCGGTGATATTCGCTCCAAGATGGGCACCGGACCAGCCGTCGTCGTGTTGATCGCCGAAGGCCCGCAGAACGACGGGGTCGTCACCGTGCCGTTCGTCGTCTCGGCCAATCCGGACGCCCAGGATGCGGGCGTGCGTGCCAACGAGCTGGTCAAGGTGATCTCCTCGGCGGTCGACGGGCGCGGCGGTGGCAAGGCCGACCTTGCACAGGGCTCAGGAAAGGATCCGGCCGGCATCGACGCGGCGCTGTCTGCCGTGCGCGCAGAGATCGCCCGGGGCTGAGACGCGTGCATTCCGCCCACAACCGCGTCCCCGATCGGCCCGGCGCCGATGACCCGGGACGGGGCCGGCGGCTCGGCGTCGATGTCGGCAGCGTGCGGATCGGGGTGGCGGTCAGCGATCCCGACGGGATCCTGGCCACACCGGTGGAGACGGTACGTCGTGAACGAACCGGCAAGCACCTGCGCAGGCTGGCGGCGCTGGTCGACGAGTTGGACGTCGTCGAGGTGGTCGTCGGGCTGCCGCGCACACTGGCCGACCGGGCCGGGGCGTCGGCGCAGGACGCCGTCGGGGTGGCCGAGGCGCTCGCCGCGCGGCTGGGTTCGGTGCCGGTGCGACTGGCCGACGAGCGGTTGACCACGGTCAGTGCCCAGCGGTCGCTGCGCGAGGCGGGGGTGCGGGCCAAGGCTCAGCGTGGGGTGATCGATCAGGCCGCTGCCGTGGCGATTCTGCAGGGCTGGCTGGACCAACGCCGCAGCGCGGCGCCGACCCCTGCGGAGCGCGATGTCCAACCTTGAACGGGATCGAGCGCGGCCGGTGGCGGTCGGGCCCCCGCGGCACCGGATGAATCGTGCCGAACGGGCCCGGGCGCGGCGCAACGCAAAGCGCCGCAGGGCGATCACCGGGTCGGCGGTGATCCTGCTGATCGCGGTGGTGATCGCCGCGGTGTTCCTGGGTTCCCGACTGTTCCACTCTGGGCCCGACACGGACTTCACCGGTAGCGGCAAGGACGATGTCGTGATCCAGGTCCACGACGGAGACTCGACCACGCAGATCGGGCAGACCCTGCGCGATGACAACGTCGTCGCCACCGTCAAGGCCTTCGTCGAGGCGTCCCGCAACAACGCCGGGATCGCCGCCATCCAGCCGGGTTTCTACAAAATGCGCACCGAGATCCCGGCCGCATCGGCGGTGCAGCGGCTGACCGACCCGGCCAACCGGGTGGGCAAGCTGGTCATCCCGGAAGGGCGCCAGCTCGACGACATCGCCGATGCCAAGACCAACGCCGTCACCGCGGGCATCTTCTCGCTGATCTCCAAGGCCACCTGTGTGGATCTCAACGGCCAGAACAAGTGCATCTCGGTTGACGGCCTGCGCAGTGCGGCCGGGCAGGCAACGCCGTCGGCGCTGCATGTGCCCGGTTGGGCGGTGCAACGGGTCAGTGCGATGGGAACCAACCACCGCCGCGTCGAAGGGCTGATCGCGCCCGGCACCTGGAACGTCGACCCGGCCGGGTCACCCCAGTCGATCCTCGCCACGCTGATCGGGGCGAGTGCGACGCAATACGAGCACGGCGGACTGCTCGCTACCGCGACGGCGATGAACATGTCGCCCTACGACATCCTCATCGTGGCGTCCCTGGTGCAGCGCGAGGCCAAGCCGCACGATTTCCCGAAGGTCGCGCGCGTCATCTACAACCGGCTGGCCGAGGACCGCAAGCTCGAGTTCGACTCCACCGTGAACTACCTGCTCGACCGTCAGGAAGTGGCGACCACCGACGGTGACCGTGCCCAGAACACGCCGTGGAACACCTACGTCAACCTGGGGCTGCCCGAGACGCCGATCTGCTCGCCGGGCGATCAGGCACTGGCTGCCGCCGAGCGCCCGGAGCCGGGGGACTGGCTGTATTTCGTGACGGTGGACCTGCAGGGCACCACCCTGTTCACCCGGGACTACCAGCAGCATCTGGCCAATATCGAGCTGGCGAAACACAATGGCGTCCTCGACTCCGCGCGATGAATCGCGATGACCGGACCGCGTAAAGCGGCGGTGCTGGGTTCGCCGGTCGCGCATTCACGTTCACCTCAGCTGCACCTGGCGGCCTACCGCGCGCTGGGCCTGACCGGCTGGACCTATGAGCGTATCGAGTGCACGGCCGACGAACTGCCGTCTCTGGTGGGCGGCTTCGGGCCGGAATGGGTGGGGGTTTCGGTGACCATGCCCGGCAAGTTCGCCGCCCTGCGGTTCGCCGGCGAGCGCACCGAACGCGCCGAGCTGGTCGGTTCGGCCAACACCCTGGTCCGCACCGACCACGGCTGGCGCGCCGACAACACCGATATCGACGGCGTGGCGGGCGCGCTCGGCCACGCCGACAACCTGCGCCGGGCGATCGTGCTCGGTTCGGGCGGAACCGCACCGGCTGCCGTCGTCGCCCTGGCCGACCTCGGAGTCACCGAGATCGCCGTCGTGGCGCGTAACCGGGAGAAGTCGGCCAGGCTGCTGGAGCTCGGCGCGGCGGTCGGTGTCACGACGGCGTTCTGTGATCTCGCGGACCCGCAGCTCGCCGGCATCGTCGCCGACGCCGACGTGCTGGTCAGCACGATCCCTGCGGACGCCGCCGCCGAACACGCGGCAACCTTCGCCAGTGTTCCGGTATTGCTCGACGCGATCTACGACCCGTGGCCGACACCGTTGGCACGGGCGGTGCAAAGCGCCGGCGGTCAGGTCATCAGCGGCCTGCAGATGCTGTTGCACCAGGCGTTCAGCCAGGTCGAACAATTCACAGGCCGGCCCGCTCCGCGTGAGCAGATGGCGGCCGCGCTGGGCTAGCCTGCCGGCGTGCTGTTGCTCGGCTGGTGTACCGCCGCGATCTGGTCGGTTGCGTTGACCATCAAGGATGTTCGCGAACGAAGGCTGCCGAACTCGCTGACACTGCCGGGTGCGGCGGTGGTGGTGGCGGTCGCGACGCTGGCCGGGCGCGGTGGGCCGGCGATCGCCGGCGGCCTCGGGCTTGCCGCGATCTACCTGATCGTGCACCTGCTGGCGCCGGCCGGGATGGGCGGCGGTGACGTCAAACTGGCCGTGGGCCTGGGTGCGCTCACCGGTGCGTTCGGCACGGCCGTGTGGACGCTGGCCGCACTCGGCGCGCCACTGCTGACCGCAGGGCTCGGAGTCGTCGCGGCGGGCAGGCTCGCGACGCTGCCGCACGGACCGTCGATGTGTGCGGCCAGCCTGGCCGCGACGGCGCTCGCCGTGTACTAGCGATGATGCGACTCGGCTGCTGCCCGGAAGGTTTCGAGTTCTCGACGTCGGGTCCGCCCGGCATGGCGTCGACCGCTTCGGGGCCGGCGAGTGCCAGATGGACGAACGGGTCTTCCGGGTGGCAGTCCACAGGCAAGCTCGATCGTCATCGTGACACCCCGCTGTGGGCCAGCACCTGAAAGGCCTCGTCGACGAGGTTCTCCAGGTCGAGTTCCCCCCGGCTGGACGTCCAACGGTCGACGGCGATGTTCAGGCAGTCCATGGCGGCGGCGGCCAGCACGCTGGCCCGCATGTCGGCGTGCGGTGACCGGTCCCACCGTCGCTGGAGTGCGGCGACCAGCGCCGGGCGCCATCCGGACTGCTTCTCGAGCTGCTTGGCGGACAGCGCCGGGGTCTGCTGCACCAGGCACGCCAGCGCCAGCGACCCACCGGGGTCGCGCCGGTACCGGTCGATCACGATGTCCAGGGAGCGCCGCAGCGCGGTCCAGTCGTCCTCGGTGTGCGGTCGCGCATCCAGCGCCGCGGCGACCTGCTCGCCCTGGTCGTCGAATGCGACCAGGGCTGCTTCCTCCTTGGTGTTGAAGTACCGCAGGAAGGTGCTGCGCGATACCCCGGCGGCGAGCGCCAGGTCGTTGATCGTGACGTTGTCGAAGCCCTCACGCACGAACATGTCGTGGGCGACCTGCGCGAGGTCGGCGCGGATCGCGGCCCGGGCGATGTCGCGCGTGCTGGCCCGGGCGGTCATGAGAACACTGTAGCGATCCGGAGCCACGATAATGAGACTAGGTTGCTAATATGACACTGAGTGCCAGAGGCCACTTGGTGCCGATGGCCGCGCCTGTGCGGGCGCAGCCACCTGAATGGAGGATCTTCATGTCAACAGCCACCCGTGTACCGCCCCTGACACCCGACGAGCTGAGCGCGGAGCAGAGGCAGCAGCTGGGCGGGTTCGCCGACATGAGCTACGTGCAGGTCATGCTTCGCCATCCGCAGCTCAACGCCACCTTCACGCCACTGCTGGCCAAACTCGTCGCAGCCTCCGACCTTCCCGCCCGGGATCGTGAGGTACTGATCTTCCGCACCGTCGAACTCTGCAACGAGACCTACGAGTCGACCCACCACAACCTGATCGCCCGCAGCGCCGGGATGACCGACGCAGAGATCGAGGCGGCCCGAAGCGGGACGGGATGCAACGACTTCGACCGGGTGTTGATCATGGCAGCCGAGGAGCTGGTCAGCGACCAGTTCGTCACCGACCAGACCTGGCAGCAGCTCGGCGAGCGCTACGCCGTCGCCCAATGCATGGAGGTCGTCGCCCTAATGGGGATCTACGTCATGATGGCCATGTTCACCAAGAGCTACGGTATCGAGCTGGAGGACGACGAGACCTTCCAGAGCTTCGCCGCGCTGCGGCAATACACCTGACCCGCATGGCCATCTGCCGGCCGGGGGTCAGCCGCCACCGGTGCGGCCCACCGCGACACCCGCCAGGCGCCGCCAGCAGATTGGGTCCCGCCTTGCCGACGTGGGAGAATGGCACTCGTGTTGCGATGGACGACCGCCGGTGAATCCCACGGCCGCGCGCTGGTGGCCGTGGTCGATGGCATGGTCGCCGGGGTGAGTGTCACTTCCGGGGACATCACCGACCAGCTGGCCCGGCGCCGCCTCGGCTATGGCCGTGGGGCGCGGATGAAGTTCGAAAAGGACCAGGTCACCGTCCTGGCCGGGATTCGACACGGCAGCACCCTGGGCGGGCCGATCGCGATCGAGATCGGCAACACAGAGTGGCCCAAGTGGGAGACGGTGATGGCCGCCGATCCGGTGGATGACGGCCAACTGGACCAGGAGGGTGGAGCGCGCAACGCCCCGCTGACCCGGCCCCGTCCCGGCCACGCCGACTACGCCGGCATGCTCAAATACGGTTTCGACGACGCACGCCCGGTCCTGGAGCGCGCCAGCGCCCGCGAGACGGCGGCGCGCGTCGCGGCCGGCACGATCGCCCGTGCCTTCCTGCGCCAGGTCCTCGGCGTCGAGGTGGTGTCGCACGTCATCTCGATCGGTGCGTCGCAGCCCTATGACGGGCCACCGCCGACCGCCGACGACCTGTCCCGCATCGACGAGAGCCCGGTGCGTGCCTTCGACAGGCCCGCCGAGGCGGCGATGATCGCCGAAATCGAGGACGCCAAGAAAGACGGTGACACCCTCGGCGGTGTCGTCGAGGTCCTCACCCACGGCCTGCCGGTCGGGCTCGGCTCCTTCACCAGTGGTGACAGCCGGCTGGACAGCCAGCTCGCCGCGGCGGTGATGGGGATCCAGGCCATCAAGGGCGTGGAGATCGGCGACGGCTTCGAGACCGCCCGTCGGCGTGGCAGCCGCGCCCACGACGAGATGTTCCCCGGACCCGATGGGGTGGTCCGCTCCACCAACCGAGCCGGTGGCCTCGAAGGTGGCATGACCAACGGCCAGCCGCTGCGGGTTCGGGCCGCGATGAAGCCGATCTCGACGGTGCCGCGCGCGCTGGCCACCGTCGACATGGACACCGGCGACGAGGCCGTCGCGATCCACCAGCGCTCCGACGTGTGTGCGGTACCGGCGGCAGCGGTGGTGGTCGAGACCATGGTGGCCCTGGTCCTGGCGCGTGCGGTGCTGGAGAAGTTCGGCGGCGACTCGCTGGCCGAGACTCGGCGCAACATCGACGGTTACCTGAAGGCGGTGGCCGAGCGGGTGCCGTCGGACGCCGCGGTGCGGGTGTCGGGGTAGTGACGATGGCACCGAAGGCCGTGTTGGTCGGGCTGCCGGGCTCGGGGAAGTCCACCATCGGCAGGCGACTCGCCAAGGCGTTGGGGCTGACGATGCTCGACACCGATGCCGTGATCGAGGAGAAGACCGGGCGCAGCATCGCCGACATCTTCGCCACCGAGGGGGAGTCGGGGTTCCGCCGGATCGAGGAACAGGTGATTCGGGAGTCCCTGCAGACCCACGACGGCATCCTGTCGCTGGGAGGCGGTGCGGTCACCACGCCCGGAGTGCGTGAGGCTTTGGCCGGGCACACCGTGATCTTCCTGGAGATCAGCGCCGCCGAAGGCGTGCGCCGCACCGGCGGCAGCACCGTGCGTCCGCTGCTGGCCGGACCCGACCGCGCCGAGAAATACCGCAAGTTGATGAACGACCGGGTCCCGCTGTACCGGCAGGTGGCGACGATGAGGATCAACACCAACCGGCGCAACCCGGGTGCGGTCGTGCGCTACATCGTGGCGCGGCTGGAGAACCCGCAGCCGCCCAGGCGCCGTCGGCCGCCGTGGCGGCGGTCCTCGTCGGCGCAGACACCGGATCGCCCCGACGCGCCTCCACCGGAGGCCGTGCTCGAGCCCACGTCCGTCACCCCCGCCACCCCGGCGGCGCTGGCCGCCCGCCGTGCCGGAGCTCGCAAATGACCGAGAACACCATGCCCGATCCGGACACCGAGGCCCTGACCGCCCCGGTCACCGTCGAGGTCGCCGTCGACCCGCCCTATCCGGTGATCATCGGTACCGGACTGCTGGGCGAGCTGGGAAAGCTGCTCGGCTCGCGGCACAGGGTCGCGATTCTGCACCAGCCGGTGCTGGCCCAGACCGCCGAGGCCATCCGGACCCACCTGTCCGGCATGGGAGTCGACGCGCACCGCATCGAGTTGCTCGACGCCGAAGCGGGCAAGGACTTGCCGGTGGTCGGCTTCATCTGGGAAGTGCTGGGCCGCATCGGGATCGGCCGCAAGGACGCAATCGTCAGCCTTGGCGGCGGGGCGGCCACCGACGTGGCGGGCTTCGCGGCGGCGACCTGGCTGCGCGGAGTCGACATCGTGCACGTGCCGACCACGCTGCTGGGCATGGTCGATGCCGCGGTCGGCGGCAAGACCGGCATCAACACCGACGCCGGTAAGAACCTCGTCGGCGCGTTCCATCAGCCCGCCGCCGTCCTGGTCGATCTGGCCATGTTGGAGACGTTGCCCCGCAACGAGCTGGTCGCCGGCATGGCCGAGGTGGTCAAAGCCGGTTTCATCGCCGACCCGAAGATCCTGGATCTCATCGAGGCCGACCCACAGGCCGCCCTCGACCCGACGGGTGTGGTGCTGCCCGAGCTGATCCGCCGGGCGATCACCGTCAAGGCCGAGGTGGTGGCCGCCGACGAGAAGGAGTCGGCGCTGCGCGAGATCCTCAACTACGGCCACACGTTGGCGCATGCCATCGAGCGGCGCGAGCGCTACCAGTGGCGGCACGGGGCCGCGGTGTCGGTCGGCCTGGTGTTCGCAGCCGAGTTGGGCAGACTGGCGGGACGGCTCGACGACGCCACCGCCGACCGGCACCGGGCCGTGCTGGCCTCACTGGGTCTGCCGGTCAGCTACGACACCGATGCCCTGCCGGATCTCGTCAAGTACATGGCCGGCGACAAGAAGACCCGATCCGGCGTGCTGCGCTTCGTAGTGCTCGACGGACTGGCCAAGCCCGGCCGCCTCGAGGCCCCCGACCCGGCCCTGCTGGCGGCCGCCTACGCCGAGGTTGGGGGGCCCGTGGACGGTGAACAGGAGGTGACCCCGTGACCACGGTGTTGGTGCTCAACGGTCCGAACCTGGGCCGGCTTGGCCGGCGCGAGCCCGAGGTCTACGGCAGCACCACCTACGACGAGCTGGTGGCGTTGATCGAAGACCAGGCCAGCGAGCTGGGGCTGACGGCCGTTGTGCGGCAAAGCGACAGCGAAGCCCAGCTGATCGGCTGGATCCACGCCGCCGCCGACGCCGGTGATCCGGTGATCATCAATGCGGGAGCGTTGACCCACACCTCGATCGCGCTGCGTGACGCCTGCTCGGAACTGCGCGCACCGCTGATCGAGGTGCACATCTCCAATGTTCATGCGCGCGAAGAGTTCCGGCACCACTCGTATCTGAGTGCGGTGGCGACCGGCGTGATCGTGGGGCTCGGGGTGCGTGGCTATCTGCTGGCGCTGCGCTACCTCGCCACCCCCGAGGCCACCCCCGACTGAGCCGACGACTGGCTGTCGATCGACACCATCTAGCGCCGATCAGGGCTGGACCGACCTCGGACGTCCGCATCCTTGCCGGCCCCTCGGCCGGACGCGCCACGCAGACATGCGCGTTGTGGACTGCCCGATGGCTCGGTCTTGGTCTTGCGATTCACCGTGATGGTGCCGCACGCGTGACCCGGCCGCTGCGGTCTAGATCGACGCCGGGCACTCGCGCTGGGTCAGCGTCGAGGAAGTGGCCAACCGGCTCAACGAGGTCGGCGTGGGCCGCGCCCGCGGCTTCAGCCTCAACACCGCCAACTTCTTCACCACCGAGGAGGAGATCGGTTACGGCGAGGCGATCTCCGGGCTCACCAACGGTGCGCACCACGTGATCGACACCGGACGCAACGGCGCCGGAGCCATGCCGGATGACCCGCTGTACTGGTGCAACCCCAGCGGCCGGGCACTGGGCGTCCCACCCGCCGCGGCGACAGCGGGGCCCGCACGCGGACGCCTACCTGTGGGTCAAGCGTCCCGGCGAATCCGACGGCTCCTGCGGCCGCGGGGAGCCGGGGGCGGGCACCTTCGTCAACCAGTACGCCATCGAGCCGGCCAGCAATGCGGGCCGGTAGGGGCCGCACGCCAGACCCCAGCTGCCCGGCACTCGGGTGTGTGCAGAGCCCGCGAAGTTACCAGCCGGTAGGCTGCCCCGAGAGGATTCGGAGGGCTCACATGTCAGACCTGAAGTACATCGACATCCATGGTGATCGCATCGCCGTGCATGACACGGGCGAAGGTGAAGCGCTACTCCTGATCCACGGGATGGCCGGAAGCTCGAAGACATGGCGGGAGATCCAGCCGCAGCTGGCCAAGAAGTATCGGGTGATCGCGCCGGACCTGCTCGGACACGGCCGTTCTTCCAAGCCGCGCACCGACTACTCGCTGGGCGCCTTTGCCGTCGGCCTGCGCGATCTCCTCGATGAGCTGGGGGTCACCTCTGCGACGGTCGTCGGGCACTCGCTGGGCGGCGGAATCGCGATGCAGTTCCTCTACCAGCACCCGGATTACTGCCGCCGCCTTGTCCTGATCAGCAGCGGTGGGCTCGGCCCCGACGTGGGTTGGGTCCTGCGCCTGCTCGCGATGCCGGGCGCCGAACTCGTCATGCCGGTCATCGCTCCCCCTCCGGTGCTGCGTGCCGGCGAGTCGCTGCGCTCGCGGCTGAGTTCCCTGGGTCTGCGCTCCCCGCGCGGCGCGGAGATCTGGAACGCCTACTCGTCCTTCACCGACTCCCAGACTCGCGGCGCCTTCCTTCGGACGCTGCGGTCGGTGGTCGACTACCGGGGCCAGGCCGTGAGCGCGTTGAACCGGCTCAAACTCAAGCAGGGGCTGCCGACGCTGGCCATCTGGGGTGAGCAGGACGCGATCATTCCGGTGGAGCATGCGTATTCCGCCCTGGAGGCCCGCCCGGACTGTCGGGTGGAGGTGATCCCCGGTGTCGGGCACTTCGCCCAGGTCGAGGCCCCGGCTGCGGTCGTCGATCTGATCGACGACTTCATCGCGACGACATCGGTTCGATCGCTGCCGGCCAGCACCACCAGCTGAGGCCGGCAGCACCGATGTGCGAGCTGAGGACCGCGCGCATGCTCTCGGCCCCGCCGACGTAGACGATGCCAGGTGAGTAGGCGGCGAACTCGTCGATGGTCGGAAGTGCGGCCTCGACGCCGCTCTCGTTGTTCGCCCGCACATCGGGGTCCGGGCGAGAAGTCCCTCCGCTGACTCGATCCGCCGACCGCGATAATTCCGGAGCGGTGCCCCCACACCATCCCCGAACGCAGCGACCAGATCGCCCGCCGCAGAGCCCAAGGCCGTCACGGCGGGCGCCACCGGCGTTCTCAGGCCGAATCTACAAGCACCGCAACACCGTCGAGCGAAGCTTCAACCGGCTCAAACACTGGCGGGGGATCGCCACCCGCTACGACTGTGATGACCTACCTCCGCGTCCGCGACTAGCAGACACAACCTAGTCCTTGCCCGGCTTGTCCCCTTCGGGGTACTCGATCGCCTCGGTGGCGTCCTCGCGTTCGGCGGTCGCGATCGCGGAGGTCTGCTCCTCGGCTTCGGGTGTCACTCCGGTCGCGCCGAGACCCTGGATCGGACCCGTCTTGTCGTCGTCGCGTACGGCTTCGAACACGTCGGTGTCGGCACCGTCGGTGGTCCGCCGGCGCGGCTCATCGGGCCGGTGGCGGTCGACCAGGTACCGGCCGACGGTCACCGCGACGATGGCCGGGATGAACACCAGCAACGCGGTGAACGCGGCGAACGTGGTGAGCTCGTTGATCAGGCCTTCGGCATAGACGCTCTTGTAGAAAAGCGAGGTCATCCAGGCGCCGAGGCCGCCGAGCACGCCCGCGGCCAGCCCGGAGACCAGCCACGTCATGGCCAGATCGCGGCGACGATCCGGGTCCGGGTTCTCGTGCGCGTCGGCGCGGCCGTCGATCAGGCCCCAGACGAACGCCCCGATGGCGAACAGTGCCACCAGAATGATGCTGATCAGGCCCGCCTTGGTTTCGTAGAGGTTGATCAGCGTTCCCTGCACCACGCGGACGACGATCATGCCCGCCGCGAACACCAGTCCACGCAGCATCCAGGTAGTCATGGGGCATCAGCGTAGCGAGTACCGTCGGCGACCGTGACACATTCTCAGCGTCGGGACCGCCTGGCGGCCCGGCTGGCGGCCGATGGACTGGACGCCATGCTGGTCAGCGACCTGGTCAATGTTCGGTACCTGTCCGGCTTCACCGGATCGAACGCGGCGCTGCTGGTGTTCGCGGGTGACACACCGGCGGTGCTAACCACCGATGCTCGGTACCGCACGCAGGTGGCACGTCAGGCGCCCGACCTGGAGGTCGCGATCGACCGGGCATGCGGTCGGCACCTGGTGAAGCGGGCCGTCACCGACGGGGCGCGCCGGATCGGATTCGAGAGCCACGTGGTCACCGTCGACGGGTACGACGGACTGTCCCGGGAGCTGGACGGTCAGAGCGGGGCCGAGCTGGTCCGCGCGTCGAGGGCCGTCGAGGGGCTGCGCGAGATCAAGGACGCCGGTGAGATCGCGCTGCTGCGGCTGGCCTGTGAGGCCGCCGATGCAGCGCTGAGCGATCTGGTGGAGAACGGCGGCCTGCGTCCCGGCCGGACAGAACGTGCCGTCGGCCGCGAGCTGGAGTCGCTGATGCTCGACCACGGCGCCGACGGGCCCTCGTTTGAGACGATCGTG
>Ga0210086_1001144_pt1 | contig 14071 bp, 7 predicted proteins | sample China_Galinas_PW_3_FD_184867 | JGI IMG/M metagenome (GOLD analysis project Ga0210086, IMG submission 184867) | Wetland microbial communities from San Francisco Bay, California, USA, that impact long-term carbon sequestration - China_Galinas_PWB_D2... | ecosystem: Environmental > Aquatic > Marine... | reverse complement strand
TTGCTTCGCGTCATGGAAGCGCAGGGTCTCGGCATTGCCCGGTACGATCATGCGCCCGGGAGCGCTCAGGCTCTGCATGGCCTCGGTGAGTGATGCGAAGTCACCGCTCGCGACGGCGCCCAGCATCGCCGAGCCGAGGAGTACGGCTTCGGGGCCTTCCGGGAGCAGGATGCGGCAGCCCGTGGCGTTGGCGTGCTCTTGCAGGAAGATCTCGTTCTTCGTGCCGCCGCCGCAGGCGATGAGCAGGTCGATCGCGTAGCCGCCCTCGTTCATCTCGTGGATGATGTGGCGCGTGCCGTGCGCAATCGCCTGCATCGTCGCGAGGTAGTAGAGAGCAAGCGAGTCCAGGCTGTCGCTGAGGCGAAAGCCGCAGACCATGCCGGTCAGGCGTGGGTTCGCACGCGGGGAGCGATTGCCGTGATAGTAGGGAAGAACGTGAAAGCGTCTGGTCAAGAGCGAGACCTCGTGCTCGTCGCCTGTCTGTCGGGCGGCGATCTCGCGTAGCCGCTCGTTGAGCAGCTCATAGACCGTCTCTCTCCTGCGCGTGGCCTCGTGTACGAGTTCCTGCGCCCGTGCGTGCGTGTGAATCACGTGGTCCACGAGCGATCCGGTGGCGGACTGCCCGCCTTCGGTCAGCCAATAGCCCGGCAGCATCGCCGAGCGATACGGGCCCCAGATCCCGGGGAGGAACCGCGGTTCTTTCGACACGGCCATGTGGCAGGACGAAGTTCCTCCGATCAACGCGAGACGACGATCGAAGTCGATGTCCGCGGCTGTCGCCGCCTGCCCATCCTCTGGCGTTCCGAGCAGGCCGATACCACCGGCATGCGCATCGATCAACGACACGGCCACGGGCGTCCCTTCGCGCAAGCCGAGCTCCTCCGCCGCGCGTTGCGTCAGACCGCCGACGCGCTCACCGGGCGGACGGATGTCGTTCCCGATCCGCACGAAGTCCTCCTCCGCGAGGCAAGCCAGACCGACCTCTCGGAAGAACTCCGCATCCCAGGATCCCCGCGCGCCGTCGTAGGTCCACTTGCACACTGTCGTGCAGAGTGAGCGCGTCTCCTCGCCCGTCGCCCGATAGCTCAGATAGTCCGGCAGATCGAAGAAGCGCGTGGCCCCGTTCCAGCAGTCCGGATGCTCCTCCGAGAGCCAGAGGAGCTTCGGAACCTGCATCTCCGGCGAGATCACTCCGCCCACGTAGCGCAAGACCTCGTGCGGCGAGGCGTTGATGCGCTCTGCCTGCGCCGTCGCGCGATGGTCCATCCAGACAACGATGTTCTGTTCGGGCTTCTTGGTGACGCTGACGCTGACGGGCCTGTCCCCGGAGCCGAGCGCGACCAGGGAGCACGTTGCATCGAAGCCGATCCCAGGAACTGCGCCGGCGTCGACGTCCGCTGCGGAGACAGCCGCACGCGTCGCGGCACAGACAGCGGTCCAGACGTCATCGGACGACTGCTCGACATGATCCTCTGCCGGGCGCCAGGTCTCGAGCTCGCGCGCGCCCATGCCGAGCATCCGTCCTCGCGCATCGAAGACACCTGCACGCGCGCTGCCCGTACCGACATCGACGCCGAGATAGACGGGCTCCGACATGTGCCGCTACCTCGCCTCGCCCAGTATCCGCACCTCGAAGCCGAGCAGCTTCGACAGTGCCTGCATCTCCTCGAAGATGTCGCCGTAGGCGACGGCAACATGGTTCGACATGTAGTGCGCCATCAAGGTCTCGCGCGAGATCCCCATGTCGGTCGCCATGAACGGCCATTGCCGCGTCGTACCGTTCCACCACGCGTCTCGCACTTCGGGCGGCAGCTTCACGACGGAACCCTTGCCGATGTCCATGTGCAGCTTCCCGTCCTCGAGGTAGGCGCGCGACCAGGTCACCTTCCCCGGCAGGCTCTCCCCGGCAAACGTCCCGCCCGGGACCGGGAAGTAGCCCTTCGGCTGCCGATAGCTGTGCACGCCCTGCAGGGTGTCCGGATCATGATTGAACGCATAGGCTCCCGTCGAACCCGAGTTCAGGAGCAGCCAGAGAAACCGCCCCTCGTGCTCCGCGCCCCAGCGCACGTCGTGGAAGAAGACCGCCTGGTGCAGACCCTTCTGCTTCAAGAGCCGTTTCATGAGCTCCATCGGCAGCACGTTGCCCTGGTCGGCTTCGGTCGCGCAGACGATCGTGTCTCCATTCGACTCGGGACGACAGACCGAGTTGAGCAGGCCCTCGGAGAAGTCCGAAGGCGGCCGCAAGCCGATCAGCCCGAGCTGATACTGCCAGCCCATGCAATCGGCCCCGAACTCCTCGATCAGCCCGAGCACGGTCAGGTAGTCGCGCAGCTGCTCGCGCGTCGCGTTCTCGTCGAAATCCTCGGCGCCACTCTCACCGTAGTGGAAGCGGACACCCTTCTCCTTCACGAAGTGGAGAGCAGCATCGATGCGCGACGACTCGATCGCCGGCCCGCGCTCGAGCAACCACGCCTGATCCACCTTGTGCTCCGTGAAACCGACGGGGTTGAGCAGGCGGTGTCCGAAGTAGCCGTTGATCATTCCCATCGACGTGTCGCCGAGCATCATGATCATGATGCGTCGGCGCTCGATCTGCTCGTGCACGGCATTCGCGATCTTCGCCGCCGCGTCGGAGACCTGCAGCTCGTACGAGATCTCGTCCCGAGGCCAATCGAGCTCACCATTGCGACACCACTCGGACAGGCGATCCATGAAGACCTCGTCGGCGCTCCAGTCCGCCTGATCCGTCCAGAGTCTGCTGTGCTTGCGATCAACGACTTCGAGGCAGGAGCTCGTGTTCAAGAGCCCGACGAGGCCCGGGTGCTTCCCCGAAAAGTTGCTCGCCAAGAGCAGCGGGTTGTCCTTGCAGACGGTGCCGTCGGTCGTGTTGGGTCCGTAGATCCAGTGCGTGCAGACGCCGATCATCGGATCGTCGATCTGTGACAGCTTCTCGATCGACTCGATCGGCTTGGAGATGAAACCCGGCACGCGATAGGGAGAGCAACCGATCTTTGCGAGCGCGCGCTCGAGCTGCGCAGTCGTCTCCTCCACCCCCGGCAGGGCCTGCTCGTTGGGGATCGTCCGATAGTCTCCCGGCCAGAAAATCGCGACCTTCTTGCTCGTGGCGTTCGTCATGGTCAGCTGCCTCTCATTTGATCTCTTCGCCGCCCCGGTCGACGTTGTCCTTCGTGAAGACGCGTGTGCCCAGCACGATCTTCTTCTGCACCTTCTTGCCGGCCAGGATCTGCAGCGCGATCTCGATGGCCTCGGCGCCGCCCGTGGGATAGAGGAACGTGGCGTCGAGAATGCCATCTCTCACGTACTGGACACCCATGTGCGGGAGAGCGTCCACGCCCACGAACTTGATCTCGCTCTCGCGACCCGCCTGCCGGGCCGCCAGCCACGCGCCGTGGGCACCCGGATCGTTGTGTGCATAGACGAGATCGATCTTCGGATGCACGGCGAGCATGGACGCCATCTCCTTGCGCGCGTCGGGCTCGAGCCACTTCATGTCGGCATCGGCGATCACCGTGAGCTCCTTGTTCTCGTCGAGTCTCGCTCCTTCTACGAAGCCCTCATGTCGATCATGTGCAGGCACGCTCGTCATCAGGCCCTTGAGCTCGACGATCTTCCCCTTCCCGCCGAGGATCTTCGCGATGTAGGCCCCGGCCGCGCGCCCGATCGCCTTGTTGTCGCCGCCGATGAAGCACGTGTACTTGTCACCCATGATGGCGCGGTCGAGCACGATGACGGGCACACCCTGGTCCATAGCCTCGCCGACGGGACCCGTCAGGGGGACGGACTCCTTCGGACTGATGATGAGCAGGTCGATGCCCATCGTCAGGAACTCGCGTACCTGCGCCTGCTGCCGGCGCGAATCGTTCGATGCGTCCTTGATCGTCAGCTCGATGTTGTCGTGCTTCTTCGCCGCAGTCTCGAGGTCGGTGTTCATCTGCTTGCGCCAGGGCTCGGCGACGTTGCACTGACTCATGCCGATGCGCCAGGGCCTCGCCTTGGTGCCGCGGCGCGATTGCTCCGTCGCTGTTCCGGTTTTCGACGCGTTGCCCTCCGGGTTCGCGTCCTTGGTGCAGCCCCAAAGGGCGACGCAGAAAAGCGCCCACAGGAGGGCTTGGAGAAGCTGGAGCCGGGAGCGATCGGACTTTGGCATCGCGAGACTCAGACAGTGTTGCGGCAGACCTGAGCCAAGCGTAGCGACTACTTGCGTCTTTGGAAGAGGACGGCGAGCACGATGATGGCCCCGGTCAGCATGAGCCGCCCCGGCTCGGGCACGTTGTTGATGCTGAGGATCTTGCTGAGATAGCCGATCGTGAGGACGCCGATCAGCGTGAGACCGATCCCTCCCCTGCCGCCCATCAGGCTCGTCCCGCCGATCACGACGATCGCGATGGCCGTGAGCTCGTAGCCTTGACCCGCCTCCGGATCGCCCTGACGTTCCTGCGCGGCCGTGCAGATCCCGGCGAGCGCGGAGAGGACCCCGGCCAGGCCATAGGTGTAGAGCAGGCAGCGCCGCACGGGCACGCCCGACAGCCTCGCCGCTTCCTCGTTGCCGCCGACCGCGTAGATCCAACGACCGAGCCTCGTCTTGGTCAGGATCCACCAGCAGAGGAACACCGTCGCGAGGAAGATCACCGTCACGACCGAGACGTTGCCGGCGAGGATCTTCTTGTCGATGAAGTCGAAGCTCGGCGGCATCGGCAGGGTCTCGAATTCGCCGTGTGCATCCTCGACGTAGGTGCTGATAATGGTCTCTCCCGACACGGTCTTCGCGAGTCCGCGCAGGAACACCATCATTGCGAGGGTCACGATGAAGGCCTGCAAGCGAAAGCGGGCGATCAGATAGCCCGCCAGCAGACCGGAGGCTGCGCCCAGGAGCAGAGTCAGCGGCAGGGCCACGAACGAGCTCAGCTGCCAGTGGATCGCGAAGATCGAGAACGATACCGCGGTCAATCCGAGGACGCTGGACACCGAGAGATCGATGCCGGCGGTGAGGATCACGAGCGTCATGCCACAGGCGAGGATCCCATGGACCGAGAACTCGCGCAGCATGTCGCGATGCGTGCCCCAGTGATAGAAGGTGCCGCCCTTGTGGAAGATCATGCCGAGCAGGAGGATGGCCGCGAGAGCGAGCAGCGCCTTGGCAGCAGGCGTTTGCAGGTAGTGCGAGAGCCTTGCCGGGTCCTTCATTCAGCTCTCTGTGTGTCCCATCGCCGCGGCCAGGATGCCTTCGGCGCTTGCTTCTTCGGCAGCGAACTCTCCGTGCACCCGCCCATCATGGAAGACGAGGATGCGATCCGCGAGCTGCAAGAGCTCCGACATTTCGGAACTCACGAGCAGGATCGACACGCCGTCGTCTATCCAGCTGCGGATCAGCTTGTAGATCTCGGTCTTTGCCGCGATGTCGACGCCACGAGTGGGTTCGTCGAGCAGGAGGACGCGCGGCCTCGCCAGGAGGCAGCGCGATAGAAGCACCTTTTGCTGATTCCCACCCGAGAGCTCCCTGACTTCCGCCTCGAGGGACCGGGCTCGGAGTTGCACGTGCTCGCAGACGCGGCGCACGTCCTCCTCTTCTCGTTCCCGGTCCAACGCAAGCGCGCCTCTGTAGCGCTCGAGACTCGCGAGGCTGACGTTCTCGCGAACGCTACGCCCCGGGATCAGCCCCTGGGTCTTGCGGTCTCCCGGCAGGTAGACGATGCCGTGCTCTATGGCGCCGGCGGGCTCTTGGAGTGCGCAGGGCCGGCCAGAGAGCTCCAGCTGCGCCTTGCTGTGTGCGACGTCCGCACCCGACAGCGCCTCGAGCACACGGTGTTGCCCCGCCCCTTCGAGTCCTGCGAGGCCGAGAACTTCGCCTTCGCGGAGCTCGAAGGAGACGTCGTCGACGTCTTTTCGCCAAGCGTGCTTCTTGTTCCGGACTTCCAGCCCGCGTACAGAGAGAGCGACAGCGCTCCCTTCTGGTCTGGTCGCGGCCTTCTCGCGCTGCAGATCCGAGCTGAGGCTTCGACCGACCATGAGCTCGATGAGGCGGCTCTTCGGCAGATCATCGGCTTCGAAGGTCCCCATGCTCCGCCCGTCACGCAGGACCGTGATGCGATCGGCGAGGCGATAGATCTCGTCCATCTTGTGCGTGATGTAGATCACGCCCTTGCCCTGGTCGCGCTCGCGCATGACGAGTTCGAAGAGCTTCTCGGCCTCGGCGCTCGAGAGCGCGCTCGTGGCTTCGTCGAAGATCAAGAGCCGTGCCCCGCAGGCACGTGCTCTCGCGACTTCGACCATCTGCCGGGTCGCCAGGGGATACGACTCGACGGCCTTGCAGACGTCGATCCGCAGACCCAGCTCGAGAAGCTCCCGCTCGGCATCTCGTTTCTCGGCGGCGCGATCCACACGTTCGAAGCTCCCGAGACCTCGCTTGCCGGGCTTCCGCTGCCTGCCGAGGAAGAGGTTGTCTGCCACCGTCATCGGCGGCACGAGCGACAACTCCTGGTGAATCGTCGCGATGCCGTCGGCCAGAGCCTCGCCCGGCGAGTGGAAGCGCCGCAGAGCGAGCTCGCCCCGCTCGTCGCGCAACTGGCACTCCCCCGAGTAGTCGTCATAGAGTCCGGCGAGGATCTTGATCAGCGTGCTCTTGCCGGCCCCGTTCTCGCCGGCCAGCACGTGGACCTCGCCCTCGCGCAGATCGATGTCCACGGCGTCGAGCACCTTCTGTGGGCCGAAGGACTTGGAGACACCTCGCAGCGAAGCCAGTGTTTGTCGCGTCACGCTCTTCGTCGGTCGTTCGAGCACCAATCAGAACCAAGAACGAAACTCCGGCATCCGAAGCCCCTTTTCAACGCCGCGCCTTGGCAGGAACGACCAGGACTCCACCAAAAGACAACCTGACTTCTGTTACACGGCACTAGCATAAGCACCTCGACCGGCGAATTCCCAGGAGTCCCGATGTTTGGTCCTCTCTCTCGACGTACGTTCCTCGAAGCCTGTGCCACGGGCTCGGCAAGCGCCGTCTTCCTGCCCGCCGCATTCGCCAGGCAGCAAGCCGCGCATCGGATCTCCGCGCGCAAGAGCCTCCCGCGGGCCTGGCCCGCGGACCTGCTCGCGGACAAGAGCTCGCGCGTACTCGAGAAGGACCGCGAGGCGAACGTGGCGATGCCCGTCTGCGGGATCGGCACGGGGCAGCTCTACCTGCTCCCCGACGGGCGCCTCGAGACCTGGGACATCTTCAACGAACATCGCTTCTCGGGCTACGGTCGCGACGCCTATGGGCGCACGGTTGCGAAGGCCGGCGTAGCGCAGGGCTTCTCGATCATCATGGCGGGCGAGGAGAGGCCGCTCACGGCCGTGGGATTCGCGAAGACGAGGTTTCGCGGGCGCTATCCGATAGGACGCGTCGAGTACGAAGATGCGCGGTATCCGATCGCGGTGACTCTCGAGGCGTTCTCCCCCTTCGTTCCCCTCGACGCGCGCTCTTCGGCGCTGCCGGCGACGGTCTTTGCCATCACGCTGAAGAACAAGACGGGCAGACGCCTCGAGGGCAGTCTTCGATCGTGGCTCGAGAACTGCGTCTGCCGGCGTTCGGCCGAACGTTTCGAGGGCATCAAGGTCGAGCAGATGCGACCGATGGGTTCAACGAAGACCATGGGAGCCGTGATGCGCGCGATGCCTCTGCAAGAGGAAGCACGTTCGCTGCGCCCGACCATCCGGTTCGACGACTTCGAGCGCGAGGATTGGGGCGAATGGGTCGCCAGCGGCGCAGCGTTCACGGGCGGTCCGGCCAGGGGAACGCTGCCCTCGCAACAGGACGTCAGTGGCTTCTCGAAGCGACGGCTCGTCAACTCCTTCAGGGAGGGTGACGACAGCACGGGTGTCCTGCGCTCGAAGACTTTCAAGATCGAACGCCACTTCGTCAACCTTCGCGTCGGCGGTGGCAAACACGCCGGCAAGACCGAGGTCGTCCTGCTCGTCGGCGGCAAGCCGGTACGAGTGGCACGAGGCGAGAACTCCGAGCGACTGAGCTGGCGAGTCTGGAAGGTGGCGGACCTCGAGGGCAAGGAGGCGCGGATCGAGATCCGCGATCACGCGAAGGGGAATTGGGGGCACATCCTCTGCGACGACATCGAGTTCTCCGACACACCGCGTGCCGAGGGGACGCTGGCTGCGCAGGGCGACTTCGCCGAGCTCTCCCTGGTCGGCTCGGAGCAGCCGAAGAGCGTTGCGCTCGGCGGCAAGGCTCGCACGCAGGACGTGACTCCGCAGGACCGCGCCGAGCACGCGCTCGATGCGTCCCCGACCACGAGCCTGTACCACTCCTTCGAGCTGGACCCCGGCGGCTCGACGACGCTTCGCTTGGTTCTCGCCTGGTATGCCCCGAACCACCCGTTCGGGCGTCACTACGCGACCTTCTTTCATGGCGCCGAGCAGGTAGCAGGCTTCGTGCTCGACAACTTGGAGTGGCTCGAGGGGAAGACGCGCAAGTTCGTCGCGACCTACTACGACAGCACGCTGCCGGAGTGGTTGCTCGATCGCATCCTCTTCCCGGTCAGCAACCTCGCGACGAGTCTCGTGCAGTGGCGCGGCTCCGGCCGCTTCTGGGCGTGGGAAGGCGTCGGCTGTTGCGCCGGGACGTGCACGCACGTCTGGAACTACGCACAGGCGATGGGTGCACTGTTCCCGGAGCTCGAACGGAACGTCCGGGAGTACCAGGACTTCGGAGAGGGCTTCGACGAGAAGACCGGACTCGTCGGCTTCAGGAGCAACCGCGCCTACGCCGCCGACGGGCAATGCGGCACGATCCTCAAGGCCTACCGGGAGCACCTGCACTCCGGGGACATGGCCTTTCTGCACCGCAACTGGCCGCGCATCCGCATGGCCATGCTCTATCTCGTGAAGAGGGACGCCAACGACGACGGGCTGATCGAGGACAGTCAGCACAACACGTACGACATCAACTTCCACGGCCCCAACACGTTCGTAGGCGCGCTCTACCTGGCTGCCCTGAGGGCAGCGGCGCGCATGGCCGGCCTCGTCGGCGACGATGCCTTGGCTGCCCGGCTGACCCGGATCGCCGAGCGCGGAAGCGCGAACACGATGAAGCGCCTGTGGAACGGGGATTACTTCGTCCAGGAGGTCGACCTGAAGAAGTACCCCAAAGCGCAGTACGCCGACGGCTGTCTGAGCGACCAGCTCTTCGGCCAGAACTGGGCGCATCAGCTCGGTCTGGGCTACCTCTATCCGAAGGACGCCGTCAGAACGGCGCTCGCATCGATCTACAAGTACAACTGGAGCACCGATGTCTGGACCTACAACGAGAAGCACGCGCCCGAACGCGTCTTCGCGGTGAAAGGCGAACCCGGGCTCTTCACGTGCACCTGGCCGAAGTCCGAGTACCTCGCACGAGGCGTGCGCTACAAGTCCGAGATCTGGACGGGGATCGAGCACCAGGTGGCCAGCCACATGCTCTTCGAAGGAATGACGGAGCAGGGGCTGCACCTCATTCGTGGCATCGACGATCGCTACTCCGGCCGGAAGAACAACCCCTACAACGAAGTCGAGTGCGGAGATCACTACGCAAGGTCGCTGGCGTCATGGGCCAACCTCACGGGTCTCATGGGTTTCGGGCTCGACGGTCCCGCGGGGATCTACTGTTTCGATCCGCGCGTGCAACGTGACGATTTCCGCGCCTTCTTCGTCGGGCCCGCCGGCTGGGGATCGTACAGCCAGAAGGGTGAGGCCAAAAGCCGAGTCCACGCGGTGCAGGTCGAGCATGGCGAGCTGCGCATCCGCGAGCTCGTGCTGCGGCTGGCCGCGTCGAGAAAAGTGCACTGCGAGCTGCGGGACGATCCACGAGAGCCCGGCACGTCCGTGAGCTTTCGGGTCTCGCCGGAGGAAGACGGGCGCACCCGCCTCACGTTCGACAGTCCGATCACGCTCGAGGCGGATAGGCAGAAGACGCTGCGCATCTTCTAACACTACCTTGTCACACTAAAGAGCGGACGCCCATCGCCACGGCCGTGGCTAGACTGTCCGCATGTGGCGCACGATATTGACCTTGCCGATCTGTGCCGCTGCCGGCGCACAGTCTCTCTCTCTCGATCACCTGATGCGAGTCGAGTCCGGTCGCACGAGGCGGATCTCTTCCGCTGCCGAGGAGCGAGACAGCAACCGCGACAATCTGCGGATCGCTCCGGGTGGATCGCGCACCCTCGCCGAGATCCAGGGCCCGGCGGTGATCCGACATGTCTGGCTGACCTTCCCCGCCGCTTCTCCGAGCTGGTTGGCCAAGGACGGCGGCGCGGCACCCGACGAGATCCTCCTGCGCATCCACTGGGATGGCGCGAAGGAGCCGGCTGTAGAGGCACCCGTCGGGGATTTCTTTGCCTGTGGCTTCGGCTATCGGAGAGAAGTGCGCTCGGCCGTCGTGCAGGTGGAGGACGGAGACTCCTACAACTGCTACTGGCCGATGCCGTTTCGCAAGTCGGCGAAGGTCACGCTCACGAATCAGAGCGACAAGCCGCTCAACTCCACCTACTTCCACATCGACTACGAAGAGAGGTCCGTGCCCGAGGACGCGCCCTATTTCTGCGCCCAGTACCGGCAGGAGTTTCCCACGAAGAAGGGGGAGCACTACCTGATCCTCGACGCCGAGGGAAGCGGGCACTACGTCGGCACAGTGCTGTCGGTGCGCGCGAGGTCGCCTTCGTGGTTCGGCGAGGGCGATGAGCGCTTCTACGTCGACGGTGAGAAGAAGGCGTCGATTCAGGGAACGGGCACCGAGGACTACTTCCTCTCCGCCTGGGGATTGAAGGCCAATAGCTTTCCCTACAGCGGAACGCCGCTCGTCGTCGGCAAGCCCGGCGCGATCGGCATGAAGCTCAGCTCCTACCGGTGGCATCTCCTGAACCCGGTGCGCTTCACTCGTTCGCTTCGCTTCACGATCGAACACCGAGGCTGGGTCCCCGGCGACGAGAAACCGAACGGCAAGGTGCACGGAAACACCGAGCGCTTCGATGACTTCGCTTCCGTGGCTTTCTGGTACCAGACGGGCAAGCCGAAGCGCTTCGCGGAGGTGCCCGGGGCAAGAGGGCGCAAGCCACCGAACATCGACATCGTCTTCGACAGCACGGCGCTCTTGCCCAGTGTCGAGAAATCCGCGGGAGAGCTGCGCGTCCAGAAGGGCTGGGGCTGGACGGGAGCGGGGCAGCTCTTCTTCCGCGCGGAAGACGAAGACGCCTTCTTCCAGGTCGAGTTCGAAGTCGAGGAGGAGAGCTACCGGGCCTTCGTTCTCCCATTGACGCGCAGCTATGACTACGGCAAGTACCGCGTGCTTCTCGATGGAAAGACCCTGCACGCAGGCATCGACCTCTACTCCGAGCAGACGGAGGTGGAGGAGACGGTCCTCGGAAGTCGAACGCTGTCGCCCGGGAAGCACAGGCTGCGCTTCGAGTGCGTCGGGAAGAACGCGCGTTCCAGAGGCTTCTTCCTCGGGCTGGACTCCGTGCGTCTGCGCGAGAGGATCGCGCCGCGCTGAGTCCGTCAGCGAGCCTTTCGTACCAGCTTCACGTAGTCCAGGCCGAGCATGTAGCCGGGTTCCGCGCGCGGGTTCTTGCCGACGATCTCGAACTCGAGACGCAGCGGGTCCTTCTTGCCGGTCGTGAAGGTGCCGAGGTTCAGCTCGGCCATGGCTCCGACGTCGGGCGCGTAGCAATCGATCGGCTTGCCGACTCTCTTGCCGTTCAGACTTGCTTGGACGATGGCGTAGTCGTTGGCCCGGGTGAGACGCAAGCGCAGCTCGTACCTACCTGCTCCTGGCACGGGAACTGCGAGTCCGAGCTTGTCACCAGGCTTCGCCTTGATCCACCAAAGCTGCGTGTCCTTACTCCAAACTCCTTCTTCGAAGGTGCCCATTGCCTGTCTGCGCAGCTCGCCACCGCTCAATGACAGTCTCGCGAGACTCTCGCCTTCGATCGCCCCTTTCACGACGATGACGTTCGGCGGTTCGAGCGGCGGGTATCTGTGTGCGGAAGCCGGACCCGGCTCCGGCATGTCCGCGTATGCGGACGATCCACCATACCAGTAGGCCGTGGAGGCATAGTGTACCTGCGGCGCCCTGCGCGAGCCGTGCCACACTTCCAGGTCGAACACGAAGGACTCCTGGAAGGGGACCATGTCCAGCACCTGCAGACGACTGACGCAGGTATAGCCGAAGTTGCGCGGACCGTCGCACTGCGACTGGGCGTGGAAGGCGCTGGCGAACAGCTGATTCGAGCACCACGCGTAGCCGAAGTAGTCCTCGGTTCCCGTGCCGAAGGTCGAGGGGAAGTCTTCGCCGTCCACGTAGAACTTCTCGTCGCCCTCGCCCCACCAGGCTCTCACCCGATTGCCGACCACCAAGGAGCAGCCGACGTAGCGGCCTGCGCCCTTCGCCGAGAGCACGCGATGATCGCTTCGCGGCCTGGTCTTGATCCCTCTCCTCTCGTGCCAGTTCGCGTGCAGGAGCAGGGTGCTCTTCGGCAGGCTCACGCGGTCCGACCTGAGCGCGAGCTCGACGCTTCCCTGCAAGCGCTCTTCACCGGGGCTTTGTGTCAGGAGCTCGATCCATGCCTCTTCGGGCAGCGGCATCGGCAAGTAGCAGTACGCGAAGCCATCGTCCTGCACACCGAAGAGGTAGCTCCGGTAAGGCCGCCAATCCGGGCCGGTAGCGAAGAAATCGGAGAGAGGCGCATCGATCATCACGCTCTGCTCCGTGCGGACGACGAGCCGGCAGGCCCTGGCAAAGTCGCGGAGCGAATACACGGATCCTTTGGCCGGGACGGGACGCAGATAGAGGCAACGGACGAGTTGATCGGGCATGCCCTTGCCCCAGAGATCCTGCGTGACGGCCTCTCGCCCCGCGTCCACATCGAGCTTCTTCGAGACGTGGTCTTCGTGGGCCGCGAGCGAGGCGACATCCTCGCGATCCGCGGCGAGGGCCTTGGCAACGCTGGCGAGCTTCGCGCCATGTTCCACGAGCAGTCCAGGCTGGAAGGACTCGACCGTCCGTCCCGTTCCATAGAGCCTCGCGTTGACCTGATAGTAGAAGCCGCCTTCGCTGCAAGTCAGCTTCATGCTCTTTGCGAAGGGGAAGGGAACATGACAGTTCCAGCCCCTCGCGCGCACGCCGGCCAGGGGTTCTTCGAAAGGCGCCTTCTTCCCGCCGCAGAGCTCCTGGAACCCGATGCTGTAGGTCGGTGTTTCGGCCGCATCGACATAGAAGTGGAGGACTCCCTTGGGGTTCGCCGACCAGATGCGCACGATCGTCCCGGGTCCCTTGCAATCGAGCATGACGTGCTCTTTCTTGCCGGCACGTTCCTCGACGCGCAGGAAGTTGCCCCAGTCGCGGTTCGCATACCAATCGGCAGCTTGCCCCGGCCCGTTGTCGCTGCGCCGGTCATAGCTGCTGAACTGCACACAGCGCTCCCCGGTGGGGGGTGGCTGCATGAGCCAATCCACGTCGACCATGCGATCCAAGAGCGCAGGGAAGGTCACGACGGCCCGCTCCGAGTCGCGGGGGATCTGCGCCTGCAGCCCAGAGGCAGTCATGACGAAGGCGACAAGCAAGAGGAGAGCAGCAGCGAGAGTGCGCATTGGTAGCCCCCAAGCTGAAGAGACGGACCGAGGGGATGGACGACGCGCGAAGGCCGGTCCCCAACGGGGTAACGTACGATGGTCTAGAGTGCAACGCGCACTAGCGCTGAGCTGCGGGTCGACATCGCAGACGACCGCGGCATCGATTTCGAGTGGCGGCAGGTGTGGCAGACGGTGGCGTTGGTGCATGATTCGTGAACATGGCCGAGAAGTCCCCGAATCCGTGGGATTCAGCTTCCGATGGCGATTGAGGTCGGCGCTCCGATCTCGATCAGCCGGTCGAGGGCGTTGCAGGCGAGTCGTGCCTCGACGGCTTGGGCTCTCTGACCACGTGCTCGGAGCCTGTCGCTGATGATCGACTTGTACCTGAAGAAGGCGTTCTCGACCCGTGCTTGCCGGTGGTAGCCGGACTCCTTCTTCCACCGCCGTCGGCCGACCT
>Ga0210086_1001143_pt1 | contig 14078 bp, 8 predicted proteins | sample China_Galinas_PW_3_FD_184867 | JGI IMG/M metagenome (GOLD analysis project Ga0210086, IMG submission 184867) | Wetland microbial communities from San Francisco Bay, California, USA, that impact long-term carbon sequestration - China_Galinas_PWB_D2... | ecosystem: Environmental > Aquatic > Marine... | reverse complement strand
GAGAATTACAAGATCAAATAGACAGCAATGCTTCTATGATTGATATGTTAAAAACAAGTACCGGTGATATTGCAGTTAATACATCAATGATAGCCATGCTCAAAACGAGCACGGGTAAGCTGCAGACAGAGATAGACAATAATGCATCGATGATAGCGATGCTTAAGACAAGTACGGGCGAGATATATGATTTTTCAGTATCATGTTGTGATTCATTGCAATCACAAATAGATCTTATTGAGATGACAACATCGGTATCTTCAGTGATATCATTGATAGATCATATAGAAAGTAAGGTAGATAGTAATACATCAATGATAACTATGCTCAAGACAAGTACGGGTGAGATATATGATTTTGCAGAATCATGCTGTGAAAGTTTGCAAAGTCAGATTGATGTAATTGATATGTCTACATCAGTTTCGGTAATTGTATCTTTGATCGATGAGCTTGAGAGTAAGATAGATAGCAATACAACAATGATAAGCATGCTGAAAACAAGTACGGGTGAGCTATATGATTTTGAAGAATCATGCTGTGAAAGTTTGCAAAGTCAGATAGATGTGATTGATATGTCTACATCAGTTTCGGTAATTGTATCTTTGATCGATGAGCTTGAGAGTAAGATAGATAGCAATACAACAATGATAAGCATGCTCAAAACAAGTACGGGTGAGATATTTGATTTTGCAGAATCATGCTGTGAGAATTTACAAAGTCAGATAGATGTTATTGAGATGATGACATCCGTTTCTATAGTTATATCGATAGTAGATGGATTGGAAAGTAGAATAGATATTAACAGTACAATGATAGATATGCTCAAGACAAGTACCGGGGAATTACAAGATCAAATAGATAGTAATGCTTCTATGATTGATATGCTGAAGACCAGCACGGGTGATAATGCATCGATGATAGCGATGCTCAAGACAAGCACCGGATTTTTGCAAAGCCAAATAGATGAATTATTCTGCTTGACGGGTACATGTGTTATATGCGTAACCGGTGATCTTAAATTTGACCTCTCTATGTTGCCTATGGAAAATATGGCAGTAGTCTTTAAGTTTAGTGAATGTTATCCAGACAAGAATCATAAACCGCGTGTTATCTTTGATCCAACTTGCTTTGGTAATGATGGTATAGTGCCATTGCCAAAAACCTCACGCATGTTGTTTGTAGGAGATGGGTTAGTTGATGTAAAAGATGATGTAGTATTTGATTTTAAAGGTACACCATTTGATTCTGCACGATCAGACTGGCCGGCATTAGAACTCAATGATCAAGCAATAATGGTCTTAGACATGAATGCAAGTGTAAGTATTGTAGGTGCCGGATGTGTATTTGTGAAAGACGGTTCAGCTATCTTGCTTGATGAGGAATCTTATTTGACTTTTGGTAATGCAACAAATAATGATCTATTTGTACGATTCCAAGATGGGGGAGAGTTTATTGTTGATCATGATGATGCACTTGTATCTTTCCAAAAAGCAACTATCGATCTTGGGTTCGAAAATCACAGTAACCTCAGTATTTTATATGGTACGGTTGAGTTTAATACTATTCATGGACTGCCTGCTCCCGGTAATATGAAAAACATTATATTTACCGGTGGTTCTGCGTTAGAAATACGCAAAGTTGAACTAGAATCAGGATTATTAAAATTATCTCCAAATGCAGAAAATGTGCCTATGAATTTTGATAACAAGGTGGGAGCACTGCGTGGTAGTGGCAATATTCAATTTACCAGTTTTGATAATGCAGATACTATTTTAGTTGACTCTATATTAATTATGCAAAATGCAAATCGCTTTGCGGTTAATCTACCGGTAGTTAAAATATTCCAAGCACTTACCTTGCAACGTGAAGCAGATACGCCAATAGTCAATAATACACTTGATGAGTTGATCTTAGGACAATTTGGTTCCATACCAAATCCAAATCTAGATGGAAGATGTGTGGTGTTCTGTCCTTCAGCGGATGGCTCAGTGTTCTTATTGCAGCCTGGTGATCATAATGTGCGTTATAGTTCTAAGTTAGGAACCAATGTACTTAACTTAATTTTAGGATACGATCAGTTTAACCGTCCATTCCAAATTGATTGTGAGACGGGGCGACGAGGTTCTTAAGCCGTAAAAAGAGATGTTAGTAAGGTAATATATGAAGCATACACACCTATTTTTCAAGATAGCATTCATCATAATAAGTATAAGTTGCCTGCTTGAATTACAAGCTCAGCAATCCAACCAAGGCCGTGATTATTATCAAGCACTTCAAGGCAATAAGCAGGCGAATAGTCAAGATGATGAGCAAGGTGCTGAACGTCTTTATTATGATGCGCTCCAATCAGAGCAAGGTACGTTGGTATATAAAGATGATCCACGTGAAGTTGGCCGTTCTTATTATGAATCATTAATAGAAAAATCACTGGAACACCATTGGGTCGCACATTTTTTGATGCATTATAGTTTGGCAGAGAGTGCATTCACCAAGAATAATTGCAATGATAATCTTGCACAGATTATTTTTTGCAAAGAGTTTACGGTACAAGATATTTTTTTGCTTTCAAAACTATCATATAATCGATTGGTTCACCTTGATCCTCGCCCCTATAACACATTAACCAACATGTATGAACCAATTCCTTTACCTGCAATACGCCCACCGTTATCACCACTTGATTTTGGTAATTTTGCAAGTGATCAGTATGTTTCTTTGGTTGCTAACATGAAAGTTGCTACAGATGCAGAGAAAAGGGAATTTGGTATAGATCTTGGTGCATGTTATCGCTTTGATCAATCAAATACCAAATTATTATATGAGCTCGGATTTAATGTGCCAATTCGGGCAATGGAGCATGTGTTAACTATACAATTAGTAAATGGCACATTATTTAATGAAGATTTTAAACCAAATCCGGTGCCATCTACACAAGAAAGTACGATGCGGCAGTTTTTTAACGATTATGCAAGTGTAGAAGATTTTTTTATACGTGGCATCCTCAAACCAAAAGGTATTACCTATGAAGCGGTACAGCGTAATGCTGGGGTAGGTGATATAAGTATTTATGGCTTGGTAGATTGTGCGGATTACTTTGAGCATGTTGATGGATTGCAATTTGGTATTAATTTTATTTTTCCTACAGGAAGTAAGCAATCGGGTAATGTATTGTGGGAAATAGAACTGGGCAATGGTGGTGCATTCCAAGTAGATTTGTTTGCGAATGGTTTATTTAAAAGTCCATCATCAATTTTTAATCCAATGATTAATATAGTTGCAGAATTAAGTACAGCATTTACCGGCAAGCGCCGGATCCCGGAATTAAAATCCGTTGATGAAACAATACAACTGGTAGATACGAATGTATTTGCACCGTATTATGAAAGTTATTATGTCGAACCTTTTTCTGAATATGATACAACAGTACCTGAATTTGCTGATAATGTAATTGATGCGAATATAAAATATGGTACCAAGTTTTTACTAAGCCTTGGCAACTATTTTTATAATGTGTTTAGTTCGCATTTTAGAATTGGTTTGATGTATCAATATATGCGCAAGTCAGAAGATACTATAGAAGTATGCAAGCAACAATTGGATACCAAATTGCTCGAAGATTGCTCAGAAGTATATTCACACTCGGTAAGTTGGAACTTATCATATCAGTTTGGTACGTTTGTTGATTTGAGTTTTGGTTCTTGGCATGTGTTTGACGGGGTTAATGTACCAAAAACACATGAGGTTTTTGCATCACTGGCTATAGTGTTTTAATTATGAGCGTGCCAAACAAGATAACCTTCAATAAATTTTATCAAGTCGCCATCTAGTACCAAATCAGGTTGGGGTGATTCTATATCAGTGCGATGATCTTTTACCATTTTATATGGATGCAAAACATATGATCTGATTTGTGAACCCCATTCGATCTTTTTCTTTTCGATACCAGCTGATAACTTTGCATCATGTTCTTCTTTTAATTTTTGTGCAACTTTTGCCTTGAGCATTTTCATTGCGTTTGCTTTGTTTTGTCCTTGCGAGCGCTCATTTTGGCATTGTGCAACTATGCCGGTAGGGATATGGGTAATGCGAACAGCTGATTCTGTTTTGTTAACATGTTGACCGCCAGCACCTCCGGCACGATATGTATCGATGCGTAAATCATTGGGATCAATAGTAACGTCTAGCTCAGGAACTTCTGGTATAACCGTTACACTTGCAAATGAAGTATGGCGACGTTTGCTTGCATCAAAAGGTGATATGCGCACTAAGCGGTGCACGCCATGTTCACTTTTAAGGAGGCCATATGCATTTTTGCCTCTAATAAATAAGGTAGCAGATTTAATGCCGGCTTCTTCTGCCGGTTGATAGTCAATCACTTCTATGGCAAGTTTTTCACGTTCACAAAAACGTGCATACATGCGTAACAGGATGTCAGACCAGTCTTGTGATTCAGTTCCTCCGGCACCTGCATTGATACTTAAAAAACAATCAGAGCTATCTTGAGGGCTATGTAATAATAGGTTAATTTTAAATGCATCTATATCTTTACATAGCTGTTGGATTTCTCCAGAAATTTTCCTGAGTTCTTGCTCATCATCTGCAAATAGATCAAGCAATTCATATAATTCTTTCTGGGCATTAATAATATGATAATATTGTTCGCGTTGTATGCGAATTCTTTGTAATTCTTTTGATATAGTAGCTTGCTGTGGATTTTTCCAAAAATCTTCTTGATTACTTTCTGTTTCAAGGTCGTCAAAGCGTTTTTCTAATCCAGTATTTTGCCAATAAGATTGTATGATGCGTATATCAGGTTCTACCTGTTTGAGTTGTTCTTTTAATTCGTCAATTAACATAGGCAATGCTCACATAATAAAATGATTTGATTTTAGTATAACATGATATAGATGATAGCACTATTTTAATGGGGTAGCGTAGTTAAGACTCTAGTTGTGAGACTGGTATATGTAATGGCGTATGATATATTGTATAATATATAATGAATAAGCATAGTTTATAAAGGAAACAAATGGCAGGGAAGCTTTTTGTAGTATCAGCGCCATCCGGAGCTGGTAAAACATCGTTGGTGAATTCGGTTCTTGGGCAATTAAATCCACCTTATAATATAGAACGCTTAAAAACGTATACTTCTCGTGCGCCGCGTCCTGGAGAAAAAAATGGGAAAGATTATCACTTTGTTTCTTCTGAACAGTTTACTCAGCTTATTGATCAGAATTTTTTTCTTGAGTGGAGCACTGCCTATGGAGCATATTATGGATCGCCACGTTTTGCTCTTAATTTGATACAAGAGGGGTTTTCCTATATAGCAATTTTAGATAGACTCGGAGCCCAGCGTGTAATAGAACAATTTTGTGATGCCGTTTTAATTTGGGTAAGTGTGCCAAATATAGAAACATTAGTGGATCGCTTGCGTGATCGCCGTACAGAAAAGGCAGAAGAAATAGCATACCGTATGAGGCAGGCGGAGAAAGAAATGGCGCAAGAAAAACAAGATAAGTTATATAATTACCATATATTGAATGAAAAATTTGACCAAGCTGTACATATGCTAAAAGAAGTAGTACTCAAACAGTTGGAAATGTGATATAATGGCTTATATAAGGCACTTTTTGATTGTTTTTAAATTGAAATTTTCTCCTGTAAAAGTGTAATGTACGACTGAAATTACCCCTGAATTTTAGTGAATTTAAAAAAGTTATAAAAAAATGTTGACATGACAGACTGAACGGTTATACTTTTACCTGTCTTAAGTTGAAAAAAAAGGAACGAGACGAAGAAAAAACGTCTTTGAAATACATGAGATAAAAGGTTAAGCGCCAACCGTCTTTATGACGATTCTTTAGTTTTAAAATTCTGTGATGGAGAGTTTGATCCTGGCTCAGAATGAACGCTGGCGGCGTGCCTAACACATGCAAGTCGAGCGAGAAAGCCCTTCGGGGTGAGTACAGCGGCGGACGGGTGAGTAATACGCAAGAACCTACCCTTTTGTGGAGAATACTCTCGAGAAATCGAGGTTAATACTGCATACGTCCCTTCGGGGAGAAAGGCGGCTTTTATGCTGTCGCAGAAGGATGGGCTTACGTGCTATCAGCTTGTTGGTGAGGTAAAAGCTTACCAAGGCTATGACGGCTAACCGGCCTGAGAGGGTGTACGGTCACACTGGAACTGAGACACGGTCCAGACTCCTACGGGAGGCAGCAGTGGGGAATATTGCGCAATGGGCGAAAGCCTGACGCAGCGACGCCGCGTGGAGGATGAAGGTTTTCGGATCGTAAACTCCTGTTAAGTGGAAAGAAAGGCCTATCAATAATACGGATAGGTTATGACGGTACCACTAAAGAAAGCACCGGCTAACTTCGTGCCAGCAGCCGCGGTAATACGAGGGGTGCTAGCGTTATTCGGAATTACTGGGCGTAAAGGGTGCGTAGACGGCGTATCAAGTCTGTTGTTAAATCCTCCGGCTCAACCGGAGATCAGCAGTGGAAACTGATATGCTAGAGGGTGAGAGAGAGAAGTGGAATTCCCGGAGTAGCGGTAAAATGCGTAGATCTCGGGAGGAACACCGATGGCGAAGGCAGCTTCTTGGCTCACTCCTGACGTTGAGGCACGAAAGCGTGGGGAGCAAACAGGATTAGATACCCTGGTAGTCCACGCCGTAAACGATAATCACTAGATGTCAGCCTGGCCTAGCTAGGTTGGTATCGTAGCTAACGCGTTAAGTGATTCGCCTGGGGAATACGATCGCAAGATTAAAACTTAAAGGAATTGACGGGGGTCCGCACAAGCGGTGGAACATGTGGTTTAATTCGACACTACGCGAGGAACCTTACCTGGACTTGACATGCACTTGACCGCCATAGAAATATGGTTTTTCGAATTTCGGTTCGGACGGGTGCACAGGTGCTGCATGGCTGTCGTCAGCTCGTGTCGTGAGATGTTAGGTTAAGTCCTCTAACGAGCGCAACCCTTGCCGTCAGTTGCTACTTGCTTTGCAAGGCACTCTGATGGGACTGCCTGGGAAACCAGGAGGAAGGTGGGGATGACGTCAAGTCATCATGGTCCTTATGTCCAGGGCTACACACGTGTTACAATGGCCAGTACAAAGGGCTGCAATACCGCAAGGTGGAGCAAATCCAAAAAAGCTGGTCTAAGTTCGGATTGAGGTCTGCAATTTGACCTCATGAAGTTGAAATCGCTAGTAATCGCGTATCAGCAACGACGCGGTGAATACGTTCTCGGACCTTGTACACACCGCCCGTCACACCATGAGAGCTTTTTGTACCCAAAGTTGCCTTAGCTAACCCGTAAGGGAGGCGGGCACCTAAGGTATGAACAGTGATTGGGGTGAAGTCGTAACAAGGTAGCCGTAGGAGAACCTGCGGCTGGATCACCTCCTTTCGAGGGAGATAATGATGTGTAAGTATATAATTTTATTATGTATTTATACTATAGGTGTGAAAACTAAAGATTTTCATAAAGGCGGCGCGCCTTTTTATATGCATCCTGATATTTATTATTTTGCATATAAAAAGGCAGGGCGAAGGTGGGGGCCTATAGCTCAGTTGGTTAGAGCACCCCGCTGATAACGGGGAGGTCAGTCGTTCGAGTCGACTTAGGCCCACCAGTAATAATTGGATGGGTTTAAGTAAGGATTAAGAACTACGAACTGATCCTTCTCGAGTAATTTGAGGGGGTGTAGCTCAGTTGGCAGAGCGTCCGTTTTGCACGCGGAAGGTCAGCGGTTCGAATCCGCTCACCTCCACCAAATTGACCATAACCTTATATATATAGTCTCATGTATGTAGTAATACAAAAAAATTGCTTGTGATCTTTGAAATATTTGTAGATTAGACCAATTGTCAAGGGTAGCCTGTAAATTTGTAATTAATTGAAAAGGGCGTTTGGTGGATGCCTTGACATCAAGAGGCGAAGAAAGAGGCGGAAGACTGCCAAAAGCTTCGGGGAGCTGTCAATCAAGCTTTGATCCGAAGATTTCTGAATGGGGAAACCCATCTTAGTAAACCTAAGATATTTTTGTCCGAACACATAAGACAAAAAGGCAAACGGCGCGAACTGAAACATCTTAGTAGCGCCAGGAAAAGAAAACAAAGTGATTCCCTAAGTAGTGGTGAGCGAAAAGGGAAGAGCCTAAACCTATATCATGTGATAGCCTGTGCGCGTTGTGATATGGGGGTTGTGAGATATAAATGTTCAGAAAGTACAGTTTCTGAGTTGTATTTGTTTATTTTAATTGAACAATCTGGAAAGGTTGGCCTAAGAGAGTGACAGCCTCGTAAATGAAAAAATAAATAAAGCAATAATTTGTATTCTCGAGTACCATGGAGCACGTGAAATTCCGTGGGAATCTGCCCGGACCATCGGGTAAGGCTAAATACTTCTTGATGATCGATAGTGAACGAGTACCGTGAGGGAAAGGTGAAAAGAACCCCGGAAGGGGAGTGAAATAGAAACTGAAACCAAATGTCTACAATCGGTGGTAGCGCGATATACGTATGCGCAACCATGTACCTTTTGCATAATGAGCCAACGAGTTATACTTCTGCTGCAAGGTTAAGTTTTGAAAGAACGGAGCCATAGCGAAAGCGAGTCTGAATAGGGCGTTAGTAGTAGGAGATAGACCCGAAACCTAGTGAGCTATCCATGTCCAGGATGAAGTCTCGGTTAAACGAGATGGAGGTCCGAACCGGTGTAGGTTGAAAACTGCTCGGATGAGGTGTGGATAGGGGTGAAAGGCCAATCAAACTAGGAAATAGCTGGTTCTCCCCGAAATATATTTAGGTATAGCCTTGTTGAATTCATTGTGGTGGTAAAGCACAGTTTGAATATCGGGGGCGCAAGCTTACTGAATTCTTACTAACTCTGAATGCCATAATGTTTGAAGGCAGGAGACAGACTGTGGGGGATAAGCCTCATAGTCGAGAGGGAAAAAGCCCAGACCATCAGCTAAGGTCCCCAAGTATCCATTAAGTGGTAAAAGAAGTGGAAATGCATAAACAGCCAGGAGGTTGGCTTAGAAGCAGCCATCCTTTAAAGAAAGCGTAACAGCTCACTGGTCAAGTGTTTCTGCGCTGAAAAACGAACGGGGCTCAAATGGATCACCGAAGCTATGGTTTACATTAAATTTAATTTTAATGTAGAGGTAGGGGAGCGTTCTTTGATAGATACAAGCTTGACCGTAAGGACAGGTGTAGTGGATCAAAGAAGTGAGAATGTTGGTATAAGTAACGAAAAAACAGGTGAAATTCCTGTTCGCCGAAAATCTAAGGATTCCGTGAGATCGGTTCATCCACTCAGGGTTAGTCGATACCCTAAGCCGAGGCCAATTGGAGTAGGCGATGGGAAGCAGGTTAAAAATTCCTGCACCACCCAATGACGTTTGAGTGATGGAGTGACGCAGTAGGGTAAGTTGACTTGGCGTATGGATGCCAAGCTAAGCACAAAGGATAGCTTCATAGGCAAATCCGTGAGGTGTTTCTGAAGTGTTATGGGTGTGTCAATTCGTAAGAAAAGACATATTCAGCTGACCCCACACTGACTAGAAAAGCTTCTAGCGAGTCAAAGGGTGATCGTACCGCAAACCGACACAGGTAGATAGGTTGAGAATACTAAGGCGTTGAGATAATTATCATTAAGGAACTCGGCAAAATTGCCCCGTAACTTCGGGAGAAGGGGTGCCTACTGTAACTAAAGTTTTACTTTAGAAAGCAATGTAGGCTTCAATAAATAGGCCCAACCGACTGTTTAACAAAAACACAGGGCTCTGCAAACTCGTAAGAGGAAGTATAGAGTCTGACGCCTGCCCAGTGCTGGAAGGTTAATAGGAGGGGTTAGCTTTCGGGCGAAGCTCTGAATTGAAGCCCCAGTAAACGGCGGCCGTAACTATAACGGTCCTAAGGTAGCGAAGTACCTTGTCGGGTAAATTCCGACGCGCATGAATGGCGTAACGAGTTGGGCGCTGTCTTGATGATAAACTCAGTGAATTTGTAGTGCCGGTGAAAATGCCGGCTACCCGCGGAAGGACGGAAAGACCCCGTGCACCTTTACTATAGCTTGACATTGATTTTTGGATTGGTTTGTGTAGGATAGGCGGGAGACTTTGAAGCTAGGACGCTAGTTCTAGTGGAGTCATCCTTGAAATACCGCCCCTATTGATTCGGAAATCTAACTTCGATCCGTAATCCGGACGAAAGACAGTGTCTGGTGGGTAGTTTGACTGGGGTGGTCGCCTCCTAAAATGTAACGGAGGCGTTCAAAGGTTCCCTCATGGCGAATAGAAATCGCCTGTAGAGTGTAAAGACATAAGGGAGCTTGACTGCGAGACATACAGGTCGAGCAGGTGCGAAAGCAGGACTTAGTGATCCAGTGGTTCTGAATGGAAGGGCCATTGCTAAACGGATAAAAGGTACGCCGGGGATAACAGGCTGATCTCCTCTAAGAGTCCACATCGACGAGGAGGTTTGGCACCTCGATGTCGGCTCATCGCATCCTGGGGCTGAAGAAGGTCCCAAGGGTTTGGCTGTTCGCCAATTAAAGCGGTACGCGAGCTGGGTTCAGAACGTCGTAAGACAGTTCGGTCCTTATCCTCCGTGGGCGTAGGGTATTTGAGAGGGGCTGTCCCTAGTACGAGAGGACCGGGATGGGCAAATCTCTAGTGTTCCAGTTGTTTACCAAAAGCAACGCTGGGTAGCTAAATTTGTTAGAGATAACCGCTGAAAGCATCTAAGTGGGAAACTCGCCTCAAGATAAGATACCCCATTGTAAGATCCCTTGAAGACTACAAGGTTGATAGGCTGGATGTGTAAGTGCAGCAATGTACTCAGCTAACCAGTACTAATAGATCGAGTGTTTTAATTGCTAATTATTAAAAAGTTTGCTCTCTTGGCAGATGTAAACTTGGACTTTATCTACAAATATTTCATCACAAGCATGAAATTTATCTTTGATTAATAAATTTTCTATCTTGACTAGCTTTCACATATACTTTTAGTGAGGTTAGAAAAGAAGATAAAAAATTTCTGGTGGATATAGCTGTGGGGAAACACCCGTTCCCATCTCGAATACGGAAGTAAAGTCCACAGCGCCGATGATACTTGGCTGGAGACGGCCCGGGAAAGCAGGTACTGCCAGATTAAATAAAAAAGGAACTTCATTTATTTGAGGTTCCTTTTTTATTGTTTATTTTTTTGTATATATCCTCTATTACCATTTATGTTTTTTATGATTTGTATTATATTGTTTGTAGCAAAACTAACAATACAAGGAAACATAATGAATTTAATTGGTAAAAAAGCTCCACAGTTTATTGCACAAGCGGTAGTGGATGAGGAGATCAAAACTATTTCACTTGATGATTATAAAGAACAATATAAAGTGGTATTTTTTTATCCACTTGATTTTACTTTTGTATGTCCAACAGAGCTTCATGCGTTTCAGGCAGCACTAGAAGAATTCAAAAAACGCAATACACAAGTGATTGGTATCTCTGTTGATTCAGTGCACAGCCATCTAGCCTGGTTGCATACCCCAAAAAATAAAGGTGGTATCGAAGGTATAACTTATCCACTTGTTTCAGATATTCATAAATCAATTGCACGTACTTGGGGTGTTCTTGATGATGCTACAGGTGTCGCATTACGTGGACAATTTATCTTAGATCAAGATGATGTAGTTCAAAGTATGTTAATTAATAATGATGCTCTTGGGCGTAATGTGTATGAAGCATTACGGTTACTTGATGCGCTACAATATGTAGAACAATATGGTCAAGTATGTCCGGCAAATTGGTCTGCGGGAGAAAAAGCACTTATTCCAACCGTACAAGGTGTTGAAAAATATTTTAGTGTATAAAAACAGATAAAAAAAGCTCCACTCAATATCGTGGAGCTTTTTTTATCTGTTTTTAAATTATGTGATAATTTGATTGTCCAGTATATGTGCATTCATAAGGATAGTATACGGTGCAATGGTGCACTGTTTGCCGATAGTTGTGCTGCCAAGCAAATGTACACCGGCACCTATTTCTGTACCAACGCCAATAGTAACACGCACATCAACACGTATCGTATCGGGCAGATGAAAACGTACACCTTGCGTCATCCAGTACTCGATAATTTCTTTTTGCTTTAACTGTTCGGCAATAGCTAGTTCTTTAAGTGTATTTACGCCGCGTACAGGATCAAAAGGGACTTCAAGTGTAGTAACCGGTAATTTATTGTTACTTGCGATGTGTACTAAATCAGTGATATAAAATTCGGACGTCTGTTCATTTTTTTCTACGGTGCTTAAAAAATTTTCAAGAAAACTTCGACGAATTAAATATAATCCGGCATTAACATAGGGATGTTTATTAATATCACCGATAAAATGCTTTGCTTCAACAATTGCAATATAGTCTTTATTTTGTACTATACGACCAAATGCAAGTTTAGGATCAGTGTTTTTAGTAATTACAAAACTAATAGCGGCATTATGTTGCTGATGCTGGTTGCAGAGTTGCGCAATAATATCAGTCGTTATAAGTGGCATATCGCCATTCATGACCAAAATATTTTCAGCAGACCAGAATGATTGTGAGCATTGCAATGCATGTCCAGTACCATTTTGCTTTTCTTGTATCGCATAGCTAATTGAGTTTATATGTGCATTCTCAATAGCTTGTTCTACCAATTCGCGTTGATAGCCAGTTACTACAGTTGTGGGTATGTTACATCGTTGTAGTATGTGCAGAGGATATATGATCATTGGTTGGCCACAAATCGATACAATTTGTTTGGTAATGCCAGTTTTAAACCGTGATCCATGCCCGGCAGCAAGCACAATCGCTTGTGTGTCTGATAGAGAAGCATGGGTGATGAACGATGATAGCAATACAGTGTGTACTAATAATATATGTGCATATTTCATAAAACTCCTTTTTTGTAGAATAATAAGTTTTTAAGAGTAGCAAATTCCGTGGCACTTGTAAGGAGAGAGGTCGTGAAAAAATATATTGTTATACTTGCAGCATTATTAGGATATTTTTGTGTTAATGTGCATGATATTACAGGATATCAATATCCAGCGCAATATTATAACTATGCTGAGCATTATAATTATGATACGGGGATTGTAATTATTGCATACAATAGGCCCCACTATTTTAAGCAAGTAGTTGATTCATTAGTGGAGAATGCTGAAGCTCAAACTCTTCCGTTCTTTTTTGTGCTTGATGGCGGGATCCATGCAACGCAACAAGAGAATATAGAAATTATTAATAATGCAGACATCAAAACAAAATATATTATTGCACGAGATCATAATTATGGATGTGGTCATAATATTTTGGATGCACGTAGGTTTATGTTTGAATGGTGTGGTTTTGAGAAAGTTTTTGTGTTCGAAGATGATATGATTGTAAGTCCACAATATATATCACTAGTATTAAATGTTTATCGCTGGGCCCAAGAGTCATATGATAATGTTGGAGCAGTACAGGCGATACGAGTTGATTCTCATGCAAATAATAAAACACAAAAACTTAATGGTGTATGCGATAGTTTTGATCAATGGTGGGCCTATTGTATGGACAAACGCGCTTATTATGCAATCAAGGAGATGATGGATGAATATGAGGATAGATTTTTACTTAATTGGCCTCAGGATATTCTAAATAGGCCAGCTATTGCAGGTTGGATGTGCGAATATAATAGTAAACCCATTATGTCTTCCAGTAAGGCATTTCCGGCGTGGTTGAATTATAGCCAACTTTTTAATAAAAGAATTAATTACATGAGAAAATGTAGACGGCATAGAGATGGCCAAGATGTAGAAACACATTTTGCGTTTTATAAAGCCGGGCTAGTAAAAATTACTACTGTAGTGCCGCGTGCATGTTATATTGGCAAATTTGGAATGTTATATACACCAAGGTTATGGCAATTGAGAGGGCACAAAGATGAGGTGCTCAATTGTTATGCAGAAGATATAAATCGCAATCAATTTGTTGTTTGCTGATATTTTTGTGCGATATCTACTATTAAGATATCTGCATGACATCA
>Ga0210086_1001142_pt1 | contig 14079 bp, 16 predicted proteins | sample China_Galinas_PW_3_FD_184867 | JGI IMG/M metagenome (GOLD analysis project Ga0210086, IMG submission 184867) | Wetland microbial communities from San Francisco Bay, California, USA, that impact long-term carbon sequestration - China_Galinas_PWB_D2... | ecosystem: Environmental > Aquatic > Marine... | reverse complement strand
GCCATGGCTTCCACCTGGCGGCGGGTGGTGGGGTCAGGCCGGTGGGCACGGCGACCCACAATCAGCCTCCGTCGTAGCGACCCGGCAGCGGGCGGGTATTGTGCTCGATCTCGGGTGGCGCATGGCGCTGCAGCCATTCGCTCATGCTGGCGACCGGCGGCGGCGTGCGAACGACGTAGCTGTGCCGGACCTCGGCCTCCACCGTCTCCTTCCAGCGGGCCCGGGTCTTCAGCCAGAAGATCGCTGCCGTCACCGACTGCGGTCCGTCTCCCAGCGCCTTCCGGTAGAGGCTCTCGGCGATCTTGCTGTTGGCCTTGACGTGCCCGGTGTCGAGTTCCTCACGGTAATGCTTGCGGAGCGTCTTGGCGTCGACGGCAAGGACACGGGCGATGTCCGCTTCAGGGACGCCATAGGCGGCCATGGCCTCAACCTGGCGGCGGGAGACCGGATCGGGTCGGTGTGCTCGTCGTCCCATCGCTATTCCAGAAGCGCCAGTGCGTCCTCGTGGCGGATGGACACCTCGGTGACGTTGGTCTCCTTCCAGCGGGCTCGCGTCTTCAGCCAGAAGATGGCGGCGATCACCGCTTCCCTGCCGTCGCCGGTCGCTTTCCTGAACAGGTTCTCCGCCACCTTGCTGTTCGCCTTGAAATACGAGCGGACGTTGAAGGAGGCCTACGAGCGGGACGCGAAGGCGCCGAAGCTCGTCGCGCTCCTCACTGGTCAGACCGTCGGCGCGGCGGCCGCCATCGCGGTCAGCCTGCTTGATCCAGTCGCGGATCGTTGCCGCGCACGGCTCGAACTCACGGGCCAGATCCTCCACGCTGCGGCCGGCACGAGCAAGGGCGACGATCTGCTCCCTGAATTCCGCAGGGTACGGGTTCCTCGTTCTCGGCATCAGGACACTCTCCTCTCACAGTCAAACTGTGTCCATCAAACCGGGGGAACTCCAGACTGCGACTACCGCCGCGTGCCGCCTAACGCCTTGAGCACATGTTCGTGAGATGGGCGATAGGCCGGAGTAGACCGCTGGGTCATCGGGCTAAGATAGCGGCAGCACAAGTACAAAGCCGGCTCTTGTCCGAGGTTTGATGAGCAAGCGGGACAATCTTATCGAACGGCTACGTGCAGGCGACGAGGAGGCCTTCCGCTCGGTTGTCCGTCAGCTCCACCGAAGCCTTGTCGCCGTCGCCTTGGGATTTGTCCGAAATTCGGCAACCGCGGAAGAAGTCACACAGGACACGTGGCTCGCAGTCGTGGAGGGTCTTTCGGCATTCGAAGGGAGATCCTCTCTCAAGAACTGGATTTTTGCGATTCTTGTCAACAAGGCGCGGAGTCGTGCCGTTCGTGATGGCCGGATGATTGCGGTAGCCGACTTCGAGCGGGAAGCCGAAGGCGACGAGCCCGTGGTGGATCCGGCGCGCTTCGACGCAAGAGGTGCTTGGGCGGCATTTCCGGTACCCTGGGACGAGCTGACGCCTGAGCGGAACGTCAGCGGCAAACAGATGGTCGCCCATGTCGCCGATGTGATGGCGCAGCTTCCACCAGGGCAACGGTCCGTCCTGATCCTGCGTGAGATTGAAGGTCTGGAGCCCAGCGAGGTGAGTACGCTGCTTGGGATATCCGACGGCAACCAGCGTGTGCTTCTTCATCGCGCCCGCGCACGCATCCGTCGGGCCTTGGAGCAGCTGCTCCCAGGATAGGGTGCGAGTCAGTTCCAGAAAGACACCACGGCGCGGTTATCGTCCGAGCAGATACCTGGAGAAGAGCGGGTGTAACAGCTGTCGGCTCTCGCCGACACCATCGCATGGGCGGCTCATAGACTTTCCGGTGGGTCGCCAACCCCAACGGAAGGAGAAGTGTGATGGCGAATGTCGCGCAGGGAGTGGTCGCCGGATTTGTGGCGACAATCGTTTTGTCGGCGCTCATGGTGATCAAGTCAGCGATGGGGATCATGCCTGGACTTGATGTCATCTCGATGCTCAGTGGCATGATGGGCTCCGCCGAGTCACTTGGGTGGCTCGCGCATTTCATGATCGGCTCGGTGCTCTGGGGCGGCCTGTTTGCGGTCGTTTCCCCCGCTTTGCCTGGAGAAAGCCTGTGGCTCAAGGGCGTGTCTTTCGGCGTTGGCGCTTGGCTGATGATGATGATCGCGGTGATGCCGATGGCCGGAGCCGGTTTCTTTGGAGCGAAGCTCGGTCTGGCCGCTCCCATCATGACGCTGATCCTGCACATCATATTCGGTGCGATTCTCGGCGGCGTCTATTCAGCTCTCGAGGGCCGGCAGCACCGGCAGAGGCACGCTCATTAACGAGCGAACCAGCTCGTCGCGGCCGCCGGGGTGCGGCATTTTCAGGCCCTGAGCTGGCCATCGAACGCGGGTCAGGCCCTCGACCCTCGGCGCGCCGCGACGACCCATCCGCCAGCTCGCACATTGGTGCCTTGAATGGCGTAACGATCGACGTCTCGTAGAGACAACATGGCAAGCGCGCCGATAGTGCTGAAGCAGGCTGTCGGCAACATCGCCAAGAGGAGGCTGCCTTGCTTACCTGCCGCGAGGTCACCGAGCAGACCAACGATCTTATCGACGGGAGACTGGGCTTCTGGCCGGCCATGAAGGTCCGGATGCATCTGCTAGCGTGCAAGCATTGCCGTGCTTTCGTCCGGCAGATGCGAGCAGTGGTACGGCTGATTGACCAATACGGCTACACGCTTCCGCCGATGGAGCCCGGCGAGGATCTCCTTGACGCTTTTCGCCGCCGCCCCAGCAGCGCGCAAAAGTGACCCGGGAGCATCTGTCTGATGAGGCGTCTCATGACTGTCCAGCTGTGTGCCACGGTATTGGCGATTGCAGTCGCCACGAGCGCGGCGCCAGTGATCGCCAACCCCGACGACCCGGTTCAGGCAGCAAAGTCGGATCGGCTGACGACCCCAAGCGCCGCAAGCCAGGCGCCAATAGTGTACGAAACCTTCGAACTTCAACTTGAAGGGGTTTCGATCCTCACCCGTATCCCGACACAGCCGGGATCCCGTACCGTCTGTGCAACGAGCTGCGTGCCTTGAGCATCATTGCACCCCCACCGCCTCCGACCCGTCGCCCGGGTTGCGCCGCCGGGGACAGGGAACCGGCACCTCGGACATCTAGACCCGACGGCGGCGGCCGTCCGGGGCGATGCCCTTCATCGGATCGACGGGCGAGCAGGCCATCCCCCTGGCGCAGCGTCCTTGGCTTTCTCTCGGTGCTCGGTCTGTTCGCGCTGGCCCAGCCGGCCAAAGCTGCACCCGGTGTCACCGCCTGGCAGTTGGAAGGCTGGCGAACCGACTTTTCGACCTTGATGGTTGAGCCTTCTGAAATCCGGTCTGTGATCGGTCGTGACAACATCCCGTCGATCGATAGCCCCGAATTTGTACCGGTCGCCTCGGAAGCAACTCTCGGTGACCGCGAGCCGGTCATCAGCCTCAAGATCAACGGCGACGCACGCGCATATCCCCTGCGCATCATGATGTGGCACGAGATCACCAACGATGTCGTGGGCGGCGTGCCAGTTTCGATCACGTACTGCCCGCTGTGCAACGCGGCGATCGTTTTCGAGAGGACCGTAGAGGGCGACATCCTCCAATTCGGGACTAGCGGCAAGCTACGCCATTCCGACCTGATCATGTACGACCGGAGCACCGAAAGCTGGTGGCAGCAGTTTTCCGGTGAGGGGATTGCCGGCGTCTATGCCGGGAGAAAGCTGCGGCTGGTCCCCTCTCGTCTCGAGAGCTGGCGGCGCTTCAAGAACGGCAATCCAAACGGACACGTTCTCGTACCGAACAATCCGGGAATGAGGGCCTATTGGCGCAACCCCTACGGCGGCTATGACAGCGCCATTGTCCCCTTCCTGTTCGACGGAACGCTGCCAGACGGAATTCCTGCTCTGGAGCGGGTGGTGCTGGTCAGAGCCGAGGACCCGTTTGCCATTGCGCTTCCGCTGCTGCGTGAGAAGGGCACTCTGCGGGAAGGAGACTTTGTCCTCTCGTGGGAGCCCGGCCAAGCCTCCGCCTTGGACACCGAAAGAATAACGGAGGGCCGGGACGTCGGTAACGTCACGGTCGAACGGTTTGTCGATGGCAAGCTGGAACCGGCCATCTACGACGTGACCTTTGCGTTCGTCGTGAATGCCTTTGAACCGACAGTCATCGTACGCACCGAGTGACATAAGCGTGAGAGGCGGACGTCATACTCGTCGGCCGCAACATTCAGAGCGCACGATGTTCAGCGTCATAAGGTTCAGGCGCCTCTAGTTGCGATTGCCCGCCACGGCGTCCACTGAAAAACCCCAACGGCTGTGATCTCATCCTCACTCACTTCGCAATGACCGGCTCCCGGAGAGCGCGCGTTCACGAAGCCGTGAAGGCTATCCGGCCGTAACAACCGGATGTGCGGTCCGACATCACCTCGAATGTTGCGTTCTGAGAAGGTGAGAGGGCGACGTCATGCCGGAATGCGCTCCAGCCGAAGCCGATCTACCGAACTCGCAGAAGAGTCTCTTACGCGGCGGACTGCAGATATCAGGACAGCGCTACGATCCTATACGGGATTACGCAGCGATTGGCGACGGCCAGAGCGCCGCGCTCGTCTCCCGAAGCGGCAGCGTAGACTGGTGCTGTCTTGGGCGCTTTGATGCGGATCCGGTGTTTTGTCGCCTTGTGGATGCTGATCGCGGCGGGTTCTTTTCGATCCGCCCGATCGAACGATTTTCGGTGAACCGCAGCTATCTGCCCAACACGAACATCCTTCGAACGACCTTCTTGACCGATAGCGGCGGCGTTTCGGTCACAGATTTCATGCCGGTCGGGCGTCGCCCCGGGGTCGCGACGCATGATTACGTCAATCTCAACTCGCCGGGCTGGCTCTTTCGAATCGTCGAAGGCGATCATGGCGCGGTCCGCCTGAGGGTCGGCTATCGCCCGTCAGTAAACTTTGCCCGCCGGCAAGCTGCGCTTGGCCAACATTCCGGATGTATCGCTGACGGTGAGACGTTTCTCTATCATGACCTGCCGCGGTTCGACGTGGAAGGCGACCTCGCATGTTCGGTTTTCAAAGTACACGCCGGAAGCCGCCACGTCTTTGTCACATCATGTCGGCCAATCCAGAATTCTCATCCTCTGGAAGAGGCGAGCCGCATGCTCCGGATAACGTCGGCTTTCTGGCGGGAGTGGATCGCCTACAGTCGCTACCGCGGGTCCTACAGGGATGCAGTCGAACGCAGCGCCTTGGCTTTGAAGCTTCTGACGTTCGCGCCAACCGGAGCGATCGCGGCAGCACTCACTTCGTCTCTTCCGGAAGAGATCGGTGGGTTGCGGAACTGGGACTACCGTTATTGCTGGCTGCGCGACGCCACGTTCACTCTCTACGCCCTGGCCGCGCTAGGATATGGCGGGGAAGCACAGCAGTTCAGCGAGTTTTTGCAGCGCGTGTGCATGGCGACCTACCCCGATCTACAGATCATGTATGGCGTCGCTGGCGAACCTGATCTTCCCGAACTGACGCTCGACCATTTGGAGGGTTACGAACGAAGTCGCCCCGTTCGGACGGGCAATGGCGCGCATAGACAACGACAGATCGACATCTACGGCGAGGTGCTTGATTGGGCGCTCCTCTTCAAGACCCTCGGCGGTCGTATTGATGGGGCTATGCAAGCGATGCTCACCGGTCTCGCTGACTTCGTAGCAATGCACTGGGACCAGCCGGATCAAGGATTGTGGGAGGTGAGGGGCGCGGCCCGGCATTACGTCCACGGAAAGATAATGAGTTGGGTGGCGCTTGATCGCGCTATCCGCCTCTTTGGTTCGCGGCCAGAGTGGAAGAAGCAGTGCCTGCGGATCCTCGACGAACTGCAGACGCGCGGCATCGATCGGACGCAGGGGCATCTGCTTCAGGCCTTCGACTTTGTCGGGACGGATGCAGCCCTCCTCGTTGCGCCAATGGTTGCGCTCCCGATGGACCGGGCTACGATCGAAGCTACCATAGCCGCGGTTGAGAGAGACCTGCTGCATGGCGACTTTGTCTATCGCTACAGGGCGGACGACGGCCTGGAGGGGGCGGAGGGCGCTTTCCTCATCTGCAGCTTCTGGCTGGTCGATGCACTCCTCCAGATCGGAAGAGGACCCGAAGCCAAGGCGTTGTTCGAACGTCTGCTGGAGCGTGCCAACGATGTGGGGCTCTATGCCGAGGAAATTGAGCCCGCGACAGGCGCCTTTCTCGGCAACTTCCCCCAAGCCTTCACCCATCTCGCGCTGATCGGCGCTGCGGTGCAGCTCGATCTCTACGAACGACGTGGGCCCTTGGCCGTGGCCGGTAGCCACGCGGATCGTGCACGGATGGGGGTAGGGGCGACGTTCGGCTTGCGTGGATTCTGGGCCGCCTTCAAAGCAACGAAGAGGGTCGGACGCATTTTCTCCTCAAGAGAATCAATCATGCCCTCTCGCATAGTGGCGTAGGCAGCGGTGCAGTTTCGAGGACCGACGGGCGGACGCCAACGGCCTCGCTTCTCCGCTTCGGGAGAAACTACCGGGCCCACAGGAACTGCCGGTTATCGACGCCCAACCGATCGCGACGAAGACGTCCGTGATCACGCGAAATGGCGTGGATGCCCCCAAATGAGCCCGAGACGCGGCGGTCGATTCGGCACCCGTTTCCGTCACTGCAGACGCATGAGTGGGCCCAACCGACAACGAGCAATTCCGTCGCAATAAACAACACTCTATGGTCCATCAATCTCCTCGACATTGTTCGAGCGCTGCTGGCGATGAGCGGAACGTCCTCGAATCAGCGACCGAGGTTCATGCTGCCTTGCCGGTCGTTCTGCCGAGGTTAAGAAACCGCTCAGCGTCCAAGGCGGCCATGGCCCCGGTCGCAGCGGACGTGACTGCCTGGCGATACACCGGGTCCGCCACATCCCCGGCGGCGAAGACTCCGGGGACCGAAGTCGCAGTTGCGTCGCCGGAGAATCCGCCTCGTGTCTTGATGTATCCGTTCTCGATCTCGAGTTGGTCGGCGAACATTGCTGTGTTCGGCGAGTGACCGATGGCAACGAAAACACCATCGACCTTATGCTCGCGCGTCGCACCGGAAGTAATCTCGCGCAGGCGAAGGCCGGTTACCCCGCGATCGTCCCCCAATATCTCTTCGACCTCCGAGTTCCACACGAGCGAGACGCGGCCCTCCGCCATGCGCTCAAAGAGGCTCTCCTGCAACGTCTCTTCTGCCCGCAAAGCGTCGCGGCGATGGACAAGCGTCACATGGGACGCGATGTTCGAGAGATAGATCGCCTCCCCGACCGCGGTGTTCCCGCCGCCGACCACAGCTACGGGCTTCGACCGGAAGAAGAAGCCGTCGCAGATCGCGCACATGGAAACGCCTCGTCCCATGAAGAAAGATTCGGAGGGGAGACCCAGCCGAATTGCAGAGGCACCCGTCGCCACAATCAGTGAGTCCGCAGTGTAACGAGCGCGAACCCCGGAAAGCCGGAATGGCCGGACGCTTAGATCGACAGCCTGAATATGATCATGGACCAGTTCGGCTTCGAGACGCATCGAATGTTCCCGAAAGCGGTTCATAAGCTGCGCGCCGTGTGGAACCTCCGGCTCGCCCGGCCAATTCTCGACTTCGGTTGTATTGGTGAGCTGCCCGCCTGGTTCATTTCCCGCGATGATCACGGGAGCGAGATTCGCGCGAGCCGCATAGATCGAAGCGGTATAACCCGCCGGGCCGCTCCCGAGGATGATCAGGCGATGATGATGCTCTAGTAGGGATGGCTTGATCGCCGCCCCGCCGAGCAATTGATCGAGAGACCCCTCTCGATCAAGTGCGGCAATATCCTCATATCCCCCGACTGGCCGGGCGCCGATGAATACTTGGGGAACGGTCCGTCGTCCTGAGCGCTCAACCATTTGTGCTTGGAGGGATGGGTTTCGGGTGATGTCGATCTCTCGAAATTGTACCCCCTTGGATCGAAAGAGCGCCTTCACCCGAGCGCAGTAGCCGCAATAGTCCTTCGAATAGATTTCAACGTCGGTCATCGCTGCTCCACCGGCTTCCCTTGCGCGCAAGAAACTGTTTCGCTTTAGGGTCCGAGAGGCGACCGAGATGTTACATACGCATTTGGCAAATCGTCGGACCGAAAGCCAAAGTGGGAACAGTTGCCAACCGTCCGTGAGCTTGCGCGAGCGACAGACTGCGGTTCGATAGGGTCTGCGGCAGCAGGTTCGTGATCGTGGGCTCGGCGGCTGCGGGGTGGAGCACTGTGGGCAACGCAGATGTGGATCATACATCCATCGGCGCCCGCCGCGAGCTTTGGCGACAGGCTTGGTTTTGGTCAGCTCAACTTTCCAACGCGCTAGACGTCATGTTCCTTGGCGGCGCTCGGTGGCCCGCCCTTTCATGCGATTGAGAGACGAGGGTTGCTCACGGCCGAGTGGGTTTCGCTGCGACGACTACTGCGTACCCCAACTGCCGTCGGCGGATTGCGGCCAATGCCTCCCTGACCATCTCGCGCGCCGTTGCGAAATCGACTCCCGGGAGGTGTAATTTATCCAGGCTTGCGAGCACTTCGGCGCCCAACAGTCGAAGCTGAATTTTCTTTGCGAGATCGAGGAGAGCCTGATCATGCTCTTCGACGGCTTCCACCCCGAAACCCGCCCGGCACAGGCTGGCTGCATAGTCATCGGCCGGCCGTGCATCTGCAATGCAGGCGATCCAGGCGAGTAGTCCGGCCAGCGGCTCCGGCAAAGTTTCGCCTCGCGTAACATCGCTGATCCCGACGCGTCCGCCGGGACGCAGCAAGCGCGAAAATGAGCGGGTGGCCGCATCCTTGTTAGGAAACAGGCAGAACGAGCATTCGCACAGTATCGCGTCGAAGGAACGATCCTGGAATGGCGGTGCTTCGGCGTCGGCCTGCGCAAAGCCAACGAGATGGTCGAGACCGTCGGCCGCCGCGCGTGCCTTCGCCCGTTCGACATTGACATGGCTATAGTCGATACCCTCCACTTTGCAGCCGAAACGCCTTGCCAGAAACAGCGCGCTCGTGCCGTTGCCGGAGGCGACGTCGAGGACCTGACTCTCCTCGTCGAGCAGAAGCAGTTGGCCGAGATGCTCGGTCAGCTCCAATCCTCCCGGATGATAGCTCTCGCCGAGAAGATAGCGTGCGATGTCGGTTTCGTAGAGACAGGCGCACTGCGCCTTGAGAAGCTCGCCGCTCTCACGCCCCGCGCTCGCAGTCATCATCGTCGCCCTGGCTGGTCAAAGCGGAAATGGACCGGTCGAGGCTCGTAGCGTCGGCCTTGTGAGCGTGCTCGCCGACGCTCGGATTCTGCGGCAACCAATTGTGCCCGCGCTTGTTCGCGATAGCCAAGCGTGTTGTATGCGCAGAACGGCACTTGCTTTCCGCCGGGCAAAAGGAATTCCTTGCAGCACTTCATCAGGTTCTTCTGATTGAATGTCCATGGATCCATGAAGTCCTGCAGCATGATCATGATGATGCGGTCGGAAACCTCCTTGTTGCTGGCACCCTCCGGAATGCCGCAGGCGTCGCAGGCAAAACTAATTTGATCGGCCGACTTGCCGGACCCTGCGACCGACGACGATGACCAGAGCCCCTCAAGGGCCGCCCGGATATCCATTGACAGGTCGGGAACCACACGATTGGCGACGTAGTCGAGATACTCGCTGACGTCGATCAACCGGGGAATTGGGATCACATTGTCGCCGTCGATGAAGGCGTAGGTCACCGAATTGCATGTCGGGAAGCAGCACGGCACCGGCACAAAGTCGCTGGCGACGAACCTGCCGGCGGTCTGCTCTTCGATCAGTCGGAGAATGTCGGGAATCGTCATTCGCTTCAGTGGATCATGATTGATGTGCCGGCCGGCGTGGAAAGCCGGCTGGAAGTTGATGCCACGGACGGCCGGGTGAGCGATGGCGAAGTCGACGATCCTTCCGATCTCGTGCTCGTTAACGCCGCGCTCGACGGCGGGAACCAGCGTGACGTTGAGGCCGATCTCGGCGAGCCGATCGAGGGCGCGAAGCTTCTCTTCGAGTATTCCCGGCTCACCCCGCAGCCTTCGGTAGGTCTCCCTGTCGAAACCGTCGAACTGGAAATAAAGCGCCGGACGCACCTCGGAGAGCGCCGCAAGGAAACGGTCGTCACGCGCGATGCGCTTGCCGTTGGTATTGATCATCACATAGGAGATGTTCCGCTCCTTCGCGGCGCGCACGAAGTCTATGATCAGCGGATGCACCGTCGGCTCGCCGCCGGAGAATTGAACGACCTCGGCCTTGCCCTCTGTGCGGGCGAATTCGTCGAGGATCTCCTCGACCTCCTCGAGCGTGAGATTGAAGCCGGGCGCGGCATCGGCAAAGCAGAGTGGGCAGTCCATATCGCAGGTACTGTTGACCTCGATGATGCCGAGGCAGGCGTGCTGTTCGTGCTCCGGGCAGAGGCCGCAATCATGAGGGCATCCGTTTACGACTCCGCTGCCATGCGCGAGGGGGATGGTACCGGGCTTGTTGTGCCGGGCGAAGGAGGCGTAGGCCTCGGCGTCCGCATAGACGAGGCCTTCAAAGGCGCCGTGTTCCGGGCAGCGTTTGCGCATGTAGACCTTGCCCTCTCGGAACAGGATCTTTGCGTCGATTACCCGCCGACATTCGGGACAGATGCTCCGTGTCAGCTCAAAGAAGACATGATCTGCGTCCTGCTTGCGAGGGGAAGCGGGAACCGTGGTCGGTTCGGCAGGGCTTGGCGGCAGGATATCCATGCTTGTCTTCCTATCGGCAAAAGCGGGCGAGGCGCGACGCGATCCGCCCCTGTAGGGCTGCAAGCGACCGTTCGACCGACAGGTCGGCCGTCATCTGCTGGACTGCCGTTGAATAGGTCGGGTAGGCATGGATAGCGGTGGCAAGTTGCCTGGCCCTCAACTTTTGGTTCACGGCAAGCGCGAGTTCCGTGATCGCTTCGCCAGCGCGCGCGGCGACAATCGTCGCCGCAAGGATCGTTCCGTTGCGACGAGTAAGGATGCGGATGAATCCATCCTCGTCGTTTTCTGTGATAGCCCGATCAATGTCCCCGATCGGGAGCTTCCGGAGCTCGATGTCTTCGTATCGAGCACGCGCCGCTTCAAAGGTAGGGCCGACATGCGCCACTTCCGGATCAGTGAAGGTGACCCTGGGGACGCTGTCCGCAGTGCGGGCGCTTCCGAACGGCAGTAACGCATTGCGGGTCGCGTAGAATGCCTGCCAGCCGGCGAAGTGGGCATATTGCTCGCCGCCGATCACGTCGCCAGCGGCGAAGATGGACTTTACATTGGTACGAAACCGGCCGTCGACCGAGATGCCGCGATCCGAATGGTCGACGCCAGCCTTGTCCAGGTCGAGCCCGTCGACATTGGGGACGCGCCCCGTCGCGACAAGCAACATGTCGCCGCGGGCCGCGCCGTCATCGCCGGCAACGACGATGTCTTCGCCTTCGCGGCGCATCGAATGAGCGCAGCCGCTGAGGCGGCGAATGCCCTCGCGATCGAAGACGCGGTCGACGACCCTACGCACGTCGTCGTCCTCCTTCGGCAGAAGGCTCGTTGCCACGATGGTTACGCCCGATCCGAAGCGACGATAAGCTTGCGCCAGCTCGGAACCGACGGGACCTCCGCCAATGACGACAAGGCTTCGGGGAAGCCGGTCATTGTCGAAGATCGTTTCGTAGGTCGCGAACGGGACGTCGCCCAGTCCCTCGATCGGGGGCGTGGTGGCGTGCGCCCCGGTCGCTATGAGGAACCGCTTCGCGCGCAAGCGTCGTTCACCGACGGCGATCGTTTCAACATCAAGAAATCGTGCCGCCCCGGCTACAAGGTCGATGCCTTTGGCGCCTAGCCGCTCGGGCGTCTCGGCCGCGTATGTGCGCGCTATGGCCAGGCGCACATAGTCACGTACCCCCACCATGTCGGTCGAGGGCGCTCCGGCGTGGATCCCGTAGGAACCGGACGTGCGAATGTCATGCGCAATCCGGGCCGCTCTCAGGAGTGCCTTGCTCGGCACGCAGCCCGTCCAGGTGCAATCGCCGCCTATGCGATCGCGCTCGACAAGAGCGACACGGACGCCTAGGCGCGCGGCGAAGCCGGCGGCGACCAGGCCGGCAGAACCGGCACCGATGACGACGAAATCATGAGTGTATCGAGCGTTCAATTGCCTCGATGCGGCCAAGGATGCTTCCCGAATCCAGTCAACATGATCACCCGCGCAGATAGACGATATCGGTGCGCAGTCCAGGCGGAATCGTTCAACTCATGCTCGCGAAGAATTGTGCCGGTGTCGCGATTCTGCAAATTGTCACCTGCTTGAAGCAAGGTTGTGCGCCGGAAAACCATATGAGTTTGACTGCCGAACTGGTTCTTTGTCCGGAAAGTGTTTCGACGCGAGCGGCGGACGCGCGACTTACTGACGTGCACACATCGCGGCGACGGCTCGACGAGAGGGAGACTTCGATAATGCGAAGTTCCGATCAATGCGCGTCGCTGTGACGAACGCCTCGGGTAACAGGAGCTTCGTCATCGGACGCGAGGAAGTGCACGACAGCCGCCACCTCGTCGGCCGTGCCGAAGCGCTTTATCGGCACCTTGCTCAGCATCACCTGTTTGGATTCCGCGGGCAGCTGATCGAGAAGCCGCGTCTCGACGACGCCGGGCGCGATCCAGTTGACGCGAATGCCGTCGTCAACCACCTCCTTGCCGAGAGCCTTCGTGAACGCAATGATCCCGGCCTTCGCCACGGAGTACGGGATCAGCTACGGCGTTCCCTCTTTGCCGGCGATGGAGGCAACGCTGACGATGGCGCCGGCCCGCGGCTCGCGCATCGGGCGGATCACCACACGCGTGACGAGGAGAGCGCTGGTCAGGTCCACCGCCATCACGGCAGCCTTGGAAAAGCTGCCGAATTCGCTGACGGCCGCGAACATTCTCATCTGCTTGATGTCGATCGCGTCAGTCTGGTCCATGCTCGCTCGCGAGAACTCCCGATCCGCCTCGATATCCCGAGACGTTATTTCATGGCGGTCCATTTTGCCACAACATCGGCATTCACCAGACTATGCTCGTGGCATTCCCCCGGTTTGATGGACACAGTTTGACTGTGAGAGGAGAGTGTCCGGACGCCGAGAACGAGGAACCCGTACCCTGCGGAATTCAGGGAGCAGATCGCGGCGTTGGTCCGCAGCGGGCGCAGCGTTAAGGACTTGGCCAGGGAGTTTGAGCCGTGCGCGGCGACGATCCACGGCTGGATCAAGCAGGCTGATCGCGATGGCGGCCGTCGGGCGGATGGTCTGATCAGCGCAGAGCGCGACAACCTTCACCGCCTTCGTCGGGAGCGCGATATCCTGGCAAAGGCCGCAGCCCGGTTTGCTCAGAGCGACGTGACGTCGTCTCGCTCTTCGCATTCATGACGGCCAGCCAGGCCATGTTCCCCATCCAGACGATGTACAAGACCTTCGGCGTGTCGCGCGGTGGATACCACGCATGGCGTGATCGCCAACCGAGTGCCCGCTGACGTGCCGATGCGGGCCTGACGGCACGCATCAAGGCGATCCATCGAGCCTCGTGCGATCAAGCTTGAGGTGTATCGCTGGGCTGAGTTTTTGGCAGCGCCCCGCGCGCGCCGCCTGCTCTGTTTGAGCCGGTAGCTGTCACCATCCCTCTCGAGGAGGTGGACTGACGCCAGACTGGTGATGTGGGGGCAAATTATGGGTCACAATGCCAATCTGGCGACAAAAATCCCTCATAATCAATTAGATGAATAAGCCATCTGGCGGAGGGAGAGAAACCCGGCTCCAACATTCTCCAGGGAAATGGCGGAATTCCAAGGTCTTGCGTTGCCGTCATCCACCACGCTGCTGGCGACCCCTTCATCGACACATCGAGACCGACATAATGCTTCATGGCCGTCTTCCATCGCGTTGCTCTGGGCCGATCGAATGGATTCGATCGGCTTGAGCTTGGCGAACTTCCCGCTGGACAATCACCGGCGCGGCGGTTGCGCCAAATAACCCGATTGAC
>Ga0210086_1001141_pt1 | contig 14086 bp, 15 predicted proteins | sample China_Galinas_PW_3_FD_184867 | JGI IMG/M metagenome (GOLD analysis project Ga0210086, IMG submission 184867) | Wetland microbial communities from San Francisco Bay, California, USA, that impact long-term carbon sequestration - China_Galinas_PWB_D2... | ecosystem: Environmental > Aquatic > Marine... | reverse complement strand
CAGGCGCGGCACCTGCTCGCGAATGTCCTCCGCGGTCAGCGGCATCCCGACGGCGGTCGAGGCCTCCGCCAGGCGACGGGCGAAGGGACCGCTGTGCAGGTAGGCCGCACCCTGCTGGCGGATGCCGCTCAGCACGGTCGACAGCTCGTCCTGCACGATGCGATCGCCGGTTCTGGCCAAGCGGCCGCTCTTGGCGCTCAGGATCCGGCGCAACTCGGGGTTGGCCTCGATCAGCGTGCGCCCGGCGGCGATATCCATGGCAAAGGCGCGGCTCACGGCGTGTCCGAAGCGGGCCAGCGTCTCGGCCGGCGAGATCAACTCCTCCCAGCGGACCGCGCCATAGCGGGCGTGCAATACAGCCATCGCGCGCATCCCGGAAGGAACCATTCCCCCGGAAGGCGCCGCGCGCGGCAGGAACTCGATGGCCTGCGCCGTCTTGGCGCCGCCATCGAACACCACGCAGACGCCGCCGCCGCCCAGGCTGACCCGCGACGGCATGGTCACCGACATGGCGAAATACATGGCCACGGCGGCGTCGGCGGCCGTCCCGCCGTTGCCCAGGACATCGCGCCCGATGACCACCGCGCGCGGCTCGTCGCCGGCCACCACGCCGGCAAAGCCCTCCACCGGGGCCAGTTCGCCGGGTTGCCGATCCGGGGCGCAGGCGGCCAGAATCACCGCCAGAGCCAGCACGCAGCCGCATCTCGCGCTTACGCGTTGAATCCAGCGGCGGCTATAGCTAACTGTTATTGGATTAGCGAGCGGGAACCGCCCTTTGCGCAAGATCATTGCCCCCCTGTTTGCCGCCCTGCTGGTGGCTTTGGCCGCGACCGTCCCGGCACGGGTCGAGGCTAAGGAAGGCCAACTGGTCCGTGACGCGGAGATCGAAGATATCATCCGGGCCTACACGACACCACTGTTCCAGGCAGCGGGGCTGAGCCCGAACGACATCAAGGTTTACCTGATTCGGGATTCGCGGCTCAACGCCTTCGTAACGCCCGGTCTGCGGATGTTCATAAATACCGGCCTTCTGATGCGGGCCGAGACTCCGCTGCAGGTGATCGGCGTGATCGCCCACGAAACCGGCCATCTTGCCGCGGGACATACGGCCACGCGGGGCGACGCCTTGAGCCAGGCCAGCGCAACCGTCATCGCGTCCTACGTACTCGGCCTGGGGGCCGCGCTGCTCACCGGGCATCCGGAACTGGCCCCCGCCATCGTGTCCGGCGGCCAGGACATCGCGCTGAAGGGGCTGCTCAGCTACACGCGGAGCCAGGAATCGACCGCCGACCAGATGGCGGTGCGCTTCCTGAACGGTACCCATCAGTCGCCGCGCGGGCTGCTGGAGTTCATGAAGATCCTGGGCGGCCAGGAGGTTTTGTACAACGACAACCAGGATCCCTACCTGAGGAGCCACCCTCTGACCCAGGACCGCATCGCCTTCCTCGAAGATCAGGTCAAGAAGTCGCCGTACAGCAACAAGCCGGCCTCGCCCGAGCTGGTCGCGATGCACAATCGAATGCGCGCAAAGCTCTACGGCTTCCTCGAGCCGCTCGACCGCGTCCTGCAGGTTTATCCGGAAACCGATGAAAGCCTGCCGGCGCGCTATGCCCGCGCCATCGCCCATTACCAGGCCGGCGACATCGATCTCGGCCTCAAGCTGACCAACGCCCTGATCGAGGAGATGCCGAAAGACCCTTATTTCCGCGAGCTGAAGGGGCAAATGCTGTTCGAATACGGCCGCCTCGCCGAGGCCCTGCCGGAATACCAGGAAGCCGTCCGTCTGCGCCCACGGTCGCCGCAACTGCGCCTCGGCCTGGCGCAGGTCGAGATCGAGACCAACCGGCCCGACCTGAACGGTGCGGCCCTGGAGAACATCGAGGCGACGCTCCGCGGCGAGCCGGACAACAGCATCGCCTGGCGCCTGGCCGCAATCGCCTACGGCCGCAAGGGGGACGTCGGGATGGCCGCCCTGGCGCTGGCGGAACGGGCCCTGGCACAGGGAAAGGCGAAGGAGGCGAAGGAGCAGGCCGGGCGGGCGCAGGAGATTCTGCCGCCGGGCAGCCCTGGTGCCATCCGCGCCGCCGACATTACCGGCCTGGCCGATCAGCTCATCAAGAATAATTGATCCGTTACAAATGCTTGCGGGTTAGCCATTCGGCGCGGTCCGAATTGCCGAGCGTGACCGGACCCGCTATCCTGTGTCCGCTCCGGCACGGCCGTACGAGGGAGCGAGGCCCATAGAACACAACCGGTGCTTGCAGCGCCGTCAGAGACTGAGGAGACGAACATGACGCCCCAAAGCGTGACGGCGAAGCGGTGGTTTGGCATCTTCGTGGTCCTCGCCGTGCTCATCGTCGGCCTCGCGCTGGCCGGGCCGGTCCGCGCGCAGGAGCAGAGCACGCCGGTACCCGGCGAGGGACAGTCCAGCTTCGACGCGGAGCAGACCCAGGATATCGAGAAGATCGTCCACGACTACCTGCTCAAGCATCCCGAGGTAATCTTCGAGGCGGCCGAGAAATACCAGAAGCAACAGCAGATGGCGGAGGAACAGCGGCGCCAGAAGGCACTCGCGGCGCATGCCGATCTCCTGCGCGGCGCGCCCGGCGATCCTGTGCTCGGGAATCCGGACGGCGACGTCGTCCTGGTCGAGTTCTTCGACTACCGCTGCCCCTATTGCCGCAAGGTCGCCGGGACCTTGCGCGACGTCGTCCACGAAGACGGCAAAGTTCGCCTGGTGATGAAGGAGTTCCCGATCCTGGGCCCGCAATCGATCACGGCCGCACGCGCCGCGCTGGCGGCCTATAAGCAGGCGCCCGACAAATACGAAGCCTTCCACATGGCGCTGATGAAAACGCCGGGCGACATGAGCAACCCGCAGATTCGCCAGATCGCGCGCGAGAACGGCCTCGACGTGACGCAACTCGACAAGGACATGCAGGACCAGTCCATCAACGAGAACATTGCACGCACGCACGCACTGGCGCAGGCGCTGGGGATCTCGGGAACCCCCGCCTTCATCGTCGGCGGCACCCTGGTACCCGGCGCGATCGACAAGGCGGCGCTGATGCGCCTGATCTCGCAGGCCCGCGCCAAGGCCAGCTAGGGTCCGCGCCAGAATCCGGGCCGGCCGGGGCCGGCGGGGCGAGGGGGCCGAGATTGCGCGCGCGGCCGGCGCTATGCTAACGCTTGCGCCGAGCCGCTAGGGGGAGACCGGAAATTTGGCCAAACGCCCAAGGGTTCTGATCCTCAACGGACCCAACCTCAACATGCTGGGCACGCGCGAGCCGGAGGTCTACGGCAAAACCACCCTGGCCGACATCACGGCGGCCTGCACCGCCCGGGCGAAGGGCCTCGGGCTGACGCTGGAGTGCCGACAGACGAACAGCGAAGGCGAACTGGTCGACTGGATACAGCAGGCGCGAGAGGACGCCGCCGGCATCATTCTCAACCCGGGCGCCCTGACGCACACCTCGGTGGCGATTCTCGACGCCCTGCTCGGTGTCGGGCTGCCGACGATCGAGGTCCACCTCTCGAACATCCACAGGCGCGAAGACTTCCGCCATCATTCCTATGTCTCGCGGGCGGCGCGCGGCATCATTTGCGGGTTTGGCGCTCAGGGGTATCTCATGGCGCTCGACGCCATGTCGGAATGGCTTTCGAAAAAGCAGGCGAAATAATGGGCAAGTTCCAGCTCGACGAAGATCTGATCCGCGGCTTGGCGGACCTGCTGCACGAGACCGGCCTCGACGAGATCGAATACGAAGCCGAGGGGCAGCGCGTCCGTGTCGGACGCAACACGCGCGCGGTGGCGCAGGCGCCGGCCGCCGTGCCGACGGGAGGCGGCGCCGCGCCGGTCGCCGCGGGCGAGGAAGCGCCGCCGGCCGGAACCGTCACCTCGCCCATGGTGGGCACCGTCTACCTTTCCGGCGAACCCGGCGCGTCCCCCTTCGTCAAGGTGGGCGACACGGTGCGCGAAGGGCAGACGCTGATGATCATCGAAGCGATGAAGGTCATGAATCCGCTGCCCAGCCCCCGCGAGGGGAAGGTGACGCGCATTTTCGTGCGCGACGGGCAGCCGGTGGAGTTCGGCGAGCCGCTCGTCATCGTCGAATAACCGGTGACGGAACCGAGCATGTTCGAAAAGGTCCTCATCGCGAACCGCGGCGAGATCGCGCTGCGAATCCATCGCGCCTGCCGCGAGATGGGCATTCAGACGGTCGCCGTGCACTCGACGGCCGATTCCGACGCCATGCACGTGCGGCTCGCGGACGAGAGCGTCTGTATCGGGCCCGCGCCGAGCAAGGACAGCTACCTCAACGCCTCCTCCATTCTCTCCGCCGCGACCATCACCGGCGCCGACGCCATCCACCCCGGCGTCGGCTTCCTCTCCGAGAACGCCGACTTCGCGGCCATGGTCGAGGAACACGGTCTGGTCTTCATCGGCCCCAAGCCGGAGCACATCGGCCTGATGGGCGACAAGGTCGCGGCGAAGCAGGCGGCCGAAACCCTCGGCCTGCCCGTGGTGCCCGGCTCGAACGGCGCAATCGGCGCAAAGGACGAAGCGGCGCACGTGGCGGAGCGCATCGGCTATCCCCTGCTGATCAAGGCGGCCGCCGGCGGCGGCGGCCGCGGGATGAAGCTCGCGCGCAACCAGGGCGAACTCTTCGAGGGGCTGGAGCAGGCCCGAGCGGAGGCCAAGGCGGCCTTCGGCTACGACGCGGTCTACCTGGAGAAATACCTGGAACGGCCACGTCATATCGAGGTGCAGCTGCTGGCCGACGGTCAGGGGCAAGTGGTCCATCTGGGCGAACGGGACTGTTCGCTGCAGCGCCGGCACCAGAAGCTGCTGGAAGAGGCACCCTCTCCGGCCCTCAATGAAGCAAGCCGGCTGGCGATCGGCGAGCGCACCTGCGCCGCGATGCGACGGCTCGGCTATCGCAGCGCGGGCACCATCGAGTTCCTCTACGAGAACGGCGCGTTCTTCTTCATCGAAATGAACACCCGGCTGCAGGTCGAACACCCGATCTCCGAAGCGATCACCGGAATCGACCTGGTGCGTGAGCAGATTCGCATCGCCGCCGGCGCGCCGCTCGACATCTGCCAGGAGGACATCATCTTCAACGGCCACGCCGTCGAGTGCAGGATCAATGCCGAGAATCCGCGGACCTTCGTCCCCTCCCCCGGCGTTGTCACCGACTATCACGCACCCGGCGGACTCGGCGTGCGCGTCGATTCCGGCCTCTATGCCGGCTACCGCGTGCCGCCGCACTATGATAGCTTGATTGCCAAGCTGATCGTGCACGGCCAGACCCGGAACGAATGCCTCATGCGCCTGCGCCGTGCGCTGGAGGAGTTTGTCATAGACGGCATCGAAACGACGATTCCGCTGCACCAGAAGCTCATAATGGCCAACGATTTCATCAACGGCGACTACACGATTCACTGGCTCGAAGGTTTCGTCGCCGGCTTGAAGAGCGACAAGGAGTGATCACGGCGGACGACGGCCCATGCAGCTGACGCCCGATTTGCTGTTGCGCGCCTATGCGATCGGAATCTTTCCGATGGCGGAAGGCCGCGATCATCCCGACCTCCATTGGATCGACCCCGAGACTCGGGGAATTCTACCGCTCGAGCGCTTTCACCTGCCGCGCAGCCTCAAGCGGCGCTTGCGGCGCGGCGATTTCGAGGTGCGTTGCGACACCGCCTTTTCCGAGGTGATCCGGGCCTGCGCCGAGGCCACGGCCGACCGCCCAGATACCTGGATCAACCCGACGATCGAGCATCTGTTCGTCGAACTCTTCGAGAGCGGCTTCGCCCATTCGGTCGAGACCTGGCAGGACGGCCGCCTCGTAGGCGGGCTGTACGGCGTCGCCCTGGGCGCGGCGTTCTTCGGCGAAAGCATGTTCAGCCGGGTCGACGACGCCAGCAAGGTGGCCCTGTGCCATCTCGTCCTGCGCCTGCGCAAAGGCGGCTTTCAACTGCTCGATACTCAGTTCGTCACGCCGCACCTCAGCCGCTTCGGCGCGATCGAGATCGAGCGGCGCGAATACCGCGGCCTGTTGGCCCGGGCGGTGACGACGAGGGCCGAATTTCCTTCGGTCGTAACGCCCGAGGAGGTCGAGCAACTCCTCAGCCGGACGGTGTGAGCGCGCGGGTGACCTGGCGCTTTAGGACTGCAGGATTTCGTCGATCTCGGACTGGTCCATGGCGCGCTTCTTGCCGTGGATGATGGCGCTGGCCAAGTCGACGAGTCTCTGAAGTTTGTGCGAGACGTCATTAACGGTGTTTTCGGCCCGCTGGGTATCGCCCGCGGCGACGGCCTCCGCAACCCGCTCGCGGCCCGCGAGCACCAGTTCGTCCATCCGCGCCACCGTGACGTCGAAGGGCACCCGGAACTTTTCCGGCGCGTTGAAATAGGCCAGGACGGCGAGTTCCTTGTCGGTGAACGCGCTGTCTCGGAAATGCGCCTCGTACGACTTCGGCGCCCATTCCATGGCATCGTCGAGGCATTCGGGCATGCTCGGCACCATCTCGAGCAGCATGATGATTTCGTTGAAATGATTGAGGTAATCGGTTGCCAGAAGGGTTTCCGGATTGATGTTCTTGCCGCGGACGAGCCGACCCAGGGTACGCGGATGCGTCGGGCGGCCCGTACCGTCATACCGCGGCCCGGCGGCCCGTTGCGCTGCGCTTTCTGCGGTGTCCGCTCTGACCGTCATCCCCAACCCTCGGACGCGCCGTCATCGTGTCCCGCGGGGCTCGCGTCCCGCGGGCGAGGCTCACTCCATTCCCGTATCGAGGACAAAGGATATGGCCGAGGTCTTAGGAATTTCCTTAACGCCCGGAAACCGGTACCGTCCGCGCCGAACACCCGTTATGGGTGTAATATATGAGAGATTTTCCCGCTTTTCCACGCACCGCCGAGGCGCGTCAGTCTTCCGGGGGCGGCGCGGTCGGATCCTCCGGCCCGCCCGAGGCATCCCCTTGATCGTCGCCCGTCGCGTCCGGCTGATCCTCGGCCGCATGCGGCGTCAGCAGGCCGCTGGCGATGACCTCCGACCGCTTGCGGCAATCGAGCACCCAGACGTCGTAAACCGGGTGCTCCAGGGCCGAGATCGCCGGCGAGGAGGCGAACATCCAGCCGTGGAAGACCTCGACCGCCGGCGAGTCGGGGCGGACATCGACGATTTCCAAGTAGGCCGCGCTTTCCGGCGTTTCGGTCGGCGGCTTCTTGTCGCAGGCGCGCGCGAGGATCTCGAGGGTGCCGAAGCGGGCCAACTCGCCGATCGGGGCGACGAAGGTGGAGACCCGCGCCGTCGTCTTGTCGAGGCCCTGCAGCACGGCGACCATCTCGTCCCCGCCGGGGCCCTGACCGTCGGCTCCCGAATTCGGCACGTTGGCCTGCTGGGCGGCGGTTTCGCCCTGGTCGGCGCCGTCCTGCTGCGCCGCGACCGGCCCGGCCAACGCCACGCTCGCCAAGAACACAGCGCTCAGGACCGTCAGGGCGTGGCTTGGGCGACCCGGCATCCGGCTACTTGGCCGCCTTCGCGGCATAGGGATTCTCCAGGCTCTCGACCAGCCCGTGCAGGGTCTCGCGCACCTGCCCCTCGTCGCATTCCATCAGGACGGCATCCTCCAGGGCGTCCTGGCAGAGCTGCCGGATCTCCTCGAGGTTCTCGTTCAGCACCTTGATCTTCTCGCGGCAGGACACCGGCGCCCCGTCCGGTTTGTGCCAGACGGGCGGCTCGAAGATCTTGCCGGTGGCCGGAGCGTTCACCGCGGCTCTCCTCGCTGGGAATGCGTCAAGATCGCCCTTCGGGGCTGACAAAGAGTTAAGCGGCCAGCCCCGTCGGCGCAACCCGTCGGCGCAACCCGTCGCGCGGCCGCTGCGTGGGCGCCTACTCGCGCGCCGGACGCCGTACCCGGAAGCGCAGGCGCCGGTAGTCGGCGGTCCATCGTCCCCCGGAATCGCAAAGCCGCGGCCGGACGGCGGTCTCGACCTCGGTCACCAGGGCGCCGCGATCCGCCTCGGGGACCGCCGCCAGAAAGGCCTGCGCGAAGGTGGCCAGCCAGTCCGCAAGGGTGCCGGGCAGCGGCGTCGGGCGCGCGATGAGGACGATGTCCTCGACCTCGAATCCGCGCCGCCGCAGCCGGCCGGCGTAGTTCTCGACGGTGGGAAAGTACCAGGGGTCGACCGCGGCGGGATCGAGCCCGCGGCGGCCCAGGGCGGCATAGAGGGCGGCGCGCAGGGTTTCCACGTTGCCGTCTCCGCCCAGCTCGCCGACGAAACGGCCGCCCGGCTTCAGGGCGCGCCAAACCCCGTCGATCACGGCGTCGGGCGCGCGCACCCAATGAAGCGCGGCGTTGCTGAACACGGCGTCGAACGCGCCGTCGAAGTCGAGGGCGGCGGCGTCGCCCAGGCGCGCATCCAGCCCGCGCGCCCGCGCCCCGGCGATCTGCTCCGCACTGTTGTCGACGGCCACCACCTCGGCTCCGGCCTCGACCAACGCCACGGTCAGCGCGCCGTCGCCGCAGCCGAGATCGAGGATGCGTTCGCCCGGCCGCGGCGCCAGCAGGGCCACGACCGGGCGGCCCAGCTCGGAGACGAAGCGGGCGTTGCGGGCGTAGCTCTCGGGGGCCCAGCGCTGCGCCGGCCCGTCTCCGCCGGCAGGCGGGGTCACTCGCTGCCCGATTTCTTACCCACCGCGTCGGCGGCGCTGAAGATGAAGCGGCCCAGCAGGTCGACGACGTTGATCGAGCCCTGCGTGAAATTGATGCGCCCGCCCGGCTCGATCGTCGCCTCGTCGCCGCCGGGCTCCAGGGACACGAAGTTGCTGCCTAGGAGGCCGTCGGCGATGATCCGCGCCGAGGTGTCCTTCGGCAGTTTGACGGAATTGTCGATGTTCATCTTGACGACGGCGAAATAGGTCTTGGGATCAAGGGTCTGCGAGGTGACGGTCCCGATCTTCACGCCCGACAGGCGCACCTCGCTGCCGGCCGACAGGCCCGAGGCGTTGTCGAACTCCGCGGTCACCTCGTAACCGCCGGACGAATTGACCGAACTGCTCTGGAAGGCGAGCGCCACGAAGCCGGCGGCAACCAGCAGCACGACGGCGCCCATGATCGTCTCGATGATGTTCCGGCTCATCCCCCTACCTATCGCTCTTCGGGCCGCCAGGGCTCGTAGTCGCCGGTGCCGGTGGCCCGCTTCCCGCCGGCCAGGGTATGGCCGGGCGGCCGGTAAGCCTGGGGCGTCCCGGTCATGTTGGGCTGGTGTTCGCGTTGCCAGGGATAGGTCTTGACACCCTCGGGCGGCGGCGGGTCCGTCAGCGTATGGTGCAGCCAGGCGTGCCACTCCGGCGGCACCCGGCTGGCCTCGACCTCGCCGTTGTAGATGACCCAGCGCCGCTCGCGGCGCAGCGAGTCCTTGTGTACGTAGCCGCCACCCTTCTCGCGATAATAGCGATTGCCGAAGCGGTCCTGCCCGACCTCTTCCCCACGCAGCCAGGTGTACAGCCGTGTCCCCAGTGAAATGCCCATCGACTCTCTCGCGTGACGCCGGCGACTCCGGCGCGGCCGGCGCCGGGAATATTGCACCTCGATCCGGCCCCGTCCAGACCGTGCGGGCCGCTTCCCCCCGCGGCGGTTCGCTGGACAGGCCCGGACTGACAAGCCATATAGGGCGGCCATGCGGGATTTCTGGCGCGACTCGGGCTACCACCTACTCGACCGCACGCCCGAGGGGCGGCTGGCGGTGCGCGACGACTTCCTGCGCGCCTATCTCCGGCGACCGGAGATCGCCCCGGTCGCCGAATCCTGCGCCGCGGAGCGCAGCCTGCACGCCGCCCTACTCGACGACCCGCGCCGGGCCGTTCCGGACTCCCGTCTGGCCGAGCTGGCCGACCCCGACGCGGGCGAAAACTATCGGGTCTTTCTCGCATTCCGCGACCGCCTGCTGCGCGCGGCGACGCTGGAGGTCTGCTACCTCGGGCTTTTTACGCCGCAGGGCGAGGCGGGCGCGGGGGTCCCGGTGCCGCCGCTCTTCGTCGACCAGCTGGCGCACGTCATCCTGCGCGGCATCCTGGACGGTTGCGAGGACCCCTTGCGGCTGCGTGCGGCTGAGCTGCTGTTCCGCGAGCAGACCATCACCCTGCACGAGGGTGCGATCATGGCGGCCGACAGCGAGGTGGTCGACATGCACGCCGCCGGACAGGGTTTCGGTTCGCTCGGCCAGCTCCTCGTCGAGGCGCAGACCCCCTTGCGCTCGCTCGAACTCGACGTGCTGGGCGAGGAAAACGCGCAGAGCTATTGGGACCGCGAGCCGCGCCACGACACGGCGCTCGCGCTCAATTTCACCGCGCCCGGCCTGGACGCGCTGGCGCGCGTGCTGGAGGCCTGGATCGGGCACTTCTTCGCCGTGCGGGTCAGCATTCAGCCGGTGCAGCAGATTCGCGACGAGCGCTGGGTCTGGCACATCGGCCTCGATTCCGAGGGCACCCGGTTGCTCAACGACCTCTACAACGGCGTCGCGGTCGACGAGGCGCGCATGCAGCGCCTGCTGTCGCTGTTTCGCCTGGACTTCGCGGACCCCAACGCCATGCGCGCCGACATCGCGGGACGCCCGGTCTATCTCGCCATGGCGATGACGGCGGACAACCGGTTGCGGCTCAAGCCGCAGAACCTGCTGGTCAACCTGCCGCTCGCGCAGGTCGTCTGACCGGTGACGGCCGAGCCCCCGCCGTTCGGCGACGCCGGCGCCGCCTCGTCGCAGCCCCTGGCCGGCATCCTGATGATGCTGACGGCCATGGCGCTGCTGCCGATCTACAACGGCGCAGCCAAATACCTGACTGCCGACTACCCGGTCGCCCAGGTCGTCTGGGCGCGCTACTTCTTTCACCTCGCCGTGCTGCTGCCACTGGTGCTGTGGCGCTACGGCCCGCGCAGCCTGGTGCCGCCGCGTATCCGTCTGCAGTTACTGCGCGGCACGCTGCTGGTGGGGGACTCCTTCCTGTTCGTCGGCGCCTTGGCCCTGATCCCGCTGGCCGACACCTTGGCGCTGACCTTCGTGGCGCCGCTCATGCTGACGGCGCTCTCCGCGCTGGTCCTGGGCGAACGGGTCGGCCTGCGGCGCTGGTCGGCGGTGGCGATCGGCTTCGCCGGCACTTTGATCATCATCCGGCCCGGTTTCGCCGCATTCGAGCCCGGCGCCCTGCTGGCGCTCGGCGCCGGAATGGCCTACGCCGTCTACCAGCTGCTGACCCGAAAGCTCGCCGGCAGCGCACCGCCCCTGGTCACACTGGGCTACACGGCACTGGTCGGCAGCCTGGTGACGACCGCGGCGCTGCCCGCCTTCTGGATCACGCCGCGCCCGCTGGACCTGGCCCTCATGTTCGCCATGGGCGCCACCGCGGCGGTCGCGCACTTCCTGATCATCAGCGCCTTCGACCGGGCGCAGGCCTCTCTGCTGGCGCCGTTCAACTACTGCGAGATGATCGGCGCCGTGGCGGTCGGCTACGTCGTGTTCGGCGACTTCCCGGGTTCCTGGACCTGGGCCGGCGTCCTGGTCCTGGTCGGCAGCGGGGTCTACATCTCGCTGCGCGAACGCCGGGTCCGGGCGCGGGCGCGCGGCCCGGCGGGCACGCACCCGTGACAGCGGGGCTTCCCGAATCCCGCCGCCGGTGCGTGACGAGGCGTGCGCGATCTGTCACACAGGGGCCGAGTTCGGGACCCGCTTGAAGACCGCATAGCCCGCCGCATGACCAACGACTCGCCTTTCGGCCCCCGGATCGGGGGGCTCGGATGACCGGCCCGCCCGAGCCACCGGGGCGCGCCACCGCCCTGCCCGTACTGTCGGCGGGCTTCGTCCTCGCGCTCGGCGCGGCGTCCTGCTACGGCGTGCAGATCTCGCTCGCCGCCCTGGCCTATGGCGGCGGCGCCAATGCCGGCGCCGTCATCCTGCTGCGCATGTCGGTGACCGCCGCGGCCATGGCCCTGGCGGTGCTCTGGATGCGGCGCTCGTTCCGGGTGCCGTCGGAGGTGCGGCTGCGGCTGTTCGGCGCCACGCTGGGCGTCTTCGGGGTCACGATCGGGCTGCTGTGCTCGATTCTCTTCATCCCCGTCTCGCTGATGACGGTGATCTTCTACACCTACCCGCTGATGGTCGCCGCCATCGCGCCGGCGGTCGGCGGCGGCGCCCCGACGCGGGCCCAGATGGTCGCCTTCCCCCTGGCGTTCCTCGGCCTGTTCCTCGCCCTCGGGCCGGAGGCCGGCGGCCTCGACTGGCACGGTGTCGCCTTCGCCGTGCTCGCCGCCGTGTCCTCGACCTGGCTGTTCCTGATCTCGCCGCGCCTCCTGGCGGCCTACGACGTCTTCGGCGTGAGCTTCTACGTGACCCTGGGCTGCGCCCTGCTGGTGCTGCCGGCGCTGCCGCTGTTAGGCGGGCTCGCGCTGCCCGCGACGGACCAGGGGTGGGCTGGGCTGCTCGGCGTGGCGATCCTCTTCGTCAGCGCCACCGGGCTGCACTTCGCGGCGCTGCGCCGGACCAGCCCGGTGCTGGCGGCGCTCGCCTTCAACATGGAGCCGGTGACGACCATCGCCGGCGCCACGGTTCTTCTGGGAGAGCGGCTCGGCCTCGGCCAATTGGGCGGCGTCGCCCTGGTGCTGGGCGCCCTGGTCCTGGCCACCCGCCGGCCCCGCTGAGTCCTGCCGCCGGGCCGCGAACCGGCCGCCCGAGCCTGGGGCCGAACCTGGGGCCGAACCTGGGGCCGAACCTGGGGCCGAACCTGGGGCCGAACCTGGGGCCGAACCTGGGGCCGAACCTGGGGCCGGGGCCGGGGCCCGGCCGGCGCCCGTCCGCCTATCCACACAAAATCTGGCCGATCTTAGGATCTCGTTAACAATATGGGCTGACACTGCCCATATCTTGTGATTAGATTGTTGACGCGCACAACATCTGTGCCCAGGCGTTCGAGGGGGGCGGACTGGGGCAGAGGGCGGATCCAGGGCATGACGCCGCCCGAAGCGGTCGCCGAGACCCAGCCAGGCATCGGACGGTCGCTGTCTTCCCCTCACGCAGGCAAGAACAAAACCTAGAATCAAGGGGATTAGGACCTGATGCGGATCGAGCGCCGATTCACCGAAGCCGGAAAGGACGTCTACGAGCAGATCGAGTTTCGCCGGACCTCCAGCGAGATTCGCAATCCGGACGGTTCGATCGTCTTTCAGGCGCAGGACATCGAGGTGCCGACGAGCTGGAGCCAGGTGGCAAGCGACATCCTGGCGCAGAAGTATTTCCGCAAGCGCGGGATCCCGCGCAAGCTCGATCGCGTCGCCGAGTCGGACGTGCCAGCCTGGCTGCAGCGTCGGGTTTCCAAGGCGGCTGCGAAAGCCGATGCGGCGGGCGCCGGCAAGGACGACGGCGCCGGCGGCGAGACCAGCGCGCGCCAGGTCTTCGACCGTCTGGCCGGCACCTGGACCTACTGGGGCTGGAAGGGTGGCTATTTCGACTCCGAGGCCGACGCGCGCGCCTTCTTCGACGAGCTGCGCTTCATGCTGGCGCGCCAGATGGCCGCGCCCAACTCGCCGCAATGGTTCAATACCGGCCTGCATTGGGCCTACGGCATCGACGGGCCGAGCCAGGGCCACTACCACGTCCACCACGAGACCGGCGAGGTCAAGCGCTCCGCCAGCGCCTACGAGCGGCCGCAGCCGCACGCCTGCTTCATCCAGTCGGTCGACGACGACCTGGTCAACGAGTCCGGCATCATGGACCTCTGGGTCCGCGAGGCGCGGCTGTTCAAGTACGGCTCGGGCACCGGGACCAACTTCTCGCGCCTGCGCGGCGAAGACGAGCCGCTGTCGGGCGGCGGCAAGTCCTCCGGCCTGATGAGCTTTCTGAAGATCGGCGACCGCGCCGCCGGCGCCATCAAGTCGGGCGGCACGACGCGCCGCGCGGCGAAGATGGTGACCGTCGACCTCGACCATCCGGACATCGAAGACTACGTCAACTGGAAGGTGACCGAGGAGCAGAAGGTCGCCGCGCTGGTCACCGGCTCGCGCCTGTGCAACCGCCATCTCAACGCGG
>Ga0210086_1001140_pt1 | contig 14102 bp, 17 predicted proteins | sample China_Galinas_PW_3_FD_184867 | JGI IMG/M metagenome (GOLD analysis project Ga0210086, IMG submission 184867) | Wetland microbial communities from San Francisco Bay, California, USA, that impact long-term carbon sequestration - China_Galinas_PWB_D2... | ecosystem: Environmental > Aquatic > Marine... | reverse complement strand
CTTCCGGTTCAACGAGAGCCCGCTGGACCTGCTGGGCCGGGCCACCGCCGTGGGTGCGACCGAGGTGACGCTGCCGCGGGAGTGGGGTGACTGGGCGACGCGGGCCGCAATGCCGCCGTTGATGATTCCGGACTTCTACATGTCCAGCGTGAGCCAGGCGCAGTAGCGTTCTCGTGTGATCGCTGAGTTGGCGCGACTCGTCGCGTTGTCACCGGACGGGTCCGCGGGGCGGATCAACGCACTGGTCCGGCAGACGTGTGCGTCGGTGCTGGGGTTGCCGCCGCTTCCGTTTTCGGGCGAACCCGCCTCGGAGTCGGCGGTCATCGAGTTCGCCGAGCAGTTCAGCGTCGACGTGTCGGGAATCTCGGATCCTCAGCGGGAGCGGTTGCTGTCGACGCTCGGCTCGGATGCGTTCGAAGTGGTGGTGCTGACGTACATCGCCGACTTCGTGCCGCGGGTGCTGGCGGGTCTTGAAGCGCTCGGAATCAGCGCGCCGATTGGCGAGCCGATCTGGGACCGCACGACGGATCCGGCCGATGCCGTGTTCAACGATTTCCTGCCGGCCGTCGCCCGAGGTGCCGCTCTTGATCCGGTGACGTCGGAGATCGTGCGGTTGCGTGGTGCCGGGCAGCATCACTGCCGGCTGTGTAATTCGCTGCGGGAAGCCACCGCGCTGGAGGCCGGCGGGTCAGAGGACATCTACGGCGACGTCGGGTCGTACGAGGCCTCGAATCGGTTGAGCGACGCGCACAAGGCGGCGCTGCGATACGTCGACGCGCTGATCTGGTCGCCGGCCGACATCGCACCATCGATCGGTGCGGGCGTGCGGGCTTTCTTTTCGGAGGCGCAGGCCGTCGAGATCACGTTCGACGTGATGCGCAACGCCAGCAACAAGATTGCGGTCGCGATGGCCGCCGACGCGCCGCGGGTGGAGCAGGGGACCGAGCGGTACCGGATCATGGCGGACGGCTCCACGGAGTACCAGTGAGCATTGACCGGTTCACCTCGTAAGCGTTAAGTTCCCAGCGGAATGCCATTACCAAGCTCATCGAAAGGCTGCGCGTAGTGATCGAGCGCGAACACAACCTGGCCCGGCCGTTCGCCCCGCACCGGCTCAGGATCTATTTCGGCGTCTTGGTCTGGACCGCACTGGTGTTCGTCGCGATGACGATTGGTGTCGGCGTCGGTCTGATCCCGCCGACATTCACCGTGGACGTCGTCGCCAACATGCTCTTCGGCATCCCGGTCGTCCTGCTCTTTTTCGTCATCTGGTGGGACGCCCCGGGAGAACAGCGGTCGCGCCTCGAGAAAGCCGCCGAACTGACATTGGTCTGGCTGCCGTACACGGCGTTCAGCCAAATCGCCTATGAACTGCCCTTCCTCATCGGGCATCCCTTCGGGCTGTGGGAACCGACGTCAGATCCGGGGTGGAAGTGGCTGTGGTGGCAGTACGCCCTTGCCGACAGTCGATACGGCAGCGACAGCACCTTCATGTTCGGGTTGGAGTGTGTCGCCATCGCTGCCGGCACAGTCGTGCTTGTCGTGTGGACGCGATTGATCCGGACCGGGTTGTCGGACGAGTCGCGGATACGCAACTTGTGGCTGGCGTTCATGGGAATCAGCATGTTGTATGCGACGACCAGCGTCTACTTCATCTCGGAGGTTCGCGCGGGGTTCGGCGACGTCGGGCAGGGCGCGTATGGCTTGTGGTTCAAGTTCATCGGCGAGAACAGCCCGTTCATCGTGCTGCCTCCGCTGGTTCTGTACGCGATCTACTTGCAGATCGATTACCTGACCCGCAGGATCGGTGCCCGACAGGTCTCGGCGTCCACGGCGGACGACGCCGACGTGGCCGATGGACGTGCTGGCGTCGCTCCTTCCCGCCGGGCGACTGTCGGCTGAACAGCCTCGCCGATCAGCGCGGCCGCTAGTTCCGATGCCGGGCAGGTGCTGCAGGGTGCAGTGGTCGCGGTGGTGAAGCTTTCGATGCTGCGGTATGACTTGGTATTGCGCTGCGATCGAGCGGTCCGACGAACATGGACGTTCGGCCGATGCCTAGCGGGGCGGTAGCTCAGTTGGTTAGAGCCGCGGACTCATAATCCGTTGGTCGCGGGTTCGAGCCCCGCCCGCCCCACAACACAGCCCCACAACACAGCCCCACGTATCGCCTTGTATGACGTCGGCTGATGCTGGCGCTTGTGCCCTCGGTTCACGTCGGAGTCGCCCTAAGATTTGACCGCGCAGTCAGATGACGATTTCCAAGTTGCTGAATAGCCGTTGTAGCGGCCCAAATCAAGCGATCGCTGACGCGTATCGCGGTCGGCGTGGTGTGTGTGCGCTCAGGTTGCGTTGCGGCCCGCTCAGAATCCGCCTTCCGCGAAGGGCACCTCATACGGCCCCCCGTACATGCCGGTCATGAACCCTGAGTCGTACACGGGCAGTGAGTCGTTGATCTGAACGTTGCCCGGGCTCTGACATACGACGTCAGTGCCCGTCGGGCCCTCGTCGCCGCAGTTGTTACCGGGCGCCGCCATTGCCGCCGGGGCGGCCACGACTGCCGCTGCTGCACCAGCTACCACCAGATATCGAAATCGCGTTCGCATCCGAGCTCCTTTCCACAGCCTCTCATGAGGCAGCGTACCGTTCTCTGGCCGCTGAGGGGGAAGTCGATCGCGCTGCGGATGCCAGGATCGCGGCCAACAGGGCCGGAATGTCGCGATGGCGATTCCCATCGCCGCACGGCTTCGCGCCAGGTCGTGCTCGCCGTGTCGCGGCTGAGGCGCTGATCCATTGCATATGGCGGTTCGCCGGCGAGCTCACCGGTGGGCCTGACGCACCGGCAAGCAACAGACGCGGTCTGCGGTCGGCTACTTTCCCGACTTGGTCTATCGCAAGACGCGTGCAAGGAAGGAAACTGTCGGCGAAATCTGATTAGCTTCTCTGTGCCGGTACCCGTTACTGGTTGGCACATGTCAGATACCCGACGAAGGAGCTCGTCCATGTTGTTCTCCGGCACGATCGCGCGCAGCGCGGCAGCAGGTGTGATCGGCTCTGGCGCCGTTGCAGCTGCGATGCTATTCGGTGCCCCATCGGCGCTTGGCCAGCCCGATCCGCCTCCGAACTGCACGGCCGCCGACCTGGCTGGTGTGTCCGGCAGTGTCGCGATAGCGACCTCGGCGTACTTGTTCAGCCACCCCGACGTCAACGACTTCCTCACAAGCATTGCGGGGGAGCGCACGGACGAGAGGCGAGCTAACGTGGTCAATTATTTCAACGCGAACCCGCAGGTCCACGCCGAACTTCGTAAAATTCACGAGCCGCTGTATGAGATTCAGCAGCGCTGCCAATTCGTTGGCAACCAGTCCGATGACGGTGATTTTTAGTGCACTGACAACTTCTTACTGAATCTCTTGCGCGCGACCGGGTTACGAATCGATGACGCGTCGGGACTGGGGCGCGTGGAAATCGGTGCTAGCCCAGTGCTGGCCCGGCGATCGCAGGGTGCGCGGTTCGCGGTGAGGATAAGTGGTTCGCCGTTGACCGCGTATGGCGGTTTTGCCATTTGGTCGCCTGTCGGTCTAGCGCCGCCGGCGTCAGCACGTCGCAAGGCCGTGCTGACAGTCATATTGTCTCGTGTACAACGGATCTCGGATGAACGTGCGTAATTCACCCGGCCGCGCGTGGACGACGGGGCTGCAGTGCCCAGGTGCAGCGAAGAGGGGTGCCAGCACGCTCTCCCGAAGTGCAGCCTGTCGGCTGTCGCACACAAGCAGCAAGGCAGTTAACCGCATGATCTCGGCGCCGATGAGCCTGGGCATGGTTGACCGACTTCACGCTAGACCCGCCACTACCCCCGACTCGCGAGCGCCACCGACCGCCTGGGCCAACAATACCGTTCAGTTAAGGTTACATGGGTGTAGTTTGAGGGTATGCCTCGGACGGGTTGGCGTAAGCCTGAATCGGATCGTCGGTTGTCGGATTTGGTGTCGGTGGGGGTGCTGACGCGGGTGTTTCCGGCGGACCTGGTCGATGAGGTGATTGCCGAGGCGGGGAGGACTCAGCAGCGGCATCGGACGTTGCCGGCGCGGGTGATGGCCTATTTCGTGATCGGGATGGGTTTGTATGGCGAGGGCTCGTATGAGGATGTGTTGGCGCAGCTGACCGATGGATTGTCGTGGGCGTCGGGTTGGCGTGAGCAGTACCGGTTGCCGGGCAAGTCGGCGATTTTTCAGGCTCGGGAACGGTTGGGGTCAGCACCGTTGGAAGGGCTGTTCGCGCGGGTCGCGGCCCCGCTGGGTGCGCCGGACACCGCCGGGGCGTGGCTGGCGGGGCGGCGCATGGTCGCCATCGACGGGACGTGCCTGGATGTGGCCGACACCGCGGCCAATGACGGGTTTTTCGGGCGGCCCGGGGTGAACAAGGGTGAGAAGGCGGCGTTCCCGCAGGCCCGGTTGGTGGCGCTGGCCGAGTGCGGCACGCATGCGGTGTTCGCCGCGCAGGTCGGGGTGTACCGGGATGGCGAGGCTACGTTGGCCGAGCCGCTGCTCGACGCCCTGACTGCGGACATGCTGTTGTTGGCTGATCGGGGGTTCTTCTCGTATGCGTTGTGGCGCAAAGCATCTGCTACGGGTAGCGACTTGTTGTGGCGGGTTCGGGTGGACGGGCGCGGCGCACCGGGACCCGTACATGTGCAAGATCTTGGCGACGGGTCGTGGCTGGCGCATCTGCGGCAGGCCAACGACCGCGCCAGCGAGCCGATGTTGGCGCGAGTCATCGACTACACCCTCGACGACGGCCGCGACAATCCGACTGTCTACCGGTTGTTAACCACGATGCTCGATCCGGTCGAAGCACCCGCGGCCGAGCTGGCCCTGGCCTACGCGCAGCGCTGGGAGATCGAATCGGTCTTCGACGAACTCAAAACCCATCAACGCGGACCTCGTATGGTGTTGCGTTCGAAGTCTCCTGACCTTGTCCTGCAAGAGATCTGGGGACACCTGTGCTGCCACTACGCGATCCGCTCGGTGATGGCCCAAGCTGCCCGGCACAGCGGGCACGACCCCGACCGGGTCAGCTTCACCGCAACACTGCGCATCGTGCGCCAATCCGTCGCCCAGCAGGGCGCTTTCCCCCCCTGAGCACCCCGACGCCGACGACGCACACTGGCAGGCTGTACTGCGCCGCATCCTCGACCGACTCAACCCGATCCGCCGCGGCCGCTCAGCACCCCGCGTCATCAAACGCAAAATGCCGAAATGGCACGTAGCGCTTGGCGATTCGGTCCAAATCGGCACCGATACGGACTCATAATCCGTAGGTCGCGGGTTCGGGCCCCGCCCGCCCCACGCCAGCCCTTGTAAGCTCTGAGTCGCAGGCTGGGTAACCTACAGGTCCCCTCAGGGATTTCTCGTCTTGCTGATCGGGTCGGCGCGTCACGCAGGCCGTGGCATCACAGCCGTTGATCCATCGTTCGGCGGCGATTTAATCGTCGATTAGCGGTTCCTGTAGATGTGTGCTCGGTGCTCGACGCGGCCGATATACATGGTGCGATCGTCATCCAGAATGCGGAAGATGACGCGGTAGTCACCGCGGCGCGCTACATGCCAGCCGATCAGCTCGAAACGCAGCGGCTTGGAGAGGCGATAGGGGTCGGTCGGCAAGGTGGTAGTAACGAATTCGACGATTACTGTGGCGACTTTGTGCGGCAGCCGATCCAGCGCCCGCACCGCTGCGGGTGATAGCTGCACCGACCATGGTGCTTGCTCGGTCACGACAGGCCATAACGCCGCCGCAGCTCTTTCCCGCTGACCGCCGCGCCGGCAGCATGGTCGGCGTCGGCCTGGGCGAGTTCATCCATGAGGCCAGGCGTCCGCAACGCGTGCAGGGTTTCCTCCAGCGACTCGAGGTCATCGGCGGACATCAAGACCGCAGCCGCCCGGCCGTGCTTGGTGATCTGGATGATTTCGTGGGTCGTGTCAGCTTCGTCGACCAACGCCGACAGCTTGTCTTTCGCTTCACTCAGCGGCACTCGCTTCATAGTCTCAATCTAGCCAAATTTCAAGCCTGCATCTAGCCTGATATTTGGCCAATGATGGATGCAAACCACCTGAAGCGAGGCCATGAGGGCCACGTCGCTCGCGCCTGCGTTCGACGACGCAGAACAAGGAATCGGCGGGAGCCGCCAAGGCCGCTGAACGGCTGAACGTGCGCCGCGTGGACACCTCCGGCGCTACGCTCGGCCAATTCGAGTTCTATCGCGGCTCGCAGGGGGTAAACCATCTGTGCGAAAAACCATTGCCGTTGGAACTGTCTTGCTGGCATTCGCTGCGGCTTCCGCGTGTGGGTATTCAGCGCACACAGAAGTGAGCGACAGCGCGCAGGCAACCCAGGCGCCAGATGCGGTCGTGACACCTGACTTCCCAACAGTCTCCACGCTGATGAATGATGCGATTGCGGCACACAGGCTGCCGGGTGCTGTGGTTGTGATCGGGCACGGCGGCAAGGTCGTCTTCCACCAGGCCTACGGCACGCGCAAGCTTGCCGGCGAGCCGGGACTAGACGGATCGCCGGCACCCGCCGAGGCGATGACCCAGGACACGATCTTCGACTTGGCGTCGTTGACGAAGGTGCTCGCAACGGCGACCGCTGTCATGCAGCTTTTCGAGCAAGGCAAGGTTCAGTTCGACGATCCCGTGCAGAAGTATCTGCCCGACTTCAACACGGCGAACGATCCCCAGCGTGCAGAGGTGACGGTTCGCATGCTGCTAACGCACACTTCAGGCGAACCGGGTGACGTAGATCTCAGGGATCCGTGGGGACTGGTCCGGGCCGATAAGACAGAAGGCATTCATCGCGCGCTCACCACGCCGCTGCAGTCGCGTCCCGGTGAGGTTTTCCGCTACTCCGACATCAACTTCATTCTGCTCGGCGCGCTGATCGAGAAAGTCACAGGCAAGCCGGAAGACGTTTACGTTGAGCAGAACGTGTTCGCACCGCTTGGCATGGACGACACCCGCTACCTTCCCCCGGCTAAAGCATGTGGTCCGCACGAGATCAGAGGGGCGGCGATCGCCTGGGCGCCCGCCCCGACAGGACGCGTGCCGATCACTTGTCCTGCAGGGACATGGAGCGCCGGTCTTCTGTCACGTATCGCGCCAACAGCACGTGACGAAGAGAGCAGGGCCGATCCGAGCAAGAATCCCAACCTTGATTACCTGCTTCGGGGCACAGTGCAAGACACGACGGCCCGTCGCATGGGCGGAGTGGCCGGACATGCCGGTGTGTTCTCGACGGCGCACGATGTCAGCCTCTACGCGCAGGCCCTGCTCGACCGGCTTGCGGGCCGCCCGAGCAAATTTCCGCTGAAGCAAGCGACTGTCGAGTTGATGACGACTCCTCAGCAGCCCGGACATAGCGCTGAACAACTCGAGGCGGCGAACGGTGCCGCTCGGGAAGCCATCGCAAGGTCGCCAAACACGACAAATCCGCTGCTCGCACCGAACTATCCGGCGATCAAAGGACAAAATCTGCGCGGCTTCGGCTGGGATATCGACACGGTCAATTCCACGCCGCGGGGCATGATCTTTCCCATCGGTAGCTTCGGCCACACGGGATTTACCGGAACCACACTTTGGATGGACCCGGGCTCGGATACCTACGTAATTCTGCTCTCGAATTCAATCCATTTGCGAGGCAGTCCACCGATCTCGGATCTGCGAGGTGAAGTGGCTACGGCGGCGGCCCAGGCCCTGCATCTGTAAGGCAGTGCGTCGCCGGCCGCGGCTTCGACACTGCCCGGCAGACGACCTCGTTGAGAGGCACTTCCTGGGAATCTAGCGGGCGTCAGGGCCGAAGAGTATCGAAGATCTCCTGCCAATGCAGGTGCGCCATGAAGTGGCCGCCGGAGCGAATTCGCAGCGTGGCGCCGGGAATTCGGCGGGCGAGTTCGGTGGGCCAGCCTGGGTCCAGGAAATTGTCGTCGGCGCCGCCCCAAACATCGACCGGCACGCGGAGGTCGTCGAGCCTGAAACCCCATGGCTGCATCGCCGCGAGGTAGTCGTCGACATGGCCTTCCGGATGCCGCAGCGCTTCGGCGGACATGTGCCCGAAGTTCGCGAGTCCTTCGGCTCGAATCACTGCGCCGTCGGTGGGCGGCAGGCCGCGTGCGGCGAGGCGGCTATACACGCTCGGGGCGCCGCGCGCGACGAGCCCCATGGACCGAAGGCACAGCCGCGCGAGCCACGGCGTTTGCTGCGACATTCGGATGTAGACACGGTCGATGAGGGGCATCTGCTTGAACAGGTCCGAGTCGGCGAGCGGCAAGCCGCCGGCAATGACCGCCACTCGGGTCACCGAAGACCGCAGGGCGTAACCCAGAGCGAGCGCGTACTGTCCACCCATCGACCAGCCAATCGCCGCGAACTCGCCGACGCCGAGTTGATCACATAGTTCGGCGATATCGTCTGCCCAGCCCACCACGGGGCGGCCCGGCTTCGGGTCGGACAACCCGATTCCAGGACGGTCAACTGCGACCAACCGAATTTCGTTCTGCGCAGCGAACGGGGCGGCGGCGGACACATCGCGGCGGCAACAGAGACCGCCGTGCGCATAGACGACGACGAAGCCATCCGGCGCGCCGTACTCTGCGTAGCCGAGCGCCCGGCCGTCGCGCAGTCTGATGGTGCGATCATCAACGGCGTAAATGTGTAGTTCCTTTCCACGTGTCGGGTCTTGACCACTTGATGCTCGTGGTCGGTCGCGCCCCGTGGAGCGGTGACGGTCACGGCCGAGCACATCGGCAGCGGATCAAGCCTCCCAGGAAGGCTCGAGACTTCAACGAGAATTATCGTCTATTCATCGACATTGACTGAGGATCAGCGAGAGTCTCGCTTTCGCCCGGCTTCGCGAGATCTGTAATCCCCTGTGGTACAGGGCAAACGAGAGAATTCGGGAATCGTTCGGGCCTCCGTCTTAATAATCCGTTGGCGCGGGTTTCAAGCCCCGCTCGCCCCACAACTTCGAGGGCTGTTCAGGGTTCGCGAGTCGGCCGAACCGGTCAGTTGCCCTCTTCAGCGCGCAACAGTGAGCGCGTGACGCGAGTGCCCTCGAAACGGAATTCATGCGCGGGGCGCCGCAGGGGCTCGATGGTGGTATCCGCGTTCACGATGACTCCACCACCTGAGGGGATTCCGAGCCCGGTGGCCGCGCCCCCCAGCAAATGAATCGCGCGCGACAGCCGCGCCCAGTCGGCTCGCTCGTCGTGCGTGTCGATGACCAGGGGGACGAGCTTGAACACATCGAGCATCTCCGTCGCAGGGGATTCCGGTGTCTCGACGATTCCGTAGCGACCGAGCTGGACCGCGCCTGCTGAAATGCCCACCAGGACCGCCCCTTGGGCGTACCGACCCAGGATCACATCCTTCATGCCGGTTTTCTCAAACGTGTTCCAGCCGAGACGCACATCTCCACCCGCGAGGACGACCAACTGGGCACGCTCCAGAAAGGCGCGGTCGTTCGGGCCGAACGACGAATCGATCATGCGACGGTCGGTGATTCCAATCGGATCTACCGCCGCCTCGAATATTTCGTAGAACTGTGGACGATCCCCATTGGAGGCACCGATGTAGGCCGCCCTGAGCGATGTGTCCCGAGCCAATCCATCGAGGGCTGCCTCGAGGAGCAGTCGGTCCTGCCGCTTCCAGAACAGCAGCTGACTGTCCGCCAACAGATAGAGCGGTTGGCGTTGCGGCGCCGTCTCAGTCACCGCGCACAGTCAGACGCTAGCCCGGTGGCGCGAGAGCCGCTCGAACCCGCTCGCCTGCCTTCAGGGTCTGGAAAGTCTCGCACCATGCTCTTGTTCGACGGTTGTCGGGTCGGTCCCCATCTTGACGCTTGTCTCGTCGTAATCGAGCAAGCTGATGATGTCTTATAGCTGCTCTCCGGCGTCCTGGATGTTCAATCCGATGGGCGTCGGACATGGCGTCAGCCTATCGGCGAAGCGCCCTCTGACCCTCATCGGCGTGTCGGCGTGCGTGCCTCGGTATTGACTTAGCTAACACGGGCCCCGCATCTCACCCCGGCGTCAGCCTTGCGCCCGGGGGCGATCTGTAGCCGCACCAACCGCGTCATCTCTGATCTCGCAATTCGGGAGCGCTGGAAAAGCCTTGGAGCGCATCGGTCGAACAGCACCGGCAGGGTGTTTGGCCCTCGCAGTGCTATGACATCCTGGCTGGTGATCCGCACTTCGTCGGCAGCCTCGGGCACGAGTCTCAGGTCGGGCAGTCGCTTGAGCAGCAGGCGCAGCGCCGTGGTCAATTCGGTGAAAGCCAGCCAGTTTCCGATGCAACTGTGGGGTCCTTGCCCGAACGCGGCGAGCGGTCTGGCCCGGCGCGTTATGTCGAAGGTGTGCGGGTCCGGGTAGACCGCGGGATCGCGATTCGCGGCGTTGATCGCGAACACCGGCACTTGGTGACGCCGCCGAGGACCTCAGCGATTGCTGTCGCGGGCCTGCCTGGCTCGCAGAAAACGCCACTCGTCGGCCCGCCTTCTGTGGTGGGTTGGCCAGGTCAGATGCGCCCGCACGGTTTTGTTGGGTCGCGAATTGGCTATGCCAATCACATATGTCACCCGCTGAACAGGTGCCGACAGCTGGCCGGCCGGCGGCCGCTGCGCGATCCCGCAAGCTCGCGAAGTGGGAAAACCGCACCGAATGGCCGCTGGCCGGGATTGCGCTGATCTTTCTCGGTATCTACTCGGCGCAGGTGCTTCTCCAGCCGCCGCCGGAACTCGACCGCGTCCTGTCCGTGGTCAACAGTGCGCTGTACTTGGCGTTCGTCGCCGATTACGTGGTGCGCCTGTCGCTCGCCCCCAGGCGGTGGCGCTGGTTCTTCCGGCACCTGCTCGACCTCGCCGTCGTCGTGCTGCCGTTCCTGCGGCCGTTGCGGCTGTTGCGGCTCGTCGTGCTGGTCAAGGTCATGCAGCGGGCCGTGGGTGCGGCAATCCGTGGCCGCGTGATCGTCTATGCGGCCTGCAGCTCCGTTCTGATGATCTATGTTGCGTCACTCGCGGTGCTGGAGGCCGAACGTGGCGATCCGCGGTCGGACATTGGGTCGTTCGGCCAGGCGGTGTGGTGGTCGATAACCACCGTCACCACCGTCGGCTACGGCGACCTCGCACCGGTCACACCCACCGGCAGGGTGATCGCCGCCCTGCTGATGATCGGGGGAATCAGCCTCGTCGGTGTGATCACCGCAACCCTGGCGTCATGGATCGTGCAGCGGGTCTCCGAGGAAGACACCGCCAATCAAACCGCGACGCGGGCGCAGATCGATGCGCTGCGCGCCGACGTGCGGCGGTTGAGCGAAGCACTCCACTTGCACTACAACGGATCGTCCGAGGGCCACGCCCGACCGTCGGCGCGACCGTTTGACCGTTCTGGGGCGACTTTCGGAAGAGGATAATCCCGTCCACGAGCTGACCGTCGGCGGTACATTTGGTTGTCACCCAACTGGCCGAGCTAGAGAAGGCGGCGTGGCCGAAGATGAACGACCCGACGGACAACCCGAGGCGGCAGGTCGCCTTGCGCATAGCGCTCGTCGTCGTCGGTGTGGTCTTCATCTTCGGCGTGTATCCGCTGACGGTGGTGTGGCCGTCCGGCTGGAGTTGGGGTGAAGGGTCGTCGCACTACCTGGCGATGATCATCGGCATCTACGCCACGCTGGGGGTCTTCCTCGTTGCAGCGTCGCGTGACCCCCTCGCCCATCGCAGCCTCATCTGGTTCACCGTGGTATCGAGCGTCGTTCACGCGGCGATCATGGGGTTCCAAGCTGTTGGCGACACAAACGAGCGCGGCCACCTGCTCGGCGACGTTCCCGCGCTGGTCGTCGTTGCGGTTGTCCTCGGGTGGTTGATGCGGCGCGCCGAAGAGTCACGAGGGGCGCCGACGCCCGCATAAGCGATCGCAGCACAGAGTTTCAGCTGGATCTTGACGCTCCCGCAACACAACCGGTGTCAGGCACGCTCCGTGATCCACTTCGTAGTGAAGCGCTGTACTACCGAAAACTGTTGGGCCAACTGGCGTCCAACCAAGTTCTCGACCTTGCCGCCGACCAACGGGACCTTGAACTCCACGGTCGCATTGCAGTGAAGGCGCGAGCCGTTCTGCGTCGGTTCCAGCAAAACCTTGCCGTGTCCGGCTCCCGGCGCTCCGTGCGTCGTGATGCTGACCTCCCCGCGCACCAGGCCGCCGTCGATCGGGCTCCACGTCTCTTCATGCACGACTTGCCAATTACGGGGATAGAACTTGGCAACCAGCCCGGGCATCCCTTCGTGGCGTGCGTCCTGAATCATGACCACAGTCACAGAGGCATCGGTGTCGATGACCAACGAGTCCAGCCTGCCGACGCCACCGAATTCCACCAGCCGCGCCACCCAGTAGTCCTCCTCGGAGAACGCCGAATGGATTTGTTCGACGCTATCGGGGGATTCGATCGAGAAGTCGACAGATCGTGGCATAGGAGCCACGTTATCGCTGTCGGTCCCGGCGGGGGGCGCTTCGGCACGGGATCGCCTGCGTGCCTTGCGACCCGGCAATCCGGAGATCGACAAGGGTTGGCCCGGATGCGCCAATTCAACGTGGTTTCGCGCCGGCGCGACAGGCTCCGTCTGATCGCGGGGTGGCTATCACATCACGCATTTTTCCCTGGCCGTTGTCGGGGCAGTTTTGTGACCAGAACCCTTACGCTGGCCAATCGACGGCCTGCACCATTGCCAGGCGGTGAGGAGGAACGAGGAACGGTGACGAATCCTGGCGGGTACGAGTCGGCCGAACCGGTGGGCGGTAATCGCGCCAAGGTGGACTTCACCGGCGTGAAGTGGGGATCGGTTGAGTGGACGAACCTGTGCATGCTCTACCTACGGGCTTGCGAGAGTCAGTCGCCCCACGCGATCCTGGGCGATCACTTCGCCGCACAGGACGTCGCGCGCATCGATTACGACTTCGACCGTATCCGGCGACGTGTCCGCCCGGCGACCAACCAGTTCGGGATCGCACTGCGAAGCGCGCAGTTCGATGCCTGGACCACCGACTACCTGAACAGTTATCCGGATGCCGTCGTGCTGCATCTCGGGTGTGGATTGCATAGTCGTGCATTCCGCCTGGCGGCGGTGAAGGGCGTGCGGTGGTTCGACGTCGACCTGCCCCAGGTCATCGCGTTGCGCCGGCAGTTGTATTCCGAATCCGCAACCTATCGGATGGTCGGGTCGTCGGTGACCGATCCCGGCTGGCTCGATGAGCTACCCGCAGGCGGCCCCGTCCTGATCGTCGCCGAAGGCCTTCTGATGTATCTCACCCCGGCCGACACGACTGAACTGCTGCACCGATTACTCGACCGGTTCGACAGTGGGGAGCTGCTCGCCGACCTGCTGTCGAAATGGGGTCCGCGGCTGGCCAAGGTCTTTGCCCGCGGACTCATCAAGTGGGGCACGCGCGACGGTAGTGAGATCACGTGTTGGGATGCCCGGCTGCGCCTCCTCGAAGACAGCTCCGTCCTGGCCGGATTCGACAAGATCCCCCTTTCTCGACCGCGATCGCGGTACCGCATGCAGTACCGCATTCCGGCGATCCGAAATTACGACCGGCTTTACCGATATGAGTTCTAGGCTGCAGCGCTTCTACTGCTAGAACGCCAGTGACGCCGCAGGGCGGTTCGACGATCGGATTTCGCGCGTTCCGTCAGGGGACGAGCGGGACTTATTGGCGCACAGCACGATTGGGGGGACCGTATCCAGCGCCCCATCCTGACGACGACAGATGCCGGGCTGCTCCTCGCGCACCCGACAGGCACTAAGACTGGCTAGATACGGCATTTGCCGACGACCACGACGAACCGGCGTCGGTGGTGCCATCCGGCCATTCCGGTGTTGATTGGCATCAAATTAACTGGCGCGTAATTAACTGCTGTTGACGGTTGGGGCGATTTTTTGCCGAAACCCGGCCCGACCCTGTCGGCCTGCAGTAGCGTCCGAAACGGTTCCAAACATCTCTAGATGACCGGAGATCCGGTGAGCATCAATCGGTTCGACGACCCCAACGCCCGCTTCCT
>Ga0210086_1001137_pt1 | contig 14112 bp, 11 predicted proteins | sample China_Galinas_PW_3_FD_184867 | JGI IMG/M metagenome (GOLD analysis project Ga0210086, IMG submission 184867) | Wetland microbial communities from San Francisco Bay, California, USA, that impact long-term carbon sequestration - China_Galinas_PWB_D2... | ecosystem: Environmental > Aquatic > Marine... | reverse complement strand
CCGGGCGAGTCGTGCGGCGACGCCGGCGGACGTGATGCCGTAATCCACACAGCCAGCCTGTTTGTTCAACCGCGCCCTCGTCGCACCGCGGCGAGGGCGTTCCGCGCGCTCAGAGGACGGCGAGGTCGAAGCGGTACTCGACGCCACGGGCGCGGTGCTCGGCGAGGATGTGATCGACGATGCGCGGGTCGGGGGCGATGAGCTCGGGCGGGTTGACGCCGGGCCGGTCGATCTCGGCACGTGCGAGCATGCGGGCGACGATGGCGCAGGGGAAGGCGGTGGTGCGCGACATGCTGGTCCAGCCGGTGCGCGGATCCATGACATCGAGGAGGTCCCAGGTATCGCAGACGCCGCGCCCGTCGGCATCGCCCTCGACGACGATGCGCATGACGGTCAGGTCCGCCTCGCCGTCCTCGTAGCTCCACATGGGGAACATGAGTGTGCTGACAACGTCGAGGGGGCGGACGCGCACGCCGTTGACCTCGATCTCGTCGGTCCCGAACAGCCCGGTCTCGCGGAAGACGCGCATGAGCTCGATGTGCCCGGGGTAGCGGAGCGTCTTCTCCTTCATGTTGGGCACGGTCATCGTGTCGGCGAGCGAGCGCAACCCGTCGGTGTTGAACGCCTCGAGCGTGCCGACGCCGGGCAGGTCGATCATCTCGGGCTCGCTGAGTGCCTCGTGGATGACGACCTGCCCGTGCTCGACGTAGCGGGCGGGGCGGGTGTACTCCTCGATGACGTCGGCGGGGCTGAAACCGGCCTTGTACTGGAACGGCCAGCGGCGCTCGCGCGGCAGCCCCCCCACCATGATCTCGATCCGTTCGCAGGAGTCCATGCGCGAGCCCGAGTGGGCGGCGAGCAGGTTGCTCATCCCCGGCGCGACGCCGCAGTCCACGACGCACGTGACGCCGCGCTCGACCGCGAGGTCGTGCAGTTCGAGCGCATTCTCGGGCATGAAGCTGATGTCGGCGTAGGGCTTGCCCGCCTCGATCACCGTGCCGAGCGTGCGGAAGCCGATGCGGCTGGCGAGGGCGCCCACGACCACGTCGTGCGGAGCGATCACTCGCGTCAACTCGTCGGCGTCGGACAGGTCGGCCCGGACCGTCTCGATCTGCGCGCCGGAGTCGTGGGCGCGGGTCGCGGCCTTCTTCAACGCCGCGTCGCTCGCGTCGCCCACGGTGACATCGAAGTCGCCATCCGACGCCAGGTCGGACGCGATCACCGAACCGACCAGACCCGCACCGAGCACGATCGCGCTGGGCATGCGTTACTCCTTCGACGCTCAGAATAGTCGGGCGGTCTGCTCGCGGGTTACGCGGGAGATGAACCCGCGGGCTTGCCCCTCAGCGTGTTGTACAGCCAGGCGAAGATCGCCCCGCCGACCGCGCCGTCCACCAAAGCCCACCCGGCGCCGATGAACGAGCCGAGCCAGGTGAGGTCGTAGCCGCGGTAGACGCGGCCGATGAGGGTCACCGTGTGGTTCGGGCCGTCCCACAGGATGACCCACCACGTGATGAGCAGCAGGCCGATCCCCCACATCAGGCCGCAGGTCAGCGCGAACGCCTTGACATCGAGCTTCATGGGTCACCTCCCGACGGCGTCAGGGGCCGCGGGCGCGACCCCGCGCCGATAGCGGCAGTCTACCGATCCTCGGCGACGAGTGGAGGCTCAAGCGTGTCACGCGTCACCCGCCGGTTGAAGACGTGGTCGAAGCCGGGGGAATCGGCGCTGAACGCGGACTCGCGGTGCCCGGGCTCGAACCCGCCGTTGTTCGCGCCGTCGTACCCGACCGAGTACAGCAGGAACACGCGGCCTTCCTCATCGGGAGCCTCGAGAACGCGGTAGAGGAATCCTCCGTCCGAGGCGAAGTGGTCATACGGCAGCTCGGACCCGTCCCATTCACTCAACTCCGCGAGCGAATCGGGAGGACGACCGTGCGATGCCGTGAACCGGCTGATGCGGAGTAGCGTTCTTGTGCCATCTGCACAGGTGTGGGATGCGTGCCAGGCGTCGATCCAGGTGTCGCACCGCGTCAGCAGGATCTTCCACATCTTGTACCGCCAGCCGAGTCTCTGCACCGTGGCTTCGGCCTGGTCGGCAAGACGGAGGCGTTCGGGTCTCGGCACGTCGATCTGCTCCCGCGCGCTCGCGGCATTGCGATCGATGACGCGTTCCACAGTCGACCGACGGGGGAAGATGACACCGATCAGGTTGACGACGCGTGGCAGCGGTCGATTGCCACCCGGCATGGCGGTTTCCGTCATGAGGAACCAGCCGGAATCGGAGTAGAACCGCTGGAGAAGATCGAGTTCCATCAGCCGTTCTGCCTCGATCGCGAGCTCGATCGAGGGATGCGGGAAGCGCGCGTCGATGACCTCGAGCAGGCGTTCGCATGTTTCCGGGCTCAGCCCGCGCACCGCGGCGTCGCACACCGCCTCGAACGTCTCCGACGCGATGGAGATGCCAATCAACTGCGAGATCGGCCCCGGCTGGGACCCCATTACGCGGGCCAGGAACAGGTTCTGATCGACGAGATCGACGAACTGATCCTCATCGCCAGCGAGATACGCTAAGTACATCCTCGCCCGCATCATCCGCGCGAACCGCCTGGAGTTGATCCGGTCCGCATCTAGTTCCCTGTCGAAGATCGACCCCGTGCCCTTGGGTTGGTTGAGGTGAGCGGCTTCGGTCAGCCTCGAGAGCTGATCGAACAGCCCGGCTTCCCTCGCGACCTTGATCGCCTCCTGCGCCATTTCCATAGCACGAATGTTGCGATCACGGACCTCGCTCCCCACCCACTCATCGAGCGCGAACGGATATGGATCATCTGTCCAGACCAGATCGTTTTCAAGGTAGCCAGACTTCTCGCCAACCAGGCGTGACTCCTGGTCGTTGATGTCGGTGACAATCCGGTGGTACGCGAGTGTGATCGACTCAAGCTCGTCCCAGCGGTTTGGCTGCGAGGTGTCCCATTGCTCCTCGCCCAGGTCGAAGAGGAGCTGGTTGTAGTCGACCGCGCTGCCGGGCTTGGCCCAGATCAGCGGTACGGCCGTGATACAGAACCACCCGATCGCGAGCAGAAGGAGGACAAGGATGATCCGCTTCGGGCGCAGCCAGCGTCGCACGCTTACTTCCCGTACTCAAACACCCCGCGCCCCGTCTTGTCCCCCAGCCGTCCGGCCGTCACCAGCTGCCTGAGCAGCGGGCAGGGGCGGTAGCGGTCGTTGTTCAGCCCGTTAGCCATCACGTTCATGATGTGGGCGCAGGTGTCGAGCCCGATGAAGTCGGCCAGGCGCAGCGGGCCCATCGGGTGGGCCATCCCGAGCTTCATGATCTCGTCGATGTGCTCGGGCTCGGCGACGCCCTCCATCCAGGTGTAGAACGCCTCGTTGATCATCGGCATGAGGATGCGGTTGGAGACGAACCCGGCGCGGTCGTTGGCGGGCACCGGCGTCTTGCCCATCGCCTCGGCCAGCGCGATGGTGCGCTCGGTCGTCTCGTCGGAGGTCTCGAGGCCTTTGATGACCTCGACGAGCTTCATGACGGGGACGGGGTTGAAGAAGTGCATGCCGATGAAGTGCGGGGCACGCTCGCCGACGGCCGTCGCGATCTCGGTGATCGAGATCGAGGAGGTGTTCGAGGCGAGCAGTGCGCCCGCCTTGCCCATGCCGGCAACCTCGCCCCAGACCTTGGCCTTGACCTCGGCGTTCTCAACGATCGCCTCGACGAAGCAGTCGGACTCGGCGAGGTAGTGCAGATCGGTGACGTAGGTGAGGCGGTCCTTGGCGGCCTTGACCTCGTCGGCGCTCATCCGCCCCTTCTCGATCGCGCGGGCAAGCAGCTTGTCATGGAGCTTCTGGCACCCGGCGAGCTGCTCGGGCGAGGTGTCGTACACGACGGTGGTGAAGCCGGAGACGGCCGCGACCTGGGCGATCCCGCCCCCCATCTGACCGGCCCCGATGACGCCGACGGCGGTGACGTTGTGCATGGCACGCTCCCTTCGACCACAGGATAGGGCGGTGTGGAAAGACGAGCAGAGTGCCAGATTCGCGGAGTGCCAGAGGGCCAGATGAGGAGAGCAGCAGAACAGCGAAGCAGCAGAGCAGCAAATGGGAACTGGGTTCGCCGGCGTCCCCTCTCACCCCTCCGTCGCTTCCTACCGTCGCCCATGATCGACCCAGGCAGGAAAGCCCCGGCGTTTTCGCTGAAAGACCAGGACGGGAACACGCACCGGCTGAGCGACTACGCCGGCTCACCCGTCGTGCTGTTCTTCTACCCCAAGGACATGACCAGCGGGTGCACGCAGGAGGCGTGCGAGTTCCGCGACCTGATGCCGAAGTTTGGGAAGTCGAGGGCACAGGTCTTCGGCGTCTCGATCCTCGGCACGAAGAGCAAGGCGAAGTTCGCCGCCAAGGAGGGGCTCGACTATCCGCTGCTGGCCGACGACGCGGTCAACGACGACGGCAAGCCCGACCCGAAGGTCGCGCAGAAGTACGGCGTGTGGGTGGACAAGTCGATGTACGGGCGCACGTACAAGGGCATCCAGCGCACGACGTACCTGATCGACGGCAAGGGGAAGGTCGTGCGCCGGTGGGACAAGGTAAGCGTGCCGGGGCACGCCGCGGAGGTGCTCGGCGCGGTGCGCGAACTCGGGTAGCCGCTCAGCCGCCGCTCTGATCGTCCGAGGGCTCGCCCGATCCGGTCTGGGCGTTGTCGCCGCGGTCCGTTTCGGGCTTGTCAGATCCGGCTTTGTCGGATTCGCCCTCGTCCTCGTGCGTCCGCGCGTAGCCCATCCGCTTGGCGAGCGTGTCGTAGCCGAAGGGGCTCGGGGCGCCCTCGCCGACGACGATGTCGCGCCGGGCACGCTGGATCGACGAGCCCGCGTACCTCTCGAACTCCTCGCGCGTGATCTGGGCGTAGGCGTTGATCTTGACCAGCGCGATGCCCTGGTGTTCGGGGACCGAGACGACGAGCCAGCGCCGGTTGGCGGGCAGCTCGTCGCCCTGGAGCATCGGGTCGAGCGTCGTGGCCCGACCCATCACCGCGTCGCAGAAGCTCTGGGTCCGCAGCTCGGGCACGGTGGTGACCATGCCCCGGTCGTCGGGGTCCCACTTCACCGCCACCTGCGGCTGCACGCTGATCTGTCCCGCCTCCTGCGCCGAGTTGTCATCGGTGCTCTCGGTCGGCTTCGGGCTGTACCGCTCGGCGATGGCGGCGAGCCCGACGTCTTCCGCTTCGGTGAGAAGCTGGTCGGCGTTGTCCTTGAGCCGCTGGAACGCGAGGAAGGCGGCTGTCTCGCGCTCGAGCCGGTCGTGGATCTCATCGATCGAGTCGGGGGGCGAGACGTCGCGGGCCGCGTCGATCGTGAAGTAGTACCGCTTGTGGCTGGCGGAATCGACGGCGTACGCCTGCACGACGGGAACCCCGACGCGGAAGCCGAGCCCCTGCTTGTTGCCGAGCGCTCGCACCGAGAGGGCCGCGTCGGCGAACGGGATCTCCCGCGCGCCGAGGCGGACGCGCGCCGTGCCGATGCCCGGGAGTCGGAGCAGGTCGTCGCGAGTCAGCCACGTTGAGTCGTGGTGCAGAACCGTCGGCATCCCGATGGGCTGCCCTGCCACCTGGGTCGTGGCAGCCGAGATCTCCTCGGCGAGCTGGTCCCACGTCGGGCACAGCTCGTCCCAGTTGCCCGGGAGTTCGCCGAGCCGTTCGATCTGGCGAAGCGCCGCGGCGGTGCGCTCGCGGATCACCCGGTCGGCCTCGGCGACGAGGCGTTCGGCCTGCCGCTGCTGCAACGCCTTCACGATGTTCTCACGCTCGTCCGCGAGATCGCCGGGGTACTTGGTCCGGTCCTGCTCCCACGCCTTGGCGACCTCGATCGGGTCGGGCGTGATCTCCTTGCCCATCGCTTCGGGGTCGATCTCGATCCACGAGAGCTTGACGCGCTGGGGCAGCGTGTACCCCAGCCCGTACTTGTTGTCCCCGGGGCGTTGATCGCGGAACGTGTCGAACTGAGCCTTGATCTGTTCCTCGGTCGGCTTGATCTGCTCGACCGCGGCGGCCTGGGCGCCCGAGATCCACAGCACGTCGGCGAACGCGCGGTCCTGGTCGTGCTTGGTGCGCCGGATGATGGTCTCCTCGCCGAAGCGGGGCGACGTGCCGTACGCCTCGAGCATGCGCACCACGCCGCGCGCCTTGGCCAGCGTCTTGTCGAACTGGGGGAGCGTGAAGCCGGCGCGTCCCGCGGCCTGGGTCCGTGACCGGAACAGCGTCTGCTGGATCTGATCGACCTGCTGGGCCATCTGCGGGTTGTCGAGCGACACCCGCATCTGGAGGTTGTACATCTGGGCGTACTGGATCTCAAGCTGGCGCTTGGCGAGGTCGGGGATCCACGACAGCCCGTCGCCGCCCTCGGCGACGAACCCGCCGCGCTCGGCCGCCTCGGTCAGCAGCAGCCAGTGGTCGGCCCGCGTGTTCTGCGGCAACCCGAGCGTGAAGTACACGAGCGCCGGGCTGAACTGGGCCAGCGCCGCGAACTCGCGGGACGCCAGGTCGAGCTGCCCCTGCGTGACGGGCTTCTTCCCGAGCTTCGCGACGACCTGGTTCTCGCGCTTGGGCCCGAGCTGGCGGATCGCCTGCGGCGCGATGAACGCGATCATCAACAGAACGCCGCCGAACACCAGGATCCACTTGTTGTACTTGCGCAGGAACTTGAGCATGGCGGCTCCCGTCCGTGCCGAGGTGTGGGGCTGCGCGCCCCGGTCCGGGCGTTAGCGGTAGAACTCGACCACGTAGTTCATGTTGACGTCGAACGGGATCTGGTCCGACGTCGGCAACGCCACCACCTTGGTGGTCAGCTCGGCCGGGTTGAAGTCGAGCCAGCCCGGGACCTCGTGCCCGGCGAGCGTCTCCATGTTCTCGCGCGCCAGCTTGTGGATCTTGGGCTTGAGCGTGATCACGTCGCCCGTGCCGACGCGGAAGCTCGGGCGGTCGACCTTGCGCCCGTTCACCAGCACGTGCCCGTGGGCGACCATCTGACGCGCCGCCCAGATCGTGCGGGCGAGCCCCGCGCGCCGGACCGCGTTGTCGAGGCGCCGCTCGAGCAGCTGGAAGAGCAGCTCGCCGGTGTTGCCGCTGAGGCGTGTCGCCTCGGCGACGTAGCGGCGGAACTGCTTCTCGAGCACGTTGTAGTGGTACCGCAGCTTCTGCTTCTCGATCAGACGCAGCCCGTAGTCGCGCAGACGCCGACCGCGGTACCCCTGCGGGCCCGGCGGGTTGAGCTGACGCTTGGTCGTGTGCTTGGGGATGTCGGCGATCGGGACGCCGACGCGGCGAGACAGACGAACCTTCGGACCGGTGTACCGGGCCATGTGCGCTCCTTCCGTTCCGCCTCGGTGGACGGATGCCGCCCCGTTCGGGCGGCGATCGGCGCCGGGTAGCCGCGTCTGCGGGCCGGCTGGTGATCCGGGCAACCTGATTGAGGGCTATTGAAGACCCCGGACCCGGGACGGTCAACCTCCGCCAGCAGGGGGCTCATCCGAACGAGCCGGGCCGTGTCGGTCCGGTCTTACACCCCTTTGCCCCTCATCTTCACATTCGCACCCCTGCGGATCCCGCCCGCTTCGGCTACCGTCCGGCGCATGGGGCTCCCGCTGCGGCAGTTCGACCGCCCGAAAGACAAGTGCGGGGTGGTCGGGGTGTGGGGTCGCTCCGACGCGGCCGAGCTGGCGTACCTCGCCTGCTACGCCCAGCAGCACCGGGGTCAGGAGTCGGCCGGGATCGCCGTGAGCGACGGGCTCGCCCTGCACGCCCACACCGGCATGGGGCTGGTGCCCGACGTCTTTGGGCAGCGCGAGATCGCCGGGCTATCGGCCCACGGCGTGCGCGGCGCGATCGGGCACACCCGCTATTCCACCCACGGCGGCTCGCTCGCCTGTAACGCCCAGCCGCTGGTCGAGACGTTCACCGACGGGCAGGTCGGCGTGGCCCACAACGGCAACCTGATCAACGCCGAGGCCCTGCGCCGCGACTTCGGGCGGGCCGGGCACATCTTCCACACCACCTCCGACACCGAGGTGATCATCCACCTGCTGGCCTCTCCCGAGCAGCGCGGCACACCGGACCCGCTCGCCGCGACGCTGCGCCGCCTCCAGGGCGCGTACTCGCTGGTGTTCCTGTTCCCCGACCGCGTCGAGGCCGCACGCGACCCGTGGGGGTGGCGCCCGCTGGTGCTCGGGCGTCTGCCGGACGGCGAGCCGGTGGTCGCGAGCGAGACGGTCGGGCTGCACGTCGTCGGGGGCGAGCCCGAGCGCGAGGTCGAGCCGGGCGAGATCGTGACGCTGTCGAACGCGGGCGTGTCATCGCGCCGCTTCGCCCCGGTCGCCGAGCGCCCGGCGCACTGCGTGTTCGAGCACGTCTACTTCGCCAACCCGGCCAGCGAGGTCTTCGGGCAGAACGTCCAGCTCGTGCGCGAGGCGCTGGGCGAGGCGCTGGCCCGCGAGGCGCCGGTCGAGGGCGACCTGGTCATGCCGATGCCCGACTCGGGGCGATCGGCGGCGGCGGGGTTCGCCCGCGCTTCCGGCGTCCCCTACCGCGAAGGCATCGTCCCCAACCGCTACGTCGGGCGCACGTTCATCAAGCCGACCCAAGGCGAGCGCGACGCGGCCGTCCGCCTCAAGCTCAACGTCATCGAGGGCATCGTCCGCGACCAACGCGTCGTCGTCGTCGACGACTCGATCGTGCGCGGCACAACGACGCGGGCGAAGATGCGCCACATCCGCGAGGCCGGCGCCAGTGAGATCCACCTACGCATCAGCTGCCCGCCGCTGCGCCACGCCTGCCACTTCGGCGTGGATTTCGCCGACCCCGACCAGCTCATCGCCCACAAGCTCGGCGACGTCGAGCAGATCCGCGGGTTCCTCGGCGTTGACTCGCTGGCGTACCTCTCGCTCGACGGCATGCTCGCCTGCATGAGCCGCGACCGCGCGCACTACTGCACCGCCTGCTACGACGGCGACTACCGACTCGACCCCGACCACCCCTCGACCGAGCCGGTGCTCGAGGGCGGGCAGGCGCGGATGTTCTGAACCCCGGTTCCGCGATGCGAGCGAGCCGGCCCGTGCCGGGCCGGTCGTCCCAGGCTGCCCCTTGGCACAAACCGGATTATCCCATACGCTTTGAGCATGAATCGACACGGGGCGATCGTGGCGGTGTGCGTACTGGCCGGCGTGGCGAGCGGGCAGTGCGACGGGCCGCTCTTCGACGCGTGGCAGCCGTTCCCGGAGTACTTCGGCGAACTCAACGCGATCGCGACGGGCGACCTCGACGGGGACGGCGACATCGACGCGATCATCAATCGCTACACCAGCTACGGAACGGTGGTGTTGATCAACGACGGCTCGGGGTTCTTCACCGAAACACAGAGCATCTCGACGCTGTACACATTTAAGCTTGTGCTGGCCGACGTGGAAGGTGATTCTGATCTCGACGCGATCCTGTACGGCTACTCATCCATCCCGACCCGATTCCTCATCAACGACGGGACGGGCGCCCTCACGCTGAGTTCGGTGGAGTTGCCGTTCGGCGTGGAGGCCGCCCACGGCGACATCGACGGCGACGGCGATATCGACTTCGTGAACCCGAGCGGCGTCTATCTCATCTACGAACAGGTGACCCTGCTCGACTTCCAGGAGCGCTCGTACCGCCCGGGTCTCCCGTCCGCGACGGCATCCGAACTCTGGGACGTGGACGGCGACTCGGACCTGGACCTCACGTATATCGGTTCAGGCGACGACGAGTTCATCGTCTCGCTGAACGACGGAACGGGCGCGTTCGGCGAAGCAACCGTCCACACGTCAACCAGCACGTTCAACACACAGCTCTTCGGCGACATCGACAACGACGGTGATCTGGACGTTCTTCTTCACTACCGGGCGGCCTCAGGGGAGATGAACCTCCCGGGCTTCAGGAACGATGGAGCCGGTGTGTTCTCTCCCGTGTCAACGATCGCCCCGGCGTATCGATTGCCGACCGTCGTGCTCCACGACGCCGATGCCGACGGCCGCCTCGACCTGTTCGACGGCCACTACACCTGGCGCGGCGGCGACGGGAGCTGGACGTTCGACTACCCCGGGCCGCTGTGGGGGTGGGAGTGGTTCTACCCGTCGTACACCACGTGGGCCGAACTCGCGGACCTCGACGGCGACGGGGACGAGGAGTTCATTGTCTGCGCGCCATCCGGTTCGCTGTGGACCGGGTACACCATCGACGGGAGCTACCTCGCGGGACCGGGCGACGAGGCCCGATTCCTGCCGTCCGGCGTTTACCAGGGAGGACTCGGGGACATCGACGCCGACGGCGACCTCGACGTGATCGCGGCCGGGAGCAACACGATCACGACGCTCGAGAACACCGGGACCGGCTTCTTCGGCAACATGCTCGAGAGCACGCCGAGCATCATCCCCCGGTACAACTTCTCAATCGCCGACTTCAATCTCGACGGGGTGTCGGACGTGGCCACCGTGAGCGGGGAAGTTAGTGTGTACCTCGGCGACGGGATGGGAGGGTTCGGGGGTCCGCTGGTCTCCGACTCGTTCGGGTTGTTTGTCAGGCCGGACGACGGTGCCGGCGTCGGGTTGATCAATGATGATCCGTACCCCGACGTTTTCGCCGCGTCGTTCCGGGACAATCTCGTCGCGGTGTGGCTCGGGGACGGGACCGGGGGGTTCGGCGCCAACATCCAATCGCCGCTGCCCGCAACCGACGTGATCGGCACGGCTCTCGGCGACTTCGACGGCGACGGGAACACCGACGCCGCGGTCCTGGAACTGCACGGCCGATTGGTCGTGCTGCAGGGGCACGGCGATGGAACGTTCTCGTTCGTGAACGAGCGAGTGCTCGCTTCATCCTGCGGCGGCGGGTTCTTTGAAAACGACCTGGACGCGGCGGACATCGACGACGACGGTGATCTCGATCTCACGGTGCCCGTGGGTTGTGGTCTGGGCTCAGCGGAAGTCGCCATCCTCCGCAACGAAGGGGGCTGGGTGTTCGCTGCGGAGGAGGTTTCTGCAGGGACGACGAGCAGCTACTGGAGATCGCAGGCGGGTTCTCCGCTGTACGTCGATGCCGACGACGTAACCGGTGACGGGCGGACGGACCTGGTGCTCTCGCGCTCCCGCCCGGACGCGTTTTCGCCGTCCGAGGCCGGCGGCGTGTTCTCGGTGATTCCCGGCGAAGAGGGCGGCGGCTATGGCACGCCCCGCGTGTACCGGATGGGCGGCGGGCGCTTCGACCTCGCCGGGTTCGTCGACTTCGACGGCGACGGCGACAAGGACGCCGTCCAGATCGGGTTGATCAGGAACCGCCCCGGCGAGAACGGCTTCGCGCCCGGCGTCGCTGTCGCCTTCAACCGCTGCACCTCCCCCGGCTGCGCCGCCGACCTCACCAGCGTCAACGCCCCTGTCGGCGATCCCAACTACGGCGTCCCCGACGGCGCCGTCACCGCGGCCGACATCCAGTTCTACGTCAACGCCTGGGTCGCGGGCGATGGCGCGATCGCGGACCTGACGACGCAGAACGCGCCCGTCGGTGACCCCAGCTACGGCGTGCCCGACGGGCTCGTCTCGGCCATCGACATCCAGTTCTACGTGAATCTCTGGATCCAGGGCTGTCCATAGGCGGGCACGGAAGCCCGGCACACCAACCGCGAAGTGAGCCGGCCCGTGTCGGGCCGGTCGGTCGTCGATTCACCACACACGGTGCGCGATCAGGTGACGCTCGATCTGTTCGGCCGTGTCGCCGGCGTGGTCGATCTGCTCGGCCCGCCACCCGATCGCGCGGGCGGCCTCGATGTTCGCCTCGAGGTCGTCAAAGAACAGGATCCGCGGGCCCGCGACGCCGCACTCCTCCTCGAACGCGCGGTAGATCGCCGGATCAGGCTTGGCGAGCCCGACTTCGTGGCTGAACACCCGGTGATGCAGGCGCCCGATCGTCGGGAACTCCGCGGGCGAGCCGTTGCGCGGCAGGTGCCGGCGGCAGTGGACCTCGTTGGTGTTGCTGAGCAGCCCCGTGCGCACGGCGTCGTGCGCGCACAGACAGTCGATGACCTCGCCCACACCCGCATACTCCTCGATGAGCCAGGCGCGGTAGATGCGTTCGACGTCGGGAACCGAGTACGCGCCGTCGGTCGCCTCGGCGATGCGCGCGAAGAAGGTCGGCGCATCGATGCGTCCGAGCTGGTGCTCGAACGACGCGGCCTGGCGACGCGCATCCAGGTCCGGGCGGTCGATGCTCTCGTGCACGGGCAGCCCGGCCCGCTCGGCCGCCTCGCGCCACGTCCGGCAGATCCGTACGATCACGCCGCCCCAGTCGAAGCAGACGACGCGGACCGGGTCAGTCGGCATGGTCGCCGCCCTCCCCGCCGGGCTCGGCCGGCTTCATGACCTCGCGCATGACCACGGTCGCGAAGCTGCCGCGCGGCAGCTCGAACGCGCACCGCACGTACGTGCCGTGCTCGTCCGCCCCACCCTCGACCTCGGGCTTCCACACGGGGATGCGGTAGGGTCGGCGTGCGCCCTCCATCGTCAGCTCGGAGGTGGCCGCGAAGCGTTCGAGGTCGCCCATCGTCACGCCGGTGCGCCCGAGCGCCGCCCGCTCGGCACGGTCGATCGCGCCGCTCGCCCGCATCATCGATGCACCCCACATCGGGCCCGATGGGGAGATCTCGAAGCTCTCGAGCCGGTCGCGCGTCTCGGGGTCGTTGGAGACCGCGTCATCGACGCCGAACAGCGCGCGGTTGTGGTGCAGGAACGCCACGTCGCCCGGCACAAGCTCGCCCAGCAGCCCGTCGCGGATCCGCGCGTCGAGCAACTCGTTGAACACGGCCGACTGGAAGGCGCTGAGGAAGAACCCCGCGACGCTCTCGCCGAAGGTGTGCACGGCGTCCTCGGGCGACGACCCGCGTGCCAGCGCCCGCAACGCCTGGAACTCGGTGCGCAGGGCGGGGGAGATCGCCTCGAATGCTGCGGCGTAGTCGCCGCGGGCGTACGCGGCCCGCGCCTCGGGCTGCTTGTCGGGGAAGTCCTTGCTTGGTCCGAGCAGCGCACCGAGCGCGTCTTCCCAACGCTGCTGCACCAGCGCCGCGCCGATGACGTGGTTGTTCTGCATCACGCCGAAGCGCTGCTCGCCGACGCGGTTGGGGGCGCCGATCTCTGCGAGGCGGTCGAGGCAGCGTTTGGCGGGCAGCGCGCCCGCCGGGGCGACGCCGCGCACGCGGATCGAGAACGCGTTGCCGCGCAGGTGCCCGCGACGCAGCTTGTTGGCGTGCATGTCCGCCCACAGCACGCGGGCTCGCTCGTGCTCGAACGGGGAGAAGTCGCCCGGCCCCTTCCCCGGCACCCACACGCTGAGCACCTGCCGCGTGACGGCGATCTTGTCCTTGAGCCCGGCGTAGCCGACGTCGCGCCGGCGGACGCCGAAGTGGCGCGCCACGTGCCCGACCAGTTCGAGCGTGGTCATGTTGCGCTTCTCGACGAACAGGTAGAGGTGCTCGCCCGTGCCGCTCGGCTCGTACAGCGGCAGCTCCTCGACCACGAAGTCCTCGGGGCGTTGCTTGAGCACACCGCCGATCCCCGGCTCGGGGGTGACCCAGACATCGGCGACGGCGTGCGGATCGCCCCGCATCAGAGCAGGTCGTCGCTCGAAGCCGCTTCGAGCACGTGCTCGGCCACAAAGATCGGGACGCCGCCCGCGATGCCGAGCGCGATCGCGTCGCTCGGGCGCGAATCGACGTGCAGCATCTCGCCGGCGCCGGTTCGGATGTCGAGCGTCGCGAAGAACGTGTGCTCGCGCAGGTCGGTGATCGTCACGCTCACCAGCTCGCCCCCCAGCTCGCCGATCAGGTTCGCCATCAGGTCGTGCGTCTGCGGACGCTTGATCGGGATGCCCTTGAGGCGGCGTTCGATCGCCTGCGCCTCGGGCAGCCCGATGACGATCGGGAAGCTCCGCATCGCGCTGCCGTCGGGGTCCTCGGCGAAGGGGTCGTCCGGCTCGTCCCGCTGGTCGGCGTCGGGGTCCACCTCGCGCAGCTCGATCAGTTGATAATCGTTCAACTCACGG
>Ga0210086_1001136_pt1 | contig 14115 bp, 8 predicted proteins | sample China_Galinas_PW_3_FD_184867 | JGI IMG/M metagenome (GOLD analysis project Ga0210086, IMG submission 184867) | Wetland microbial communities from San Francisco Bay, California, USA, that impact long-term carbon sequestration - China_Galinas_PWB_D2... | ecosystem: Environmental > Aquatic > Marine... | reverse complement strand
TCTCATCTCTCTCCTCGGGTCAGTGAGCGCATGCTGCAGACGCTCAGCACAACGGAGAAACGATCACGAAACGGTTTCCCAGCCTGGTGTGTCGCAAAGAGCGAAAGGATTTCAGTGGAACAGGTGTGTCTCTACCCCCTCACCACACCCCAGGGTGGGGGCGTCCCCTTCCCCCCGCGAGGGCGGGAAGGGGATCGAGGGGATGGGGGGCGATCCAGTGGATCATCCAAGTCGAGCGGAGCGCAACGAACCTGTCGGCGCCCGTGACGCTCGACGGCCCGACCTCTCCTCCCCCGCGCTCTCCCGAAGGGGATCGAGGGGATGGGGGGCGACTCCTAGACCCCGAAGTACCGTGCGTCCGGGTGATGGAACACCAGCGCCGAGACGGACGCCTCCGGCTCCATCATGTCGCCCTCGGTCAGGTTGACGCCGATCTCTTCGGGGCGGAGCGCGGCGAACAGGGCGCGCTGGCCGCCGAGGTCGGGGCACGCCGGGTAGCCGAAGCTGTAGCGCTTGCCCCGGTAGCGGGCGGCGAAGAGGGCGCGGCGATCGAGGTCCTCCGGGTCCGGGAAGCCCCAGAGCGCGCGGAGCTGGCGGTGGAGATACTCCGCGGCGGCCTCCGCGGTCTCGAGCGCCAGGGCGGCGTAGGCGTGGCTCTTCAAGTACTCGCCCTGGTGCTTGAAGCGCTCGGCTTGCTCCTGGACCGCGGTCGGCGTCGGGCCGCCGAAGGTGGTGACGAAGAGCGCCACGTGGTCGCCGGGCAGGACGTAGTCGGCCAGGCAGAGGTGGTCGCCGGTCGCCTGGCGGGGGAAGGTCCACGCCGCGGCCTCCCGGTCCGTCTCTCCCGACGGATCGAGCAGGACGATCCTGTTCCCGTCCTCCGGGTCGACGCGCGCCGCGAAGAAGCGCCAGACCGCCCGCGCCCGGGCGCCGTGGCCGATCGCCTCCTGCTGCAGGCCGTGGATCAGCCCCTGGAGCTGGGCGAGCTTCGGGTTCCCCTGCTCCTCGAGCCGGTCGATCGATCCCTTGAGGCCCAGGTGCTTGGCGTAAAGCATCTGGGGGTTGAGCAACTCCCAGACCGCCGGCAGCGGCAGGTCCTCGACGTGGCGCGCCAGGTCGGGCGGGGGCGGCGGCTCGAGGTCCCGGTGGACGGCCGGCGACGGACCGGCTGGCGGCGGGCCGTCCGGCCGCGCCTTGCCGGCGCTCCCGGGGGCTTCCCGCTCCCGGTCGCCGGCCGCCGTCTCCGCCACCTCGCGATCGAGGGCGGAGCGGGCCTCCGCGTCGCACAGCCGCTCGACCAGGGAGAGCCCGTTCATGGCGTCCTTGGCGTAGGTGCAGAAGCCGCCGCCGTAGGCCGGTGCGATCTTGCGGTGGGTGAAACGCCGGGTCAGCGCCGCCCCGCCGACCAGGATCGGCACAGCGATCCCGGCGGTGGCGAGGTCCCCGGCAGTCGCCACCATCTGCTGGGCGCTCTTGACCAGCAGCCCCGAGAGGCCGATCACGTCCGGCCGGTGCTCCCGGGCCGCCTGGATCAGCACCTCGCTCGGCACCTTGATCCCCAGGTTGACCACCTCGAAGCCGTTGTTGGTCAGGATGATGTCGACCAGGTTCTTGCCGATGTCGTGGACGTCCCCCTTGACCGTGGCCAGGAGCACCCGGCCCCGGCCCCGGGACGATTCGGCTCCGTCCACCCGTTCCATGTGGGGCTCGAGGAACGCGACCGCCTTCTTCATCACCTCGGCGCTCTGGAGCACCTCGGCGACGATGAGCTGGTTGTCGTTGAACAGGCGGCCGACCTCGGCCATGCCGGTCATCAGCGGGCCATTGATGATGTCGAGGGGCTCCGGCCAGCGCGGGTCGTCCAGGGCCGCCGCCAGGTCCTCCTCCAGCCCGATCTTGGAGCCCTCGACCACCGCCCGGGCGAGGCGCTCGTCGAGGGGCAGGCTCTCCCGGGGACGCACCTCCCGCACGGTCTCCCGGTCGCGGAAGTGGGCGGCGAACGCCTCGACCGCCCGCTCGCCGGCCGCCACGTCCCCCGGAGCGAGGTCGATCAACGCCTCGGCCAGCCGGCGCTCCCCCTCCGGGATCTCGGCGTAGCGGGCCAGGCGCTCGGAGTTGACGATCGCCGCGTCCAGCCCGGCCTTGGTGGCGTGGTAGAGGAAGACGGAGTTGAGCACCTCGCGGCCGGCCGGCGGCAGGCCGAAGCTGACGTTCGAGACGCCCAGGATCGTCTTGCTGGCAGGGAACGCCTCGCGCAGCCGGCGGACGCCCTCGATGGTGGCCGCCGCCGATCCCAGGTAGGCGGCGTCGCCCGTGCCGCAGGGGAAGACCAGGGCGTCCCACCAGATGTCTTCGGGGGCGACGCCCATCTCGTCCACCAGGATCCTGAAGCTGCGACGGGCGACCTCGAGCTTCCTGTCGGCGGTCACCGCCATGCCCTGCTCGTCGATCGTCCCGACGACCAGGGCCGCGCCGTAGCGGCGGGCGAGCGGCACCACCCGCTCGAAGCGCGCGCGGCCGTCCTCCAGGTTGATCGAGTTGAGGATCGCCTTGCCCTGGCACCAGGTAAGGCCCCGCTCCATCACCTCCGGGTCGGTCGAATCGAGCATCAGGGGGACCTTGACCAGGCGGGTGATCTTGTCCAGGAAAGCCTCGGCGTCGGCGACCTCGTCCCGGTCCGGGTCCTGGAGGCAGACGTCGATCACCTGGGCCCCAGCCCGGACCTGGGCCCGGCCGACCTCGGCGGCCTCCTCGAACGCTCCCTCGGAAATCAGCCGCTTGAACTTCCGGCTGCCCAGGACGTTGGTGCGCTCCCCCACCAGGAGCGGCCGGTTGTCGTCGGTCAGCTCCACCGCCTCGAGGCCGGAGACGAACGCGCGGTGATGGTCGGGCACGGGCCGCGGCGGCGCGCCGGCCACGCAGGCGGCGAGGGCCGCCACGTGGGCGCCGGTGGTGCCACAGCAACCACCCACCAGGTTCACCCAGCCCCGCTCGACGAAGCGCCCGACGGTGGCGGCCATGGCCTCGGCGGTCAGGGTGTAGCGCCCCTCTTCGTCCGGCAGGCCGGCGTTCGGCACGCAGGCGACGCGGGTCCTGGCGAGCTCCGCCAGGGTGCGCACGTGGTCGGTCATGAGATCCGGCCCGGTGGCGCAGTTGAGCCCCAGGTAGAGAAGATCCGCGTGCCCCAGGGAGACCGCCAGCGCCTCCGCGTCCTGGCCCGCGAGCATGGTGCCGGTCGGCTCGATGGTCGCGGAGACCGCCACCGGCAGCCGCCAGCCCGCCTCCGCGAACGCGCGCTCGATGCCCAGCAGCGCCGCCTTGACGTTCCGGGTGTCCTGGCTGGTCTCGACCAGCAGGTAGTCGGCGCCGCCCGCCATCAGCCCGAGGGCCTGGACCCGGAAGTGGTCCTGGAGGTCCTCGAAGGTGACGCCGCCGGTGACCGAGATCGCCTTGGTCGTCGGGCCCATCGAACCGCACACGAACCGCGGGCGATCCGGTGTCGCGACCTCGGCGCAGGCCCCGCGGGCGATCTCGGCCGCCCGACGGTTGATCTCGAACGCCTTCTCCTCCAGGCCGTACTCGGCGAGCACCAGGGGCGTGCCGCCGAAGGTGTTGGTCTCGACCACGTCCGCGCCGGCCTCGAGGTAGCCCAGGTGGACGCCTTCGACCAGGCCGGGACGGGTCAGGCAGAGGTTCTCGTTGCAGCCCTCGAGCGCGGCGCCGCCGAAGTCCTCGGCGGTCAGGCCAGCCGCCTGGAAGGCCGTGCCGGTGGCGCCGTCGAGCACCAGGATGCGCTCGGCGAGAGCCGCGCGGAGAGCCGCGGTCCGAGGGTCCAGGTCGTCGGGCCGCGGCGGCAGCTCGACCGCGCGGAGGGTGGAGGCAGGAAGGGTCATGGGCTCACTCCAAATGCAGGACGGCCCGCCCTCACCCGACGCCGAGCTTGGCCATCAGCTTGCCGATCGCGCGCGCGCTCTGCATGACGTAGAAGTGGATCGACGGCACGCCCCGGTCGAGGAGCTCCCGCGCCTGCTGGAGTGCCCACTCGACACCCACGTCCTCGACCCGCTCGGCGTTCTTTGCCGCCACCGCCTCGACCTCCCGGGAAAGCGCCTCGGGGATGTCGACGTAGAAGACCCGGGGGATCGTGGTGAGCTGGCGCGCGGAGCTCAAGATCTTGATCCCCGGGATGATCGGCACCTCGATCCCCGCCGCCCGGCACGCGTCGACGTAGCGGAAGTAGCGCTCGTTGTCGAAGAACATCTGGGTCACGATGTAGTCGGCGCCAGCCTCGACCTTCTCCTTCACCCGCCGGATGTCGGTCGCCAGGTTGGGCGCCTCGAAGTGCTTCTCCGGATAGCCGCCGACGCCGATGCAGAAGTCGGACGCATCCGCGTCCAGCAGGTCGTCCTCCAGGTACTTGCCCCGGTTCATGTCGGCGATCTGGTGCACCAGGTCGGAGGCGTAGGTGTTGGCGCTCCGGCCGAACTGGAGCTGCTTCTTGTAGCCGCTGTCGTCGCCGCGGACGGCGAGGACGTTGTCGATCCCCAGGTAGCGGAGCTCGATCAGGAAGTCCTCGGTCTCTTCCCGGGTGAATCCCTGGCAGAGGATGTGGGGCACCGCGTCCACGTCCCACTTGTTCTGGATCAGGGCGCACACGCCGAGGGTGCCGGGGCGCTTGCGCTTGACCCGTCGCTGGAAGCCCTGGGCCGTCTCCTCGTAAATCACCTCCGCGGCGTGGGAGGTGATGTCGATGAACGGCGGCCGGAACGTCACCAGATCGTCGATCAGCGCCAGCAGGGCGCCGACGTCGCCGCCGCGCAGGGGAGGGATGATCTCGAAGCTGATCAATGGGTCTGTCGCCCGGTTCAGGTGCTCGATGACCTTCATGATCGAAGGAGTCTATCGGTTCGATGCCGGGAAAGCAGACGGAGGCACCGGGAGCCGAGCGGGAACCGGGCGGGGTAACATCTCGCCATGGACCGGTCCGTGCCCCGCCTGCGCCTCTGGATCCGCCTGCTGGGCGACCTGGCGGTAGCTGTCGCCTCCTTCTACGCGGCCTTCCGCGTCCGCATGCACCTGCCCCTGCCGTGGACGGCGCACCCGCTGCCGGTCGACCGGATCTCGTTCTTCTCTGATTTCTGGCCGCTGGTGGCCCTCGCCCAACCGGTGGCGCTCTACTTCTTCGGCCTCTACGACCGGCCGCAGCCGCGCCTGGCGGTCGAGCGCACCCGCCGGTTGCTGCCCGCCGTCGCCCTGCTCGTCCTCGGCCTGGGCGCCTTCTTCTTCCTGGCCGAGCGCACCTTCCCCCGCTCGGTGCTGGTGGTCTTCGCCGGCATCGACCTGGCGCTCCTGGGCGCCTGGCGAGCGGCGTTCGGCAACGGCCGGCGCCACATGCCCCTGCGACTGGTGCTCGTGGGGCGGGGCCCGGCGGCGGCGGAGCTGGCCGCGGCGCTCCGCCGCGAGCCCTACCCCGAGATGGAGATCGCCGGCTGGGTGCACATCCCGGGAGACGCCGCGGGGGTTGACGGCGATGTCCCCGACTCGGGCGGTCTTGGCTCAGAGGGGGGCTCCACGCGGGGGAACGACCTGGACGGCGACCGGGGCCTCGGCCCCTGCCTGGGCACGGTCGACGACCTGCCGGCGCTGCTCCGCGACGGCGCCGCCGACGACGTGGTGATCGCGGACGACGAGGCGCGCTGGAAGAGCCGGCTGCTCGACTCCCTCGCCTCCGCCAGCGGCGGTGCCCGGGGCAACGTCCTGCTCCTCCCCGGGGCGTTCGAGAGCATGATCGGCCGGATGCGCTACCGCTGGGTCCGCGACCTGCCGCTGATCGAGGTCGTGCGCGACAGCGAGTGGCGGCTGCTGCGGCCGCTCAAGCGCTCGGTCGACCTGGTCGCTGGAACCGTCCTCCTGATCCTGGCGGCGCCGCTCCTCGGCCTCTGTGCCCTGCTGGTCAAGCTCACCTCGGAGGGTCCGGTCTTCTACCGCCAGGAACGGGTCGGGCGCGGGTTCGAGCGGTTCACCCTGTGGAAGCTCCGCACCATGCGAACGGACGCCGAGGCGGAGAGCCGCGAGGTCCTGGCGGCGCCGGACGACCCACGGTTGACGCCGGTCGGCGCCGTGCTCCGCCGCTACCGCCTGGACGAGCTGCCCCAGCTCTTGAACGTCCTCGGAGGCTCCATGAGCCTGGTCGGCCCGCGGCCGGAACGGCCCGGCTTCGTCGCCCGCTTCCTGGAGGAGATCCCCGGCTACGCCGAACGCTTCTCGGTGGCCCCCGGCCTGACCGGCCTGGCCCAGGTCAACGGCGAGTACCACTCGACGGCCCGCAACAAGCTGCGCTACGACCTGGCCTACATCGCCAACTGCAACCTGTGGCTCGACCTGGCGATCCTGGTCCGCACGATCAAGATCGTCCTGACGTCCAGAGGGATCTGAGACAACACAACCCCCGGGCGACGGCAACCCCTCCCCCGCGGGCGGGGGCGTCCCTTTCCCCCCGGAGGGCGGGAAAGGGATCGAGGGATTGGGGGGAGATCCAGTGGATCATCAAGGTCGATCGCAGCTCGACGAACCGCAGCTCCGCGAGGAACCTACCGAGTCTCGACCCCGGCGCCGTGCGGATGCCCGAAAGGGATCGAGGGATTGGGGGGAGATCCTGTGGATCAAGATCGTCCTGATCTCGCGGGGCGTTTAGGCGCGGCACGCCTCCGGATCTCGCCGCGCATCGTTTGCGGGACCTTGCGCTGGAGCCGGGGCGCCAGGCGGACGGCGTCCCGGAACGCATCGACCGCGCCGCTACGATCGCCCGCCGCGAGCCGCGCCCGGCCCAGGTTGAGGTAGATCTCGGGGCGTGGCTCGAGGGCCAGGGCCCGCTCGTACAGCTCCTCGGCCCGGTGCGGCTCGCCGGCCAGGAGCGCCTGGCCCGCCAGGGCGGTGCGCACGGCGACGTCGGCCGGAGCCTGCTGCTCCGCCTGGCGCAGCAGGCGGACGCTGCCGCTGAGCACCCGGGGCGGAACGCGGCGGCCGCCGGACGTGGCCTGGGCGGTCACCGCCTCGACCACCCGCAGGCGCTTGCTGGCGCCGATCCGGTCCGCCCAGCGGCCGCTCTGGCCGACCAGAGCCAGGGCGAGAACCGCGGCGCCTCCCCAGGCGAGCCACCGGAGCTTCGCCGAATCGGGCCGGCTCTGTTCGCCGGTCGACTCGGCGGCCGGTGCCCGCTCGTCCGCCGCGCGGAACACCCAGGCGAGCAGCAGCAGGGACGGAAAGGCCACCAGGGCCAGCCGGAACGGGAACTGCCCGACGGCCAGCACGGCGAGCGCCGTCAGGGCTCCCGTGGCGAAGGCCAGGTTCTCTCGTCCCTTCCCCGGCGGGCCCGGCGGCGCCCCCCCGAACGCCGTCCGCACCGCCCGGACGAGGACCCAGAGACCCCAGGCCAGCGCCAGCCAGCCGAGGATCCCCCACTCCGCGCCGGCCTCCAGGATCTCGTTGTGGGCGTTGGCGAAAAACGGGTCCACGTGCCGCTTGTAGAACGGCACCCCGCGATCGATCAGGGCCAGCTTGGCGGTCGCGAACTCGGCCCGGTAGGCGCCCTGGCCCACGCCCAGCACCGGGTGCTCCTCGAGCATCCAGAGCGCCGTCCGCCAGCCGTCCAGCCGCCCGGAGAGGACCTGGTTGATCTGGCCTTCGCGGAGCCGCTCCATCCCCGAGGAGACCCGGTCGCGGAGGGGCGTCACCACCACCACCAGGAGCACCGCGGCCACCGCCGCCGCGGCGACCGCTCCCACCGCGCGGCGGAACGACAGCCGCATCAGCCAGAACAGCGCGCTGCCGGCGAGCACCGCCGCCAGGGCGGTGAGCGTCTGGGTGACCGCCAGGCCGTAGAGGCAGACCAGCAACACCGCCGCCCAGAGCAGGCGCCGGCCGCGACCAGCGCGGTGCGCGAGCCGCCACTGGGCCACCAGCACCGGCAGCACCAGGAAGGCCGCCAGGTCGCCCGCATTGCCTCCGAGCGAGGTGATGCCCAGCCGCGCTGCCTCCTCCCCGCGGGTGAACGCGAACGGCCGGTAGAGATCGTGGAACTGGAGGATGCCGAAGCCCGCGAGCAACGTGGCCGGGATCGAGAGGCCGCCCAGGAGCTTCTCCAGGCGATCAGGGACGAGCGCCAGGCTCCAGCCGACCAGGCAGGCGACGCCGATCCACAGGTCGAGCAGGCCTTCCCAGACGTGCTCCGGGTGGGTGGTCACCAGCAGGCCGACCGTCGCCACCACGGTCATCGGCGCCAAGGCCAGGAACGCCCGGGAGCGCCAGGGCACCGTGCCCTTGCCGCCACGCCGCAGGGCCGCGGCAAGGCAGAACGCCAGCAGCGACGCCAACCCCAACCATTCGGCGAGCATCCGCTTCGGCAGCCGGAAGGTGTCGACGGCGGTCGGCACGATGATCAGGGGCACGGTCAGGATCAGCACCCAGACCAGCAGGGTACCGAGGGCCGAGAGGCCGTCGTGGAAGCGCCCTCCCGTGCCCTCCTGCCGGTGCGGGACGGCGGCGTGGGAACGGGATCTGGAGGACTCGGGCACGGGGATCGAGGGGATGCGAAGGGGTCGGGTGTTGGTCCGTTCGGTGTGAGAGGAGGGAGTCTAACGGATCGGGACGGATCGGGACGGATCGGGCTGATCTGGTTGACCTGGGTGGGGGCGATCACGCCGCGCCGCGCCGGACCGAGCGCTCCCGCCACCGGGCGAGGACGACGGCCAGCACCGCGCCGGTCCCGTCCGCGGCCAGGTCGAACAGGTCACCGTCGCGGCCGGGTACGTAAAGCTGGAGAAGCTCGGTCAACGCGCCGTAGGCGACGGTCGCGGCGAGCGCCCAGAGGTCCGGCGCCCGCAGCCCGGCGGCGCGGGCCCAGCGCCGTCCGAGCACCGCCTGGACGGCGAACAGCACCAGGTGAACCAGCTTGTCCGCCTGCAGTCGCTCGAGCGTCAGGAACCACCATGTCTCCGGCCCGCCGACCGGCGACGGCGCCAAGAGCAGGATGGCGATCGCCAGGGCCCAAAGCAGGGTCGCCGGCCGAGGCCTGGTGATGCGGTGCATTGTCTCTCCGTTCCGTATCAAAGCAACAACGACATTTCCCTGCGCGCCGAACGCGTTACGATTGCCCTCGTTCCATCTCGGTTTCATCACCCATGGCAGCCTCCGACCGACGCCCTTTCCGCCTCCGGCCTGTCGCCGCCGTCCTGGCGGCCGCCGCGCTGGCCGTCGCCTGCAGCGCGATCGCCGCCCTCGTCCTGCTCCGGTCCGCGCGCCACGACCTGGTGACGACCGCCCGGAAGCTGGAGGTGGATAGCCCGGAGCTGCTCCGGGCCATCGAGCACGCCGGCGACGCCGAACGGGCCCGCCTCGCCCTGGCGCGCGCGCTCCTCGCCGCCGAGCTCGGCCCGCAGGCGACCGGCGCCCCCACGCTCGCCCGCCAACGCCTGGAGACGGCGCGGACGCTGGCGGCGGAGGTCCTGGCGGCCCGGCCCGCCTCCTGGCGCGCCGCCACCGTCGAGGGGACGGCAACTTACCTCAACTGGTCGCGCGACCGCGATCCCCGGCTGCTCCAGGAGTACCACCGCTGGGAGGAGCCGCTGCTCCTGGCGCGCCGGCTGGCGCCGGCGCGCGACGAGCCGGTGCGGGCACTGGTCGGCGCCTACCTGGAGCTCTGGCCCGCCCTCACCGAGACCAAGCGGAACCTGGCGCGGCAGCTGGCCGCCCGGGCGTTCCGCGACCAGCCCACCTTCGAGCGCCTGATCGGGCCCTGGCTGGCGGTGGCGGGCACCGGGCCGGCCGCGCTGGCGGCGATCCCCGACCAGCCCTGGGCGTGGCGGCGGCTGGCGACGGCCCTGGCCGACAGCGGCGACTGGTCCGGATTCTGCGCGGCGCGGGCCCGCGCCCGGGACGCCCTCGAAGAGGATCTGCGGCGGCGCCTGACCGAAGGACGGCGCCTGGTCGACCGCGACGAGCTGCTGGCGGCGCGGAGCGAGCTGTTCGGGTTGGTGGCGGAGGCACCCACCGACCTGCGCTTCGCCCGGCTCGTCGACCAGGCGCTCCGCGCCGTGCCGCCCGGGCCGGCCGGCCGCGACATCGCGCCCGCCCTCCGCGCCTGGCTCCGGTGGCAGCTCGACTCCGGCGCCGGCGGACCCCTCGACCGGGCACCGTCGAACGCGATCGCTCCAGGCCGGCCGGCCGGCCTGTCGTTCGCCGCCGTCGCACGCCTGCGCTCGGCCGCTTTCCCCGGCGGTGCCCAGAGGGACGACCTGCCGCTCGCGGCCCGCGCCGCCCTCGCGACCCCCCGCGACGGCAAGGATCCGATCGCCCGCGCCGGCCGCATCGAGCGCCGCGCCGACGCCCTGTGGAGCCCCGCCTGGGGCCGCTACTTCATCGACAAGGCGCGCGTCCTGGTCGCCGCGGGCCGTCCGACCGAAGCGCGGGAGACCCTGGACCGGGTCCATCCTTCCTGGCAGGAGAGCCCGCTCTACCTGCTGGCTCTTCGGGAGTGGTCGGAGCACTCCGGCAGGCCGCGGACGGACGACGACGACGCGGCGGCCGCCTTCGAACGCCTCGCCGCCCGCTCTTGGCCCGGTACGGCCTGGTCCTGGGACGGACCGGTGGCCGAGCTCTTCGCCTTGACCCGCGGAAGCAGGCCGGCCGGAGGCTGGCGGATCGGCATCGCCGACGCCGGGGCCGGCGGAGGCGCGGTCGAAGTCGCCGTGGACGGCGCGTCGATGGGCTGCCGCCCGGTCCGGGCGGGGGACACGCTGGAGATCCAGGAGAAGGTCGGCGCCGGCCTTCACCGCCTGACGCTCAAGACCGTCTCCGGCGAGCGGGTCTGGCCTGGACCGGTGGCGTTGCTGTCTCCATCTTTCGCGCGGTGATCCCGCCGCCGGGGCTCCAGCGCCGCCGCCGCCGCCCCGACCACCACCACCAGCGCCAGTGCGTCGGCCGGCATGGTCAGGCCGAAGTCGACCATCTCGTGGAGGCCCGCCGCCACCAGGGCCCCGAGCCCGGCGACCAGCGCCGCGCGCTCCTCGGAGTGCCGCACCTCCAGCAGGCGCCGGAGCAGCCGGAGGCCGAGCGCCGCCGCGCCGACGACGAGCAGCAGCACACCGACCACGCCGGTGGTGGCGAGCAACTCCAGCGGATCGCAGTGGGCGTGCCACCAGGTCAGCCCCAGGTCCGGACCGTCGGAGAGCGGGAAGGCCTCGAGGAAAGTCCCCAACCCGGTGCCGGTCCACGGGAAGCGGCGCCAGAGGCCGAGGGTCGAGCGGTAGACCGCGCTCCGCACCCCGACCGCCAGGTCGTAACCCGGGTTGATGGTGAACCGGGCGACGCCCGCCTGGCCGCCGGTCATCAACACCGCGGCCACGCCGACCGCCAGGAGGACGCCGACCGCCGCGGCCCAGAGGAGGACCCGGCGCACCGTCCCCCGGCCGAGCCCCGCGGCGGTGCGCCCGCGGCGCCCGGAGCCCAGGAGAGCGAACGCCAGGCCCTGGACCACCGTCGCGCCGACCGCGGCGGCGAGCCCGGCCCGCGAGCCGCTGAAGACGAGCGCGACGAAGAGGGTCAACCAGACGAGTGCGGGAGGCGCCAAGCGCCCGATCTTGCGCTCGGCCGACGGCTCCCGGCGCGCGCGCCTGAGCGCCCACCAACCCCAGGCAAAGGTCACCGCCAGCGCGATCTCCAGCAGCAAGGCGAAGTGGTTCGGGTTGACGAACGTCCCCCGCAACCGTTCGCTGCCAGGGATCGGCACGTCCCACAGGGTGCGGCTGCGGGCGAACCAGCGCGGCGCGCCGTAGAGGATCTGGGCCAGGGCCGCCACCAGCAACGTCGCCGCCAGCAGCCGGCGGCCCTGGCGCTGGCGGCCGGCGAGAGCGGCGGCGAGGAGGGCGGCGGCGAACGAAGCCATCAGGATCGCGGTGCGCCGGCTGACCGCGGGTGCCAGGCTGAGGGGCACCGAAGCGGTGTCTCCGTCCGGCGTGCCCCCCGCCTGCCGCTCCTTGGCCCGCTCCGAGTCCCGCTCCGATGTGGGCGCCGGTCCCGGATCGAGTGCCGCCCGGGCCTCGCGGGCCAGCCGCACGTGCTCGGGCGACAGGGCACCGGCGACCGCGGCCGGCCAGGAGACGCTCTGCAGGACGCCGACCAGGGCGAGCAGGACGAGCGCCGCCGCGGGCAGCGCCACCGGGGCGAGCGACGACACGCGGGCACCGGCGAAGAGCCCCGCCACCAGGGCCAGGGGGCCCGCTACGGCGACCACGGCCGCGGCCCAGGGAACGACGCTGCCGAACGGCCACGGCGCCCACAACAGGGCCGCGGCCAGCACGACGGCCGGCACGAGATGCCGTATGATCGGGCGGCCCGAAAGCACATGACCGAGCGACGCCTCGACGGGCCCGGAACCGGCCTCGGCCACCCGCGCCGGATGGGATCGCGGCTCGCTCACGGGGGGAGAATGCGCCTGGAACGGACTCTGCTGGAACGGACTGTGGTCATCGCCTTCGCCGCCGCCCTGGGAGCGGCCGGTGCTGTTTATGGACAGTTTTCGGAGTATACGCAACCGGGCACGCCCACGCCCGGCGGCGGCAACGTGACCCGCCAGGACCTGAAGGACGCGGTCGCCGGGGCGCGCTGGCACCTGGGGGGGCTCCGGGTCGACCCGTGGCTCGCGCTGCGCAACGTCTCCTGGGTCGACAACCCGAACGGCCAGCCGGACAGCGCTTCGACGACCACGGGCGCCGATCTCACCGCGGTCGGTGGCGCCGGGCTGCGGGCCTACCTGCCCACCGGCCCGAGCCTCACCTGGGCGGCGTACGCCCTGCCCGAGTACGTCTGGTGGAAGGAGCAGAGTGACCGCAACCGGCTCAACGGCCGCTACGGCGCCGGCGTCTTCGGCTACTTCAACCGGCTCTCGTTCCAGGCCTCGGGAACGCTCGCCGAGCAGCTCGGCATCATCACCTCCGAGTTTCCGGCGCTGGCCAACTCCCGCCGCACCGAAGGATCGGTGGGTACCACCCTGCGGCTCGGCTTCTCCACCGGCCTGTTCGCCGAGGCCGCGACCGCCCGCACCGAGAACCTTCTCGACAAGACCGAGCGGCTGAGCGGTCCCCAGCTCCAGCTCCTGAACCGGGACGAGCGACGGCTGCGGACCGGCCTGACCTACGAGCCCCGGCCCCGCTGGCAGCTTCGCGCCGGCGTCGAGTGGACGGAGGCGACCTTCGACGCCGACTCGCGCGACCTCTCGAACTCCGGCACGGCGCCGCTCCTCGGCATCCGCTACGAAGGACCGAAGCTGAGCGCTTCGATCGAGGCGCAACAGCGCTCCCTGAAAGCGAAGGACGGCTCCGAGTTCGTCGACACCGACGTCACCACCTACCAGGGGCAGCTTCTGGCCCAAGGCAACCATCTCTCGGCCTCGATCTACGGCCGGAGGACCCTGAGCTTCGCCCTGGCCGAGGACTACACCCACTTCCAGACCGACCTGGTCGGCGTCACCGCGTCGGCCGACCTCGGCCGCCGGACCACCATCCGCGTGTTCGCCGAAACCGGCCAGGAGGACTTCGAAGCCGCCCATCCAGGGGTCCCGGCGCGCCAGGACGACATCACCGCCTACGGCGGCGAGCTGACCATGACCTTGTGGCGCTCGGCCCGGCTCCACTTGGGAGGCAGCGAGAGCAAGTTCGATTCCAACCTACCCGGGCAGGATCGCACGCTGACCACCGTCCAGGCCGGAATCAGCTTCGGAATCGGCGGCGAGAGTCCCTGGGTCTGACCAGATCTCCCCCCAATCCCTCATTCCCGTTCGGGAATGCGCTGGGCATGGGCTCGCAAGCCCGGAGGCCGCAGGCGCCGGCACGGTTCGCTGCGTTCCGATCGACCTGGATCGTCCACTGGATCTCCCCCCATCCCCTCGATCCCCTTTCGGGAGAGCGCCGGGCGCGGGATCGTGAACCCGGAGGCCGCAGGCGCCGGCACGGTTCGCTGCGTTCCGATCGACCTGGATCGTCCACTGGATCTCCCCCCATCCCCTCGATCCCCTTCCCGCCCTCCGGGGGGAAGGGGACGCCCCCTCCCGCTTCGTTGCTT
>Ga0210086_1001133_pt1 | contig 14135 bp, 12 predicted proteins | sample China_Galinas_PW_3_FD_184867 | JGI IMG/M metagenome (GOLD analysis project Ga0210086, IMG submission 184867) | Wetland microbial communities from San Francisco Bay, California, USA, that impact long-term carbon sequestration - China_Galinas_PWB_D2... | ecosystem: Environmental > Aquatic > Marine... | reverse complement strand
CGGCTTCGCCGTGCTGCCGCGCCGCTGGGTGGTCGAGCGCTTCTTCGCATGGATCGGCCGCAACCGCAGGCTCGCCAAGGACTTCGAGGCGACAATCGACTCCGCAAGAGCCTTCCTCTACGCCGCCTCCATCATGTTGCTGGTTCGCCGGCTGGCCAGAGCATCATGAGTTTCGAAACCGACTCTCAATCCGGCTCCGAGATCGCCGCTGCCTACTTGGGCTGACTCTGCAAATACCTGGCGCATTTCGGCGGTTTCTTCTTAGTCATATCTACTCCCTCACAGGGAGTACCTTTATACTTCTCACTTGTTCGGTTTAAACTGGGCGATTCAATCGTCTGCTGAAAATCTCTGGCGGCGTCATCAAGACCAATGTCCACATTGGACGCTACGCCCGGGCGCGGGCAGACTGCCAAGATTGCGATAAGGGCAATTATTCTTGCCATGCAGGTTACCTTCGAGGCAATAGCGTTATCCGCCAAACTGGACCGATTGTGAAGTCGCTAAAATAGCCGTTCTTGCTCGACCATCTATGGATCAATGCGGCTTTTAGACCAAACCGCGAGTGTTCGGTAATTTCAGTCGTCCAAGAGGCATCGAAACGGAGACGCTGATCAATTCGATCTTTCTCGTCAAAGGCTCGGAATTCGTACTCTCCGGAAAAGACTAGAGTCCCTCCTACGGCCGGGAAACCTATGGCAAATTGAGGCGCGGCCTGTAGCCACTCCTGGCCCTCCACGTCCGAAAATCGTCGAGAAAAAGCCATTCCAGGCAAGAGGACAACGCCCCCGCTAAGCTGAATTCTTCTCTGCGCAAAGGCGTTGATGTCATAGTACTGTGAGTGGTACGCGCGAAAAGTACCATTAAAGACGTAGTAGCCTGCGCCATTTATACCGATCCTATAGCTTCCAAGGCTCTTTGAAGCGCCCGCGCCTGCTATGAGGTAATCATAATTCTGGCGAGGAAATTCAAAATACCTCTCGTTGCGTAACGTGGCGATCAAAACATAATCGAAGTACCCGCTCAGAGAGCCACGACCGATCGCGGAAAGCTGCGACTCAATGCTCCCACCACTTTCTGCCTTCTTCTCGGACTGGGGAGCGTTCGTGCTAAAAGCCGGCTCCACCGTTTCGCTTATTTCCAGATTCAAAGGTTCCGAAAAAGCTGGCGCCGTTGCACAAAACACAGCGATCGAAGCTGATCGCGCAAGTTTCATCATTGCAGACCCCCATGCCTTATTTTAGCATAAACTAGAAGCTGCATAAATCAAGGCTACCATTTTTCGCTTCACGGGAGTGCCCTGTCGGATGGCTCGGGTTTTCGTTTCTCACTCGAGCCGCGACAACCGCGAAGCCCTTGAACTGTTCAATTGGCTCAAGAGCGAAGGCTTCGATCAGGGATTCCTCGACTTCGACACGCATCAGGGGATCCCGCCGGGCGTCAAATGGGAACAGAGGCTCTACGAGGAGTTGGAGCGTGCTCAAGCGGTCATTTTGGTTCTCACACAGAACTGGTTTGAATCGTCTTGGTGCTTCGCGGAACTTGCTTTAGCTCGCTCCCGCGGCAAGGCGGTCTTTCCGGTTATCATTTCGCCGTCTGGCGACCGGTTCATAGGTGACGATCTTCAAAAGCTCGATCTCACCAAAGACTGGGCGGGAGGCCTTGAACGGCTTGCGCGGCGTCTTACCGAGGTAGCCCTTTCAAGTCGAGACGGTTTTGACCTGCCGGCCGGGCGCGCGCCTTATCCTGGATTTCTCGCACTCGACCAGCAAGACGCGGCCGTCTACTTCGGTAGGGACGACGAAGTCCGGCACATCATTCAGCGCGTTGATTCGCGACGAATCGAAGGAGGGCGTCGCCTCTTGCTTGTCGTTGGAGCCTCGGGGACCGGCAAATCGTCATTGTTGCGGGCTGGCGTTTTGCCTCGCATTCGGAAAGCGACTCAGGACTGGATCGCATTATCCGCATTTCGGCCGGGTGAGAATCCACTCGCCGCGTTTTCGGCCAGTTTGGAGGAAGCCGGTTGCACGATTTCCGAGGAAGAGTTCATGCGGATGGATCCCGCCGAGCTTGGTCGCGTCTTGCGTATCGCGCGCGACACTCGCCGGGCCAGCGTTCTGGTCTCGATCGATCAATGCGAGGAACTCTTCACTCGGGCCGCACCAGACAGAAGGGACGCCTTTTTGGACCTTCTGTCGCAGCTTCTCTCCCCGGGGATGCCGTTCACGGTAATCGCAACAATTCGCTCAGACCAACTAGGGGAGCTTCAGAAGGCGGAGAACCTTAAGGCCGACTGGGAGTCCTACCTCGTGCGGCCTATCGCCATAGAGCGAATGGGCGAGATAATTCGAGGGCCCGCTCGCATTGCCGGTCTCAAGATCGAGCAAGAACTGATTGAACGGATCGTCAGAGACGCCAATACCAGTGACGCTCTTCCACTGGTCGCGTTCGCAATCAGACGCCTGTATGACAAGTTCGCCGGCACGGGCAGCCTTCAGCTGGTCGCTTATGAAAGCCTGCGTGATGTCAACGCAGGACTTTCTCCGCTCGACACGATTGTTCGCGACACTGCATTTCAGGCAATTGCCGACCTCAATCCGAGCACCGATGAGCGACAGGCGCTTCGAGAAGCGTTCGTGCCCGGCTTGGTCAAAGTTAATGACGAAGGCGTTTTCGTTCGACAGCCGGCAAGGTGGAGTGCCCTTCCCCCCGCCAGCCACCGATTGGTGGCAGCGTTGGCCGGGCCAGAGGCGCGCCTCCTTACCATCCGAAACAAGAACGGCGACAGTGAAGTCGAAGTTGCACATGAGGCTCTCTTTCGCGCTTGGCCTGACCTCGTTGGCTGGCTCGATGAGGAGCGAGAATTTCTGATTGGCCGCAGCCGCCTGGAAAAGGCAATGTCGGACTGGGGGGCACTCGCCGAAGCAGACCGAGCCAAAGGGCTGATCTCGGGCATTCTTTTGGAGAGGGCCCAAAGATGGCTGTCCGAGCATCCGTCGCGCTTCAGTGACGAGGAGGCAAGATTCATCGAAGCCTCAGAGCGGGGCGAGGCAGACCGGCGACGTCAGCTTGAAGAGCACCGTCGCGCCTTGGAGGCCGCCAAGATCAGGCAAATTGAGCTGCAACGCGACACCGCATCGAGGATCGCCCGCCGAACAAGGCTCGCGGCTGTGGTTCTGGGACTGGCGGCGTGCGTGGCGCTTTTGCTGGGCTACCAGGCAATGCAAGCGCAAAACAGGGCGGATCAAAACTTCAGAATAGCCACGGAAACAATGCAAGTTGTTATTACCAATATCGCTCGAAACATAAGAAATGTCGAGGGGATAAGACTGGAAAGTGTAAAAGAAATACTTTCAACTGTGAAAGAGCAGGTCGCGGACTTGATTGACAGAGCACCTCAAGATCCGCGCCTACTCGAAACAACAGGCGTGATGCAATCCGAGTTCGGCGATACGTACCTGCAATCCGGCGACACCGGCTCGGCCATGAGCGCCTACGACCAAATGCTACAAGTCTATCGGCAGCTTCATGAAATGTTTCCCAACGGCCCCTGGCTGACGCAGGTCTCGATTGCCTTGAACAAGATCGGCGACTTGAAGCGTCAGAGGGGCGACACGAAAGGGGCGCGCCCGTATTTCCAGGAAAGCATCGAAATCCGTCGTTCTGTCGTTGCGAGTGATCCTAGCGACCTTGATGCACAAGCTGATCTCGCAAGCGGACTGGAGCGGATCGGCGCCCTCGCTCTGTCTTCGGCTCGGACTGCGGATGCTCGCGCTGCCTACTCCGAAGCCTTGGCTATTCTACGGAAGCTCGCCATCGAAGTACCGACGAATTGGTCTTGGCAGAACAGCCTCGCGATCGTGCTGGATCGACTCGGTGACCTGCAACTCCAGATCGGGTCATCGAAAGCCGCCGACTCCGCGTATCAAGAAGCCTTGAGCATAAAACGGAAGCTGGCTGCGCATGACTCAACCAGCGCGGCGCGCAGCCGAAACGTCACGATAAGCCTTCATAAGATAGGGGATGCGCGTTTGAGAGCTGGAGACACAGTTGGGGCAATGTCGGCCTACGAGGAGGCACTTCGCGTACGTCGAAGACTCGCCGCCCTCGATCCTTCCAACACTGGGTTGAACTCTGATGTCGCGGCTACGCTTGATAGAATAGGAATAGTGCTGCTCAGGGAAGGGAGCGCCGAGCGTTCGCTTGCGACTCATGAAGAAGCTAACGAAATCTACGTAGACTTGGTATCCATCGACCCAACAAATAATATATGGAAATCATATCTAGCACAAAATCTTGAGAGAAAAGGGAATGCCAAGTTGGTGTTGAAAGATCAATCGGGTGCTTTGCAGGACTATCGTGAGAGCCTTGAGATTCTACAGGAACTTGTCGACGAAGACGAAAAGAATTTCCTGAATGCATGGGCATTGTCTTCGGCCTATAAGAAAATCGGCGATGCTGCCCAATCTCGGGGTGATCTTGAAACTGCGCGCGAATCGTACAAGGAGTGCCTTGAGATTCGGCGAAAGTTTGCGGCGGAGAACCCGGACAACGCGTTCTGGCGGCGCGAACTTTCGGTGGCCATTGAACGCGTCGGCGAAGTGACTGCGGCGAAAGGTGAATTGAATGATGCAAGAGCATCCTACGATGAAGCCCTTGCCATTCGACGAGAGTTGGTTGATCTCGACCCGAACCAGACACAGTGGAAGGTGGACGTTGCAGTGGCGTTGGACCACATCAGGAGGTTAGCGAACACAACTGCCAGCGAGAGGCAAGCCTTGTTGACGAAGGCATTGTCGATACTAGACCAACTGTCGCAGAGTGGATCTCTATCGGCTGAGCACGAGGATTTGCGTGAAAGGCTTCATGCCGAGGGCTCCTAGCCGACCGAACGGTGGAGCGATGTCGATTGCTCCATGCCGGCGGTGATCTGAATGGTCGAGCCTTCACGTGCCGTTGTCTCGGGGGCGGCCGGGGGAATTGGCCGCGCGCTTGCCGAAGGCTTCCTCGAAGCCGGCTACGATGTCACCGGGCTCGATCGTGCCGAGCAGGGCTGGTTCGCGCCCGGCTTCCGCTATCTCACCCTCGACATTCGCGACAACGCGGCGATCGCCCGCTTCGGCGCTGGTCTCCAGAGCCTCGACGTTCTGGTCAATGCCGCCGGCGTCATCCGCCGCGGCCAGGAATTCGACGTGGCGGTGTTCGAGGAGGTGATCGACATCAACCTCACCGGCAGCATGCGTCTCTCCACCGCCTGCCACATGGCGCTTGCCGAGCGCGGCGGCGCGGTGGTCAACGTCGCCTCGATGCTCTCCTTCTTCGGCGGCGGCCTGGTCCCCGGCTACTCGGCCTCGAAGGGCGGCATCGCCACCTTGACCAAGTCGCTCGCCATCGCCTGGGCGAAGGACAACATCCGCGTCAACGCCATCGCCCCCGGATGGATCGCGACGCCTTTGACGCAGGCGCTGCAGGACGACGCCGACCGCAGCCGCGCTATACTGGAGCGCACGCCGATGGCGCGTTGGGGCACGCCGGCCGATCTTGTCGGCCCGGCGCTGTTCCTGGCGAGCGACGCCGCCCGCTTCGTCACCGGGGCGGTGCTGCCCGTCGACGGCGGCTATTCCTCGATGTAACCGGCGACGCAACGGAAGAACCCATGGCCCTCGACGATCCCGATCCCCGCATGCCCTACCAACTCGCCATGCCCGGCGAAGCCCAGTCGGACATCGTCATTCCGGCGGTTCTCCCGCAAGACGACCGGGTGTGGGTGCCGCAGGCCGAGAACGTCTGGTTCCGCCCGCTCTGCCTCAACATCAGCCAAGGGTACTGGGTCAACCTCCTCAAGGTCACCCGCGCCGGCGTGCTGTCGCGCCACCGGCACACCAACCCGGTGCACGGCTACGTGCTGAAGGGGCGTTGGAAGTATCTCGAGCACGACTGGGTGGCGGAGGAAGGCGGCTACGTCTACGAGCCGCCGGGCGAGACCCACACCCTGACCGTGCCCGAGGATGTCGAGGAGATGATCACGCTCTTCCAGGTCAACGGCCTGATGCTCTATGTCGACCCGTGGGGGAAGGCGCTCGGCTTCGAGGACGTCTTCACCAAGATCGACATGTGCCGCAAGCACTATACCGACTGCGGCCTCGGGGCGGATTTCGTCGACCAGTTCATTCGATAGAAGTCAATGGCGGATCGGGTTCTCGTCGTTCGCCCGAGTCGAAGCAGCTTCGTGCTTGCGCCGGCCGTGCTTCTTCTTGCGCTGGTGGCCTTTGATGCTGTTGTTCTTGGTCTCCTGATGCTCGATCCTCGATGGCGCGGCTATGGAGGCCTGGCGATCTTTGAGTTTCTGCCGAACTACATGCGGAGTGCGATCTTCGTGGTGCTTGCCGGTCTCATTGGGTTCTTTTGCCTGGGGCTTGTGAGGTTGCTGGCCTCCGGCCGCACCGCAGTTCTTACCCGGGCTGGCGCCGATGTCCTAACCATGTGTGGTTGGCGACGTGTGGCATGGAACGAGGTCCAGAAGATCGAACAGACGGGAGGGGCGTACCTGCCGGCAGTGCGGCTTGTTTGGGAGTCACCCGACGCCCCGGGTCTGGCGTTCCCGCAATGTCCTATGAATGTACGCGCGGGCTGGATGAGCAACACGTCACGCACGCAGATCCTCGAGTTCATCGCTGGCGTGCGCCCGGACTTGGTGCCTGATAACGCCAGGGCCCACATGGCGGGGGTCGGACGAGTCCCATGACCCGTTCCGTCGCCGGACCCGAGATCGAGCGCCTGATTCAGCTTCTCGCCAAGCTGCCGGGCCTCGGCCCGCGCTCGGCGCGTCGCGCCGCGCTGCATCTGATCAACCGGAAGGACGACCTCCTGGTGCCGCTGGCGAAGGCGATGGACCTGGCGGTGGAGAAGATTGTCGTCTGCTCGACCTGCGGCAATGTCGACACCACCGACCCCTGCATGATCTGCACCGATCCGCGGCGGGACTCGTCGACCATCGTGGTGGTGGAGGAGGTCGCCGATCTGTGGGCGCTGGAGCGGGCCTCGGCGGTCAACGCCCGCTACCATGTGCTCGGCGGCGTGCTGTCGCCGCTCGACGGCATCGGCCCCGACGATCTCCGCATCGCCAAGCTGGTCGAGCGGGTCACCGCCGGCGGCGTCGGCGAGGTGATCCTCGCGGTGAACGCCACGGTCGAGGGCCAGACCACCGCCCACTACATCACCGACCAGCTGGCCGGCACCGGCGTCAGGGTGTCGCGGCTCGCCCACGGGGTGCCGGTGGGCGGCGAGCTCGACTATCTCGACGAAGGCACGCTTGCCGCCGCCGTCCGCAGCCGCACGCCGTTCTGAGCCGGCAACACTTTTTCGGCTCATCTCGCCGCCCACCGCTGGCGCATCCGCGCCGCGACGTCGATGCGCGGACCTGACGCCGGCTGGACATGGCCCGGCCCGGCGATCACCGCCGGCCACAGCCGCGCCTCGAAGCGGTCGAGGATGTGGTCGGGGATGAAGCGGGTTCGCTGGGCGAGCACATGGCGGTCGCCGCGCCGTCCCTGGTTGTGGACGTAGCAGCGCTGGGGGACGATCAGGTCGAGGCGGTCCCGCGCCCGCGTCATGGCGACGTAGAGGAGGCGGCGCTCCTCCTCGATCTCTTCGCGGGTGCCGGTACCGAGGTCTGACGGGATGCAGCCGTCGATGCAGTTGAGGACGAACACCGATTTCCACTCTTGCCCCTTGGCTGAATGGATGGTGGAGAGGATCAGATAGTCCTCGTCGAGGAGCGGCACACCGGCCTCGTCGCTGGTGGCGCCGGGCGGGTCGAGGGTGAGCTCGGTGAGGAAGCGTTCGCGCGAGGCATAGCCGGCGGCGATCTGGCCGAGCTGGACGAGGTCGGCGAGGCGGACCGCCGCATCATCGTCCATCCGTTCGAGATGCGGCTCGTACCACTGGCGGATTTGCTCGAGCTCGGCCGGCCAGCCGGGCCTGTTAGCGGCAAGGCCGAGGAAAAGCTGAAGGAAGGCGGGCCAGTCGCCGGCGGCCATTGCCGGCGGCGCGAAATCGGCGAGCGCGGTCGGAGCCCCTGGGGCTTCCTCAATCCGGTCGAGGACAAGGGCGGCGGTGGCCGGGCCGATGCCGGGCAGGATCTGCAGGACGCGGAAGCCGGCGACGCGGTCGCGCGGGTTCTCGGCGAGCCGCAGCATGGCGAGCACGTCCTTGACGTGTCGCGAGTCGAGGAACTTCAGCCCGCCGTATTTGACGAAGGGGATATTGCGGCGGGTAAGCTCGATCTCCAGCGGCCCGGAGTGGTGCGAGGCGCGAAAGAGCACCGCCTGCTCCTTCAGCGCCATGCCGGCCTCGCGGTTTTCGAGAACCTTTTCCACCACGTAGTTCGCCTGGCCCGCATCGTCGAGCACGGTGGCGATGACCGGCCTGGCGCCGGCCGGGCGCTCGGTCCACAGGTCCTTGGTGTAGCGCTCGGCGGCGAGTCCGATCACCGCGTTGGAGGCGGCGAGCACTTCCGGCGTCGAGCGGTAGTTGCGGGCGAGCGTGACGACCGCGGCTGCCGGGCGGAAGGCCTTGGGGAAGTCGAGGATGTTGCGGACCGTCGCGGCGCGGAAGGAATAGATCGACTGCGCGTCGTCGCCGACGACGGTGAGGCCGGCGCCCGACGGCTTCAGGGCGAGGAGGATGCGCGCCTGCAGGCGGTTGGTGTCCTGGTACTCGTCGACCAGCACGTGGTCGAAGCGGGCACCCGTCTCGGCGCCGAACGCGGGCTCGGACAGCATCTCGGCGAGGTAGAGGAGGAGGTCGTCGTAGTCGAGGACGTTCTGCCGCTGCTTGGCCTCGACATAGCCGGCGAACAGCGCTCGGAGCTCCGCCTCCCAGTCGGCGCACCACGGATAGACCCTGGCCAGCACGGCGGCGAGCTCCGCCTGCTCGTTGACGGTGCGCGAGTAGATGGTAAGGCAGGTGGCCTTCAGCGGAAACCGCTTCGCCGTCTTCGAGAAGCCGAGCTCGTGGCGGACAAGGTTGATGAGGTCGGCGGAATCGCTCCGGTCGTGGATGGTGAAGGACGGGTCGAGGCCGATCTCGGGCGCGCGTTCGCGCAAGAGCCGCGCGCCGATGGCGTGGAAGGTGCCGGACCAGGCGAGCGCTCCCGCCTCGGCGCTCCGTCCGGTGGCGCGGGCGACGATCCGCTCCACCCGGCGGGTCATCTCGGCGGCGGCGCGGCGCGAGAAGGTGAGGAGCAGGATGCGGCGCGGCTCGGCGCCCCCGACGATGAGGTGCGCCACCCGGTGGGCGAGGGTGTTGGTCTTGCCCGAGCCGGCCCCGGCGATGACGAGGAGCGGCCCGTCGGCGGGGTGGGCCGCCGCGCGCCGCTGGTCGTCGTTGAGGCTGGCGAGGTGGGCGGTCACGGGCGAAGCGAATCAACCGGTTGCGGGCTTGGGTCGAGGAAACATGATTCATGTTTTGTTCGCAATCGGTAAACAGCCGCCACCTCTGGGGGCGTTGGTGTGATCCGACCGAACGTCGCCGCGGCCAACACGCACTGTCGTCCTCCGGCTTGACCGGAGGACCCGCCGTCGCGGGCACCCGGCCGGGCTGTACGTGCGGCCAACGATCCTCCGGACAAGCCGGAGGATGACGGCGGAGGAGGTGGCGGGGGCTGCGGAACAAGACCAATCGGACCTCAAGACACACTCCATCGTTGCCGCGCTCGGGTTTCGGCGAGCCGGATCATGAATGCATCCCGCGTCCCTCTTCTCTTTCGTCCCTGTCCGGCCTTCGGCCGTCCCGCCTCTTGTTGGTCCCCTCGGGCAAGCGAGGGGTGGCGGGCGCTGGATGAACGCCTGCGCGCCTCCGGCCAGCGAGCCGGGGGCAGAATGGGCGCTCGGTCCAGCGCCCGCCGCGGCGACTTTCTGGCACTCCGCTTTCACGCTCCGGCACGGCAGGGCATCGTTGCCGATCCCGGCGGCGATGCCCGTCTCCGGGTCTCGCCGCCTGCCGCCCTTAAGGTGGGTCATGTCCCACAGCCGGTCGTAATGCCGGCGGGCTACTCGCGGAGGCCTCCCGGGACGTTCGGACCGTCGTCCTCTCCGCCAGGGTTTCCCCTGCCGGTGTCCCTTTCGGAACACGCCGCTGGCGCCGCTCCCCGCTCCGCCAACAGGCCGTCACCGGTAGACGCCCCTCAGTGAGCGAGGATGGCGTCGATTATCTCACGGGTTTCGGTGACGGGGATAACTTTCCTTGGGGCGAAGCCCGGACTGGGACAGCAGCGCCTTCCGGCGGGGAAAAGTGGTTCCCAGGGGCGTGACGATGGAGACTTGCCCGACGGTCGGGCCTCGCTTCCTTGACCCGTCCGGCGCGGGGAGCCAGGCGACGCTGCCCGCTCACGCCGCGACATACGGCCGGAGGAGTTCTGCCCATTCCTTCACCGTCTGACCGCTGCTCATGCCGGGCTCGACGATCCGCTCGATGGCGAAGGACGGCGAGGTGTGAATGCCGTTCTGCCGGCAGTAGCGGACGTGCCAACGCACCATGCGGCCGACGCTGTCGAGCGTGAACGCTTCCGTGATGTCGATGCCGGAGAGCTCGGAGATATGGGCCACGACGTCGGCCGGGCTGCGGTTCATGTTCGGCCCTGCGCAATGGTTCTCGCAGACAAAGCTCTCGCGGTTCGCATAGATCGCCGCCATGGCCTTCAGCCCAGCGGCCTTGCCGCCCTCGGTGGCGCAGGCGGCGAGCACGCAGCGGGTGACGACAGCCGAAAAGAGATGCCAGGGCTGCGACAGGAGGCGGATGCGTATGGTGAGCCGGTCCTCGCCGACGGCGGTGAGAAGCGCTGGCAGCTTGGCGAAGGCACGCTTGGAGAACGGACAGGTGGGCTCGAGGAACGCCTCGAGCTCCGCAGGGCCGTGCCCAAGCGCGATCGGTGCGACGTCGATGGTGTCCTGCAATGTCGGCATGCAACGGTCTCTCGGCTTGGAGGAGAAGGTTCGGGTGGCGGGCGGCGAAGCCCTTGCCCCTTCTAGGCTCGAAACCCAATCAGGAGATTGAGGTTTAGCGGCAAATCAGATTCGAAGCCTTCAGGCTGCATCTGGAGGCGATAATGAGCAGACTTTCTGGTTGAGCGACGCGCAGTGGGCGGCGATCGAACCGCACCTTCTCCGGAACCAGCCGGGGGCCCGGCGCGTCGACGATTGTCGCGTCATCTCGGGCATCATCCACGTCCTCAAGACCGGCTGCCGCTGGTGCGATTGTCCGCCCGAATACGGGCCTTCCACGACGGTCTACAACCGCTTCAACCGATGGTCCCGGCGTCGCTTCTGGACAGGTCTCGTCGAAGCCCTGGCTCGCGCCGGCGCGGTCCCCGGGAGCAGCGCTATCGACTCCACCTACGTCAAGGCCCACCGCTCGGCCCACGGCGGTAAGGGGGGCCAGGCGCAGGCGATCGGTCCGTCGCGCGGCGGCCAGACCACCAAGCTCCACGCCCTGACCGACGTGCTCGGAAGGCCCTTCGCCTTCATGCTGACACCTGGCAAAGTCTCCGACATGAGGGCTGCCCCGACGCTTCTGGCGCGTCTGGATAAAGCCCGCTACCTCGTCGCCGACAAGGGCTATGACGCCAACGGACTTCGCGCTTTCCTGCGCAGCCGGAACACCGTTCCGGTGATCCCGGGACGCACCAACCGCAAGCGCAGCATCGACTACGACAAGCGGCGATACCGTCACCGGCACCTTATCGAGAACACCTTTTGCCGCCTCAAGGACTTCCGCCGCGTTGCAATTCTGGGCGGATTGATTCTCGACCTTAGTTCGGCCAGCCATAGGTGGCGCGGTTTTCGGCGATGTAGGCATTGAGAGCCTCGACCAGCCCGGTGTCGGCCTTCCGCACGACATAGGAATAGGTCTCGTCGGACTCGCTGCCGTCCGCCCACATCATCGGGTGGACCCAGGCGACGGCAAGACCCGGATATCGCGCGATGAGATAGCGTGCGACCGTCAAGTCTGAATCGAAGCCGACAGCTTGACCGTCGCGCACCATCTTGAGCGCATCCAGCGTGTTCTCGGGATGCTTGACCGTCACGCCGGTGACGCTGTCCTTCTCGATCCGGCGCTGCAAATCGAACGCGCCCGTCGTATTCGGCCACACCACGACGGTTCGGTTTGCAAGGTCGATGACACTCTGCACCGATCCCTGCTCGCCATCGCGAACGATGAAAGCGCGCTTTGTCGCAAGGTAGGCATCCGACCAGACCGCATCTGGCGTCGCCTGCGCGCGTTCCGCGGTGTAGGTGATGCCGCCGCCGGCGATGTCACAAACGCCCTTGCCGGGGTTGTTCCAACTGGTGGAGAACGACTTGGAGGTCACCGGCTCGAATCGGAGGCCGACGGAATCGGCAAACCGCGCCAGGAAGTCCGCGTCCCAGCCGCTCCAACCGTCATTGCCGTGCTTTTGGACGATCGGCGCAGAATCGCCGCCAAGGCACACCTTGAGGACCCCGTCGGACAGCGTGGTCATGCTCCTTTCGGTCTGTGCGTAGACACCAGCAAGCGGCGTCGTCGCGATCAAACCCAGCATAGTTGCCGCAATTATGCACAGGCGTTTGGTCGGCATCTCTGTGTCCTCACTGTCTATTGACGCGGCTAGCCATAGGTGGCGCGGTTCTCGGCGATATAAACATCGAGCGCATCGACCGCGCCGGTGTCGGCCTTGCGCACGACGATGTAAGCATATTCCTCGTTCGCCTCGCTACTGTCCGCCAACATCATTGGATGCAACCATGGTCACCTCCAGTCCGGAATATTGGGCGGCCTCGTAGCGGTCGCTGGTACTGTCCCACCATATCCACCAGATATGACAAGCCTTGTTGACTTGATGATGCCCGCACGTGCGGGTTCGGGTAAGACCTGAGCATCGTATCGCCGTCGCACTTGCATCCGTCATCGTATTCTGGGCTGATTGAGTCTCGACCCTAAAGCATATCGATCAGATCGAAACGTTCCGACGAGGCGAACTTTCAGACCCGCACGTGCTGCAACCGCCGGCATGAAAAGCGGCAGGAATCGCATTAGGATGTTTGGACCGGCAATACACAGGGAGAGGTGAAACGATGCACATCCTCATCGCGTCGCTGCCGATCATCCTCTACGTGGTGGCGTTGATCCTCGGCTTTCTCGGCGTTCGTCTGCCGGGCGGCGCCGGCGATCTCGGGCCGCTCGGCCAGTGGGTCCTGTTCCTGGCGCTCGGGCTGACGAGCCTGTGGTCGGCCAACGCCCACGCCTTCGCCACCGAGCGGGTCGCAAAGTCGATCGGCTGGCCGGCGAGCCCCTTCCAGAAGGAGATCGCCGGCGCCAATCTCGGCATCGGCCTCGGCGCGATCGCCGCCGCCTTCATCGGCCGGCCGGCGGGCTGGGCGATCTTCGTCGTCGCCGCCAGCTTCCTGTGGAGTGCCGCGGCGACCCATGTCTGGGACATGGTGAAGAGCAGGAACTTCGCGATCAACAATGCCGGCCCGATCTTCTGGTGGGACATCATCACGCCGCTGACGCTGCTGATCGTGCTGTTGGCGGAGTAGACGGCGCTGTCCGCTATCCCAGCCCGGCCCGGAACGGGCTCGCCGGGTAGACGCCGAGGATGCGGAACTCGGCGCAGAAGAACTGCAGCTCTTCCAGCGCCAGCGCCAGCGGCCGGTCGTCCGGATGGCCGTCGACGTCGGCGTAGAACTGGGTGGCGAAGAACTGGCCGTTGAGCTGGTAGCTCTCCAGCTTGCTCATGTTGACGCCGTTGGTGGCGAAGCCGCCGAGCGCCTTGTAGAGGGCGGCCGGCACGTTGCGGACCCGGAAGACGAAGGTAGTGATCACCGGCCCGTTGTCCGGCTTCGCGCGCTTGTCCTTCTTCGAGAGCACAATGAAGCGGGTGGTGTTGTGGATCTCGTCCTCGACGTTCTCCTTGAGGATGTCGAGGCCGTAGAACTCGGCGGCGAGGCGTGGCGCCAGCGCCGCTTGCGCCGTGTCGTTGGCCTCCGCCACCTCGCGCGCCGCCCCGGCGGTGTCGCCCGCCACCATCGGCTTCCAGTGGTGGGCGCGGATGATCTTGCGGCACTGGCCGAGCGCGTGGATGTGGCTGTGGACGG
>Ga0210086_1001132_pt1 | contig 14136 bp, 9 predicted proteins | sample China_Galinas_PW_3_FD_184867 | JGI IMG/M metagenome (GOLD analysis project Ga0210086, IMG submission 184867) | Wetland microbial communities from San Francisco Bay, California, USA, that impact long-term carbon sequestration - China_Galinas_PWB_D2... | ecosystem: Environmental > Aquatic > Marine... | reverse complement strand
GATAACTAGAGGTTATCACTCTATCGGGAGACACGATTTATGGCTGGCCCAGTGTTGCTCTACATCGCGGGATTGTCCGGTTGTGTCGGCACGACGGTTGCGGCGGGCGTGTCGGCGTGGAAGGAAGAGGCGCTCCTGGACTCGGAGGCCATGGGCTTGAAGCTTGGCCTGCTGACAGAGACGGATCCCATTCGTGAGAGTTCTCTAGACCTTCCTTGTGTTGGGGACTTCGTTGTCGGCGGATGGGATCGGACTGCCGGAAACCTGGCGCGCCACGCGGACGCGTACGGTATTTGTCCGCCCGAGGTTCTTCACGCCGTCGCCCCCGCCCTTCGGAATCTGCAGCCACGTCCGAGCTATCCCGAGGTCGGGCCGGTCCGCGAGTGGATCAAGCGGGAAACGACGCACCTCCGGCAGAGAGCTCGACAATGCCGGGCTGACACGATCATCGTGGCCAACCTTTGCCCGACTGAACCGCTGGATGTTCAAACGGAGGACACCGGTGTCGATTGGACACATCTCACGGTTGACTCGACGTCCAGAGGGGTGACGCCCAGTCGGATCTTCTTCCGCCTGGCGATCGAAGCTGGTGCCCACTACCTGAACTTCACGCCCAACCATGCCGAGACAAGAGAGCTTCGGGGCCTGGCAGAGAACAAAGAACTTCTGTTCTGCGGAAGGGACGGGAAGACAGGCCAGACCTTCTTGAAGACGATTCTGGCCCCCGCTTTCCGGGACCGCCATCTCTATATCAATGGGTGGTACAGCACGAACCTCTTGGGCAACGCCGACGGCGCGACGCTCACCGGAAGCGGTGCGCTCAAGACGAAGCAGAAGTCGAAAGCCCAGTGCCTCGAGAAGATCCTCGGCTATCCACCAGGCTTCAAGGAGCGTGCGCGTGGCGCCCATCAGGTCCACATCCACTTCTATCCCCCTCGACACGACGCGAAGGAGGCCTGGGACAACATCGATTTCCAGGGATTCCTCGGGCGAAAGATGCAACTCAAGCTCAATTGGCTTGGACAGGACTCTATTCTCGCAGCACCCTCAGTGATCGATCTGTCGCGACTCCTAGCGGCACTCGGTCGCAATGGTCGGAAGGGCGCGGTATCCGAGCTCGCGTATTTCTTCAAGGACCCTCTCACAGATGGACGATCTCCTGCGGAACATTCCACACCGGAGCAGTTTCGCCAGCTCCTGGCAGCGCTGCGAGGTGCCCACCCCAGTCTCGTCCCAAGCCGCTGATGAACCAAGTACCGTCTAGAGTTCCAAGCCGCCGAGGAATGCCCCAGTACGGACGGCCGGCCCTAGAGGGTGGCCAACCGACGAGGCAGTCTCCATGGCCAAACTGGCCCCGGTATGACCAGGGAACCGAGCAGGCCCTCTTGACCGCACTTCGATCTGGTCGTTGGACAGTTTCGGGAGATTCCGGCCCGATGGTGTCCAGGGAGCGGATCTTCGGTGAGCGCTTTGCTCGGTTCCTGGGGCTCCGACACGGTGTGGCAACGTGCAATGGCTCGTCGGCGATCCTTATTGCTCTGCAGGCGGTCGGAGTTCGGGTCGGCGACGAAGTCCTGGTCCCAGCGATGACCTGGATTGGATGTGCCAGCGCAGTTCTCCGCCTCGGTGCCATTCCGCGGTTTGTAGACAGTACGCCCGCGGGTCTTGCGATGAGTGCGGATGCCGCCGCAGATGCAATCAAAGAACGGACGAGAGCCATTCTCCTTGTTCATCCCTACTGCCAGAGCGCCGACATCGAACCGTTCCTCGCCCTGGCGCGATCCCGGAAGGTGGCACTGGTCGAGGACTGCTCCCACGCACACGGAGCATTTCGAGCCGGTCGTTACCTCGGTACCTTCGGCGATGTAGGGGTATTTAGTTTGCAACAAAGCAAGGTACTCACCTCCGGAGAGGGCGGAGCGGTCGTCACCAACGATGAGGGGATGTACCGTCTCCTTCAGCAGTATCGAGCCGACGGCCGTGTCTACAACGACGACGCCCAGGCTGGGGAGATGATGCTCAGCTCCGCGGAGGAACTGCACGGAGCGAACTTCACTCTTTCTGAGCTTCAAGCAGCGGTCCTGATCGATCGACTAGCAGTCCTCAAAGAGGAGAACCGTCGCCGGCAGGAGAATGCATCCACCCTCAACGGGATGCTCAAGGGCCTCTCGGGCCTTCGTCCTATCTACTCTGAGGCTTCCGGAGACCAGCCACCTCTTTACCGGTACGTCGTCGAGCTGAGTGGGGAGTGGCTTGGCGCTCGTGATCTCTCGTGGTGGGAGCACGGGCTCTCTGCGGAGCTACAACTGCGAGTAGAGCGACTCTACCAGCCACTACCCGAAGCTCGGCAATTGCAGCCCGACCGGGTCTCGACCCTGGGCGGCAAAGACCGCGAGCGATTCCGAGCGGCGCTCCAGGCTGATGGCTCGACAATCCCACAAGCCAGGCGCGCCTATCGCAGCTGCCTGGCGATACCTCACCTAGCGCTCCTGGGATCACAACGAGACTGTGAAGACATCCGCGACGCGCTGTCGAAGCTCGCCTCATTTGCCGGTCTTGGCGAGAGGAGCAGGCCCGGTGAGTAATTCCAGAGAAAGGCCTGGCTTCAAGACCGTCGAGATCGAAGTCGCTACGCGATGCAACCGATCTTGCAGCTATTGTCCGGTCTCCATCCTCGAGTCACCGCCCGATCAGCGGTGGATGGACGATCACGTGTTCGGGCACACCATCTCAGAGCTGGCGAAGATCGGCTTCGACGGATGCCTCTCTTACCACTTCTACAGTGAGCCGCTCCTTCGGAGGGATCTCGACCGACTCGTCTCACAAGCGAAGGCCGAGCTGCCGGGGGCATATCAGCTCTTGTACACCAACGGTGACCTTCTGACCGACGATCGCTATCACGTCCTCGTCGAGGCCGGGATCGACCACTTCATCGTGACTCAGCACGACAATCGACCCTTCCCTGAAAGACGATCCCAGATTGTCGTGATGGGTGCCGACCTGACGCTTACCAACCGCGGTGGCGTGATGACAAATGTCGCTCGGTTGCAGAAGGCCCTTTCTGTGCCATGCCACGCGCCAACGGACATGCTGATGGTCACGTTCAACGGCGATATTCTCCTCTGCTGCGACGACGCTCAGCGTCGAAATATCATGGGCAATATCATGGAGAGCCCAATAGAAGACATCTGGAGTTCTCCTCGGTTCCGAAGGGTTCGAAAACTGCTGGCCGAGGGAAAGAGGGGAGCGGCCGGAGGTATCTGTGCCAGGTGTAGCAATATGGAGTACGTCCGCTCGGGAGAGAACTATTACTCTCACCTGCGGAACGAGGATCAGTTGTGACGTCGTGGCAACGATCGACGCTTCCCCCGGAGTTTCAACTTGTCCTCCTCGCGGAAGTTCGAGAACGTTTGGATCTGGGCAGCGAGCCGCTCACCAAGTTGGCGAGCTACCGGAGTGACGTATACCTTTACGATCAAGCTGGCGAGAGGACCGTTGTCAAGCTCCTGCATTGGCGGCATCGAGCGCTCCGGGAGATCGAGGAGGAACTCTGGTGGCTGTTCTTCTTGCAGAGTCACGGAGTCTCCGTCTCACTACCGCTTCCGTCGCCCGAGGGACGGCTCGTCGAGACGTTCGATACAGCCTGGGGACCTTGCTACGCAGTCCGCTTCGAATTTGCTCGGGGAATCGAGCTGCGTTGGGAAGACATTACAGAATCGACCGCGGAGACCTGGGGGGAGACAATGGGTCGACTCCATGCTCTGTCGCGAGCTCACCGCAACTGTCTGCCGACGCGCCGTCCGTGGATCGAAGAGGCGAACTACGATCTCACCTCTTTCGGCGAGAACTACGAGGTCGAGCAGCGAGCAGCGGCTTCCCTGATCCAGGAGGTGATGGCTCTTCCGCGCACAAAGGAGAACTTCGGCCTCATTCACGCAGATCTGCATCTTGGCAACCTGCGCCTGGACGGCGATCGGTTCATCGTCTTCGACGCGGACAGCAGCGTCTACCACTGGTATCTATATGATCTTGCGGTCGTCCTCCACGAGATCAGTAAGTTCGACGACTTGGATGCAGCCAAGCAGGAGTTCTCGGAGTTCTTCCTCCAAGCAGCACTACGCGGCTACAGACGCCAGAATTCTGTCGAACATCTCGGAGCCGAGCCTGTGCGCCGGTTGGAGCTATTCCTTGAACTCGAGCAACTTGGTAGTATCGTACTATCGTTGAAGAACTGTGGCTTCCCTGCCGACATACCTGATCCGAACGCGCACTTCGAGAGAATGGCGAAGGCACTGAGGAGTCGCACCCCTCCTTTCCGTGTTCCGCGTTCCTGCTGGCCTGGAGGGTAGTCAATTCCGCGATCCAAGTTTCCGTTGTGCTCGAAATCCCGAGCAGAGAGAAGAATGATGCCAGAAATCGCCCAGGGCCAAGGGCCCAAGAGCCGTCTCAGTTCTCGTGTCTTTAGCTCGACGGAATGGGAACCGCTCGAAGAGGTCATCGTGGGAACCGCTCGCTACGCGAGGTTCCCGGAAGTAGATGATAGCTTCTTCCCGATCGCCGCGAAGGGGTACTTCCCGGACGCAGCGTCCGTGCCGGGTGGCCCACTTCCACAACGCGTGATTGACGAAACCGAGGAGGATCTCGCCGAGCTCGCATCCTTCCTCAAAGGGGAAGGCGTCGTGGTCCGGCGCCCGGACGAGATAGATTTCTCCGGAACCTATGTGACGCCATTTTGGCGAGCATCGGGGTTCTTCACTTATTGCCCCCGCGATATTCTGCTGGTCGTTGGGGACATGTTGATCGAGGCCCCCGTTTCCCTCCGGTGCCGCCAGTTCGAGATCGCTGCGTATCGGCGGCTTCTGAATGAGTACCTGGAATCTGGCGCGCGGTGGATCTCTGCCCCCAGGCCCCTGCTGGAGGATTCGCTCTATGCATTGGGTAGCGTCGAAGAGGGGCTCGGCAACCTAGAGCCGGTATTCGACGCAGCCAACGTTCTCCGCTTCGGCGAGGATCTGATCTATCTACTCTCCAGCTCCGGAAACTCTAAGGGTGCCCGGTGGCTGAAGCAGGCCGTCGATCCGGAGATCCGGGTTCACGTCTGTGGCGATCTTTACGCGTCGACGCACATCGATTCGACGGTTATGCCTCTGGACCAGGGATTGGTCCTGCTCAACCCGTCTCGAGTGACGGAGTCGAACCTGCCTGAGCTTCTGCGGAGTTGGGACAAGATCTGGGCTCCGGAGATGGCCGATCCGGGCTTTACTGGTGAGTATCCCTTTTCCTCAACCTGGGTTGGAATGAACGTCTTGCCCTTGGGGCCTCGGTCGGTCGTGGTAGAGAGAAGCCAGAGCGCCCTGGCCCGGCTTCTGGAGCAGAAGGGTGTCGAGTGCGCTCGATTGCCTCTTCGCCATTCAAGGACGCTCGGTGGTGGCTTTCACTGCGTGACTCTCGACGTGCGACGTAGATCCTAGCTCGAGAGAGTGAACCTCTCCTCGCGGATCGGGAGGGCCCGGCCTCGCCACAGGACAGAGTCGCGGCCACCTCGTTTGCAGAGGAAGAAGCCTTCAAGCATCCAGGGCAGGTCCTCGAACGTGACCGTCTCCCGCCCGAGCAGCACGGCGAGCGCAAAGGCGATGACATCGTCGTGGGTCACAATCAGCCTCAGCCTCCCGCGCTGGATGGTCTCACGATCCGGACGATCAGCATACGGCTCGCTTACGCAATGCTGGATTTCGGTGACCGCTGGAGGCAGTGCCCGATAACCATTCCCCCGGTGACATTGCAGGAGATGGTTGACCAGGCGGACGGGGTCTTCCACAATCTTGTTGCTCAGCTTCAAGAGCTGCGATTCACCTTGGGGCTCCGGCCTTGCAAGCTGCCTGCGCTGTTGAATCCGCACGGCTTGGCCTGCTCCACGACAAAGCGCCTCGGCCGTCTCGACGCAACGGGGAATTGTACTCGAGAAGATCGAATCGAAACATCGGTTCGACAGCTTGCTGCCTAGCCGCTCGGAGAGATCGATTCCCTCTTGCGTCAGTGGGACCTTGTCTCCTCGTCCCGCCGGAGGGATTGGTCCTCGCGTCGAGTGTCGAATGACGAGCACGAGACTTCCTTCGCCGGAAAGACGATCAAGGCTCCGGGCGAAGTCCGGATGCAGATCGTTGTTGTAGATCGTCATTGCGTCAAGCGGTCGCTTCCAAGGTCACTGGCTGGAGCGGGTCCGTCCGGTTGAACAGCCTTGAGCTTTGCAGGCTCTTATCCGATCAGTGCAGTGGTAGGATCGACTCCACCAGCTCCTCGAGGAACTCTTGCGGCCCGTTCGATTCGAGAAGCTTCCGGTACCATTCGATCGTCTGCCTTCGGACCCGATTCGTACCGAGGAACAGGAAGCGCATCAGAGGATCCACGTCGTAGCGGAACCCAGAGGGATCCTCGACCGTATCCTCGTGTTTGATTCGCACGGCTCTCTCCTGGGGAACGTCGAGCTCGATCAGGAATCGCTCGACCAGCCGAGGGTGCACCATGAAGATCTCCCGCAGAATCCGATCAAGCCAATTGGAAATCTCAGGGTCGTTGTCGTCGAGGAGTAGCTTGAGGCTCCCCAAGATCTTTTCCGGATATCCACGCCACAGATATCGAGCCGCAAGCAGAGCGAGTCGACGGGTTCGATCGTCAGCGGCGGCGAATCTCTCCTCGAGGGCCGGTACCGGTCCAGTGGCAGGGGCGAAGAAGATTGTTTCGATTCCTACAAGCTGGGCAACGGGGATGTAGTTGACCGTGAACGGGTCCGGTTCCGAGAGCGTCGCATAGAAACGGTCAGGAAGATCCTGCTCGAAGTGCTTGGTCCACCTCTTTATATGCTCGAAGCCGTCTTCCAAGATGGAAGGATTGTCCGCGTAATTGTGTTTCAAAACGAATTCCATGGTGCAGAGCGCGAAGTCGATATGGAGCCAGTAGTCCTTTTCGGCCAACGTCTCCAGGATCTGTGCGACCTCGCCGTAACGATCCTTGCTCCAATAGATCAGGAGCCACTGGGCTATCTTGAACTCGAGCTTGTATCCATAGACTTCGTCTTGCTCTGGACGCCCGCGGAGGCTCCACGTCCGCTGCTTGGCCGCGAAGAAGGAAATGATCTCGACGAGGTCACGGTGGAGGCTGGGCGGAGGATTAGCACAGCACTGTGCGATCCTCAATGCTAGAGACTTCAACTGGTCGTCGAGGCTTTCCCAGATGTACTCCATACCATCGACTCGGTCCTCGTCGCCGACGAAGAGGTGCCCTTCTTGTTGAATCACCTCCCAGAACTGGGCGGCGATCGCTCGCCTCGGATTCGCCAGGTTCCCATCGAAGGCATCGAGAGCCATCTTCCAAAGTTTCCTAAGTCGCGGTACCGGTTCGGAATTGCTCTTGAAGGCCAAGGAGAAGATCACTGCGGAATAGTAGATCAAGCCACGCAGAGCCGGCCCTTGACGATCGGAGTCCTCGATGCGGAACCGAGCCTCTAGCCGCTCCTGCAATAGCGCTTCGAATCTCTCGTGAACCTCACCCGGAGATGTGAATCTGGAAAGCGAGTGGCTGACCCTCCTTGCCAAGTGTCGACTGCCCGAAAGCAAGGCATCCGCGAGAGCAGGCAACATCCGAGGCGAGTCCGGAGCGATGTCAACCAGTAGATCGCTCCACCGGTCGTCGTCTCTCAGATGCGCCTGGAGCCGATCAGCGAATTCGGGACGAGCCTCGAACACGAGCTCTCGGAGCAGCTCTCTCGCGAAATTGTCGACGAGCCCGGACCCTCGGTCCAAGAGGCCCAGAAGACCATCTCGTGAATACAGCCCGTGGGAACCATCGTTCGGCTCGAGGTTTCTGCGAACCAGCTCTGACTTCAATGCCTGCCAGACAGCGACGCTCGAGCGTCCAGGAGAGCCAAGATGTTGGTCCAGGCGAGTTGCTAGACCGACCGACTTCCGCTCTCCCAAAAGCTGCGGTCCAAGGGCCTGCCCGAGAAGATATTCGTAGAGACGATCATAAGTGAAGCGGAACTTCGTGTGAGCGTCGTCGAGCGATTGGATCACTCCCTCGTCCTCAAGGAGCAAGAGTGGCTTCCGGGGATTTGTCACATCATTGAGCTGCGCGAAGTGGAGCTGCCGAATGTGGTCGTCCGCCAACAGGTTGCGCTCTAACAATTGGTCGTCGTAATCGCGACCGCTCGCTTCAATCACCTGGCGTGCCTTTAGCTCGATTACTGCATCCAAGAAGCTCATCACGTGTGTTGATGCAAATCGACGAGCGAAGCGCTCCCGGTACGCCTCGAAGACCTTAACCGCAGGAGCGAAGGCGGGGAGCCGACTGCCGGAATAGCCTTCCGAAAGCATCCGGAGCATCAGCGGGTCCCGGATCTTGTCGCGGAGCTCGACAGCCAGTTCGGAGAAGGAACCCCGGAGGTTGTACGCCTCTTTGTACTGGTCGAAGGCCTGCCGGCTCTCGGCCGGCGAGTACTCCTTCAGATTGAATGCGGATGACCCGAAGTATAGTTTCTTTGAAAGTACCCGTCCACCTTCGAGGTAGAGATTCCAGTAGACCTTCCTGCATGAGTAGGTCAGCTTGATCTGGCGGGGAAGCTCCTCGGCGAGAGTCTCGATTTCGAATCGAAACTTCTCTGGGTCTCGCGCTCTCGCTTCGTTGATCGCATCGACCAGGATCAGGATTCGTCCCCGCTGCGATCTAGCGATCTTGGCCAGATTATCGAGAGCAGCGGCTAGGCCAGCCCGAGACGAGTGGAGATCGACGGCGAGCCGACCTGCCAGAGAGCCCTCCTGCTCCACCTGGTGAATATCATAGAAGAGTGTGTAGGTCGGTGGCTCTGTGTATCCCGCGGTGGCGAGCTGAAGGAGCAGGGTCGACTTGCCGTACCCCGAGTCACCGAGGATGAGCTGAAGGGGGCGTTCAGATTCGAGGAACGCACGAAGATCCGGGCCTGAATCATTCCTGACAATGGGCTTGATCAGGTCTTGTAGACCACGGGAATCGGAGTTGAAAGGCTCCAATCGTTCCTGCGCTCGTGTGAGGGACGGTCTCGACGCCGTCTCCAGAGCGGTCAGTGCGCTCTCGAGCGAGCTGATCCTTCTCGGGCGACGGACTGCTACCGAGTCACGTCCAGGCTCGTCCGGGACCGGCTCGTTGTCGTCCTTCTGGAAGAGTTCAGGAATCAAGTGGGCCCCCCGGGGTGAGCCGACCGGTGCTGCTGGCCACCCTGGAATCAGGTCCCTCGACCTCGGCTTGTGCCCCGAAGACGACTGAAGTTGGAGCCGTGAACATGCCAAGCCGAAGGCCTTCGGAACGTCCTTGCCCTTGGCGAGTGCCTCATAGAACACGACCGAGAAATTGATTGCGTCTCGATCCTCAATCTGTGTGTTCATTCCCACGGCGAACGGAATATGCCGAACGATCGCCTCGGCCTGAAGTCGCGAATAGCAAGCGTTCAAGACGACGCACTGGACAGAGTCTCTCAAATGCTCGAAGAGGCCGCCGAGAGCCTCTGGCGTCACCAACGCTTCTCCCCGGTCTTCCGTGACCAGGACCAACTCACCACTCCCGAGGCCGTGTCCGCAGAAGTGCACATAGGTCGGCTCGTGACGCAGAAGCTCTCGAAAGAGCCGATCGGGAGTCGTGGCAGGGCAAGCCCTGAACTCAATAGGAGCTCGGAAGTACTCCAGGCCCTCCTCGATCTTCGCGGCTTCGTCGGGCAGGTCGAGCGGCGCCGCATGGCGAGGGTTGGCCGAGAAGACCAACAGCTTAGGCTTTACTAGCGGCCCCTCGGTTGACATCGTGAACTCCTCGAGGCGAGATTCATCGATAACCTCTAGTTATCCTTTACCCTCTCTCGAGTGGGATGGGGCTTCGGACGATGAGTCACACGAGGTGCTGGTCCTGCTTGCGGCCCAGACGGTACAAGACGGGATGCCGGGGACGGGTGGTTCTCCCGTGTGGACTCACTCATCCAAGCCCAGGATGCCCGTCCCGCAACGCAGCAATCAGATGCGTCTTGCTGACGTGCGTATACCGCTGGGTGCTGGTGATGGAGGCGTGGCCGAGGAATTCTTGGACGACGCGGAGGTCGACGCCGTTGCGGAGGAGGAGGGTGGCGATGGTGTGGCGGATCATGTGGGGGGTGACGCGGCGGGTGAGTTGGGCTTCTGTCTGGAGCTTCTTGAGGATGTTGGCCATGCCTTGGGTGGAGAGGGGGGCGCGGTGAAGGTTGAGGAAGAGGGCGTCGGTGGGGGTCTGGATGGCGCGGCGGGCTTGGCGGTAGGTGGCTTGGAGGTGGAGGCTTTTGGGGTCGACGAGGAAGGCGAGGCGGGGGCGGCGGCCTTTGCCGCGGACGTGGTAGGCGTGCTCTTCGTCGTTGTAGGCGGCGAGGGTGAGGCTGGCGGCTTCGCCGACGCGGATGCCGGTGGCGAAGAGGAGGTCGAGGAAGGCGTAGTTGCGGAGCGCCAGGAAGCGGGGGCTCATCCAGCCGGGGCTGGGCAGGGGGCCGAGTTGGTGGCCGTTGCCTGAGGGGTCGGCCGGTTGGCTGGCGGGTCCGGACTCGGCGCTCGGTTGGGCTCGGAGCCCTTCGCCTGGGTCGGCGCCCGTCTGGCCGACCGGCTCGCCGGACGGGTCGCCGCTTGGAGCTTCGCCCGGGTCGCGGTCGTCGGGGGCCGTCTGCCAGTCTCTGCGGGCCTGGTCGAGGAGGCGGCGGATTTCGCCTTCGGTGAGGGTGCGGGGGAGCTGCTGGGTGCGGCCGAAGCTGAGGCGGACGCGCCAGAAGGGGTTTTGCTCGATCTCGCCCTTGCGCACCCAGTAGTGGCAGAAGACGCGGAGCGAGACCATCTTGCGCTGGATGGAGGCGGGGGCGTATTCGCGGCGTTTGAGCTCGGCCGCCCAGCGCTCGATCTCTTCGGGGCCGAGGGCGGCCAGCTCTTGGCTCGCGCCGAGGAACTTGCCGACCTGTTCGAGGTCGCAGGCATAGGCCTTGTAGGTCTTTTCGCTCCGGTCGCGGGTGGCAAAGTAGCCGACGAGGAACTGGCCGATCGCGGGCCCCAGGCGCATAGATGCCCTCCCGTTGATGCAGCAACTAAGAGAAAATTGTCCATAGGTAGATTTTTTGACCTCGGGAGGATACTCCGTTTCGGCTTGGCCACGAGTCGGGGCGAGAGCCCGCTGTCCGTCCGGGCCGGATCGGCGAGCGGCTGGGGGGCGCTTCGAGCCGGCTGGAGCCGGCTGGAGCCCGACTGCCAAGGGGCGGGCTGGGGCGGCCGAGCCGCCTTCGGGGTGGCGCCCGGCCGGGCCGTCAGCCCGCCAGCCGGGCCCGGACGACCAGGTCTTCGGCGCCTTCGCCGAAGGGGGTGCCTTCGAAGTCGCCCCAGACGTCGAGCACTTCGAAGCCTTCGAGCTCGAGGAGGTTTTCGAGCTCGGCGCGGGTGAACCAGCGGACGGTGGATTCGACGCTACGCTCGGTGCGGGAGGTGCCGTCGGGCTCGTCGACCAGCCACTCGAAGGTGACGTCGAAGGTCTGGAGCTCGGGGGTGTGGAGGGAGCGGGAGACGCGGCGGACGGTGCGGCCGGTCTCTGGATCGATCCGCTGGACGTCGACGGAGATGGAGGGGGCCGCTTCGTCCAGGCTGTCGGCGATGAGCCCGAAGTCGGGCTGGAAGACGTCGAAGATGAGCTCGCCGCCCGGCCGGTCCGTCTGGTGTACCTGACCCGCCGCGCTTGCCTCGCCCAGCCGGTCCGCCCGATCCGATCGGATCGATGAGCCCGGCCGCTCTTCCTCGCCGGACGGGCGGGATCTGCTGGCCTTCGGCGGTGTCAGGTGGGCACGCACGGTACGGAGCCACGCCTTCTGGTCGTCGCGGCTGACCAGGTGCTGGACGACCCGGAAGGGGGAGATGACGAGGGGGAACCGGCCGATGCCGCCGTCGACGGTGACCGTCCGAATGTCGCCATGGATCAGCCGCACCCGCTCGCGGACGGCTGCCGGCTCGGCTTCGAGCCGCTCGCGGGCCCGCGCCAGCATCTCTTCGGACAGGTCGACGCCGACGATCTCGATGCCGGCGCGGGCGATCTCGACCAGCACCCGCCCGGTGCCGCAGCCCAGCTCGAGGACCGGGCCGCCCGACGCCCGCGCCCGCTCGACGTAGAACGGGATGTCGTGCTCGTAGCCGGCGGAGGCGTAGTCGGCATCGTAGTGGGTGGCGCAGCCGTCGTAGAAGGTCGAGGGTTTCATCGGCCGGTCTCCTCGTGCCCGCCACCGGCCGGCTCCGGCCCGGAGCCGGTGCCGACCGGGTCTTCCGCGACCCGCTCTTCGACTTCTGCGCTGGGGGCTGGCTCCTCTCCGTCCCCCAAGCCGACCGCTTCGAGCAGCCGCAGGGCGTTGGTGGTCGGGGCGAGCCCGGGCCGGGAGATGAAGTCGAAGGTCATGTCCGCGCCGCCTTCGGGCTTTGGCCGGATGGTCTCGCGGAAGTGGATCGGGACGGCCGAGCGCTCCAGCGCGCCTTCGGCCAGGATCTGGAGGTCGTGGGTGGTGATCGCGCCGATGGCGCCCAGCTCGAGCAGGCGCCCGAGCACGCGCTGGATCGCCACCCGGCGCTCGGCGCTGTTGGTCCCGCGGAGGACCTCGTCCAGCAGGTAGAGGAGCCGCCGTCCGTCCGCCCCCTCGGCCTCGGTCGCCGCCGCGTCGACCACGCTCTTCAAGCGCAGCAGCTCGGCCATGAAGAACGAGACGCCCTCTTCGAGGGAGTCCTCGACCACGATGCTGGTCGCCAGGCGGAGCGGCGGCATGGTCAGCTCCCGCGCGCAGACCGGCCCGCCCGCCTCGGCCAGCACCGCGTTGACGCCGATCGCCCGGATCAGGGTGGTCTTGCCGCTCATGTTGGAGCCGGTGACCAGCAGGAAGGTGCCGGGCGGGCCCACTTCCACGTCGTTGCCCACCCGCCGGTCGCCGGGGATCAGGGGATGGCCCAGGTCGAGCGCCCGGAAGGTGTCCGGCGCCTTGACCGGCTCCCGGGCCGGTGCGTCGACTGGACGCTGGGTGGTCGCCTTGACCGGACTCTGGGGCGGTTCGGGGCTCTCCGAGATTCCACCCTTTTGTCCGACCCCGACCCCGACCGCAGGCCAGGCCCACTCCGGCTCGGCATGGGCCAGGGCCGCCAGCGAGCAGAGCGCCTCCAGCTCGCCCAGCGCCTCGAGCCAGCCGCGCACCGAGGGTCCGGCCTGCCGCTGCCATACCTCGAAGCGGGCCGCGACATGGAAGGCCCACAGGGTCACGACCTGGACGAAGAAGTAGATCAGGCCGTGGCGGACGTCGGAGAGCACGGTCAGCCGCTCGAGCCGGTCCATCCACTCGGCCGCCGAGCGGCCCGCGGGCGCCAGCCGGCCGGCGAGATCGTCCAGCAGACTGCCCTCGTACGGAAGGCCGGGCTCCGTCCCGCCAGGGCTCTCGTCCCCTTTGCCCGCGGCCCGGCCCGCGGCCGTGCCTCCGGGGAGCGATTCGACGGCCCGGAAGAGCGGCCCGTAGCCGAGCAAGCCGTCGCCGCCGAAGGTGGCGCGGTCGAAGACGTCGTGGAGCACCTCGGCGCTGGCGGCCGAGAGCAGGTAGCTCGCCATCGCGAGGGAGACGAAGAGCTCCCAGGACACCAGCCCGGCGAGGAACGCGATGAAACTCCCGGGGACCAAGACGGTGAGCACCCGCGCGGCCCAGAGGCGCCAGCGATGCCGGGCCAGCCAGGAGTCGCCCTCGGCCCAGTGGTAGAAGCGCTCCAGGTCGGGCGCTCCCTCGGCCACGCCCATGCCGGCCGCCTCGACCTCCTGGCGCTCCGCGAGCGCCGACGCCAGCGCCCGCACCGCCGCCTGCCGGCGGACGACCTCCGCCGCCGTCGCCGGCTCCGCCAGCCAGCGGGCCAGCCGCCGCCGGCCGGCGGGGCTCCGCGCGGTGCTCACCAGGCGGAAGAGGGAGGCCCGGCCGAACAGGTGCAGGTCGCGCACGAACGGCGCCGGCGCGCCGTCTTCCTCCGCCGGCTCCTCCGCCTCGGCGCAGGCCTCGGCGTCAATCGAGCCGTCCGCGGCGGCCTTCGCCGCCCGGGCCGCGCGACCGCTCCCGGA
>Ga0210086_1001130_pt1 | contig 14140 bp, 8 predicted proteins | sample China_Galinas_PW_3_FD_184867 | JGI IMG/M metagenome (GOLD analysis project Ga0210086, IMG submission 184867) | Wetland microbial communities from San Francisco Bay, California, USA, that impact long-term carbon sequestration - China_Galinas_PWB_D2... | ecosystem: Environmental > Aquatic > Marine... | reverse complement strand
CGCAAGACCCTTCGCCGCCTGACGCTGGGTGATCGCCGCCGTCAGCGTCGTCTTCCCATGGTCCACGTGACCGATCGTCCCCACGTTCACGTGGGGCTTCGTCCGCTCGAACTTCTCCTTGGCCATATCGCTCTTCCTGCTCCTGGTTGATTTCGCCCTGGTTGATCTCGCCTTGGCGATCTCGCCCGGTTGTTCTCGCTTGGCGAGTGGGTCAGTGGTAAACGAGTCCCGCGGCCACGCTGGCCGGCACCTGCGCGTAATGTGAGAACTGCATCGTGTACGTGGCGCGCCCCTGGGTCATCGACCGGAGGCTGTTCACGTATCCGAACATCGCCGCGAGGGGGACCTCGGCGCGAATCGCCTGGGCGGCTCCCCGCATCTCGAATCCGGTGATCTGTCCGCGCCGGCTGTTGAGGTCGCCCTGGACCGCGCCGACGAAGTCGTCGGGGGTCACCGCCTCGACCTTCATGATCGGCTCGAGCAGGATGGGGGCGGCGTTCCGCATGGCGTCCTTCATTCCCAGGGACGCGGCGATCTTGAAGGAGCGCTCGGAGGAATCGACGTCGTGGGCCTGTCCGTCGAGCAGGCGGACGGTCACGTCCACCACCGGATAGCCGGCCAGGGACCCGCTCTGCAGCGCTTCCTCGCAGCCCTGGCGCACCGAAGAGATGAACTCGGAGGGGATGGCGCCGCCCTTGATGCGGTCCTCGAAGACGAATCCCGATCCCGACTCGCCGGGCAGGACCTCGAGCACCACCACGCCGAAGTCGCCCGAGCCGCCGGTCTGCTTGATGTAGCGGCCCTCGCCGCGGGCGAGCTTGGTGATGGTCTCCTTGTAGGCCACCTGGGGCTTGCCGACGTTGGCGTTGACCGAGAACTCCCGCACCAGCCGATCGCTGATCACCTCCAGGTGGAGCTCGCCCATCCCGGAGATGATGGTCTGGCCGGTCTCCTCGTCGATCGAGACCCGGAAGGACGGGTCCTCCTGCATCAGACGCTGAAGCGAGGTCGAGAGGCGGTCCATGTCCGCCTTGGTGCGCGGCTCGATCGCGATCGAGAGCACCGGCTCGGGAAAGTCGAGGGACTCGAGGATGATCGGGTGGTCGGGGTCGCAGAGGGTCTCACCGGTGGCAATCGTCTTCAGGCCCACCACCGCCGCGATGTCTCCGGCGTAGACCTCGTCGATCTCGATGCGCTTGTTCGCGTGCATCTGGAGCAGGCGACCGATGCGTTCCTTGCGGTCGCGGGCCGAGTTCAGCACCTGCTGGCCCGCCTTCACCCGGCCCGAGTACACGCGAATGTAGGTGAGGTGTCCGACGTGCTTGTCGCTCATCAGCTTGAAGGCCAGCGCCGAGAAGGGCTCGTTGTCGTCGGCCTTCCGCGTCGCGGGCTGGCCGTCCATGGCGCCCTTCTTGCCGCTCCTGCCCGTGGTGGGGTGGACCCCCTCGATGGCGGGCACGTCCAGGGGCGAGGGCAGATAGTCGACGATGGCGTCGAGCAGGGGCTGGACGCCCTTGTTGCGGAAGGCGGAGCCGCAGAGCACCGGAACCACCTCGAGGCGCAGGGTGGCCTCGCGCAGGGCCTTGCGCAGCTGATCCGCGGGAATGGCCTGGTCTTCGAGGTAGAGGGCGGCGAGGTCCTCGTCGACGTCGGCCGCGGCCTCGACCACCGCCTCGCGGGCCTGGGTCGCCGCGTCGCGGAGCTCCTCGGGGATCTCCCGCACGTCGATCTGCGCGCCGAGGGAGGCGTCGTCCCAGTAGAGCGCCTTCTCCGAGAGCAGGTCCACCACGCCCGCGAACTTGTCCTCGCGGCCGATCGGCAGCTGGAGCGGGACCGGACGGGCACCCAGCCGATCGCGAATCATCCCGACCACGTGGTCGAAGTCCGCGCCGATGCGGTCCATCTTGTTCACGAACGCCACCCGCGGAACCCGGTACTTGTCGGCCTGACGCCACACCGTCTCGGACTGGGGCTCGACGCCGGCCACCCCGCAGAAGACCGCGACCGCTCCGTCGAGCACGCGCAGCGAACGTTCGACCTCGATCGTGAAGTCGACGTGTCCCGGCGTGTCGATGATGTTGATTCGGTGCTCATTCCACTCGGTGGTCGTCGCGGCCGACGTGATCGTGATGCCGCGTTCCTGCTCCTGCTCCATCCAGTCCATGGTCGCGGCCCCGTCGTGGACCTCGCCCATCTTGTAGTTCACTCCGGTGTAGTAGAGGATCCGCTCGGTAGTCGTCGTCTTCCCGGCATCGATGTGGGCCATGATGCCGATGTTGCGAATTCTCTCGAGCGGTGCCTGACGGGGCATGTCTCTTCCTGCAAGCTGGGCTTCGCCCCTCTGCCAGCGGCCCTCTTACCAGCGGTAGTGCGAGAAGGCCTTGTTGGCCTCCGCCATCCGATGGGTGTCTTCACGCTTCTTCACGCTCTCGCCGCGCTCGTTCGCGGCGTCGATGATCTCGTCCGCCAGCTTCTCGCGCATGCTCTTTCCAGAACGCGAGCGCGCGTAGGTCTTCAGCCAGCGCATGGCCAGCGAGGTGGCCCGCTCCGGCCGCACCTCGATCGGCACCTGGTAGGTGGCGCCGCCGACCCGCCGGGACTTCACCTCCACCCGGGGGCGCACGTTCTCGAGGGCTCGGCGGAACATCGCCAACGGATCGTTTCGGGTCTTCGACTCGATGACCGCGAAGGAGCCGTAGACGATCCGCTCGGCCACGCTCTTCTTCCCGTCCTTCATGATGATGTTCGTGAAGCGTCCGACCATCCGATCCTTGTACTTGGGATCGGGCTGGATCCGGCGCTTCGGAACTTCGCGTCGTCGGGGCATCGCTTCCTCTGCGCTCGCTCTCGACTCCTGCGAGCGCTTTCCGAAAGACGCAAGCGGCCGGGCCCTGCCTCGTGGCAGGGCCCGGCCGCTTGCGAAAGACTACTTGGGCCGCTTGGCTCCATACTTGGAACGACCCCTGTGGCGATCGGCCACCCCCGTCGTGTCCAGGGTTCCGCGCACGATGTGGTAACGCACGCCCGGAAGATCCTTCACCCGGCCCCCGCGGATCAGCACGACCGAGTGCTCCTGCAGGTTGTGTCCGACGCCCGGGATGTAGGCGTTCACCTCGCGACCGTTGGTGAGCCGCACGCGCGCGACCTTGCGCAGCGCCGAGTTCGGCTTCTTCGGCGTCGCGGTGAACACGCGCAGACACACGCCGCGTCGCTGGGGACACTGCATCAGGTCGGGCGACTTGGAACGCGCGGCCTGGCGCCGGCGTCCCCGTCGGACGAGCTGCTGAACTGTGGGCATCGCTTCTCCACTCAGGTCGAACGCGGTCCGGGTCGATACGGAGAACCCGGCAACCCCTTCGATCGAATTCGCGCGAGTCCCGCGCACTTCGCGCGGACCGCGCAGACACGCCTCCCCACTGTCCCACGCTCGGCGACGAAGAGACCGGAGGTCGTCCACTCGTCCCCATAGCGGGGCGCCTGGGTGGAGTCCTCAGGAGAAGCTCTTCGTCCGTCCGGACGCGGACCGCAGGAAAGCGGCCAAGGGTCGAAAACCGCCGGATTTTAGCGACGTTCCGACCCCTGTCAACGCATCCACAGGGGCCCCGGTCGGGGCCACCCCGGGGCGGAAGATGGGTTTTCCCCTACACCGCCCCCGCTCAGCCGTCCATCGGGTCGGCGATCCCGCCGGGGCCGGCCAGCAGCCCCTCGACCGCGCCCAGCCCCTCGCTGTCCGCCGGCGGCGAAATCGGCTCGAGCCCCTCGTCCGGACCTTCGAGCATGTCCTCGGGCGCGTCGATCCGGATCCCGATGTTCTTGTAGCGGGCCATCCCGGTGCCGGCGGGGATCAGCCGGCCCATGATCACGTTCTCCTTGAGACCGCGCAGGTGGTCGACCTTCCCCCACATCGAGGCCTCGGTCAGGACCTTGGTGGTCTCCTGGAAGGACGCCGCGGAGATGAAGGACTCGGTCGAGAGCGACGCCTTGGTGATGCCGAGCAGCAGCGGCTCGGCGATGGCGGGCTGCTTGCCCTCCTCGAGCATCCGCTTGTTGGTGTCCTCGAAGATCACCTTCTCGACCTGCTCGCCGACCAGGAAGTCCGTGTCGCCGACCTCCTTGACCCGCACCCGGCGCAGCATCTGGCGCACGATCGTCTCGATGTGCTTGTCGTTGATGCGCACGCCCTGGAGGCGGTAGACCTCCTGGACCTCGTCCACCAGGTACTTCGCGAGCTCCTTCTCGCCCTTGATCTTGAGGATGTCGTGGGGGTTCGACGAGCCGTCCATCAGCGCCTCGCCGGCCCGCACGCGGTCCCCGTCGTGGACGCTGATGTGCTTGCCCTTGGGGATCAGGTACTCCTTCGGCTCGGCGTCCTCGAGATCGGGGGTGATCACCACGCGGCGCTTGCCGCGGGAGTCGGCCCCGAAGGAAACGGTGCCGTCGATCTCCGACACGATCGCGAAGTCCTTGGGCTTCCGGGCCTCGAAGAGCTCCGCCACCCGCGGCAGGCCGCCGGTGATGTCCTTGGTCTTGGTCGTCTCCCTGGGCATCTTGGCCAGAACGTCGCCGGCGGCGACATCGGCCCCCTCGATCACGCCGAGGTTCGCGCCCACCGGAAGCAGCGAGCGGGCGATGGTGTTGCCCTCGGGGTCCTTGATCGAGATGCGCGGGCGTAGCTCCGGGTCCTTCGACTCGATGATCACCTTCGACGACAGGCCGGTGAACTCGTCCACCTGCTCCTGCATCGTCGCGCCCTCGACGATGTCCCCGAACTTCACCTTGCCCGCGACCTCCGAGAGGATGGGATTGGCGAAGGGGTCCCACTCGACCAGCATGGTCCCGGGAGTCACGCGCTGCCCGTCCTCGACCTGGACGTGGGCGCCGTAGACCACCTGATAGCGCTCGCGTTCGCGACCGCTGTTGTCGAACACGCCCAGCTCGGCGTTCCGGTTCATCGCGATCGTCCGACCCTGGCGGTCTGCAACGGTGCGCAGGTTGGTGAAGCGAACCTCGCCCTCGGCGGTGGCCTCCGCGTGGGACTGCTCGACCCGCCGGGTGGCCGTGCCGCCGATGTGGAAGGTCCGCATGGTGAGCTGGGTGCCCGGCTCGCCGATCGACTGGGCGGCGATCACTCCGACCGACTCGCCGAGGTTGACGAGTCGCCCGCGGGAGAGGTCCCGGCCGTAGCACAGCGAGCAGACCCCGAAGGGGGCCTCGCAGGTCAGCACCGAGCGGATCAGCACGTGCTCGATGCCGGCGTCCTCGATGATCCGGACCTTCTCCTCGTCGATCTCGACGCCGCCCGTCACCAGCACCTCGTCGGTGAGCGGGTCCCGGATGTCGTCGAGGGCGACGCGGCCGAGGATGCGCTCGCCGATCGGCTCGATGATCTCGCCGCCCTCGACCAGCGGTCCGATCTCGATGCCGTCGGTGGTCTCGCAGTCGGGCTGGCGGATGATCACGTCCTGGGACACGTCGACCAGACGCCGGGTCAGGTAGCCCGAGTTCGCCGTCTTGAGCGCCGTGTCCGCGAGACCCTTGCGCGCGCCATGGGTGGAGATGAAGTACTGGAGGACCGAGAGACCCTCGCGGAAGTTCGAGGTGATCGGCGTCTCGATGATCTCGCCCGAGGGCTTGGCCATGAGTCCGCGCATACCGGCCAGCTGACGCATCTGCTGGGCGGATCCCCGGGCTCCCGAGTCGGCCATCATGTAGATCGAGTTGAAGCTCGGGATCTCGTGATCCTTGCCGTCCTCGCCCTTGACGGTGTCCTTTCCGAGCCGATCGAGCATCTGCCCGGCCACCCGCTCGGTGCACTCGGCCCAGATGTCGATCACCTTGTTGTAGCGCTCACCGTCGGTGATGAGGCCTTCCTGGTACTGCTGCTCGATCTCCCGGACCTCTTCGGTCGAGGCGTCGATGAACTTCTGCTTGTCGCTCGGGATGTGCATGTCGCCGATGGCGATCGAGACTCCGGCCCGGGTGGCGTACTGGTAGCCGAGGGTTCGCAGCCGGTCGGCGAGAATCACCGTGGCCTTGTTGCCGAGGCGCCGGTAGGCCTGGTCGATGAGCTCGCCCAGGGCCTTCTTGTCCATCACCTGGTTGATGATCTCGTAGGGGATGTCGTCGGGAACGATCTCCTTGAGCAGGATGCGGCCGGTGGTGGTGTCCACCATCTTGCCGTTCATGCGCACCTTGATCGCGGCGTGTAGATCGACCTCGCCGGCGTCGAAGGCGCTGCGGACCTCTCCCGGGCTGTAGAAGCGCATTCCCTCGCCGGTGACGCCGGGCTGCTCGCGGGACATGTAGTAGCAGCCGAGCACGATGTCCTGGCTCGGACCGATGATGGGGCGCCCCGTCGCCGGGCTGAGGATGTTGTTGGTCGACATCATCAGCACGCGGGCTTCCATCTGCGCCTCGACCGAGAGCGGAACGTGGACCGCCATCTGGTCGCCGTCGAAGTCGGCGTTGAACGCCGCGCACACCAGCGGGTGCAGCTGGATCGCCTTGCCGTCGATGAGCGTCGGCTCGAAGGCCTGGACGCCCAGCCGGTGGAGCGTGGGCGCGCGGTTCAGCATCACCGGGTGCTCCTGGATCACCTCGGCGAGGATGTCCCAGACCTCGGGGACCTCCTTCTCCACCATCTTCTTCGCGGCCTTGATGGTGGTGACGTAGCCGCGCTGCTCGAGCTTCGAGTAGATGAAGGGCTTGAAGAGCTCGATCGCCATGCGATTGGGGATGCCGCACTGGTGCAGCCGCAGCTCCGGTCCGATCACGATGACCGAACGACCCGAGTAGTCGACGCGCTTTCCGAGCAGGTTCTGGCGGAAGCGCCCGGTCTTGCCCTTGAGCATGTCCGAGAGCGACTTCAGCGGGCGCTTGGACGGCCCGGTGATGACGCGTCCCCGGCGGCCGTTGTCGAAGAGGGCGTCCACCGCCTCCTGGAGCATCCGCTTCTCGTTGCGGATGATCACCTCAGGAGCGTTCAGCTCCTGCAGGCGCTTGAGGCGGTTGTTGCGGTTGATCACGCGCCGGTAGAGGTCGTTCAGGTCGGAGGTCGCGAAACGGCCGCCGTCGAGGGGCACGAGCGGTCGCAGGTCGGGCGGAATCACCGGGATGACCTCGAGGATCATGTGCTCCGGGTTGTTGCCCGACTCGCGGAAGGCGTCGAGCACCTTCAGCCGCTTGGAGACCTTCTTGCGCTTGGCCTCGGAGGTCGCCTCGCGCATCTCGCCGCGCAGGCGCTTGCACTCCTCCTCCACGTCGAGGAGCGAGAGCAGCTCGCGGATGGCCTCGGCGCCGATCCCCACCTTGAAGGCGTCGCGGCCGTAGCGCTCGCGGGCCTCGATCAGCTGCTCCTCGTTCAGCAGCTCGCCGAACTTCAGGTCCGTGTCGACCGGGTCGACCACGATGTGGGACTCGAAGTAGAGCACCTTCTCGAGGTCGCGCAGGGTGATCTCGAGGATGTTGCCGATCCGCGACGGGAGCGACTTGAGGAACCAGATGTGGGCGACCGGCGTGGCGAGCGTGATGTGACCCATCCGCTCCCTGCGCACCTTCGACTGGATCACCTCGACGCCGCACTTCTCGCAGACCACGCCACGGTGCTTCATGCGCTTGTACTTGCCGCAGTTGCACTCGTAGTCCTTGACCGGCCCGAAGATCTTGGCGCAGAAGAGCCCGTCGCGTTCCGGCTTGAAGGTCCGGTAGTTGATGGTCTCGGGCTTCTTGACCTCGCCAAAGGACCATTCCCGGATCTTCTCGGGTGACGCAATGGAGATCCGCAGGGCGTTGAACGCCAGCGGATCCTTGGGCTTCTCGAAGAGGTTGTAGAGATCGCGCAAAGGGATACCCCCGGTGGAATTTTGATCAGCTCTTGTCTTCGATGAGCTCGATGTCGAGTCCGAGTGCCTGCAGCTCCTTGACGAGGACGTTGAAGCTCTCGGGGAGACCCGGCTCCAGAACGTTCTCTCCCTTCACGATCGACTCGTAGATCCGCGTACGACCGAGCACGTCGTCGGACTTGACCGTGAGGAACTCCTGGAGCCCGAAGGCGGCGCCGTAGGCCTCGAGCGCCCACACCTCCATCTCTCCCAGCCGCTGGCCGCCGAACTGGGCCTTGCCGCCCAGCGGCTGCTGGGTCACCAGGCTGTAGGGCCCGATGCTCCGGGCGTGGATCTTGTCGTCGGCCAGGTGGTGGAGCTTCATGATGTAGAGGACGCCGACGGTCACCTCGGAATCGAAGGGCTCCCCGGTGCGGCCGTCGAAGAGCACCGTCTGCCCGGTGAGGGGAAGCCCCGCCCGCTCGAGCTCGCCCCGGATCTCGTCCTCCTTGGCGCCGTCGAAGACCGCGGTGGCCAGGTGGATGCCCGTCCGCACGTTGCGGGCCAGCGATTCGATCGCCTCGGGCTTGGCGCCGTCGAGCACCTTCGAGATGGCGTCGTGGGAGTAGATCTCCTTCAGCTCCTGCCGGGAGAGGTTCGCATCGAAGCCGCCGTTGGCCTCGAACTTCTCCAGCATCCGGTTGACCCGCGCGCCGAGCCCGTGGGCGGCCCAGCCGAGGTGGGTCTCGAGGATCTGTCCGACGTTCATTCGCGACGGAACGCCCAGCGGGTTCAGGACGATGTCGACCGGGGTCCCGTCGGCGGCATAGGGCATGTCCTCGACCGGGAGGATCCGGGAGATCACGCCCTTGTTGCCGTGGCGGCCGGCCATCTTGTCGCCCACCGAGAGCTTGCGCTTGATGGCCAGGTACACCTTGACCATCTTGAACACGCCCGGAGGGAGCTCGTCACCCTTCTTCAGGCGGGCGATCTTCTCGTCGAAGACGGTCTTGATCACGCCCGCCTGCTCGTCGACGCCGGCGAAGATCCGGTCGATCTGCTCCTGGGCCCGGGCGTCGGAGAGCTGGATCTCCCGCCAGCGCCGGACCGGCGTCTCGTCGAGGACGGCTTCGGAGATCACCGTGTTGGCGGCGATGTACTCGACGTCCTTGCGCTCGTCGACGACGCGATTGGCCGCGCGCTTGCCGGTCACCAGCTCGCGCACCCGCCTCATCGCGGAATCCCGGATGATGCGGACCTCGTCCTCCTGGTCCTTGCGCAGGCGCTCGATCTCGGAATCTTCGATCGCCCGGGCGCGCTCGTCCTTCTCGACGCCGCGGCGCGAGAAGACCTGGGCGCCGATCACGGTGCCGGTCACTCCCGGCGGAACCCGCAGCGAGGTGTCCCGGACGTCTCCGGCCTTCTCGCCGAAGATCGCCCGCAGCAGCCGCTCCTCCGGAGAGAGCTGGGTCTCGCCCTTCGGGGTGATCTTTCCGACGAGCACGTCGTCGGACTTGACCTCGGCCCCGATCCGGACGATCCCGGACTCGTCGAGGTCCTTGAGGGCCTCCTCGCCGACGTTCGGGATGTCCCGGGTGATGTCCTCCTTGCCGAGCTTCGTGTCACGCGCGACGCACTCGAACTCCTCGATGTGGATCGAGGTGTAGGAGTCGTCCTTGACGACCCGCTCGGAGATGAGGATCGAGTCCTCGAAGTTGTACCCGCCCCAGGGCATGAAGGCGACGACCACGTTGCGGCCCAGCGCGAGCTCGCCGCGCTCGGTCGCCGGACCGTCCGCGATCACCTGTCCCTTCCGGACCTTTTCACCGCGCTTGACGATCGGCTTCTGGTTGATGCAGGTGTTCTGGTTGGAGCGCTGGTACTTGATGAGGTTGATGATGTCGACGTTGGAGCCGCCGCCGCCGTCCTCGTCGGGATTGACGACGATGCGCGACGCGTCGACCGATTCGACGATGCCGTCGCGCTTGGCGACCACGGTGACGCCCGAGTCGCGGGCCACCACGGACTCCATCCCCGTCCCGATCAGCGGAGCCGAGGTGCGCATCAGGGGCACGGCCTGGCGCTGCATGTTCGAGCCCATCAGCGCGCGGTTGGCGTCGTCGTTCTCGAGGAAGGGGATGAGCGAAGCCGCCACCGACACCAGCTGGTTCGGCGACACGTCCATCATGTCCACTTCCTCGGGCGGCACCACCACGAATTCACCGGCCCTGCGGGACTGGACCGACTCGCGGACGAACTTGCCCTTCTCGTCGACCGGCGCGCTCGCCTGGGCGATCGCGATCCGCTCCTCGTCGAGCGCCGAGAGGTAGCGGACCTCGTCGGTGACGTGGTCCGACTCGACCACCCGGTACGGCGTCTCGATGAAGCCGAGGTCGTTCACCCGGGCGTAGGTCGAGAGCGACGCGATCAGGCCGATGTTCGGGCCTTCCGGCGTCTCGATCGGGCAGATCCGCCCGTAGTGGGTGGGATGGACGTCGCGAACCTCGAAGCCCGCGCGCTCCCGGGTGAGACCGCCCGGCCCGAGGGCCGAGAGGCGGCGCTTGTGGGTCACCGCGGAGAGCGGATTGGTCTGGTCCATGAACTGGGAGAGCTGGCTCGATCCGAAGAACTCCTTGACCACCGCCGAGACGGGCTTGGAGTTGATCAGGTCGTGGGGCATGAGCGTCTCGATCTCCTGGAGCGACATGCGCTCCTTGATCGCCCGCTCCATGCGCACCAGTCCGATCCGGTACTGATTCTCGAGCAGCTCGCCCACCACGCGAACCCGGCGGTTGCCGAGGTGGTCGATGTCGTCGATCCGCTTGTCGGGATCCACGCCGGACTTGAGGTCGACCAGGTAGCGGACCGCCTCGAGGATGTCCTCGCGGCGCAGGGTCTGGAGGTCGCCGAGGGCGACTTCCTCGGTCGTCCCCTTGGCGCTGCCGGACTGGGGGGCCTCGACGCGCTCTTCGGGATCGAAGTTGAGCTTGTGGTTCACCTTGAGGCGACCGACCCGCGAGAGGTCGTAGCGCTCGGGATTGAAGAAGAGGTTGCGGAAGAGGTTCGTCGCCGTGTCCGCGGTCGGCGGGTCTCCGGGCCGCAGCCGGCGGTAGATCTCGATCACCGCCTCTTCCTGGGTCAGGATCTTGTCGGCGAGCAGGGTGTCTCGAAGCGCCGTACCGGAGACCAGCGGATCCAGGAAGAGCAGGTCGAAGCGGTTGATCCCGCGCTCCTTCAGGTCGTCGAGATGGGCCTGGGTGAGCTCCTCGTTGCACTCGAGGATCACCTCTCCCGTGGATTCGTCGACGATGTCGACCGGGGCCACCCGCTTGACGGCGTCGGTGCGGATCAGGTCCTCGATCGACACCTGGATCTCGGTGATCCCGGCCGCCTGGATCTTGCGGACCGCGGCCGCGGTGAACTTCCGGTCCTTCTTGACCAGGATGGCGCCGTCGGGGCCGCGCACTTCCTTGGTGGCGCGCTGGCCGACCAGGAGATCGGGCACGACGTTCTTGGTGTACTTCTTGCCGTCGACGGTGATGGTCTCGCTCTTGTAGAAGAGGCTCAGCAGCTCGTCGGCGGAGTAGCCGAGGGCCTTCAGCAGCACCGTGGCGTGGATCTTCCTGCGCCGGTCGATGCGGGCGAAGAGCAGGTCCTTGTGGTCGAACTCGAGGTCGAGCCAGGAGCCGCGGTAGGGAATGATCCGGCAGGAGTAGATCTTCTTGCCGGCGGCGGTGACCGTGGTGGAGGTCGTGGTGTCGAAGAAGATGCCCGGCGAACGGTGGAGCTGGGAAACGATCACCCGCTCGGTCCCGTTGATGATGAAGGTGCCGTTCTCGGTCATGATCGGGACTTCCCCGAAGTAGACCTCCTGCTCCTTCACGTCCCGGATCGCCTGGGAGCCCTCGGTATCGTCCCAGGCGACGAGGCGGATCGTCACCTTGAACGGCGCGGCGTAGGTCATTCCGCGCTGCAGGCACTCCTGCACGTCGTACTTGGGCTCTTCGAGGGTGTACCCGACGAACTCGAGGGACGCGGAGTCGTTGAAGTCCTTGATCGGGAAGACCGAGTTGAACACGGCCTGGAGGCCGACGTTCTCGCGCTTCTCGGGCTCGACGTGTGTCTGAAGGAAGCGCTCGAAGGTCTGCTTCTGGATCTCGATCAGGTTCGGAATCTCGAGGACGGAGGGCATCTTCGAGAAGTCCTTGCGGACGCGCAGCGCATTCTCGGAGAAGAGGGTTTCGCTCACAGGCTCGTCTCGGCCTCCGGGGTCGCAGGAGTGGAAAGGCGCCCGACCACCCAACGCGGTCGGGCGAAATCGAAGCGATCGCTACTTGACGTCCACCTGACCGCCGGCTGCCTCGATCTGCTCCTTGAGCTTCGCAGCCTCGTCCTTGGCGACCCCTTCCTTGATGGCCTTGGGGGCGCTCTCCACGAGGTCCTTGGCCTCCTTGAGGCCCAGGCCGGTGATCGCGCGGACTTCCTTGATCACCTGGATCTTCTTGTCGCCGGGCGAGAGCAGGATGACGTCGAACTCGTCCTTCTCGGCGGCGGCGGCTTCCGCGGGGCCCGCGGCGGCGGCCATGGCCACGGGTGCGGCGGCCGATACGCCCCACTTCTCTTCGAGGAGGGTGGCGAGCTCCGCCGCCTCCATGATGGTGAGGCTGGACAGCGAGTCCACGATTGCGTTCAGGTCAGCCATGTCGGTTTCGTCCTTCTGAGTCGCCCGCGGGCGGTTGGGGTTCGGTTCGTGTGGTGTGAGCCAGCCGCCGGCTAGCTCGTTCCTTCGGATTCCAGCTTGTCGCGCCGGGCGGCGACCAGCCGGGCCAGGCCCGCGCCGGGCTCGCCGACGAGGCGCGCGAGCTTCGTCGCCGGAGCCTGGATCAGGCCGATGAGCTTCCCGCGCAGGGAGTCGAGCGGCGGAAGCTTCGCCAGCTGCCCGATCTCGGCGGGGGTGACGGGCTTTCCGTCGAGGAGTCCGGCCTTGAGCTCGAAGGGCTCGTTGTCCCGGGCGAACTCGTCCAGGATCTTGGCCAGGCCCACCGGGTCGCCGAAGGAAAAGGCGATCGCGGTCGGGCCCTGGAAGTGTTCGGCGATCTCGGCGGCGCTCGTGTCCTCGCTCGCGCGCTTGAGCAGCGTGTTCTTCGAGACCTGGTACTCGTACTCGCCCCCGCCCTCCTGGCGGATCCGGCTTCGCAGCGCCTGGGCGGCGGGCACGTCGATGCCGCGGTAGTCCGCGAGGTAGACCGAGGTCGCCCGCTTGAACTTGTCACGGATCGATTCGACTTGTTCCTGTTTCTGTGCGCGGTTCAGCACCGTCTCGCCTCTCTGTTCAGGCCGCCGACACGGCGGCGGGATCGAGCGGGATGCCGGGCCCCATGGTCGTGGAGAGCGCCAGCTTCTTGAGATAGACGCCCTTGCTCGAGGACGGCTTGGCCTTGATGACGGCCTCGATCAGCGCCGTGGCGTTCGCGACCAGCGCCTCGGGCTCGAAGGACTTCTTGCCGATGGCGGCGTGGATGATTCCCGTCTTGTCGACGCGGTACTCGACCTTGCCGGCCTTGTTGTCACGCACCGCCTGCCCGACGTCCATGGTGACCGTCCCGAGCTTCGGGTTCGGCATGAGGCCCCGCGGTCCCAGCACCTTTCCGAGGCGGCCGACCACGCTCATCATGTCCGGCGTCGCGATCACGCGCTCGAACTCGAGCCAGCCCTCCTCCTGGATCTTCTTGGCGAAGTCGTCGCCGCCCACGTAGTCGGCGCCGGCCTCCCGGGCCTCCTTCTCCTTCTCGCCCTTGGCGAAGACCAGGATCCGGATCGAGGAGCCGGTTCCGTGGGGCAGCACCAGCGCGCCGCGCACCATCTGGTCCGCGTGCTTGGGATCGACCCCGAGGTTGATCGCGAGGTCGACGCTCTCGTCGAACTTCGCCGGGGCGGCGCTCTTGATCAGGCCGACGGCCTCCGAGAGCGGATAGAGCCTGGAGCGGTCGATTCCCTCGGCCGCCGCCTTGTAGCGCTTGCTGGGCACGGATCAGCCCTCCACTTCGATGCCCATCGAGCGGGCCGTGCCCTCGACGATGCGCATCGCCATGTCCACGTCGTGGGCGTTCAGGTCGGGCGCCTTGATCTCGGCGATCTCCTTCACCTGGGCGCGGGTCACCTTGCCCACCTTCTCCCGGTGGGGCTCGCCCGATCCCTTGGCGATCTTCGCGGCGCGCTTGAGCAGGACCGCCGCGGGCGGCGTCTTGAGCTCGAAGGTGAACGATCGATCCGCGTAGACGCTGATGATCGCCGGGATGATGAGCCCCGCCTGCTCCTGC
>Ga0210086_1001129_pt1 | contig 14141 bp, 16 predicted proteins | sample China_Galinas_PW_3_FD_184867 | JGI IMG/M metagenome (GOLD analysis project Ga0210086, IMG submission 184867) | Wetland microbial communities from San Francisco Bay, California, USA, that impact long-term carbon sequestration - China_Galinas_PWB_D2... | ecosystem: Environmental > Aquatic > Marine... | reverse complement strand
CTTCCTGCCGCAGAGCGACGTCGACCGCATCGTCCGCTATTCGGCGAGCCAGGGGAAGCGCTCCTACGCGGCGCTCTTGCCGGCCAATGCCTACGGCACCCTCGTCGAAGCCGCCCTGCAGCGCGCAGTCGCCAATGCCGGCGGCCGGGTGGTGGCGCTGCAGAAGTACAATCTCGACCGCACCTCGATGCAGGAGAAGGCGACCGCCATCGCCAACATCGTCAAGCAGGGCACGGTCAACGCCGTCTTCATTCCCGAAGGCGGCGACGCGGCGCCGTTCCTGGCGCAGATCCTCGCCGCCAACGGCGTCAGCGCGCAGACGGTCAAGTATCTCGGCAGCGGCCAGTGGAACGATTCCCGCGTGGTCAAGGAATCGAACCTCAACGGCGCCTGGTTCCCCGGCCCGGACATGACCGGCTTCCAGAACTTCGCGGCCCGCTACAAGGCCGCCTACGGCAAGGACCCGCTCCGCAACGCTTCGCTCGCCTATGACGCGACGAGCCTGGCGGCCGGGCTCTCCAGCCGCTTCGGCGCCCAGGCCTTCACCGACAAGGTGCTGACCACGCCGGCCGGCTTCATCGGCGTCGACGGCGCCTTCCGCTTCTTGTCCGACGGCACCAACCAGCGGGCGCTCGCCGTCTACCAGATCGAGCGCGGCCAGCTCGGCGTGCTTGCCCCGGCCCCGAAGAATTTCTCGGCGGGATTCTGAGCCCGGTCGATCCTGGCAAATCCCAAACCTCGTCATCCTGAGGTGCGCGTCGCAGAGCGACGCGCCTCGAAGGACGCACAACGAACTCTGACCCCCGGCGATCGGAACCGATCCGCCTCACGCCGCCAGATCGGCCACCACCGCGTCGAGCACGAAGAAGCCTTCCCGCGTCGCCCGCACCCGGCCGTCCACGGTCCGCTCGACCATGCCGTGGGCGACGAGGTCGGCGAGCTGCTCCGGATCGAGCTCGCGGCCGGCCAGCGCCTCGTAGCGGGCGACGTCGATCCCTTCCTCCAGCCGCAGTCCCATGAGCAGCAGCTCGTCGCCCTCCTCCTCCGGCGTCAGGATGTCATCGACGGTCAGCCCGTCGCCGCGCTCCTCGACCCGCGCCAGCCACGCCTCCGGCACGCGCTCGGTCGCCGTCGCATGGCGGCCGTCGCGAAGCTTGAGCCGGCCATGGGCGCCGGGGCCGATGCCGGCATATTCGCCGTAGCGCCAGTAGACGAGGTTGTGCCGGCATTCGGCGCCCGGCCGCGCGTGGTTGGAAATCTCGTAGGCCGGCATCCCGGCCGCCGCGCAGGTCTCGCGCGTCACCGCGTAGAGCTCCGCCGCCGTCTCCTCGTCGGGAATCCGCAGCTTGCCGGCCTTGCGAAGCGCGGCGAACGGCGTGTCGTCCTCGATGGTGAGCTGGTAGAGCGACAGATGGTCCGCCGCCAGCTCCAGCGCCGCGCCGAGCTCGCGCGCCCAGGCATCGGAAGTCTGGCCGGGGCGGGCGTAGATCAGGTCGAAGGAGATCCGCGGGAAGGTCGCGCGCGCGATGTCGATCGCCTTCCGCGCCTCGGCGACGTCGTGCAAACGGCCGAGGAAGCGAAGGTCGACGTCGTTCAGCGCCTGCACGCCGAGCGACACGCGGTTGACGCCGGCAGCGCGATAGCCGCGGAAGCGCTCCGCCTCGACGCTGGAGGGGTTGGCCTCCATGGTGATCTCGGCATCGGGGGCGACGTTCCAGTGCCCGGCGACGGCATCGAGAATGGCGCCCACCGTCGCCGGCTCCATCAGCGACGGCGTGCCGCCGCCGAGGAAGATGCTCGACACGGTCCGTCCCGGCGTGCGGTCGGCGGTCTGCGCGACCTCGCGGGCGAAGGCACGGGCGTAGCGCGCCTGATCCGGCGGATCGTGACGAACGTGCGAGTTGAAATCGCAATAGGGGCACTTGGCCGCGCAGAACGGCCAGTGGGCATAGACGGCAAAGCCGGGCTCGGCGCCGCTCATCCGTTCAGCCTCGCTTCGGCGAAGCGGGCGAAGGCGCGGGCGCGGTGGGAGATACCGGCCTTCACTTTTGCCGGCAGTTCGCCGAATGTCTGGTCATGGCCATTCGGCACGAACATCGGATCGTAGCCGAACCCGCCCGTACCGCGCGGCGGCCACACCAGCGTTCCCTCCACCTCGCCCCGGTACAGCTCGCTCGACCCGTCGGGGAAGGCGAGGCAGAGCGCCGCCACGAAACGGGCCGTGCGCCGGTCGGGGGTCGTCGCGCCGAGCGCCTGGAGCCTGTCCTCGACCAGGCGCATGGCTATGGCGAAATCCTTGTCCGGGCCCGCCCAGCGTGCCGAATAGACGCCGGGCGCGCCGCCGAGCGCGTCGACCGCAAGGCCCGAATCGTCGGCGAGCGCCGGCCGGCCGCCGGCGCCCGCCGCCGCGACAGCCTTCAGTGTGGCGTTTTCCTCGAAGGTTGATCCGGTCTCCTCCGGCTCGTCGAGGCCAAGCTCCCCGGCGGTGACCACGCTCACGCCGAACGGCCGCACCAGTTCCGCGATCTCGCGGACCTTGCCGGGGTTGTGGCTCGCCACCACAAGCCGTTCGCCGAGCGTTGGTAGTCGAGCGGAAGCGGGAGCGTTCATAGAATCGCGAGCTTCTGGAGCTCGACGAGTTGGGCGATGCCGGTGCGGGCGAGCGCCATCAGCGCGCCGAACTCCGCTTCGCTGAACGGAGCGCCTTCGGCGGTTCCCTGGATCTCGACGATGCCGCCCGACCCGGTCATGACGAAATTGGCGTCGGTGTGGGCTTCGCTGTCCTCGGCATAGTCGAGGTCAAGAACGGGTGTGCCGCGGAAGATGCCGGCGGAGATGGCGGCGACATGATCGCCGAGCGGCGACTTCTGAATGATCTGGCGGGCGAGCATCCACTCGATGCAGTCGCGGAGCGCCACCCAGCCGCCGGTGATCGCTGCGGTGCGGGTGCCGCCATCGGCCTGGATGACGTCGCAATCGACGACGATCTGCCGCTCGCCGAGTACCTGGAGGTCAACGACGGCCCGCAGCGACCGCCCGATCAGACGCTGGATTTCCAGCGTGCGGCCGGACTGCTTGCCGGCGGCCGCCTCGCGCCGCGTGCGTTCGTTGGTGGCGCGCGGCAGCATGCCGTATTCGGCGGTCACCCAGCCCTTGCCCGAGCCCCGCAGCCACGGCGGCACCCCGGTGTCGAGGCTCGCCGTGCAGAACACGTGGGTGTCGCCGAAACGCACCAGGCAAGAGCCTTCGGCATGCTTGGAGACCCCCCGCTCGAGGCGCACCCGGCGCATGTCGTCAGGCGCGCGCTTCGACGGTCGGCTGGGGGTCTGGGGAGTCGCTTCCATGTCGCTTCTTAGCCGTGCCCGTGCGCCAAGGTAAAGCGCCGCTTGAATCCTTGGTGAAAACCGACACTTAATATGGTGAAAGCGTGGACCGGACACGATGACCAGCCAGCCACCCCCAACGTTCCATATCGGCTCGGGCGCCGGCGATTCGCAAGGCTCGGCGCTGCAGGGCCTCGACCGCCGCTCGCGCGAGATCTTCCGCCGCATCGTCGAGACCTATCTGGAGACCGGCGAGCCGGTGGGGTCACGCAATGTCAGCCGCCTGTTGCCGGTGTCGCTGTCGCCGGCGTCGGTCCGCAACGTCATGGCCGACCTCGAGCAGCTCGGTCTCATCTACGCGCCGCACACCTCGGCCGGCCGGCTGCCCACCGAGCAGGGACTGCGCTTCTTCGTCGACGCGCTGCTCGAGATCGGCGATCTCTCCACCGAGGAGCGCCGGCAGATCGAAGCGCAGATGCGCGCCATCGAACCCGGCCGCAACATGGAGAGCCTGCTCAACGAGGCGAGTCAGGCGCTGTCGGGCCTGTCACGCGGCGCCGGCGTCGTGCTCGCCGGCAAGAACGACCTCAGGCTGAGGCATGTCGAGTTCGTCCGCATCGAGCCGGCCCGCGCGCTGGTGGTGCTGGTCGGCGAGGACGGCTCGGTGGAGAACCGGCTGATCGACCTCGACCCGAACACCACCCCCTCGGCGCTGATCGAGGCCGGCAACTACCTCAACACCAAGCTCCGCGGGCGGACGCTGTCCGAGGCGAAGGCAGAGATCGAGCGACGCGAGGCGGCTTCGCGGACCGAGCTCAACCAGCTGACCGGCAAGCTGGTCGATGCCGGCCTCGCCACCTGGGCCGAGGTCGGCGGCGACCACCCGGAAACGCTGATCGTGCGCGGTCGCGCCAACCTTTTGGAGGACGTCACCGCGGCCGAGGACCTCGAGCGCATCCGCCGGCTGTTCGACGACCTCGAGACCCAGCGCGAGCTGATCCGCCTCTTAGGGCTGGCGGAGGCCGGCGACGGCGTCCGCATCTTCATCGGCTCGGAGAACCAGCTGTTCTCGCTGTCCGGCTCGTCGCTGGTCGTCTCACCCTACCGCGATACCGAGCAGCGGGTGATCGGCGTGCTCGGCGTTATCGGGCCGACGCGGCTCAACTACGCCCGCATCGTGCCGATGGTCGACTATACCGCCAAGATCGTCAGCCAGCTGTTGCGGTAGGGCCGGGCGGCGGGTTCAGCCGGAGGCGGCCACCTCCCCGGCCCGGTCCAGATAGCCGCGCCAGATCGCCTTGTCGCCGAGGATGGCGAGGCGCGCGCTGTGGGCCGCCATCTCGGCCGCCGTGACCCGGAAGAGCCGCGGTTCGGGTCGCGGCGCCATGAGGCGGATTGCCTGGCCGGGTGTTGCCAGCGTCGTCCCCTCGCGCTCGTCGGCGAGGATCAGGCTTGCCTGGCGGCCGCCAATCAACTCGACATAGACCTCGGCGAGGAGATGCGAATCGAGCAGTGCGCCGTGGAAGGTGCGGCGGCTGGTGTCGACGAAATAGCGGCCGCAGAGCGCGTCGAGGGAGTTCGGCCCGGCCGGATGCTTGCGGCGGGCAAGCATCAGCGAATCGATGATCCGTGTCGCGGCGATCTCGGGATGGCCAGAGCGGCCGAATTCGGCGTTGAGGAAGGCAAGGTCGAACTCGGCGTTGTGGGCGATCAGCGGCGCGTCTCCGAGGAACTCGGCGAGCTCAGCCGCGATCGCCGCGAACACCGGCTTGTCGGCGAGGAACTTGTCGTCGAGGCCGTGCACCTGCATCGCCTCGATCGGCATCGGCCGCTCGGGATTGACGTAGCGGTGGAAGGTCTTGCCGGTCGGGATGTGGTTGAACAGCTCGACGCAGCCGATCTCGACGATCCGGTCGCCATTGGTCGGGTCGAGGCCGGTGGTCTCGGTATCGAAAACGATCTCGCGCATGATTCGCGAATCGTGCTCTGAGATCATGCCGGGCGCAAGGTCGTCCTTAAGCTCCCCGCGAGGAAGTCGCGGTGCCCACCCCCGAGCAGGTCACGGCCGGCCAGGCGATCTACGCGCCGTGAACGCTTCGAAACGACGACTGGTTCGTCCTCGGCTTCTCCAACCGGTTCCTCTGGCGTTGTCCGACGGCGGAGCTACGCAGGCTACAGCGCAATCTCTCGGCCGACGTCGACGTCACGCGCCGCGGCGCCGTCGCTCTGTTCGAGGCGCGCGCTCCCGGTTGAGGCGACGTTGCAGAGCGGGTCCGCCCGCCCTTATGCCTTCGTTCGGCGCCGCGCCCCCGTCCGCGGTGTCTCAGGCAAGGGCTGGGCAGCGGTCTCGCGCGCCGACTCGCCAGGAGCGGTGTCGGCGGCCGGGCCGCGATCGACAGCCGGTGCCTCGGCCGCCCGGTCCGACAACTCCCGTTCCGCCTGGTACCAATTCGCCTCGGCCCTGCCGGCGGGACGGCCCTCCTCCAGCCAAAGATCGTAAGCCCGTTGCCCGACAAGCTCTTGTTTGTCTGCGATCATGACGGGTTCCTCCACGTGGTCGCGCCCGCGGATAATGCGCTTCGCCAGTATCGGTTCCGTGTCAGCGCCGCTGTAGCCCTATCCCGCCGTCATCCCGGCCACGGCGCGCAGCACGTCGCCGACCTGCCGGCGCGTCTTGTCGAACGCGCCGGAGGTGTCGATGACGAAGTGGGCACGCTTGCGCTTCTCGGCGTCGGGGAGCTGCCGGGCGAGCATCGCCTCGGCCTGCTCCGGCGTCATGCCCTCGCGCCCGAGCATCCGCTGCGTCTGGATCTCGGGCGTCGTGGTGACAACGATGACGGCGTGGACGTCGCGATCCGCTCCGACCTCGAAAAGGAGCGGGATGTCGAGGATCACCAGCCGGCAGCCGGCGGCCTCCGTGCGGCCAAGAAATGCGTCACGTTCCGCCGCCACCAGCGGGTGGATCAGCGCCTCCAGCTCCGCCATCGCTGCGTCGTCGCCGAGGACGCGGGCGCGCAGCGCGTCGCGATCGACGGCGCCGTCCTTCGTCGTGCCGGGAAATGCGGTCTCGACCGCCGGCGCGGCCGTGCCGCGATAGAGCCGGTGCACCGTGCGGTCGGCGTCAAACACCGGCACGCCGGCCTCGGCGAACATGCCGGCGACCGTCGACTTGCCCATCGCCGCCGAGCCGGTGAGGCCGAGCACCAGCATCAGGCGTCCGCCATCGCGGCGGCGCGGAGTTCCGGCGTCACTGTCGGCCGGACGCCGAACCAGTGCTCGAAACCGGGTACCGCCTGGTGGAGCAGCATGCCGAGGCCGTCGACCGCCGAGCGCGAATACTTCACCGGCCAGCCAACGACACCGGCGGTCGGGACCGTCACCTCGGCCATCGCATCACGCCGCCCACTCGCCTACTTCGGCGGCCGTGGTTTCGGAAGGAAGCTCTGCCGAACCACGACCCCTGGAACTGTCATCCTTTGCGAAAGCAGAGGATCGTTGGCCACTGCTGACTCGTCGACGGCTCGTCCGAGCCCCTGCCGATCCTCCGGTCGAGCCGGAGGATGACGGCGAAGGGATGAAAACGGGCTCGGGCCGGGCCGCTCCCTTGTGCGTCAATCTCCCGAGTGAATCAGGCCCAGCGTTGCTCACCCCAGCGCTCCCTCTTCCCTGAGCCACTTGAGGACCGGTAGCAGCGGCAGGCCGAGGATGGCGAAATAGTCGCCGTCGATCCGCTCGAACAGCTGGATCCCCGGTCCCTCGATCTCGTAGGCGCCGACGCTGCCGAGCGCCGCTTCGCCGACCATCTCCAAATACACGCGGATCTCCGCCGGCGACAACGGCCGCATGGTCATCACCGCACGTTCCACGTGGTGCCACCGGACCGCCCCGCCATACGCGCCGACCACTGCGGTATGGAGCTGGTGGCTCCGGCCGGCGAGCGACAGGAGGTGGCTCTCTGCCGCACCGATGGTCGCTGGCTTCACCCATCGCTCGCCGTCGACATCGAGGGTCTGGTCGGCGCCGATCACCCAGGCATCCGGGTCGCCTTTGCTGATCCCGCATGCCTTGGCCTCGGCCAGCGCCAGCGCGATCTCGGCCGGCGATTTGCCGGCGGCGATCAGCGGCGTTTCGACCAGCCGCTCGTCCACCCGCGACGGCATCGCCTCGAAGGCGATACCGGCGGCCTTCAAAATGGCGATCCGCGTCGGGCTTTCGGACGCCAGGATGATGCGGGCCACGGCGGCGGGGCTCAGGGCGGCGACTCATCGCGCTCGCGCTTTTCGCGAAGGGCGATGATCGCCGCTGCGGTCTCCTCGATCGAGCGGCGTGACACGTCGATCACCGGCCAGTTGTGGCGGGCGAAGAGACGCCGCGCCTCGGTCAGCTCGCTGGCGATCGTCGCCTTGTCCACATAGGCTTCGCCATGGGCGGCGGCGTTCAGCGACAGCACGCGGTTCTCGCGCAGTTGCGAGATCCGCTCCGCGCTCGCGGTCAGGCCGACGATCAGGGGACGCTTGATCTCCTCCAGTTCGGCGGGCAGGGCGATGCCCGGAACGATCGGGATGTTGGCCGTCTTGATCCCGCGGTTGGCGAGATAGATGCTGGTCGGCGTCTTCGACGTCCGGCTTATGCCGAGAAGCACGACATCGGCCTCGTCGAGGGAACCGGCGAGGTGTCCGTCGTCGTGCATCATCGTGAAGTTCAGCGCGTCGATGCGGCGGAAGTAGTCGGCGTCGAGCAAGTGCTGCGCGCCGACCCGGCGCGCATCAGGCACACCGAGATAGTTCTGCAGGAGCTGGAGCACCGGTTCGAGTACCGATGCGCAGGGGATGCCGATCCGCCGGCATTCCTCCTCCAGCCGTTCGCCCAGAGACCGGTCGACCAACGTGTAGAGAACGATGCCCGGTTCCTCCTCGAGGGCGGCAACGATCATGTCGAGCTGTTTGCGGGTCCTGACCATCGAGTGGACATGCTCGACCGGCCGCACGTCGCGGTATTGTGCCGCAGCTGCCCGTGCCACCGTGATCAGCGTCTCGCCGGTGGCGTCGGAAATCATGTGCAGGTGAAAGAACCCTTCCCGGCCCCTCACGCTCTTCTCCCTGGGTCTGTGGACCGCTCGTGGATAAGTTCTGCCATGTCGAATGACGACAGGAGAGTCTCCCCGAACCCGTTCGATCGATCAACAGAGCAACCGCACGGACGTCGATTCTGCAGCAACCGGCTGGAATCGGGAAATCCAACGGCTTTCTGCGACAGTCCCGTGAATTGCCCTGTGGAGAGTGTTGCACGACGCGATGACACAATGGTTAACACTTTGTTAAGGCTTGGAGGTAGGACATTCTCCCCGCTCTTACCATCGAACGCGTTTTGGGCATATGAATGCACGTCTTTTCAACCTCTTCTCCGCCGCGACTGTGGAAGCTGATGCGTGGCGGTAATCCACCTCCAAACTAAATCAACAAAGAAGATTCTCTTGGATTCTTGGACTCAAGCTGTGAACGGTAAACGGCCTGCCCGTCCCGACGGTCGATTGCGCGGGGTTCTCGACGGAGCGGTTGTCGATCCACCTCCGATCTGGCTGATGCGCCAGGCCGGACGCTACTTGCCGGAGTACCGGGCCCTGCGTGCCGACGCCGGCTCCTTTCTCGATGTCTGTCTCGATCCGGTTCGTGCCGCCGAAGTCACCCTGCAGCCGATCAGACGCTTCGATTTGGATGCGGCGATCGTCTTTTCCGATATCCTGATGGTGCCCTATGCCTTCGGCCGCCGTCTCGCCTTCGTCGAAGGTGAGGGACCGAGGCTGGATCCGGTTGATGCCGAGGCAGTCGCCGGTCTTGATGTGACGCGTGTGGCGGAGCGGCTTGCTCCGGTCTTCGAGACGGTCGGTCGGGTTGACGAAGCGCTTGAGGACGACCGGGCGCTCATCGGCTTTTGCGGGGGGCCGTGGACGGTCGCGACCTACATGGTGGCCGGACGCGGCACAACCGATCAGAAACCGGCACGCCTGATGGCGGCGACGCAACCTGAGCTGTTCCAGGTCCTGATCGACCGGCTTGTCGAGGCATCCGTGATCTCGCTTCTCGGCCAGATCAGGGCTGGCGCTGACGTGGTGCAAATCTTCGACAGCTGGGCAGGCATTCTCAACGACGATGATTTTGATCGCTGGTGCATTGCTCCGACCGCAGCGATTGTTCGCGCCGTGCGGAAAGAGGCGCACGCGATCCGCATCATCGGCTTTCCGAAAGGCGCCGGCTTTCGTCTCGAGCGCTATGTCGAGGCGACCGGCGTCGATGCCGTCAGCATCGACTGGACCGTGCCGCTCGACGTCGCAAGGGATCGCCTGCAGCCGCGGGCAGCGGTTCAGGGCAATCTCGATCCGCTTCTCCTCGTTGCCGGCGGAACGGTGCTTGACCAAGCAGTCGATGCGATCCTGTCGGCCTTGCGTGGCGGCCGGTTCATCTTCAATCTCGGTCACGGGATCGTTCCGGAGACGCCGGTGGCTCATGTCGAGCAGCTGATCTCCCGGGTGCGGAGAGGGGTGAGGGGCGCGTGACGGATGCACGAAACCGGATCATCCGGGTGGCGGTCGGTCTTGGCGTCGTCGTCCTGCTGCTTGTCGTGCTTTGGATCTGGCAGCCGTCGGGCCTCTATCTCTGGCTGAAGGCCGTCCACATCATCGCCGTCATCGCGTGGATGGCCGGGATGCTCTACCTGCCGCGGCTGTTCGTCTATCACACGCAGGCAGCGGTCGGGTCCGAGCAGTCGGAGACCTTCAAGGTGATGGAGCGCCGCCTGCTTACCGTGATCATCAATCCGGCGATGGTCGTGACCTGGGCGCTCGGCCTGTGGCTCGCCTGGGACGGCGGCTGGTTCGCCAGCCCGTGGCTCCACGTGAAGATCGCCCTGGTGGTGGTGCTGTCGGCGATCCACGGCTTCTTCGTTCGCTGGGTGCGGGATTTCGCCGCGGACCAGAACACCCGGAGCGAGCGTTTCTACCGGATCGTCAACGAAGCACCGACGCTCCTGATGGTCGGGAGCGTCATTCTGGTGGTCGTCAAACCGTTCTGAGACGTCGGAAATTCCGAAACCCCTTGCTGTTCCAAAAGCGAACGACTATCTTTCGGTCACCGCACGAGAAGCAGACGGGCTCTGGCGATCGATTCGGAACGCCAAGAGAACGCGCCGATCCTTATCCTCTCCGGCTAGAAGTTCTGCACCTCCTGCGCTTTTCCCCCCTTTGACGGTTTCCAACGAGAGAAATCCGTTTCATGCCAGAAATGAAACTGCAGGACCTCAAGGCGAAGTCGCCTGTCGAACTGCTTGCCTTTGCCGAAGAACTCCAGGTCGAGAACGCCAGCACGCTGCGCAAGCAGGAGCTGATGTTCGCCATCCTCAAACAGCTCGCCGCCAGCGACACCGACATCATCGGCGAAGGCGTCGTCGAGGTGCTGCAGGATGGTTTCGGCTTCCTGCGCTCGCCCGACGCCAACTACCTCGCCGGTCCGGACGACATCTACGTGTCGCCGTCGCAGATCCGGCGATTTTCCCTGCGTACCGGTGACACGGTCGAGGGCCAGATCCGCAGCCCCAAGGACGGCGAGCGCTACTTCGCGCTGCTCAAGGTCAACACCATCAACTTCGAGGACCCCGAGAACGCCCGCCACAAGATCCACTTCGACAACCTGACGCCGCTCTATCCCGATGAGCGGTTCCGCATGGAGATCGAGAACCCGACGACCAAGGACCTGACTGCCCGGATCATCGATCTCGTCGCGCCGCTCGGCAAGGGCCAGCGCGCCCTGATCACCGCGCAGCCGCGAACCGGCAAGACGGTCATCCTCCAGAACATCGCTCACTCGATCACCGCCAATCACCCCGAGTGCTACCTGATCGTGTTGCTCATCGACGAGCGCCCGGAAGAGGTCACCGACATGCAGCGCTCGGTGAAGGGCGAGGTCATCTCCTCGACCTTCGACGAGCCGGCGTCGCGCCATGTCCAAGTCGCCGAGATGGTGATCGAGAAGGCCAAGCGGCTCGTCGAGCACGGCCGCGACGTCATCATCCTGCTCGATTCGATCACCCGACTCGGCCGCGCCTACAACACCGTGGTGCCGTCCTCCGGCAAGGTGCTGACCGGCGGCGTCGACGCCAACGCCCTGCAGCGGCCGAAGCGCTTCTTCGGCGCCGCCCGCAACATCGAGGAGGGCGGCTCGCTCACCATCATCTCGACGGCGCTGATCGACACCGGCAGCCGCATGGATGAGGTGATCTTCGAGGAGTTCAAGGGCACCGGCAATTCCGAGATCATCCTCGACCGCAAGGTGGCCGACAAGCGCACTTTCCCGGCGATCGACATCACCCGCTCCGGCACCCGCAAGGAGGAGCTGCTGGTGCCGCCGCCGATCCTCAAGAAGATGTATGTACTGCGCCGCATCCTGATGCCGATGGGCACGGTCGACGCCATCGAGTTCCTGCTCGACAAGCTCCGCCAGACCAAGAGCAACGACGAGTTCTTCGAGTCGATGAACACCTGATCGACGTTGGCCACCGGTCACCTTGCTGATCGTCGGGCGGAGGCAGATGGGTTTTCGCCGCATCGTGCCCCCGCGCTGCGTCGAGATCAGCTACACGCACTCGGGCAGACTAAGCAGGTTATTCGGCTCGTCGTTGTCAGCTTCGGTTTTCAGATATTTGTTGCCGTATCTGCTAACGGCGACGATAACGGGAACCGATCTGCCATTGACACTCACATAATAGCTGTCAATTCCGCTCTCGATACGCCGGATGGCGTCTCTTTGCGTTATCTTCCACGAGTAGCCTCCTACATGAGTGATGCGCTCGTAGGGATTGTAGCGGTCATCCTTGTTTATGCATGTGATCTGCGTAGCCATAGTAGGCTCCTGTCTTCAGAGCCGGGCTTGACCATGATTCGCCGTCGTGATTCGATAGCGGCGTGAGTGAACCGCTCCTGCGCCCGGCTCGGGTTGATGCAGGACGGGCAATTTGGAGCCGCTTGGGTCTGACCACCCTGCGGCTCCTTCCTTGTCCGTTGGTCGCATCTCCATGCGGAGACTCGCTAAAGCTGTGCCGAGTCGCAGGGTAGAGTCAAGATGTGGTGGTGCGCTGCCCACCAAGACCCAATTTGCAGTGGCTTGGCTGTCAAACTCACGACAACGATGCATGCTGGCGCGCGCCGGGCAGCTTTGCCGGGTTGCCGGGTGCCGGGTCCTTTCCCTCACGACCCTCGACCTGCAACAAGCGGCCGCAGCGTCGAGGAGTTCGATTACCGAAAGGAGCTGGATTGAGGATTGGCCCTCAGGCAGAGCGCAGGGCGCTCTGGAACCAGCCGCGCGGGCGCCGGGCCGAGGAGGCCGTCGGGGCGCGCGGCGCCTCGCCGTCGTAGCGGGCGAAGCCGAGCACCTTGACCCGCTCCTTCGCCTCTTCCAGCGAGCGGGCGGGGATTTCGATGCACCAGTCGGTGCCGTCGTAGCGGTAGGTGAAGGGGAACTTCCTGAACTGGGACCGGACAGAAGAAATCGCTGTCATGGAAAGCCACCTCTTGCGGTCTGAAGCGTTCCTGGGGTTGTTTGAACTGCGGCGCCGCAAAAACGGGCGCTATGGAAACAAGTGAAGGGCAAGTGACGGATCGCCTTGTGGGCAACCAATGCTGATGGCCTACTTTAGGCTGACAAAGGTTTACGAATTGTAAACCATGTTTCTCCCGGAATTCGGCGGTTTTGGGTGGCAAATCAGCTAAGGACCCTGCCGCCGCTGGCCACCAGCAAGGCGTGGACGTCAGCGCTCCCTTTCGGCGGTGATCAGCAGCCAGCGATGGACGAAGGAAAGGGCGTCGCCGTCGGCGGCGAGCGCGATGCCGGCGGAAATCCCGGCCCGTGCAAGGCTGGCGACCACCGTCCGGATCGGCGCGCTCCGCGCCGGGTCGTCGACGATGGCGGCCCATTCGTCGAAGCCGCGGGGCTGCTCCCACGTCGTCTGTTCGACGATTGTGAAGCCGGCCTGCCCGACCAGGGCGGTCAGCTCGGAGGCCGGCAGCATGCGCACATGCGAGGGGTCACGCAGCGTCTCGATGGCGTTGTGCAATCCGGCCTCCTCCTCGTCCTCGGAAGCGACGATGTCGCCGAGCACCAGCCTGCCGCCCGGACGTGTGACGCGGCGGATCTCGGCGAGCACGACGGCTGGATCGGTGAAGTGGTGGATCGAGAGGCGGGTCACCACGCAGTCGAACGTGCCGTCGGCGAAGGGGAGAGACGCAGCGTCGCCCTGGCGGAAGCTCACATTGGTGAGGCCAGCGGCCCGACAGCGGCCCTCGGCGCGGGCGAGCATTCCGGGCGTCAGGTCGAAGGCGACGACGGTGCCGGCGACCTTGGCGAGAGCGGCGGTGACGATGCCGGGCCCGCAGGCAAGGTCGAGGACGTCGGTGGCGGAGTCGGCCCGCGCCGCGTCAAGAAAGCGCGCTGTGAGATCGGCGTCGGTGACGACGGGCGCGACGTCGAACGCCGCCGCCTGGCGGGTGAATTCCTCACGGGTACGGGTGTGGTGGTCCATGTTCGCCTCGGGTGTCAGGGCGCGTGGCGCGGACGAAGCAAATCCGGGTGTCAGGGTCGAAGCAGGGCGACGAGCGCCTGTGGATCGGTTATCGGCAGCGAGCAGGTCTCGCCCCGGCAGACATAGGCGGTAGGCTTGTCGTCGAGCGCCGTCTTGCCGCAGGCGGGATGGCTCGGGGAAAGACCCGCGGCTCCCGCGTGCACGGACAGGATGATGTTGGGGGTCCAGTGGCGGCGCACCGTATCGACCAGA
>Ga0210086_1001126_pt1 | contig 14161 bp, 12 predicted proteins | sample China_Galinas_PW_3_FD_184867 | JGI IMG/M metagenome (GOLD analysis project Ga0210086, IMG submission 184867) | Wetland microbial communities from San Francisco Bay, California, USA, that impact long-term carbon sequestration - China_Galinas_PWB_D2... | ecosystem: Environmental > Aquatic > Marine... | reverse complement strand
AGATTTCGCAAAAAATGCAGCATCGTCCCATTGATCTTTCCGGCAAAACCAGCTTGGGTGAAGCCATGGCTTTAATAGAAAGGTGCGACCTTTTTATCACCAATGATTCCGGTCTCATGCACGTCGCCGCGGCTCTCGATGTTCCCCTTATTGCGGTGTTCGGCTCCACCAATTCCATCACCACAGGACCTTTGAGTCAGAACAGCAGAATTGTACAAGTCCCCTTGGAATGTAGTCCATGCCTTCGGCCGGAATGTCCCAAAGGACACCTAAACTGCATGGATCAAATCAGTGTTGAGATGGTGTTTAGCGGCGTAAAGGACATGTTGTGAAAATCCTCATTGTAAAGCTGAGTGCCATTGGGGATGTCATCCACACATTGCCCGCTTTGAATGCCATCAGAAGACATTATCCGGATGCATCTATCACATGGCTGGTGGAGGAGGACGCCGCTCCCCTTGTTCAAGGCCATAAAGCATTGGACCGTGTGTTGGTTTCCAAACGTAAGCGCTGGTTGAAGGCATTTCGAAACGGATCCTTTTTGAACACGATTAAGGAAGTCTATGAATTCATCAAGGCATTGAGAGATACCCGATATGATATGATCCTCGATTTTCAGGCATTATTGAAAAGCGGCATTCTAATCGCTCTTGCCAGAGGCCGGAGAAAAATCGGATTCGGCAAAGGTCTCGAACATATGGAACATAGCTATATTTTTTTAAACGAACGTATCCTGGCAGTAGATATGGAAATTCATGCGCTAACAAGAGGGATGATGCTTCTTCATGCTGTGGGCATTCCTGCCAACGAGGTCGAATACAAATTGCCGGTGTCTAATCATGATCGCAAAAAGATCGATAAACTTATGAAACAGTACGGAATAAATGGCATGAAGTCCTTTATCGCCATTAATCCCGTTGCCAAGTGGGAAACAAAACTCTGGCCGAATAAAAAATTTGCTGAACTGGCTGATACGCTTATTGACCGATACAACATGAAGATTGTGTTTACCGGCGGAATTAACGATTATTCGATCAATCAGGCGATCACGTCTACTATGAAAGGTCGGGCAATAAATTTTGCCGGCAAAACCACCTTAACGGAACTGGCCGCTCTTTATGAAAAAGCAGAGTTGGTCATATCCACAGATACCGGGCCTATGCACCTGGCCGCTGCGGTGGGAACGCCTGTTGTGGCCCTATTCGGTCCGACCGCTTCATGGCGGACCGGTCCTTACGGGACAGACCACCATGTTATATCGGCTGGACTGGAATGCAGCCCCTGTTTTAAACGGCGATGCGAAACAAGGGACTGTATGTATCAGATCTCCATGGATCAGGTTTTAAACGGAGTGCAAAAGGTATTAGGGAATTAGCGTCATTTTCTCGAGTTTCGCACTCGAAAAATAGGCTTATGTCGAAAAGAACGTTATGATAATCCCAAAAATTAAAGCCATATTACATCAAGCACGATCCATGCTAAAGAATGATCCTGACAGATTTCTCCAAAAGGTTTCGGGTGTCATTCATGTCGGTGCGAATGCCGGTCAGGAGAGAGAGTTATACGCAAAGTTTGGATTGCGTGTTATTTGGATTGAACCAATTCCGGAAATATTTGAGAAGTTGAAAGCGAACGTCGAAAATTTTCCTCGGCAACGTGCTCTCAAATGCCTTGTTACCGATCAAGACAACGTGGCGTACCAATTTCACATAGCCGACAACGAGGGACACTCTTCCTCGATTCTAGACCTGAATCTCCATAAAGACCTTTGGCCTCAAGTAGCCTATGAAAAAACAATAACGCTGCGAAGCAAGACCTTACCATCGTTGCTTGAGGAAGAACACATAGACTACTCTGAATATGATTCGCTGATTATGGATACACAAGGCTCGGAGCTGCTTGTCCTGAAGGGGGCAGTTTCTATCTTGGAGAACTTCACCTATATCAAGACTGAAGTGCCTGACTTTGAATCCTACATAGGTTGTTGTCAGCTTTCGGATATCGCTTCGTTTATGGCTCACCACGGGTACAGGGAATTTTCCCGCCAAAAGAACGCAGAGCGACCCAATGTCGGTAGCTATTACGATGTCGTTTACAAGAGGGAAGCCTGACAAGGTGCTGCAGCGGATGCAGATAAGACGCGTCACTGAGCTTATCCTTTATATCATCACACTAAAAGCGCTTCATAAACGTTTAAGACTTTTAACGCCATCTTTTCCCAAGTGTTGTTGAGAGCGGTTTTATGGGCTTTCTTTCCCATTTCAAGGCGTTTTTCTTTATTTAGCATAAGATTAATTTTAGAGCTGGTCATATCGATATCCTCTCTGTCGACAACAAACCCATTCTCTCCTTGTATAACCAAATCTTTTGCACCGACGTTATCGCTGATAATAACTGGCAATGAGGCTGACATTGCTTCAGTGACCACCATCCCGAATGTGTCAAATTTGGACAACATGACGAGAATATCACCGGCCTGATATATCCTCTCTATATCATTGCGAACCCCGGAGAAAATTAACTGCTTCCCAATTCCAAGCTTATGAGCAAGCGCCTTATATTTCTTGTTATTCCCCTTGCCGACGACCAGCACTTTCGCTTGATCATTATGGTATTCTGATTTTAGAAGAGCTATGGCAGATAGAAGTGAGTCGAGTCCTTTCACTTCGAAATTCATTCCAACAAATAAAATGAGGAGATCCGATTCAGATATGCCGAAAGCGGTTCTAATTTCTTGTCTATTGTATGGATTGACAGATTGGAACCTTTCTATGTCTACTCCTGGATGAATGACCCTGATTTTTCGTTCATCTATTTTAAAAGTTTCCAGCAGCTTTATCTTAACTAAATTGGATACAGGTAAAAACATCTGACAGCCAGAACACGTGTACATTTTTTGTTCAGTCCAAGATGTTCCGTGATCAAAAAGACTCAGCCGTCTTTTCTGCCTGATGTCACTGACCCAAGTTCGGTGGGGGATGCTGTGTAATGTGACGACATCGGCCTTAAAGACCCGGTCATGGCTATGAATCAAGTCAAAATCCATTTTTGCTATTTTCCTGTTTGCAAGGTAAGCGAAACTGATGGATGTCAGCCATTTGGGGAAAGTTATGATGGGAATTTTATGGAAGGTAATATGATCAGACTCTGAGCGCCACTTGTTTGAGAAAACATGAATCTCATAACCAGGGACGTTCGCAAGGCGCTCGGTTAATTCTAAAACAAAACGCTCACCTCCACCGACAAGACCATATTTCGGCACAACAACAGCGATTTTTTTACGATTTGATGTCATTTCTTTTAATTATATATGACGCGTTTAGATGTCAAGTACGCACAAATGAATTCCATTCGCGATGCCTTTCAATTTCGAAATCAGCTTGTTGTGTTGGATTTAAACCAATTTTTTAATGACTGAATCAAACGTACAATGTGTCTTGCAAAAATTTCAGATGTTCTGTTATAACCCGGAAGACGTGAATATATTGACGTGCTAAAGAAAAATAGAAGGGATAACACTTTAGCGTATTGAAAACATTATACCTGAAGCTCCTTTTGAAGCCGATTTGTTAATAAGAAAACAAACTGTTATATAAAATATATATAAATGAATTCACTCCAAAAACCCCATATTCTGATTTTCGAGCCTCGAATTAAAGGGCATCATTTAAAATGGTTGCGGTATATAACTGAGGATTTTATTGCTGCCGGTTTTAAGCTGACATTGGCAGTGGATTGGAGACCGGAGTCCAGGAAACTGATCGATAGTGAGCTCTCGAACTTAATAGAAAAGAATAAAATACTATCCATTTATAATAAAGCCGGTAAACTGCGAAAAGGAAGCAAACTAGAGGCTCTTGCCGACTGTTTTTCTGAAAGCGGGGCTCAGGAAGTTATTGTTAATAATCTTGATGATATTGTTTCACACTGCTTAAGACTATCATCTGTTGGAATATTTCCACCTAAAATTTTGCAAGGGCGAGTCAGTGGCGTCTATTTTCGTCCCCGATTTTTGCTGAATCCTGTCTGGCCGCCAGGCAATGTAATAAAAACCATCGGTTTTACCCGTCTTCTCAAGAAAGGCTGGTTTAATAATATCTATCTGATGGACGAATATTTATTCTCAAGAGTTCAAGATCGACCGACAGATAAGTCTTTTCATTTTTTGCCCGACCCGTGGTCCGGAGATTTTTCCCAACCGATGGACCGGGCCAGAGAAATACTGAAAATTCCTTTGGATAAATTCGTTTTTCTTAATTATGGGATTGGTGATAAGAGAAAAGGCCTGCACCTTGTAATCCAGGCAATGCTCGAAGCCTCGCATGAATCTCGATTATTTCTTTTATGCGCCGGTCAAATTTCAAGAAACAATACCATACGCAGCGGTCTTGATAAGCTTGAAACTTTAGGACAGGTCAAAGTTTTGAATCGCTATGTTTCTGATGTTGAAGAAGCATTATGCTTTTGTGCCGCTGATGTCGTATTGCTCCCCTATATCAACCATTTTGGATCCAGTGGTGTTCTTTCTTTGGCGGCGGGGGCAGGGAAAATGGTTGTTGCATCGGATGATGGACTTGTGGGAAGGCGTGTACTTGAGCATAAACTCGGGTTGCTTTTTTCATCCGGTAATACTAAAGCACTCGGAAAAAGTATGAACCAGGCAATGTCGTTATCCCGGTCTGATAGAGATCAATTTCACAATTCGGCGCTTGAATATGCTCTTTCTTGCAACCGTGAGGCATTTAGAAAAGCATTGCTGGCACCTTTTAATCGTTTGGCTTCTATTCATTGATTTATGCTGGCTAAGGGAAACAAATTATCACGAAGAAATATACGAAATATCTTACTGATACAGCTGGGTGATATCGGGGATGTGGTTCTATCTTTTCCTTGCATTGGGGCCTTGCGGGAAAATTTTCCACAGGCCAATTTGATAGTTGGGGTCAGGCAAAAGGCCGCAGAATTGATCCGGGACTGCCCCTGGGCTGACGGTGTGATATCCATCAATCAAGATGAAAGAAAATGGTATCAAGAGGTTATCTATCAAAAAAAATTCTTTTTACGGCTAAGGAGATTTAATTTTGATATAGTGATTGATTTGAGAACCGGGACCCGGGGAGCAGTCCTGACACTCCTTTCCGGTGCTCGTCAGAGGGTAGGATTCTATGCACCGGACGGCAAACTGTGGCGTAACAGAATGTTTACTCACTTGGCGCATCTTGAAGGCAAGCCGGGGCAACATATGGCCGCGTATTATCTTAGACTATTGATAACCTATAATCTAAAAACAGATAACATTTGGCCTGAGATATACATTCCTGATCAAAAACTTAAAGAAGTTGCAGCACTTTTCAAAAAGGAAAATATTCCACCGGATCATCCGGTGATCGCTATACAACCTTTTTCTTTATGGAGATATAAAGAATGGGGTGTAGGGAAATATGCTGGTTTGATACGCTGGATCGTTTCGGAATACGGATTCTCAGTGATTATTACAGGTTCTTCCGAGGAAAAAGAAAAGGCTTGTGAGATAAAAAAAACAGGTGGATCGAATGTGTACAATCTTGCAGGAAAAACCTCAATCGGAATGTTTGCAGCTGTATTAAAGTCATGCAATATGTTCATTGGGGGGGACAGTGCCGGGATCCACATTGCGGCAGCTGTCGGCACACCCACGGTGAGTATTTTCGGGCCGGCCTCGCCTTCTGCCTGGGCGCCGAGAGGCAAACGGCACGCCATTGTTTATAATGAGAAGCTTTCATGTGTGCCCTGTGACCTCAAAGGCTGTGAGGGTCGTGGAATCAGCCGTTGCCTGGATGAATTGACAGTGGAAGACGTCATATCCGTGGTGAAACGTCAAATCGATAAAATAATAAATAGTAGTATTGGTTCTTTTTTAGAAAATGAATGGTCGGGAGGAAAAAACAGAAGGGACAAGATTTTATAAAATTAAAGAAACAAGGTAATCAAACTCGGTGCAATTGGAAAGAAGTACCCATGAACGATCCTTTTAAAAAATATCGAAAGAGATATAGAATATGGAAAAATAATCGCCGGCTGGAACATGAATTAAATCACTACTGGTCAATATTTAACTCTCATGGTATGACCATTCCTGATACAGCTTCTATTCGTCAAACGATTAAATCTAAATTCCCGAGCCTAGAATCTAAATCCAAAGGCAAACTGCAAATTCTTGCAATCTATCATCATTATAACTGGGAAAATGAGTCGCTGAAACCTTCACTCGAGAAATTCGGGATTGTTCGACACTTCGATTGGTGTGAAGACTTCAATCATCAGAAAAAAGCATGGCATAGATCCATCAAGTCGAAAATGAATAAAGAAATCATCCGGCGGGTAAAATTATGGCTCAGGGAAGATCCTGCGGATGTTGTTTTTACTTATCTATCAGGAGAAATAGTGACACCTGAGACAATAAGGGAAATCGCAAATATCGGCATTCCCATGGTGAATCTGTGTTTGAATGACAAGGAGGCTTTTGTCGGCAAGATTGAAAATGGCCTGGCCACGGGATCAAGGGATATTTCGCGTTATTTTAGCCTTTGCTGGACCAGCACGGAGGATGCTCTTAAAAAGTATTGCGTAGAGGGCGCTCTTCCGATTTACCTTCCAGAAGGCGCCAACCCTGAAATTCATAAACCGTATGACCTAGAAAAAACATTCGATGTTTCTTTTGTAGGCCAATGTTATGGGGATCGACCTGAAATCATTCAAAAACTTAATGATTGTGGAATTCATGTCGAGGCCTTTGGTTATGGATGGCCCAATGGTCCGCTTTCAACCGAAGAAATGGTGAAGATGTATTCCCGAAGCAAAATTAATCTCGGGTTTGGCGGGGTTGTAGATTATACGAGCACGTATTGCTTGAAAGGCAGGGATTTTGAAATTCCCATGAGCGGGGGTCTTTATCTGACGGAACGTCATCCTGAATTGGAAAGATTCTACGAATTGGATAGAGAAATTGTTGCGTATACGGATTTCGACGATCTGGTGGAAAAAATTCAACACCTTCTTTCTAACCCCGAAAAAACGGAAGTGATAAGAGAACAAGGGAGACAACGTGCCTTAAACGAGCATAGCTGGGAGATGCGGTTTGAAAAAATATTTAATCTGATGGGTTTGATTTAAAAGGAATAACTCGACTGGCTACAAGGAGCTTCAATAAATATTAAAATGAATGGATTGCAAAATGTTTAAAAAAATCTTTAACAAACAGCTGTATAAAAAATATCATAAACCGCTATATCCACCTTCTTTTAGAGAGCAGAAACTTATCGATGATCTTAAAAATACTTTTAAGAAATTATCAAATGAGGATGCCTCGGGATACTCCCATCCTGAAAGGATTTGGAAGCAGAATTTAAATGACCTGAGGAAATTGGTTGTTACAGACAATCCCAGAGAGTTTTTGCGATGGGATGTTATTTCTGGAACGATGTTTGTAGGAAATGAGGATTATGTGGTAACTGAGTTGAATCACCTTAGAGGAAAAACTGATTGGAAGGAACGTTGGGAAAAGGCTATCGAAGAAGTTGAGACAGGTTTTCCAATTCGTTTTAAAAAATATCCTCGGTCAAGCGGAAATTTAATTCATCACGCGTATCATGTGTCCCAGTTTGAGGAAAAGACTGGTGTGTCTTCAGATCAGATAGACTTTATTTGTGAATTCGGTGGTGGTTATGGCTGTATGTGTAAATTATTCCATAATTTGGGCTTTAATGGAAAATATGTGATTTATGATTTTCCTCACTTTAGTGCTTTGCAAGAATATTTTCTTAAAACAGTCGGAATAACCGTTCATGCATTCGATAATTTTCGATCCGAGAAAAATGGTGTGACTTGTGTTTCGGATATTGACGCCTTGAAGGATATACTTTCAACATCCGGGGGTTATTCTAATTCTTTGTTCATTGCGATGTGGTCAATTAGTGAAACGCCATTGCACATCAAAAATTCGATCCTCCCATTAGTAAGCCACTTTGATTCAATTTTAATTTCATACCAAGACAAGTTTGTTGGAATGGACAATTTAGAGTATTTTGAAACCTATAAAAGTAACCATGAGCATGAAATCCAATGGGATCGGTGGGAAATAAAACATCTTCCAGGAAATACTTATCTCATTGGAACTCGAAATCCTCATAAAATGTCAACTCATGAAGTAAATATAACCCCGGAGATGACATTTAACGAAGCAATACATCATAGCAACTTCATTTATCGTATGATAAAAAAAATTTGCTATAAAAAGGAATATCGAAAATGGACACTTTCGGGCAAGCCAATTCCGCCTCCCCATATGGTGAAACAAATAATCGTTAAAGCATATGCTGCCCAATTTGGAATAGATATTTTCGTTGAAACCGGAACGTATCTGGGCGAAATGGTTGGTGCGGTTAAATATAACTTTAAAAGGATTTATTCCATAGAGCTGAGTCATGAACTTTATGAGAATGCTCGGAAAAAATTCTTCAAATACAAACATATTTCAATCCTTAATGGAGACAGTGCTGAAGTCTTACCTGAAATTCTAATATATGTGGAAGAACCCTGCCTGTTTTGGTTGGATGGTCATTATTCGGGTGGAAATACCGCAAAAGGAGAAAAAGAAACACCTATCATGGAGGAGTTGAAACAAATTTGTGCTCATCCCGTCAAAAATCATTTAATATTGATTGATGATGCACGCGAATTTACAGGCCAAAATGATTACCCCACCATAGAATCCCTCCGGACTTTTGTAGGCGCCAGACTGCCCGGCTATGGATTCGATGTCAAGGACGACATTATTCGAATTTACAAAAAATTGTAGTTGATGATTACCATTTTTTTTTGGAAAGTGCTTGGCAAAAACATGTCAGGTTTGTGAAAAAACGTTTCGGAGCTCGAAGCCTCAACATATCTTTGAGTGCATTTGAGAAGGAATATTTCCAGGGCAAAAGGTTTTTATCAAGTTCTCTGATATATCGTGTCGTCAATATTTTTTCGGAGTCTATAAGGTCTAAAGCCTGTTTTGAATTAAATCCATTCGTACAAAAAAAATGTTTTTCCAGACTTTCGATGAGTTCAATCGCCTTTTCTCTTGGAATATCATCTAAACCGTCAATGGAGATGTCAAATGTCACGATAAACAACCCATTTGGCTTCAGTATTCTTTTAAATTCCTGAATAATTATATCAAAGTCATCCGTATGTTCCAAAACGGATATGCAATAAACAATGTCGAAAGTTGACTTGCCGAATGGCAGATGGCGGATGTCGGCTGGGGAAAAATTATTAAGAAGGTTTAAATTTTTATTGACGTTGTAAAGTATCTGGCCATGAGCTAAATCATAATCACAGCAATAGACTTTTATTTTTGGAGAAATCGAACAAAGATAATATGGGAAAAATGTTACCCCGGATCCAGCATCAAGTATGTTGAGATCAGACTTTTGTTGATTATTCATATAGTCGTGGACATGGGAATAAACAAAGGGGTATTCATATTGTCTGCTCCATTGATGCAACGGATCGAAAACCCATTTTCGACTATACTCTTGAAGCGCTTTTTTGTTTTTTTTTAAAAATTGACTTGAAAACATTTCCATTGAATGGAACAGGTTGCTTTTTAATAATTTTCTATAAGCGTCAATTGTGGGAATTCCTTGGTCTATATACATATAGCGTCTCCAATTTTATACATGCAGTATATATCTTAATAGATTTAACTGTTTTGAATATGTACAATACACATTGAGGGAAAACAATCGACGAATCGCATAAATTGACCTGCTGGTGGTATGCGATATTCTGGAATTACCATTTATTTGTAAAGTTTCGGTGGGGATGGTCCGGCATGTGATACCCTCTTGATTGTCGGTTGAAGATAATCGGGTCCAATGTGGAACCAATATCTAAATAAATATTATTTCGGTTTGATTGCCACATTTCGTAGATGAGAATATTACTCAGTGGCCCGGCAGCAATGAGAAAGATGGTTTCTTCATTCAAACTAGCCTTCAGATCAAGCAAAGCCTTTAATGGATCCTTATTCTTTTCCCAATATTGAACGCAGTTTCCCTTTATGGGAATAAAATCCTTAACGTTAATAGATTCTTTAAGTTTTGTTATATTTGCTTTTGGGTTTGTAACGATTATAATCTCTTTTTTTGTTTCATAAAGTGTGGCCAAAAAAAGTTCATTGAACATATTATAGTTCGCATTAACCCATATATCTGAAAACGTTATATATTTTAAGTCCTGCTGAATAAATTTGTGTAAAAACAGATAATTTTTCTCATCAATATTACGGCTTGATATTCCATAAACGAAATTTTTATCAGTACATGTTAGAGATTTTCTCAGATCTGAGCGAAAGATTAAATTCTTATCTTTTTTATAAAGCCATCCATCTTTATTGCCTACGGTTAAGTTTTTCAATACAGAGGCCTCTCCGTCGGCATATCTTGAAATGACAAAAGAATTTAATGTTTTTATTTTTTCCAAAGCCTCATAGAAATCTTTTCTGTGATCTTGTTGCATGAAATATATCTGCCTAATGAAATTTATTATTATTAGTTCTTATTATGTAAACAACGGTTGTTGATAGCTGATATTGTCGATTCAATCCATAATCAAAAAATATAAGTATCCTATTCCCTATGTAAATTCAACTCATTTTGCTTGTGTTTCATAAACTCGGAATATGATTTCAATTATCCAGATCCATTCCTTCCATACAGCTTTATAGCTTGACACACAACTGCCATTCTATTATTTCTTTTGAACAATTTTGTTTTAAAAGATCAAATACTATTAATTTAATCACGATGGATCGGGGGAAATTTTGAGATAGGTTTTCCCATAATTTTTTTGATGACACATTCACCGATGATATCTGTTATACTTACCGCTTGGAATAGGCCTCAATATTTAGAAGAACAGGTTAATGCAGTTCTTAACCAAACGGTAAAGCCACATGAAATCATTCTTTGGTATAATAAACCTCCCAAAAAATTTGGTATTTTGGAACAAAAGCAATCGGTTAACTTTAAAAATTCAGATAAAGTAAAAAAAATAATATGTGATTTTAACTTTGGTATAGTACCAAGATTTTCCATAGCATCATGTGTAGATGGGGAATATGTTAGTATCTTTGATGATGATACAATTCCCGGGAACAGGTGGTTTGAAAATTGTTTACAATTTGTTGATAGTGAAAAATGTATATTGGGCACCATTGGTCTTAGATACCTCTCTTTAAAAAATGATCGTGTTGACACTGAAAAACCTCGAATGGGATGGGAAGGCAAAAACGAAAATCTTGAATTTGTTGATCTCGTGGGGCACAGCTGGTTTTTTCGAAAGGAGTGGGCTAAATATTTCTGGCTGGAAGAACCGTTAATTAAAACATTCGGAGAGGATATTCACTTTTGTTCCATGCTACAAAAAAAGGGTGTTCGAGCAGCTTGTCCACCCCATCCAGCCTTTGAGAAAGAATTATGGGGTTCGTTATATCCTGAACGTGGGATTGATCGCGTCGCTATTAGTTCCAAAGATAGAACCAGTGATTATTATAATGTGGTCCGTCATGAAATTTTAAAAGGATTTAAACCGATATTCTTATGATACTTGTTGCTTATGGTACGAGACCGGAAATTATAAAGCTTTTTCCTCTAATACGGCAATTAAAACGGAAAGGATTACCTTTTAGGACACTTTTTACAGGACAACATTTAGATTTGTATGAGGATGTTAAAGATCTGATACCGCATCCAGATTACAAACTCAATAAAATCCATGAATCCACCTCTTCATTGGCCGAATCATTTTGTCGGATTTGTAGCTTGGTGGAGAAAGTAATATCTAAAGAAAATTTCAGGCTGATCATCATACAAGGTGATACGACCACGGCATGTGCGATAGCACAGATCGCGTTTTATCATCAGATTAAAATTGGTCACGTAGAGGCGGGGCTTCGGACTTATGACCTTTCCAACCCTTATCCGGAAGAAGCAAATCGCAGGGTTATTTCTTTGTTAGCGAATTATAATTTTGCGCCTACCAATAGAGCATATCAGAACTTAAAAAAAGAAGGCGTTGAAAAAGTTTTCTTAACCGGAAATACTATCGTTGATGCTTTAGACAGCTTTGAATACGAGATTAAGTTTGAAAAAATAGTGCTGATTACGATTCATCGCAGAGAAAACCATAAAAAGCTAGAAAGAATTTTTAATGAAATCAATCGTGCTGCTAGTAAATATCCTGAAATAAATTTTATTTTTCCGATACATCCGAATCCGAAAGTTCAAAAATTCAAAAATATGCTAAAAGGAGATAATTTAAGTGTTATTGAACCCATAGAATATCAGAAAATGTTAGGGTATATTAGCCGTGCAATGTGTATTATATCTGATAGTGGTGGTCTTCAAGAAGAAGCTGTTTATTTCGGGAAAAGAATCTTGGTTGTACGCAAAGTAACCGAGAGACCTGAAACCATTGATGCCGGATTTGGGAAACTTGTAGATTTAAACATAGTTGAGCATATAGATTGGGGGCTTAAAAGATCCAATCCGCCGGGAATAAACCCTTTCGGAGACGGCAAGAGCAGCATCAGGATTGCTGAAATTCTTAAAGAAGAGCTTTATTGATTTCGGAATTTTCTGTGCTTGGTATGTTTTTTAATTACAAATTGAAGCTTTCTTAAGGGAGTTCCTAAATACATTTTACGAAACAGTTTTAATCTGTCCACCATCTTTAAGTTATGTTCATTTTCAATGGGAATATACCAATTGTTAACGCCGGTCCTTTTAACAAGCTTATATTTGTTTCTCAAGAAATAATGATGAATGTCCAATGACAGGACATGATATTCGATGAAAATCAACCGAGGCCGATTTTTTAACAAATCGATTCCCCTTAGAACGTTTAACTCACTACCCTCAACATCTATTGATAAAAAATCAATTTCTGGAGTGCCTTCCTTGCAAAGGATTTCATCAAGCGTCATAACTGGTACGACAATTTTATCTGAATAGATAACATCGGTAAAGGCAGCATGTTTTTTTAGGGATGAAAACTCACCGGCAACAAAAAAATCTGATTCACCTTTATTTTGAGGAGACCCGCAAGCGACAGGCCAAACTTTTGCTTTGCGGTTAAGTTTCAATTTAGTGGCAAGTGCAGGCTGGGGTTCAACCAAAATGCCCTTCCAGCCCTTAACTTCGAGATGATAACTCACAGAAAGATTAACCGGATCCCCAGCACCAACCTCAATAAAAAATCCGCCTTCAAAGCATTTAAAAAATTCCCAAATAAGTTGATCTTCTTGGCTAAGAATATATTCGTTTATCATAAAAATATAACTGTTAATAAATTATTTTCTTACTATTTTTCATAAAAACTAATGACGATCCTGTTTAATACCTGATAACAACATGGTTTCATATATCAACGACCACCGGATGTCAAACTTCCTCAAAAAATTCTTTTTCCGAGAATCGCTGGAAATAAACCGTATGGTTGACAATCGTATAATAATAAGCGAATATTTGGGACAATTGCTATACCTATGCTTGGGCTGTTTTTTAGTGATTAAGGATTTAATCAGAAAGGATAGATATGCACCTACGTAAAAGGATCCTGGTTACGGGTGGCGCCGGATTTCTTGGCTCACATTTATGTGAACGGCTGCTAAGTAAGGGCTGCGATGTTATATGTGCGGATAATTTCTATACCGGCAGCAAGCGAAACATTGAATATTTAATGGGTAATCCTTACTTCGAATTACTGCGGCATGATATTACTTTTCCGTTGTACGTTGAGGTGGACGAGATCTATAATCTAGCGTGTCCGGCATCCCCCATTCATTACCAGAACGATCCGGTTCAGACTACGAAGGTAAATGTTCATGGTTCCATAAACATGCTCGGCCTGGCCAAACGGATAAAAGCCAGGATCCTTCAGGCATCTACCTCAGAGGTATATGGCGACCCCACAGTTCATCCCCAGCCCGAAACTTATCATGGAAACGTAAACTGTATCGGTCCCCGTTCTTGCTATGATGAAGGGAAACGCTGTGCGGAGACACTCTTTTTTGATTATTTTCGCCAGCACAAACTTAACATCAAGGTGGCGCGAATTTTCAACACTTACG
>Ga0210086_1001124_pt1 | contig 14181 bp, 10 predicted proteins | sample China_Galinas_PW_3_FD_184867 | JGI IMG/M metagenome (GOLD analysis project Ga0210086, IMG submission 184867) | Wetland microbial communities from San Francisco Bay, California, USA, that impact long-term carbon sequestration - China_Galinas_PWB_D2... | ecosystem: Environmental > Aquatic > Marine... | reverse complement strand
TATCATTACACCTTGGCCGCCCTGAATCTGCCCGCGGCCAACTGTCTGGCAGTGGAGGATTCCATGAACGGCCTGCGCTCGGCCCTGGCCGCCGGTCTGAAGACCGTGGTCACCGTGAGCGACTACACGCGCAACGAACGCTTCAGCGGCGCCACTTTGGTTGTGGATCAACTTGGTGACCCCGGCCAGGCCATGACGGTCCTGGCGGGCGATGCCAACGGGGCAACAATGGTCGATGTTGAGACTCTGCGCTGGGTCCTCAACGACGAAGAGTCGCCCATCGCCGAACGGGCGTAATCACCGGTCTAAGCCTATGGACGAAACTCAAGTACTGCGGCTCTCACGGCGCGCACGGGACATACAGCCCTTCCAGGTGATGAATATCCTGGCGCGGGCCCGTGCCATGGAGGCCGCCGGTCGCTCCATCGTCCATATGGAGATCGGCGAGCCGGACTTCCCGACGCCACAGCCTATCATCGATGCGGGAATTCGCGCCTTGCAGGAGGGCCATACGCATTACACGCCGGCACTGGGACTGGCGGCACTGCGGGAGGCGATCAGTGCCTTCTACAGAAAGCGTTACGGCGTAGAGATTGCTCCGGCACGCATCGTCATCACCCCGGGGGCGTCGGGGGCCTTGCAACTGGTGATGGCCTTGTTGCTCAATCCCGGTGACCAGGTGTTGCTCACCGATCCCGGTTATCCCTGCAACCGTCATCTGGTGCGCCTGACGGGCGGGGAGGCTGTGGTACTCAATGTGAGCGCGGAGAACGATTATCAACCCACCGCCGCGCAAGTGGCCGCAGCATGGTCGCCGCAGGTTGCCGCCGTGTTGCTGGCCTCGCCGGCCAATCCCACCGGCACGCTTATCGACCCCGCCGTGCTGGAGGAAATCTGTGGCCTGGTGGCGGACCGTCACGGGTGTTTGATCGTCGATGAAATCTATCATGGCCTGGTTTACGAAGACGAGCCACCGATGACCGCCCTGGCCTTCTCGGATCAGGTGTTCGTGGTGAACAGCTTTTCAAAGTATTTCGGCATGACCGGTTGGCGCCTGGGTTGGCTGGTGGTCCCCGAGCAGTATGTGTCGCAGGTGGACAAGCTGGCGCAAAATTTATTCCTGGCGGCATCGACGCCGGCACAGTACGCCGCCCTGGCAGCCTTTGAGGATGAGACCATCGCCATCCTCGAAAGTCGCCGCCGCGAATTTATGCAGCGCCGCGATTATCTGCTCGCCGCGATGCGCAAATTGGGGTTCGCGGTACCGGTTACCCCCGGCGGTGCCTTTTATGTGTATGCCGATTGCCGGCGTTTCACCGCCGACAGCTTTGGTTTTGCCGCCGCCATCTTGGAGCAAGCGGGTGTGGCCGTGACGCCGGGCAGCGACTTCGGCCATAATCACGCGGAACACTACCTACGTTTCGCCTATACCACTTCGCTGGCCAATCTCGAAGAAGGTGTGCGGCGCCTGGCTGAGTTTCTCCGCAACAATTAAGTATCGTGTAACGACTGACGGTCGGATAGACCGTAAGCTGAGGGTGTTCAAGCGAAGAATATGAAATCGATGATGTCTTTAAAAGTGGTCATTGTGGAAGCGGATCGTGATCAAACTGAATCGTGAACTCGAGCAGCTGGGGCAGGGCATGGCTTTGCCGTGGACGGTGTTCGACGCCAACGGACGTTCGCTGCTGCGCAAAGGGATGGTGATCGATACGCCGCAACGGCTGGCGCTGTTGATGGAGCAGGCCGTTTACCGCAGCGCTGAAGGTGAGCAATCTACGCGCTCTGCTAAAGACCGCAGCGGGATACCGTTTTTTGTCATCGGCGAATGGATGGGGCGTCTTCATACCATGCTGCATGCCATCGCCGCGCACCGCCCGGATTTTAACATCGTACGGTTCGATGAACTGTGCATCGCCATCCAGGTGATGTGCGCGGAAGACGCGGATGCGGCCCTGGCCGCCATACATCTGGATCACGATGGTAAATATGCGGTGCGCCATCTTATCCATAGTGCCTTATTGGTGGAGCTGGTCACCAACCGTATGGGTAAATCGCCCGACGAGCGGCAGCGGCTCATCGCCGCCACCTTGACCGCCAATGTCGGCATGCTGGACTTGCAGGAACGATTGATGAAGCAGGATGGGATCAGCTCAAGCCAGCGCGATGAAATCAATCGCCACCCGGAGGAGGGCGTGACGATGCTACGCCTGGCGGGTGTGCAGGATGAACTCTGGTTGGAACTGGTGCTGCAGCATCACGAGCGTCTGGATGGCAGCGGTTATCCACGTGGTCTGCGGGGTGATGAGATCACGGAGGACGCACGCATCATGGCCATCGCCGATATCTATCACGCCAAGATCTCGGAGCGCATGCATCGCACCGGTATGTTGCCTACCGACGCCTTGCGGCAAGTCTTGCTGGGACAAGGCAATGATATCGATTCGGGCTTGTCGGAGGTCTTTATCAAGGAATTGGGTGTCTATCCGCCCGGGGCGTTCGTGCGCCTGGCCAACGGTGATATCGCGGTTGTGACGTATCGCGGCCAGGAAGGCATCTCGCCGCGTGTGGCCAGCATCATCACGCCGCGCGGCGTCGCCTATCCCCGGCCCTTGCCCCGCGATCCCGCCGTTAGAGAATGGTCCATCAAAGAGATCATGGCGCTTGACGAGTCGCTGTTGCTCACCGATCTATTGCCCTTGTGGGGGTATTAGGTCTTCCTGGCCTTCGCGCATATTTTCAACCCACAGTGCGGTCGCGCCGGCCACGGCGGCGGGCATTGCAAACAGATTGACCATGGGGATGCTGGTGGCGACCAGCGTGGCGGTGCCGAATCCTAAATTCAGCAAACCATGTTTACGCAGCAGCCGGCGTTGGTCGCGGAAGGGAATGCCGTGGTTGCCCATGGGATAGTCGCAGTATTCCAGGGCCAGCATCCAGGCGCTGAACAGCAGCCAGGCGAACGGCGCCAGCAGATTGAGGACGGGGATGAGAAACAGCGCCGCCAGGGGAACGGCCCAGCCCACCAGAAATAAAAATTTTTTCATTTCATGTGCCAGGGATTCCAGGATCGAGAACTGGTTTGCCATCGCGGTCACCTGCGTTGCGGCCAGCCGCTGCTCCAGCCGCGCAGCCAGCAGGCTGTTGAAGGGCGAGGCGATGAAGTTGGCGATGAGGGTGAAGGTGTAAAAGGACGCGATCAGTACCGCGGCGGCGAACAGCGGCCACAACAGCCATTGCAGCCAATCCAACCAGGCGGGCAGCAGTCCGTCGATGAATGACGCGAATTCATCGGCGCCGTACCAGATGGCGCCGCCGAACAGCACCATGTTGATCATGAGCGGCATTATGACATAGCGACGCAGGCCGTCCTCGGTGATGAGCTTGAAACCGCGCCATAGATAAGCGGCACCGTGCAGGGGGGCGAGCGGGCTCATGGCAGCTTGTATCCCGCAGCCAGCAGTGCGGCACCGTAGGCGGCCTCGGTATGTTGCGGAGCGATCATGGGGACCTTAAGTTCCCGGGCACGGATCCGTGTCCAGGCGGCATTGGCGGCCCCGCCGCCCACCGTGCGTATGGAAACGGGAACAGGCGCACCCATAGCCGCCAGACGCCGATAGCCGGCGGCTTCAATGTGCGCCATGCCCTCCAGCATGCCTTGAAAAAATTGCAGGGCCTGAGACGGGCGGGGGCTAAGGCGCGGCGGCAATTGTGGGTCATTGATGGGGAAGCGTTCGCCCGGGCCCAGCAGGGGATAATAATCCAGTCCGGTGGGTTGGTCGGGATTCAATTGTGGCGAGAGGGCGTCCAGCTCGGATTGTTGGAAATAATGGCGCAATACCGCGCCGCCACTGTTGGAGGCGCCGCCGGTCAGCCACCAGTTGCCGAGGCGATGGCTGTAGATCCCATGGTCCGGTGCGAACAGCGCTTGCCGGGAGAGTATCTTGATGACCAGGGTCGAGCCCAAGGAGGTGACCGCGTCACCGAGCTGGTTTGCACCGGTGGCGAGAAATCCGGCGATACTGTCGGTGGTTCCGGCCACAATGCGGCAGTGTGGCGCCAGACCGAAGCGGCGGCCGATGTTGGCGCTCACCGTGCCCAGCAGCGTGCCGGGGGTGACGACTTGCGGTAAGTGACTGCGGTTCACCTGCAGGGCATCCAGCCACTCGGGCCAGCGGCGTGCAATGACGTCGTAGCCCAGCTTCAGGCAATTGTTCTCATCCCCGATCCCATAGCGCGCGGTAAAGCGCGCGGCGATCCATTCGGCCTGATTGAGTACATGGCGGCCAGCGCGGCTGGCCGGCTGGGATTGCAGATAGAGGAGTTTCGCCAGCCCCGCTGAGGCGCCGTGCGCGCCGCTGGCGGGCGGCGCCACTGCGGCGATGCGGTCGGCCTCGCCACGGGCGCGGGCATCATTGTAGAGCAGCGCCGGCATGACGGGCGCGCCCTCCGCATCGCACAACACGATGCTGGCGGAGGTACCGTCCACGGCGATGGCGTCAATGGCGGCGGGATCGATCTGCCCCGTCAACTGGGTCATCACTTTGTCGACCGCGTCCCACCAGATCTCGGCATCCTGTTCACTGCAGCTATCGCGGCGCGGTGCCGTGCTCAAGCTCACGGCGCCAGCGGCGATGGGTCGAAAATCTCGATCGATGGCCAGGGCCCGGCAGCCGGATGTGCCTAGATCAATACCGACAAACAATGGTGCGGGGATCATTCCTCCTCGATCAAGGCAGAGTTACCGGTGGCGGGGGACTCCAAGCGGGGTCGCGATGTTCCACTACCACGTTGGTATAGATGCCGCCGCGCACATTGAATTCGGCGGTCAGGCGCATGAAGCGCGGCTCGCAGGCGCGCACCAGATCGTCCAGGATCTGATTGGTGACCGCCTCATGGAAAGCCCCCTCATCGCGATAGGACCACACGTAGAGCTTCAGGGATTTAAGCTCCACGCAGCGTTGATTGGGTACGTAGTCGATCAACAGTGTCGCGAAATCCGGCTGACCGGTTTTCGGGCATAAACAGGTGAACTCCGGCACCCGGATGCGTATAGTATAGGCACGCTCGGGGTTGGGATTCGCGAAGGTCTCCAGTTCCTTGCTTGGTTGCGTTGGCATGTGTGTTCTCGTCGATAACAGGCCGCATAAGATACCTTATTCTTGGTGCGCCATGAACCCCTAAATAATGGAATATCACATTAAATAAGATCACTATGAGACTGAAAAAAATTAAGTTGTCAGGATTCAAATCCTTCGTAGACCCTACCACCATTCCCTTGCCCGGCAACCTGATCGGGATCGTCGGCCCCAACGGCTGCGGCAAGTCCAATGTCATCGACGCGGTGCGCTGGGTGATGGGCGAGAGTTCGGCCAAGCACCTGCGCGGTGATTCCATGGCCGATGTGATCTTCAACGGTGCCGCGGGGCGTAAGCCGGTGGGCCATGCCTTCGTCGAATTGATTTTCGACAACAGCCAGGGCGGCCTGGGCGGCGAATATGCCAGCTATGCCGAGATCTCCGTCAAGCGCCAGGTATCCCGTGACGGCCAGTCGACTTATTTTCTCAACAGTACGCGCTGCCGGCGTAAAGACATTACCGACATCTTTCTCGGCACCGGCCTGGGGCCGCGCAGTTACGCCATCATCGAGCAGGGCACCATCTCCCGTTTAATCGAGGCCAAGCCCGACGAATTGCGCATCTTTCTCGAAGAGGCGGCGGGGATCTCCAAATACAAGGAGCGTCGTCGCGAGACCGAGACACGCATGCGTCACACGCATGATAATCTAAATCGTATTAATGACTTGCGAGATGAACTTGAGAAACGGCTGCAAACCTTGCAACGCCAAGCCAAAACTGCCGTGCGCTACAAAGAGCTGAAGCAGCAGGAACGCCTGGTGAAGGCGCAATTGCAGGCCCTGCGCTGGTCAAGCCTCAATGAGGATTCGGCCCAGCGGGAAAAACAGATTCAATCCCTGGAAACCCATCTCGAGGCCCAGGTGGCGGTGTTGCGCAACGTGGAAGCCAACATCGAGCGCCAGCGTGAGCAGCACGGTGAAGAGACCGAGGCCTTTAACAAGGTTCAGGCCCGCGCCTATGAGGTCGGCGCCGAGATCGCCCGCCTGGAACAGGCCATACACCACGCCAAGGAGACCCGTGATCAGCAACAGCGGGATCTACAGGAAGTGGAGAAGGCCTGGAATGAGGTGCAGGCCCATTTGACCGCCGATCGCGGTTTGATCAATCAATTGACCCAGACCCTTGCCGAGAACGAACACGCCCTGGGGGAGGCGCAGCAATTGGAGCAACGCTCCGGGGTGGCGCTGGATGAGGCGGAAGAGGCCATGCATACCTGGCAACAGGCCTGGGATGAGTTCAATACCCGTGCCGCGGTGCAACTGCAGGCGGCGGAGGTGGAGCGGGCGCGCATCGATCATCTCGAACAACGCATCGCCCAATCACATGAACGACTCAAGCGCCTCGAGGGTGAACTGGGCGGCTTGTCACCTCAGCCCTTGGAGGAAGAACTGGCCGTGGCGGCGGCCGCCAAACAGGAATTGGATGTGACCCTGGAGTCGCTGCAAGGGACCTTGGCCAAGGACCTGGAACGCCTCAACGCGGAGCGCCAACAGTATCAGAGCCTCAATGCCGAACTCGACGCGGCGCGTACCGAACTGCACAGTGCCCAGGGGCGCCATGCCTCGCTGGAGGCTTTGCAGGAAGAGGCGCTGGGCAAAACCGGCGGTGCCGTGAGTGCCTGGTTGTCCGAGCACGGCCTCAATGACGCGGCGCGTCTGGCACAGAAACTCAAGGTCGAATCCGGCTGGGAACGGGCGGTGGAGATCGCCTTGGGGCACGCCTTGGAGGCGGTATGCGTGCCGGATATGGACGATGTGCCCGCCTGGCTGCAGGGTCTGGTACAGGGTGAGGTCGAACTGTTCGATACCAATGCCGCCATCGCGGGTTCGGCACACCAAGACGGTATGGTCAGCCTGACCGACAAGGTGCAGGCGCCGTGGAGCCTCGACGGCCTGCTCGGCGGGGTCTACGTCGCCGAGGATCTGAACCAGGCCTTAAGTCTGCGTCCGCGCCTGGAGGGACAGGAGTCGGTGATCACCCGCGACGGGGTGTGGATAGGCAACGGCTGGCTGCGGGTGGTGCGTGGCTCCGACGAACAGTCCAGCGTATTGATCCGCGAGCAGGCCTTGCAGGAGTTGGCGGCTCAGATTGAAACCCTCAGCGGCCGCATCGGCGACTTGCAGCAAAGACTGGAGCACACGGCCCGGACGGTGCGGGAACTGGAGCAGGCGCGCGAAGGCCTCCAGGGCCAGGTGCGCGATGTCACCAACAAGCGCGCCGAGCTGCAGTCACAGCTCAGCACCAAGCAGGAACGCCTCAACCAGCTGTGGGCCCGGGATAAACGCGTGCGCACGGAGATCGAAGAAGTGCGCAAGGATCTGGAGCGCGACGAACAGGAGCGGGTAGCCGCGCAGGAGCGCTTGCAGGAGGCCTTGGCGGCGACTGAGGATCACAGCGCGTTGCGGGAGCAGTTGCTGTTACAGCGCGACGACAAGCGTCGCACCCTGGAAGAGATCCGCCAGCAGGCGCGCAGCGATCGCGAGAGCCGCCATGAAGTGGCCCTGCGCGTCGAGTCGGCGCGGGCGCAATTGAATTCCACCCGCGACAATCTGGATAAGATGCAGGGGCAGCTGAATCACCTGACCCACCGCCGCGAGGAACTCACCACCGCACTGGCGAGCGGCGGCGCACCCATCGAGCAGATGGAGAGAGAATTGGAAGCGCTGCTCACCAAGCGCCTGGAGGTGGATGAGCAATTGGCCGCGGCGCGGCGGCGTTTGACGGAAGTGGAACACCAGTTGCGAGAATTGGCGGAGCGGCGCAACCAGGCCGAACAGCAGGTGCAGACGGTGCGCGGCGATCTCGACAATGCTCGTCTCGCCTTCCAGGAAATCCGCGTGCGCCGCCAGACCCTGGAGGAGCAGATCGCGGAATCCGATTTCACCTTGGATCAACTGCTGCAGGAAATGCCGGAGGGTGCCAATGAGGCGGAATGGCATAGCGAAGCGGAGCGACTGGCCGCGCATATTCAGCGCCTGGGCGCGATCAACCTGGCGGCCATCGAGGAATTCGCCGAACAATCGGAACGCAAGGCCTATCTGGATGCGCAACATGCCGACCTCACCGAGGCGCTGACCACTCTGGAAAACGCCATACGCAAGATCGACCGCGAGACCAAGGAACGTTTTCAGGAAACCTTCGATAAGGTCAATGCCGGCGTGCAGGCCATGTTCCCCCGTCTATTCGGCGGCGGCCACGCCTACCTGGAATTGACCGGCGAAAACATCCTGGATACCGGCGTGACCATCATGGCGCGCCCACCCGGCAAGCGCAACAGCACCATTCATTTGCTCTCCGGCGGTGAAAAGGCACTCACGGCTGTGGCCCTGGTATTCTCCATCTTTGAATTGAATCCGGCGCCGTTCTGTATACTTGACGAGGTGGACGCGCCTTTGGATGATGCAAACGTCGGGCGTTTTTCCCGCTTGTTGCAGGATATGTCCGATCGGGTGCAGTTTATCTACATCACCCACAACAAGGGTACAATGGAGATCGCTGAACAACTGGTCGGCGTAACCATGCATGAGCCGGGCGTATCGCGCCTGGTGTCGGTGGATATCGATGAGGCGGTGGATATGGCTGCTGCTTCTTGACGGACTAGAGCAAAGCGAAATGGGGTAAGTAAAAGAGGGATCCTCTATTAACTTTGTTTTTTGTCCCGTTATCTTTCTTCTGCTTGAGAAGGTTGATCCATGGAATCGGTGAGTATGACATTAATCGTGGTTGGGTCGGTGATCATCGTCGTGGTGCTGCTATTACGTTTGGGCTTGCGGCGGCGCAGTTCCGGACAACTGCCGCCGGCAGTGCACAGCGATGGCCATGCCCGTAACGAGGAGCCGGAGTTCGATCCGCTGTTTGCTGTCGATACCAAGGTCTCCGATGTTTCGGAGCGTGCCTTGGCCGGTGTCGGCAGAATCATCGCGGAACAGCAGGAAGCGCCGTTACAGCCGTCTTCGTACATGCACTCCGATCCCGGTGCTCATGACTCGGTAGCAGCGCCACATTCAGCCGCCGCCAAGCGCCCTGCGCCGCGAGTGGCGGAAGACCCTCATCGCGTGGTGGTGTTGAACGTCATGGCGAACGAAGATCAGGTGTTTTCCGGCCCGGCCGTGCGCCGGGCCGTGGAGAGTACCGGCTTTGAATACGGAGATTGGCAGATCTTTCATTATTATTCCCCCGCCCGCGGCGATACCCCGCCCTTATTCAGCCTGGCCAATATGGTCAAGCCAGGCAGTTTCGACCTGGAGCACATGGACGACATGAATACCGCGGGTCTGTCGCTGTTCATGGTGCCGGCCGGCGATGAGGAGGACATCGTCACCTTCGATACCATGCTGGCCAAGACCCGGCGGCTGGCGGAGGCACTGGGTGGTGAAGTGCGCGATGCACGCCGCAGTGTCTTGACCCGACAGGCCATAGGCCAAATCCGCGAGCAGCTCAACGAATGGCGCTGCAAGGCCCAGGCGACCCAGCATTAATGTCATGGCCCGACACCGGCTATACACAAGCGCCGTCAAACGGCGGTGCTACAGGATTCGCACCACCACCTGCTTGGTAAACAGGCTGAAGGCCAGATATTCATAGCGCCAGCCGTAAGCGCTCACCGCCTCCTGAAAAGCCTTGTATTCGTCTTCGCGCCAATGCTCGTTGCCGATGTATTCATCGAAGACGATGACGGTTCCGGGACCGATTTGCGCGGCCAGGGTGTCGAGAATGGTCTTGGTTGCGCTGTAAAGATCACAATCGATATTCATGAAACGCACCGGCTCTTTATGCGTTTTCACGAACGCCGGCAGCGTCTCCTCGAACCATCCCTTATGGAGGAGCACATTATCCGGTACCCGGGGCATCACGCCCTTGGTGGTGTAACTGCCTTTTTGTTCGTGATGCCAGGCTTCCGGCAGCCCCTCGAAACTGTCAAAACCGTGCACCTGCTGCTCGACCAAACCGGCTATTTGCCGGATGGTCGTTCCGAAACGCACGCCGAATTCCAGCACCAATCCTGAAGCTCGGGCGGCGTGCACGCCTAGGCGGAAGGCTTCGAGGTAGGACCCGATCATCTTCGGCATGGCGGGGGCGGCCGATTTTATGTACTGCCAGGCATCGAGACGGGCACGGTCTAAGGCCGATCCGTGCTCAACTTCCTGAAGATGAGGTTCGGCGCTTGCGGCATCGCCGCAGTACATCAATAACATTCCGAGATTGAGCCTGTAATTGGCATTGCCGGGTTGCAGTTTGACGGCGTTCTCCAGGCTCCTGATGGCAGAGGACATATCCGCCGTATCAAGTAATAGTGTATGTAAGTTGTAAAATGTCTCCGCATTGTCCGGTTTAATCTTCAGTGCCTGCTCGAAGCTGGCCTGGGCCTCCGCAAGCAGGCCCAGGTCTCTTAAGGCATTGCCGAGATTATTGTGCGCCTGGACATAGTCCGGTTGGATCTTGAGTGCGCGGCGATAGCTGTCTACCGCCTCGGCGAATTTGCCCTGTGACGCCAGTGCGGCGCCCAGGTTGTTGTGCACCTGTGCGATATCCGGGTTGATCTTCAGCGCCTGCTCAAAGCTGGCCACCGCCTCTTCCAGTTTATTGAGCCGCTGGTACACATTTCCCAGATTAATAAAGGCCCCGACAGCATCCGGCTTGATCTTGAGCACCTGGCGATAGCACTCGACTGCCTCATCGAGTTTGCTCTGGCCGGTCAGGATCATGCCCAGCAGGTTGTATAGCTCGGGCATCCTTTTGTGCCGCTCGATGAGGCGGCGGGCCTCAATCTCCGCTATGGGCAATTGTCCGGAATTGAACAGGCCTACCAGCTTGTCCATTGCTTCCTGGCTGGGTATGGCGCCTGTGGCGGGGCGCCCATTCTTTGCGTCACGCTTGGACGACTTCTTGTTCATAGACATCTCGTGGCGCCTTTCTAAAGTATTTCATCATGTTTGTCATGTTCCCGGGGCGGCGGTTCGCGTCTGTAGGGGTTGGTCGTGATCCTCAGGTTTCTACAGCGGTTCTTCAAGACCATTTTACGTCATGACTTGGGTTGGATATTAACCATGGCTGACCTAAAGCAATCCCGCCGAAGCTGCCAGAGTGGCGATGCCGAGGAAGGTGCCGAAACCGGTGCAATCCGTGATAGTGGTCAGAATGATGGAGGAAGCCTGCGCCGGATCCTGATCGAGCATTGTCAGGATCAAGGGAATGAGGGCGCCGGCGAAACCCGCCGCCACCATGGACAGCACCATGGCACTGGCGATGACCGCCGCCATGCTTATGGAATGGGACCACAGGAACACGAAGAAGGCGGTGGTCAGGGCGATGGCGACGCCGTTGATGAAGCCCGTGCTCATCTCCTTATAGATCATACGCCACCAATTGTGGGCACTGATCTCGCGCAGGGAGAGGCCGCGCATGGTCACCGCCAGGGCCTGTTGACCGGTGTTGCCCGCCTGGCCGGCGACGATGGGCGACAACACCGCCAGGGCCGTGAAGTGGGCGATAGTGCCTTCGAAGAGGCCGACCACCGCGGAGGCGAGGAAGGCGGTGGCGAGATTGATCTGCAACCAGGGCAGGCGCTTGCGCACCGCGAAGGGAATGGGTGACAGGGCGCGTTCGTCCTTGCTGACACCGACCATGGTTTGAATGTCGGCGCTGGTTTCGTTCTGTACGGCGGTGATGAGGGCATCGTAGCGAATACTGCCGACCAGGCAAGCGCGGGCATCGATGACCGGCAGTTCGCTGATCTTATGAGTCTCCAGGATGTCGGTGATTTCTTCCCGGCTCGCCATCACGTCGACCACGGCCTTTGCCGGGCGGGTGAGGGTGCTCAACCGGGTCTTGCCGTTGGCGAGGGCCAGATCCTGAACTTCGACGAGACCTTCGAGAGTGCCTTGTTCATCGACGATAAACACATAGCGGCCGACGTTGCCGCGATGGCGGCGTAACTGCTTCAATGCGAGTTGCGCCACGGCGTCGCCCTTGAAGGTGATAACGGCGGGGTCCATCAAGGCGCCGGCGCTATCGGGCGGATAATTCATCAGCCGCAGCAATTCTTTGGCCAGCAGCGGTTCGACTTTTTCCAGATACTGCTGGCGCAATTCGGATTCCAGACTGCGCAGGACAAGGGCGGCATGGGCGGGATCGACGCGAATCAAGATATTGCGGCCCTGCTCCAATGACAGGTTGCTGAGCAGGGAGCGGGCGACATGGGCGGGTAATTTTTCCCATACCGCCGCGATCATATTAGCCGGGATGCGAACGGCGGCGGTGACCGCTTCTTTGGGGGACAGTTCGCTCAGCCAGGCGGCAACTTCGCCCGGGTATTGGCGGATGAAGAAGCGATTGAGGGCGTTTACGGCAGTGGTGGTGGCGTTAGCCATGGGGGCTCCCTGTACTCAAGTGCTTTTAGGCTGTGATGCCTTTTTTTTACCGATGGTCTCGATGATCGAGGATGACGCGGCCCAATAAAGTTCGGCCAGGGCCATAACCGGCGCCAGCACGTCCTGAGTGCGGGCGCTGGGCGAGCCGTGGATATGGGACGTCAGAACCGTGTGATACAAGATCCCCAGCAATATTCCGCCGCGGTCGACCACCGGCAGAGAGAGATTTTTCGTCCATAACGGGTGATTGATTACCGAGGCGATCGTGGCATAGGCGGGTAGGGCATGTTCCTTATCCGTGCATAAATCAGCGAGACGGCCGCTTTCGCCGGCGATCAATAAAGCATGGACGGTCACCAGGCCCAGGAAGCGATGTTCGTCATCGACGACGGGAAAGTCGAAGAGTGAGCGGCGCCGAATCTTCTTTAATTCACGCTGGGTATGTTTGATCGTCCAATCGCCCAGGGCGGTCAAGGGCGGGATCTCTACCAGGTGGCCGATGCTGCCCGGGGCATAGTTCAACATGCGCGATAATTGCATGCTGTGTGCGGCATCCATGCGCATCATGAGCGATTCGCGCTGTTGGGAGGTAAATGGGCGCAGCAGTCTGGCCGCCGTGGAAATATCCGCGTGAGCGAGCAGGCGCGCGCTGAACTCGTTTTCGCAGTAGTTGAGCAACTGGGTGGTGTATGCCGTGGGCATGTGCAGGATGAGATTGATACCCTGGCTGGGGGGCAGGGAAATTAAAAAGCCGGCGACATATTCGGGTGGCAACCGCACCAGGATGGATGCCGCGTCGGAGGGATGTTTTTCGCAAAACAGATGGCTAAGGGCCAGGTCGTTGCTCATGATCGCGATGATCCTCGACCCGGGTGGATTGCCCGGTCAAAAAGAGTGAGGTGGGTATATGGGTCTGTCCCTGGTCATGTTCCACCAGGATGCCGACATTGGTCACTTGGATGATGCGGCCCTTGACGCCATTGAAGTCGACGTTATCGCCGATCTGGTAAGTTTGGCGCACGTAGTGGGCGGCGAGTACGTTACTAACCACATTTTTCGCCCCCAGGCCGAAGGCCAGGGCCAAGCCACCGAAGATCATGCCCAGGATGATGGAGACGATGACGATGAGGAAGGTGATATTGATCCCCATTTGATCGATACCCACCACTACGGCGGTGGAAAAAATCAATATCTGTACCGTCTGCCCCAGGAGATCGGCATAGGCGATGTGGGCGGAGTTGGCGGCGGCGGTGACCAGATCCTTCACCAAGAGACTGAAGACAAAGCCGGCGAGCAGGATGAGAATCCCGGCGATCACTGCCGGGAGATAGGTCATGATGCCGCTCAGCCAGTCGGAAAATACCCCCATGCCCAGGACCTGGGTTGCCGCGGTTAGGAACAGCAGGATAACTGCCCAATAGAAGATGGCACCTACCGCCTTAATGGAGCGCTCTTGTACCAGAGGCGGACGGGAAGCCTGATGGGAATGGAATTTGCGCAGGAGTTTGTCCAGTGCATGGATGCCGCGAATGATCAACCCCCTGATTAAACGGGCCAACAGCCAGCCCACCGCCACCACGAAGGCCGCGCTCAATACATTGGGAATGAGATTGATCAAACCATGGAGGGCCTGGCCGAGGGTGTCGCGCAATGCCTCAATTAAGCTGGTCTGG
>Ga0210086_1001119_pt1 | contig 14235 bp, 8 predicted proteins | sample China_Galinas_PW_3_FD_184867 | JGI IMG/M metagenome (GOLD analysis project Ga0210086, IMG submission 184867) | Wetland microbial communities from San Francisco Bay, California, USA, that impact long-term carbon sequestration - China_Galinas_PWB_D2... | ecosystem: Environmental > Aquatic > Marine... | reverse complement strand
CTAGGCCCCGGTCTCTCCCCGCTCTGGGCGCGCAACGACTTCTCGAGGAGAGCCTCTTGTCGGGACCACGGCCTCCCATCGCCAGGCTGTGGACGTGCCTGCCGCGCATGGCAAAGCTGTTCATCCACGGACTCCGAGAAATCTGTTGGGTGGTCGAACAAGGTAGTGGCGTGGATCGGCACTCCGCCCAGCGGCGCACCTCACCACCAGCGACGCGTTCGCCGGATCTTCTTTTAGAAACCTCCGGCCAGGCGAGGTGCCAGGCGAGGTCCCCGCATTCGTGGTAAGAAGTGCAACAAGAGGATTGCGCACACCATGAACGGTCGAGCCGCAACGCAGGGTCAGTCTGCGAGCGGCCGGGCGCCCGGCCGCCGGTTGCCGAGGCTGCTCGCGCTCGTGGCGCTGGTGCTGGGCGTCCAGCCGGTCGCCGCCCAGCAGGTGACCTTGCCGCTGCCCGAGTACCGGGCGCTACGGGAGCGGGCGTATCCGCCGCCCGAGCCGCCGCCTGAGCCGCCGGCTCCGGTGGCGCTGGAGGCCGCGGCGTTGGAGGTGGCGGCGGGGACGTCGAGCGCGCGGGTGACGTATCGGTTGACTCTCTCTCTGTACGGCACGGGATGGCAGTCCGTGCCTCTGCCGTCGACCGGCTCGTTCGTGGCGGCGGCGTTCGGCGACCTGGAGGGGCGCCTGAGTGACCAGAAAGGGGGCCGCTCGCTGCTGGTTCGTGGGAGCGGCTCGCACCGGGTCACCCTCGAGGCGGTCCTGCCCCTGGAGCGGGACGAGACCGCCACCCGTCCCACCTGGCACCTGAACCTCGGAATGCCGGCGGCGGGGGTCGTCTCCGGCACGTTGCAGGCGGGGGAGGTCGTGCGCGAGGTGGAGGGCTCGGGCTCGATCGTCCTGGCGCCTGAGGAGGACGGGCGGTGGTCGTTCGTCGGCGCCCCCGGGGAGGTCGCCCTGCTGACGTTGACCGGCGAAGCGACGGTGCCGGAGCGGGCGCTCCTGCCGCTCCGCTTCGAGGCCACGGCGACCACCGCGTCGACCGTCACCCAGACCCGGCTCGCCGTGCACGCCTGGGTCGAGGCGCGGGTCCTCCAGGGCGAGCTCGGCCGGCTGGATCTGCCGGTGCCCGACGGCCTGGAGGTGGTCGGGGTCGACACTCTCGATGGTGGAGACGTGGCCGGCTGGGACGTGGAGGGCGCGACGTTGCGAATCACTCCGCTGGCGCCGGTGCGCGACCGCTTCTCCGTCGCGATCGAGCTCGCCGGGCCGCCGGTGACCGAGCTGGCCAGCCCATCGATCGCACCCGAGGGGGCGGCGCGGACGCTGGTCGTCACCAAGGTGGACGTGGAGGGCGACGGTCTGCTCACGCTCCTCGACGCCGGCGCCGGAGCACGCCCCGACTCCCGTCAGGCCGGCCGCCTGCCGGAGCCGTTCCGATCCGCGCCCGGGCGGGCCTTCGAGATCCCGGAGTCCGGAGCGCCGCCGCGCTGGCAGGTGACCTGGGCCGAAGGGACCGAGGTCCTCGCGGCCCAGGTGGACCGCCTGCTCGTCCACTACCTGGTGGGGGAGGCCGGGCGGGCGCACCTGGAGCTGTGGGCCGTCGTGCGCAACAGCGGCGCGGACCGGCTGTCGCTCGAGCTGCCGGCGGCGGCGGAGCTGCTGGCGGCCAGCCGGGACGGGATTCCCCTGACTCCAGGGCGGGGCCCTGGCCGAGAAGCCGACGGCTGGGCCGTGCCGCTGGCGGCCACGTCGAGGGTCCAGGTCGTCCACCTGTCGGCCCTGGTGCCGGTCGCGCTGCCGGAACGGGACGGCACGCTGTCCCTGGAGCTGCCGCGCCTCTCGGCGCCCGCGAGCCGGGTGGAGGTCCGGGCGGCCCTGCCGCCGGGGCGCACCTACGAGCTGGCCGAGGGGGAGCGCGGCGGGGCCGTGGCGCCGCCGCCGGGCGTGCGCGGCGCCAGGGAGACACCGCCGGAGCTGGCGCAACAGGTCCTGAGCCAGGCCGCCCTGCCCGCGCCGGTGAAGGCACGTCCGGTTTCGGTTCCGCCTGGGTTCGTCACCGTGGAGGCGGCCTGGAGCGCCCTGTCGTCCGCTCCGCCGCCCCTCGTGGTGAAGGTGGATCGGGAGCGCGAGCGCTGGAGGTGGCAGTGAGGAACCTGGTGAGTCGCTTGGCGGCCTGGCTGCCGGTCGCCCCGAGCCCGTGGATCGCGCTGGTCGTGCTGACGGCGCTGGTCGCGGTCGCCGGTCCCCTGACAGCCCAGGGGGCGGCCGAGCCGAAGCCCCCCGAGCCGGGCTGGGTGACGCTGCCGCTCTCCCAGTACCTGGATCTCGTCGATCGGGCCGAGAAGGCCGAGCGGGAGGAGGGCGAGGCCGGGGGGCTGGAGGAAGAGCCGGTGGCCGAGCTCGCTTCGCAGCGTACCGCCGCCGTGGTGGACGACGGGCTGGCGCGCCTGGAGACGACCTTTCGGGTCGAGCTCCGGGGCCGGCCGACGCGCCCGGTGACCCTGCCGTTCGCCGGCCTGCCCGGGGCGGCCACCGTCGAGCCCCGTCGGAAGGCCGCCCTCGATCGCGACGGGGACGGCCGCCTGCGCTTGGTGGCGCCCGAGCCCGGCAGCTATACGGTGACCGTCGAGGGCCGCCGGGCGCTCGACCGGGAGGGCGGCGTCTACCGCCTGCCCCTGCCCGCCACCGACGCTCCGGTGGCGGTGACCGAGCTGGACCTGCCGTCGGAGCTGGCGTGGACGGCGCCCGGAGCCGTGGTCGCCGAGGAGCGCGAGGACGGGCCGCGACGGCGGCTGCGCCTGGCGCTCCCCCGCGGGAAGCCGTCGGTGATCGAGCTGCGGCGCCGGACCGCCGGCGCGGAGGAGGAGAAGGTGCTCGCCCGGGCGGTGCAGGTGACCCTGCTGGAGATCCTGCCCCGCGGCCTCCGGCGCCACGACATCATCCTCTACGAAGTCCTCCGCGGTGAGCTCGGGCGCTTCCAGGTGGAGCTTCCCGCCGGGCTCGACGTCGAGGTCGCCGCCACCGACGAGGGGGAGGTCGTGCCGCTGGTGGACGACGGGCGGCTGACGGTCGAGCGGCACCGGCGCCTGTCCGGCGTGGGCTACCTGGCGATCAGCTCGCGTCCGTCCCTGCCCCGGTCGGCGGAGTCGGGAGGGACCCTGGACCTGGCGCCTGTGGTGCCCTCCGTGCCGGTGCGCGCCCGCTACCTGGTGACGGCGAGCCGCGTGGCGGCCTCGGTCGCGCCGCGCCCGGTGGACGCCTGGCGGCGGGTGGACGAGGAGGATCTGCCCGCAACCTTCACCAGGGAGCTGGGCGCCCGGGAGCTCGGCTCGCTCGACCTGGGCGCGGTCTGGCGCGCCGCGGAGCCCGCCGCTCCGGCATCGGTCGCGGTCGACGTGCTTCCCGCGGTCGAAGCGGCGGCCGGCGTGGCCCGCCGGCGCGAGACCACGACACTGCTCACCGTCGACGGCAGCCTGCTCGTCCGCGACCGGCTGGTGATCGACGCCGGCCGGACCGCCCTCGACGTGGCCCTTCCCGACGGCGCCGTGCTCTGGTCGGCGGCGGTGGACGGTCTGCCCGTGCGGCCGGTCGAACGCGGCGACCGGTTGACGGTGCCGCTCTCCTTCGAGGACCGGGGCGACAGCGTGGTGGAGATCGTCGCCGTAGCCCCGGCCGCCATCCCTCCGGGGCGCTCGCGCATCCGCGTGGAGTTGCCCCGGCTGGACGTCCAGGTGCTCGAGCACACCTGGCGCATGCTCCTGCCGCGGGACAACCGCTACCGGTTCGAGGGCGGTGACCTCCAGCCCGCGCCCCTGCCGGAGGTCCCGATCGAAGCGGAGGCGGTCACGCCGTCCGGCGGCCGCTCGGGCGGAGGGAGGGGCACCGGCGGGGTGATCGGCCGGATGACGGACCAGAACGGCGCCGCCCTGCCCGGCGTCCGGCTCACCCTCGAGTCGCCCGCCCTCGAAAGCCCCTTGGTGTCGTACGCCACGGGATCCGGCGACTACCGTTTCAGCTCCCTGCCGCCGGGGTCCTACAAGCTGACCGCCGAGCTCGAGGGCTTCTCCTCGCTCGAGCACGAGCTCCGGCTGCGCGGGGGGCAGACGGCTCAGGTGAACCTCTCCCTCTCGCCGGCCATCGAGGAGGTCATCACGGTGACCTCGGAGTCGCCGATGCTCGACGCGCGGGCGACCGAGGGGTACGTCCGGAAGCGCCGGCAGGAGCAGCAGGCCAGGGAGGTGGAGAGGGTCCGCACCCAGGCTCTCGACGAGCTCCGCCAGGGCCTCGTGGGCGGGGTCAAGCCGCTACAGATCACCATCCCCGAGACCGGCAAGCTGATCTTCCTGGCCGGCGCGCTGCCGCCGCCGTCCGTGGCGGTGGAGCTGCAGGTGAAGAACCGGTGACAGGGCCGGACGGTCGCACTTCGGAGCCCGCACCCGGCTCGGCACCGTCCGCTTCGCGGTAGGAGCGCAGGCGGCAGTGCCGGTCGTCTCGACACCCCGCCGATCGCTGCTTGAAGGCCTATTTTCTCTCCCAGAAGAAACCGGAGCGCTGCGATTTTTATCCCTCCTTGGAATGATTAATTTCCATTTCTTCGGCATGACGGGGATAGATCTCCCTTCCAGGAAGGTGTAAGTCCTCTAAGTCGCTTGTTCGCAGTCGTTTAGGGCTTGCGTTGTCGCTCGGGCCGGACTACCCTCCGGGCCATGGAGAGTCCGCACGAGGTTCCATCGCAGAAGCGGCGCAAGAAGAAAGTGTACGATGGCCGCCCGATCGCGATCCTGCGAATGATTCGGGACCTGACCCAGCAGCAACTCGCCGACGCGACCGGGATGAAGAAGCCGAAGATCGGCAAGATCGAGCGAGGCGAGTTAGCGCCTGACGAGGATCAGCTGGTGCAAGTCGCCAACGCGTTGCACGTTCCCGTCTTCGTCGTGGAGCACTTACGCGAGGTGGTCTCCTGGGTGGAACGGGCCGGGGAGCAGTCCAGCCTTTGGAGCGGCCCGATCAGTCAAGAGGTTTCTCAGCCGGAGATCATCGGGGAGCCGGACTCCCCCGATCCGAAGCTCGTCAGACAGCAGACTCAGCACTTGAAAGATGCCCGCATCGTCAGCAGAGCGCAGGAATCTCTCAGCGAGGTCCTCTGGCGCGCTTTTCAGGGCTCTGACGACCCGCTGGGGTAACGGAGTCTCTCAGCCTCCCGCCGAGTGACTCGACCCTCCGCGCCCCGGAGGTCGACGCGCCAGAATCGGCTCCGGAACCCGGAGGACCCGGCTCCGAAGAGCCCGAGCAACGAGAATGCTCCGGGGGCCGGATCCTCGAAGGTGACCGCGAGGGCCGCACGCTCCCCGCGAGGCGTCCAGGCGGGACGTCCCCCGTCAGTCCTCCCGCGGCCGGGACTTGTCGGGGAACGGCGGCTGCTGTGGCGGCTGGACCGGTTCCGGTGCCGGTGAGGTGCCAGGCGAGTAGAGGTGGGCGAGTAGAGGTGGCTGGACCGAGCAGGAGATGGCCGCCGTGGAGCGGACGCTCGAGGCCGTGCTTGGACTGACGGACCGCTGATGATCTTCCTGGAGCACACCCGGCGAGGAGGCGTCTCCGGACCCACACGACCGTTAATCGCCACCCACGAGGGCCTTCACCAGGACGTTCGTCTCGTAGGTCCGATCCTCGAAGACGTGCTGCTGGCGCCCGCCGTTCCATACCCGTTCGCACGGTAGAAGGCGAGCGCGGTCCGGTTGCCGGGTCTGCGAGGCGCCTGGCGAAGGCCCCATGCGAGTAGCCGGTGAGCACTTCGCGGGCGAGGTCGGAGCGGATCACGGCCTGCTGGCTCGCCGCCGCCCGCAGGCGAGGGGGACATGAGCGCCACGAGACTCAAGGGTTTGCTTTTTATATGTGTTGTGTTATAATGAAGATTATCGTTCCTGCCATCATCTGACCTCTGAGGAGCAAGTCATGCGTCTCCAACAGCGAGCTTCCCAAGTTCTCGTCCTGTTCGGTGTTACTCTGATTGCCTCAGGGGCCTTCGCGGCCTCCGCACCCATGGGACCGCCGACAAGCGAAGGAATGATGCAGCTCCGGAGCTCGCGGTGGGCCGCCAGCAGCGACCAGTTGCTGGTTGCGCCTTACTTCTCGATTTCCGACAACCAGCGGGTTCGGCTCGTCCTGGACAACCGCTTCGCCGATCCCATCGACTACAACATCCGTGTGCTGAGCTCGTCGGGCCAGGCCTTGCCACTCGGTGGCGATTCCCTCCCGGGCCGTGGGGTCCTGAACCTCGACCTCAACCAGACACTCGAGACGGTAGCACCGAGATTTCGGGAAGGCGCTCTCGAGGTCAGCTACTTCGGTGACGCGGCAATGGCCCAGGCCTGGCTGATCATCGAGAACTCGGCCGGAGTGATCGAAGAACCGCTGGCCAAGCCCACCACCAATCAAGGGAACCAATGGATCTCGTTCTGGGACACCTCCGCGGTCGTTCAGGGTCGAAAGGGAGTGCTCTATGCATTCCACAATAACTCCACCTCGCCGGTGACCCTCGACGTATCACTGCAGGGTTCCTCCGCGAAGCCCAAGAGAATCCACAGGGAACTGCCCCCCCTTGCACACCGTCCTCATCACCCAACCGATCACTTCCAGCGCCGAGCGCAGCGGCCGCGTGACCGTCCGACAGAGCGGACTTCCAAACGAAGTCTCCCTCGCAGGGTTTCTTCTCGAGGGAGAGCTCGTCGTGGGTCGGCTCCCGACTGCGGAGCCGTCAGAGTTCGCAGAGAACAAGCTCCTCCTCGGCCTTCCCTTTCCCGACATCTCTGGCCTGAGGGGCGAGATCGCGATTCTCGACACCAGGACTGGAGGCAGCGCGCAGCAGGTCCAGCTTCGCCTTCAGAAGAAGGGGGACGGGGCCTACGATGAGGAGAAGACATTCTTCACGACTCCCGGTGAGGTCGAGACTGTCGACCTCACCTCCCTACTACCTCATCCGACACTGCAGACTCTGGCCACAGCCACGGTGAGCGTGAGCGCTGACGACGGTGGAATCATGGGTGCGGGCTGGGTTCGCGGCCCAGCCGGCAAGCTGATCGACACCGATCTCTACGCCGGCTCCAAGCCTCATGGTGCCGGCACCTATCCTGTGCCCTCCTTGATGACTCACGAAGTCGATACGGTCTTCCTGAACCTAGGCGATGAACCGGCGGAAATCTATGGTTACTTCGTTTCGGGCCGTGGCGAGTATGCGCTCGAGCCCTTCGAGGTTCCTGCACAAGGAAGCTTCACCCTCGACTTCCGCAAGGTTGCCGAAGACGGCCCGGCCGATCGACTGGGGCGAACCTTTCCCAAGGGATTCGACTGGGGCTTCTTCCAGTGGTTCTCCAGGCACGGAGCTCTCGAGCTCCTGGCGCGAACCGTGGTGCGGGCCTCTGCAGGCGATGACGAAGTCGGTTTCAACTGCTTCGGATGCTGTGAAGAGTTTCCCTCAGGAGCCATCATTCCTTCCTCCGTCGGCTTCGACGTCGGACAGAGCCCTTCCTTCGAGGCGATGGAGTACGTCGACACCTGCGCAGGAACAACCGGTCCCTATCATGCGTACCCGGACACCATGTACTACTCTTCTCCCCTGAGCTGGGATGCCTGGCACATTTCGACGAGCGCCTTTACCAACCAGACCGTGACCTTCCAGGGGAGTGGCGAGTACATGTGGGTCACCTGCTCGACACGCACTCGCAATTTCTGGGGCTCCGGCACGGCCATCTCGGACAAGTGTCTCAAGGATCACCATCCCGGCTTCGATCCGACGAAGAGTTGCGCTCAGCAGACCGGGAGTTGTGGTGGTTGCTACGACTGCTGTGACAAGGAAAAGGAGGTCGGCTTCTGCAGGTGCGACAAGGTCGGAGGTTCAGAGACCTGCAAAGCTGGAGTTCGACTGGCCTGTGGTACCTGCAAAGAGGTCTGTTTCGGAACCTTCCTTGACAGCTGTAGCCAGCAGATCACTAGTTGTCCGAACTGAGGAGAAAGCGTATGAAGGTTCTCGGGATTACGTTCCTCGCGGCCCTCGCGCTCGTCTCGATCTCGGCATCGCCCAACGCAGGGGCCGGAGCCAAGGAGAGTGAGACCGCGCCTCGGATGGCTTCGCCTGCCGGCTACCTTCAGCTCGTCTTGATCAAGGATGAGAGCGGGGTTCCCAGGGCATCGGCCATTACGGCGACAGACTGGTACAAGGATCGTCTCATCAAGCGTGTGCTTGTCAAGACGCCAGCGGGCGAGCACCTCGTCCTGACCGGCTGGGAATCCCCCCTCGATGGGACTATTCGCCGGACCATCTTGGACGAGGATACCGGCTGGCAGGCGGTGCTCGAGGAGACCACGGGACTGAAGTTCGATCGCGCACAGCAGATTGCGGATCCGGGAGCAGTCGCCCTGAAGTTTGGCGACGAGGAGAAGCCAAGAAAAGCGGTGTTGACCGCTCCGGGGCTGAAGGAACCGTTTGCGCACGCTTCTACCACGTGGGCGAGCGACTTCTTCGACACGATGTTCAATGTCATGTCCGCCCAGGGAGAGGCGAGACGCCTGGTTCAGGCGATGAAGCCGGCGACGCAGAGGGCGATCGTCTTTCTCGATTCGTTGGCGCGGTGTGGAGACTGCTCGTCCTCGCTCGAGCAGATGGAGCCGCTTCTCCGGATTCTCAACCAAGCCATCCAAGAAGAGGCGAAGCCTCCATTCGATGCTTCGGCAGAGTACCGGACCTGGCAGCTGGAACACGAGGCGGGCGCGCGAAGTGCTTCCACTCTCAGCACAGATGCCAGGGAGCTCCTCAGCGAGTTCTCCTCCGTCTCGGCGCAGGATCCGCTCCACGACCTCCGGCCAAAGTCCCACGGCGCCAAAGGAAAGGCGCAACCGGGACCACAGCCCAGGTAAGTTGCTGCTCGGAGGAGGAGCACGACGAGCTGGCCGATCGGTTCTAGCGCGACTGGCAAGGCGTGATCACAGTCGCGGTGCGGCCGTCGCTCATCGGACGGGTGCCGCGGCTGGTCCGAGAGCGCCCGTTGCGGGGCGCCGATGCGGTCCACCTGGGCAGTGCACCCGAGGGATCTTGACATCTGTGACTTAGGATGTTAGGATACTAGCTTATAACTAAACTACCTTGGTGATCCAGGGGATCCGGAAGGAGGACGTATGCCCACTCGTGACGACCGAACCACCCACTCAGACAAACCGGCCGCTCGACCGGCGAAGAAGATTCGGCGACGTGATCGCCGGAATCTGCTCAAGGCCGGGGCGGCCCTCGCGGCAGGAAGCGCGGCCTCGATGTTCGGCGCACGCCTGGCCAGCGCCCGTCAGGACGGCAGGCGCCCCAGCATTCTGCCCCCGAACGCTCAGGACTTGGCGTCTCCCATGGCCGACGAGGAGATCCTCGACATTCAATACGAGCTCGACAACTTCGAGCCCGGTGACACTTCGGGGGTCGAGCCCATCGATCCCACCCAGGACCTCGAGGTGACTGCGGTCGACTTTACCCAGGGCATGTCCAGGAGCATCGGAGCCCTGATCTACCTCGACGCCGATGTCAAGCTTGGCTTCCTCTCTCAACTGCAGACGATCGAGCAGGCCGTGGTCGATGGCGACGCGGGCCTGGCGACGACCGAGCTCCAGGTCCTGAGGGGCATGGTGGTGGCCAACGCGGATCAACTCGATCTCGCGGCCGGCGCGTTCTACTTCGCGGAGATCACGAGCTTCAGCCAGATCATTCTCGTGCAGGTCGACTTCCTGCTGAGTCTCGGCATCGAGCTCATCGGGGTCATCTACGTCTTCCCGTCCGGCCTGCTGATCAAGATCTTCGACGTCTTCGAGCAGTACAAGGTCTGCCTGACGGTGACCCAGATCATCGAGCTCGACTTCTACCTGCGGATCTGGATCGTCGTCCTGGCGATTCGGTTCCGGCTCTTCCCCGGGCTCCGGATCTCGATCGACATCCTGATCATCATGATCTCGATCTGCCTGCGGATCACCATCGTCCAGACCTTCAAGATCTGCGTGACGAGCACCCGCCATTACCTGCTCCTGGTTTCTTGTTGATCGGGAGGCTTGGACAGGGCATCGGTCGGCATCCAGGCCTGGACCACCGATGCCCTGTTCGGGCCGATCAGGGAAGAGTCATTCGGAGCTGGCTCGGGAGCGGCGTTCGACGTTGCCGTGGCGCCGGCCCTCTGGCTGATGAAAGACCGGAGTCGGGAGCCTCTGCGCAGACTCCCAGGCCCTTCGAAGAGAGCAGCTTGTCGGGGCCAAGGCTTCCCATCGCCAGGCTGGCGATCCTGCCAGCGGCGAACGATCCGCCGGATCTTGATTTAGAAAACTCCGGCTGACTTCCAGCAAGAAATTGTCAATGATTCCTCAGTTCTCCCGCGGCCGGGACTTGTCGGGGAACGGCGGCTGCTGTGGCGGCTGGACCGGTTCCTGGGCGATCTCTTTTTGGAGCAGCTCGATGGCCGCTTCGAGCTGGGCGTCCTGCCCCTCGAAGGTCGCGTGGGGCGGGTTGTCGACCACGACGTCGGGGTCGACGCCGTGTCCTTCGATGAGCCAGTCCCCCTCGGGGCCGTAGACCCCGAACTCGGCGGCCGTGGCGATGCCGCCATCCTTCAGGTAGTTGCTCGAGGTGAGCCAGACCTCGCCTCCCCAGGTGCGAGTGCCGAGGACCTTCCCCAGGTGGAGGCGCCGGAAGCCTTCGGTGAAGGCCTCGCCGTCGGAGGCGGTCCAGGCGTCGCAGAGCACGACCATGTGACCGCGGAAGCCGTACTGCATGTTCCACAGGGGGCTCTTGCCCACCGGCTGGGTCCAGTACATCCACACCTTGCGCAGCAGGGACGACAGGATCCAACTGTCGATGTTGCCGCCGCGGTTGTGGCGCACGTCGATGATCAACCCCTTGCGGTTGAATGCCGGGTAGTAGCCTTCGGCCCACTCGCTGAAGTTGCCCGCGCCCATGGCCCGGAGGTGCACGTAGCCCAGCGCCCCGTCGCCCGCTTCCTCCACCCTGCGGCGGCGGCTCTCCTCCCACTCCGTGTAGCGCAGGTCGGCGTCCTCGCGCTGTGAGATCGGCTCCGCGATGACGTCCTTCTCCCCGCCGCCGGCCTGCTGGACGTGCAGCAGGACCTGGCGCCCGGCCTGGTTGCGCAGCAGGGCGCCGAGCGCCGGCGCCTCCAGGGTGGGCTCACCGTTGATCTGGGTGATGACGTCCCCTTCGTGGACGTCCACGGCCGGCTGGGAGAGGGGGCTCCCCTCGCTGGGGTGGTCGGGATCCCCCTGGAAGACGTGCTCCACCCGCCAGCCCCCGGCTTCCCGGTCGCGGGTGAACCGGGCACCCAACGAGCCCACGGCGATGTCGTCGGGCCCTTGCCGCATGTCCCCGCCACGCACGAAGGTGTGGAGGGTGGAGAGCTCCGAGACCATCTGCGCCACCAGGTCCGAGAGCTCGGTGCGCGAGGTGACCCGGGCGACCAGCGGCGCGTACTTCTCGCGCATCGCCGGCCAGTCGACCCCGACCATGTGGCGGTCGTAGAAGTAGTCGCGCTCCAGGCGCCAGGCGTCGGTGAACATCTGCTGCCACTCCTCGCGGGGCTCGAGGGAGAGCTTCCAGTCGGAGAGGTCGAGAGCGGCCTTGCTGAGATCGGCCTGTCCGGGGCCGGCTCCGCCGGGGCTGGGTCGACCGGGCCCGGCCTGGCCGTCCTCCTGCGGCGCGGCGTCGAGGACGAAGAGCTTCTTCTCGCGCCGGACCAGGAGCGCCGTGCCGTCGCCCGACAGCTCGTAGTCCTCGACCTTGGGGACGATGGTCTTCACCTCGCGGTCGCGGTTCTTGACCGGCAGCGCCTCGAGGTCCCAGGTCTCGTCGCCGGCGCTCTGGGAGAGGAAGTAGAGGGCCTTCCCGGTCACCGCCAGCCCCCGGTAGTTGCCGGGGTCCACCGGGACCTTCTGCAGCCGGCCTTCGAGACCGTCGAGGACGACCTCGACCTCCGGCGGCGGGGCTCCTTGTTTGGCGGCCCCCTGCTTCCCCTTCTCGGCGGCGCCGCCACCTTCCTCGTCCGTCTGGTCGGAAGGGGGGTGGAGCTCGTCGTCGGGGGCGAACGGGGAGCGCTCCCCGGGGGCCAGAGCCAGGGCGAAGATCTCGCTCTTCTTGTCGAGGAACGGCTCGGGAGCGTACGACCCCCAGACGCCCTGCACCACCGACTCCAGGTGGCGGTCGGAGAGCAGGTAGAGCCACTTGCCGTCCGGGCTCCACGCCGGGCTGTAGCTGTCGAAGTGGTCGGTGGTCACCAGCGTCGCCTGGCCGCTGGTCACGCTGTAGAGCTTGATCTGGCTGAAGAGGTTGCCGGCGGTGGCGACGTAGGCCAGCCACTTGCCGTCGGGCGACCAGGCGAGGTCGCTGAACCGGCTGACCTCGCTGGCGTCGATCTGCCGGTTCCGCCCGGTCTCGGTGTCATAGACGAAGAGGCGCTGCGCCTTGTCGTCGTGGGCGATGTCGCGGCCGTCGGGGGAGGGGACGGCCTCCCAGCGCAGGATGTCGCCATCGGTGGTCCACTGCGCCGGGGCACCCACGCCGTTGGCGGGGAGGCGCCACAGCTCCACCTCACCCGACTCGTCGGAGAGGACCACGAGCGCCTTGCCGTCCGGCATGAACCGGGCATTGCGGTAGCGCACGCCGGGCCGGCGGCCGGCCTCGGTCAGGCGGCCCTGGTGCCGCGGCACGACGAAGACCTGGCCGCGGGCGGTGAGCGCCACCCGTTCGCCGTCGGCCGAGATGTGCGCCGCGGTCAGGTACTCCATGGGCTCGTCCACCCAGTGCTCGCGGGTCTGGTCGAGGTCGGAGCGGAGCGTGATGGGGATCTTGTGGTCCGACTGCGTGGCGGCGTCGTACAGCCAGAGGTCGGCGCCCAGCTGGTAGACCACCCGGCCGGCGTCGAGGGAGGGATCGTGGACGTCCCACCCCTGGTGGTGCGTGAGCTGCTGGAGGTCGCCGCCGTCCGGGGTCATGGACCACAGGTTCATGGTCCCGTCGCGGTCGGAGACGAAGTAGATCCGGCCCTGCCACCACATGGGGTGGCGGCTGGTGCCCGGGAAGTCGGACGTCAGAGGCGTCGCTTCCGCCGCGCCGCGGGGGAGCTTCCAGATCGACTGTGCCGTGCCGCCCTCGTAGCGCTTGGTATGGCTGGGCTGGGCCCAGTAGCGGGTGAAGAACAGGGTCTTCCCCGCCTCGTCGTAGCTGCCGTCGGCGGCGCCGAAGAGGGGCACGAAGGTGGGCTGCGCCGCATCGACGGAGACGTCCAGCCGCGCCAGCTCGACGCCGGGCAGGGTGCTGTCAGCCATGGTGGCGTAGAGCAGCTGGCCATCGGGAGCCCAGCCGGTGGTGCGCAAGTAGTTGGAGCTACCCCAGGTGCGGCGGGTGGGCAGGCCACCTTGAAGGGGCATGGTGTAGACCTCGCGCGGCCCCTCGTAGGTGGCGGTGAAGGCCACGGTCTCACCGTCTGGCGAGACGACCGGGTGCTCCTCCTCGCCGGGGTGGGAGGTCAGACGGACCGCCTCGCCGCCGGCGGCCGGCACCCGCCACAGGTCGCCCTCGGCGACGAACACCACGGTGTCGCCGTGGAGAGCCGGCTGGCGGTAGTAGCCGACGGGGGCTTCAGAGGGTGTCGCGTGGACGGCCGGGGGGATCGCCAGGAGTGCGAGGACGAAGAGGGAGATGACCTTCACTCGAGGGTTGATTCGCATGATGCCTCCGGTATGCAGAGCAAGGACGATGGGCGCTCATAGCGCGCGAGGAGCGGCTGTCACCCCACCTGGTGGGCCTCTGTGCACCTCAGCCCGTCGGCCCACGCGCTCGCGCAGTTTACGCCTCCCGCGCGATCCCGTCCGGGTGGCGCGGGGGCGGGCGGTTCCGGTAGCGTCGAGGTCTGTGCTCCGATCGTCTCGACCCGCGAGGTTCCTCGATCTCTTTCTTCCCGCCTGGGACGTGGGCAGGACGGACTCCCTCTGGGTCGCGGCACCGCCCGACCGGGCGTACCGGGCGGTGCGGGAGCTGACGATCGGCGAGGTTCCCTGGTTCCGGCGGCTCATGGTGGCTCGTACGCTGCCGGGCAGGCTCCTCGGGCGCCGCTACGAGCTGAGCTACAGCGGCGGCTTCGTCGACGGTTTCCTCGGCGCCGGGTTCGTCCTCCTGGGCGAGCGGCCCGGCCGCGAGCTCGCCATCGGCGG
>Ga0210086_1001118_pt1 | contig 14246 bp, 10 predicted proteins | sample China_Galinas_PW_3_FD_184867 | JGI IMG/M metagenome (GOLD analysis project Ga0210086, IMG submission 184867) | Wetland microbial communities from San Francisco Bay, California, USA, that impact long-term carbon sequestration - China_Galinas_PWB_D2... | ecosystem: Environmental > Aquatic > Marine... | reverse complement strand
GCAGGGCGACGGTCTCGATGTCCTCGGCCATCGCGCGGGCTATGCCGCGCGGCAGCAGCGGGCAGCTCTTGATGTGCTCGGCCAGCGCGCGGCGCACGTCGGCCTCGAGGTCCCGGGCGAGGCGCTCGAAGATCTGGATCGCGGCCGGATGCTCGCCCTCGCTCAAGGCGCCGAGGCTGAAGGCAGTGCCCAGGATGGCGGCCACTTCGGCGCGCCGCTTGGGACTGGGATCCCGCTCCAGGCGGCGCGCAACCTCGCGCACCGGGATCCAGGAGCTCTGCGAATTCGCTGTGACCTGAGGCATGATCCAAACTCTTCGCAATCTCACCGAAATTACACAACACATTCTATAGAAAATTAGACGTCTGTCAATAAAAATTGCAATGACGTTAAGTATATTAAAAGTACAATTCAATATAATTCAAGATAAATCTTGATTTAAACTTATATTGATTTTGCATACATTTCGAATGAATTGTCGCAAATGGGCGGGAGCGCGCGCCGGAGAGCAACGCGACCGCGCAGCGGAGGCCGGCGCGCAACGGCGGATCCGCGCCGGACGCCATCGCGAGCCGACGCGCTGAGCGCCGTCGGCGGCGGGTTGCCTAGCGATCGCCGGCGAAGCGTTCGTCGACGGCCGTCACGAAGGCGCGGAACAGGCGGCGCTGAGCGACGCGGTAGATCATGAATTCCGGATGCCACTGAACGCCGAGGCGGAACCGCTCGGAGGGATCCTCGATCGCCTGGATGACGCCGTGCTCGTCGTGCGCGGTGGCCGTGAGGCCGCCCCCCAGCCGGTCGACGGACTGCGTGTGCAGGCTGTTGACCTTGACCCGCTCGCGGCCCAGCACGCGCGCCAGGGAGCTGCCGGGTGCGACGGTCACGTATTTGACCGGCAGCGGCGTCCACCGGCGGCGCAGCCCCTCGTAGGCCGTGTAGATATCCTGATGCAGGCTGCCGCCGTAGAACACGTTGAGCATCTGTGCGCCGCGGCAGATCCCGAGCACTGGGATGTCATGGCGCGCGGCATGCTCGAGCGCGTGCAGCTCCAAGCGGTCGCGCTGCGGATCGATGCGCACGTCCGGTATCGGCATGCCGTGATAGATCTCGGCGCCGATGTCGTCGCCGCCGCCTACGATCAGGCCCTGCAGGCTGTCGACGACGGAGACATCGTCGGTCGGGACCATGCGCAGCGGGCGTTCCCCGAGCAGGCGCAGCGTCAGCCGGTAGAACCACCACATGTATCGGCCGCCGCCGCGCGACGTGGTCACTCCGATTCGCGGCGGCGTCATGGCATCGCGATCCATTCGCTGGCCAGAATGGCCCAGTTCCTGGGGATGAGGCGATTCTGGTTCTCCCGGTAGGCCCGGGCCATGAGCTCGAGCTTGTCGCGGCGTTCCGCGAGCCGCTCGACGACGCACCAGCGGTTCCATTCCGTGGACACCGTCCAGTCCGACTGGCCGATGCGGGCGTCGGGCAGACGGTAATGGAAGGTGGGCCGCGCCTTGATGCGCTGGTCGGGCACCGCGGCGCGCACCGTCTCTGCGTCGATCCAGGCGAACAACGGCAGCAGGTCGAGCTCGCGGTTGCGCACCGGATTGTGCCGCAGGTAGTCGTCGATCAGCTCCGCCATGCCCGGCCAGTAGCCGGGATCGGTCACCATACCGAGGTAGTCCAAGGGGAACGGGTCGGTGTAGGTGAGGATGCGGCGCGTGAAGTCGACCGAGATGATCGCCCGGAGCCAGTCCGACAACAGCAGATAGGCCTTCAGGACCGACACGATGTAGTCGGCGCTGTTCTCCGCGATGTCGGGATTGAGCTGCGCGCCGAAGGCGTACAGCGGATTGGCCTCCGTCCCCTGGGCGCCGTAGCGCCGCAGGTCTGCGAGCAGCGCGTCGAGGCGAACCAGCGCCTGCGGCTCGACGGGGGGACAGACGATCTCGCAGGGGACGATGGCCGAGGCCATGTCGCCGAGGACCCCGCGCAGGGTCTCCTGCAGCTCCGAGGCGAGCCAACCCGACTCGCCGCCGGCCGCCGGCCGGCCCTCCGCGTCGTGCAGGAACTGCCAGTCGAGCTTGGCCTCGAAGTCGCCGAGCTCGGTGCCGGAAATTTCGAAGAGATGGCGATCGACCTGCTCGATCGTGCCGCCGAAGGTGGAGCGGACACGGAGCGCCGCGTCATGGGCCGTGACCGCCGCGAACTCCAGCTCGACGCCCACGCGCCGCGGCTTGCCGGCGAAATTCGTGCTGCGCGGCGGTTCTTGAGGCTCGATTTTCACGCAGCGGCGATCCGATATGTCACGGGAGGGCACACGCGGAAACACTGACATCCGTTGGATAGGGGGTCAAACGCGCCCGCCGAAATCGGGTTCCCCCTAGCCGCCGCGGCGCCCGTCATCGGCCGGGCACGGCCAAGGCGCCGCACAGCGCTTCGGCCATCGCCGCCGCGTCGTCCGGTCGCAGCCGCTCCGCGGGTCGTCCGAGCAGCGCCCGCAGGGCCCGTGCCGTGGTCTCGGTGAAGACGATGGTGCCGTCGCCCTCGACCGCGGCGATGCCGTCCCAGCGCAGCGATTCGCGGTTGGTCGCCTCGGCCAGCTCGGGGGTCCAGGCCGCCGGCAGGTCGAGCGCCACGCCGCGGCGCGAGACCCGGACCGGATAGCCGCCCAGCCGCCCGCCCGGCGCCGGCACGTGGGTCGCCGCCGCGTCCTCGCCGAGCAGAGCGGGCAGCAGCACGCGGGCGGCGCTCGCCGTCAGCAGGTTGAAGTCGAGCTCGTAGGGGATCGGACAGGGCTCGAATAGCCGCGCCCGTGCCAGGTCCGAGACGTCGCGCCCGGCGTGCCGGGCCTCGAGCAGGAAGGGCGGCAGGGTTTCGCCCTCGCTCGGCGGCGCGGCCCGGTAGAGGAAGTATTCCAGGGCGTGTTGCGCCACCAGGCGCACCTGCACCGACTGGGCCGGCACGCCGAGCGCCGCGGCCGCGACGAACCGCACCTTGGGCACGGCCTCGGCGACGTTGCCGACGCCGCAGGTCGGCGCCGGGCCGCCGGCCGCCAGCACGGCGTTGACCACGTCCGGGTAGGAGGCGCCGACCCAGGGGCAGGCGAGCCCCGAGGCGGCCCAGGCCTCGCGCAGCCGCAGCATCGGCGCCAGGTGGCAGGCGACGAAGCCGCCGAAGGGCACGGCAGCAACGTGGCCGCGGTGCGGCTCCGGCAGGCGGTCGAGGGCCCACCAGGGCAGCAGGCTGGGCGCGGCGAAGGCGACATCGGGCGCGAGCGCGCGCAGCCGCGCCGCGGCGTCGGGCGCGTTGAGGTCGAAGGCCTCGGCCCGCAGCATGGGATGGCGGCCCTCGATGGCGGCGCCGACCCGCGCGTTGTTGAGCTTGGCCTCGGCGCGCGCGATCGAGCGGGTCGCCACGACGATCTCGTCGAAGGCGGCGTCGCGCGCCATGGCCTCGAGCACCGCGCCGCCGAGCTGCCCGAGCGAGACGATCAGCAGGCGGGGCATCGCACGCTCTCCGCGCCGGTCGTCACACCGCCAGGACTTTGCCGGGGTTCATCAGGTTGTCGGGATCCAGCGTCCGCTTGATCTGACGCATGACGGCGACCGCCTCGCCGTGCTCGGCCTGCAGGAACTTCATCTTGCCGACGCCGATGCCGTGCTCGCCGGTGCAGGTGCCGCCCATCGCCAGCGCGCGCATCACCATGCGCTCGTTGAGCGCCGTGGCGCGCGCCATCTCCTCCGCGTCGTCGGGATCGATCACGAAGGTCAGGTGGAAGTTGCCGTCGCCCACGTGCCCGACGATGGGCGCCAGCAGGCCGGAGCGCTCGACGTCCGCCTTGGTCTCGAGGATGCAGTCGGCAAGGCGCGAGATCGGCACGCAGACGTCGGTCGGCCAGCCCTTGGCGCCGGGGCGCAGGGCGAGCGCCGCGTAGTAGGCGTCGTGCCGGGCCTGCCACAGGGTGCTGCGGTCCTCCGGCCGGGTGGCCCAGCGGAAGTCGCCGCCGCCGTTGTCGCCGGCGATCTCGCCGACCCGCTCGACCTGCTCGGCGACCCCGGCCTCGCTGCCGTGGAACTCGAAGAACAGGGTCGGCTGCACCGGGTAGTCGAGCTTCGAATAGCGATTGACCGCGTCCATCTGGACCTCGTCGAGCAGCTCGATGCGCGCCACCGGGATGCCCGACTGGATCGTCATGATGACCGTATCGACCGCCCCGGCGAGGCTCTCGAAGCCGCAGACGGCGGCCGAGATCGCCTCGGGGATGCCGTGCAGCCGCAGGCCGATCTCGGTGATGACGCCGAGCGTGCCCTCCGAGCCGACGAAGAGGCGGGTCAGGTCGTAGCCGGCGGCCGACTTGCGCGCCCGCCCGCCGGTGCGGATCACCCGGCCGTCGGCCAGCACCACGGTCAGGCCGAGCACGTTCTCGCGCATGGTGCCGTAGCGCACCGCGTTGGTGCCCGAGGCGCGGGTCGCGGTCATGCCGCCGAGCGAGGCGTCGGCGCCGGGGTCGATCGGAAAGAACAGGCCGGTGTTGTGCAGGTGCCGGTTGAGCTGCTTGCGCGTCACGCCGGGCTGCACCCGGCAGTCCATGTCCTCGATGCTGACGGCCAGGACCTCGTTCATGCGGCTCAGGTCGATCGAGACGCCGCCCTCGAGCGCCGCGACCTGACCTTCCAGCGAGCTGCCGGTGCCGAAGGGAATGACCGGCCGGCGGTGGCGCGCGCAGACCTTGACGATCTCCGCCACCTCCTCCGTCGACTCGGCGAAGGCCACCGCATCGGGGGCGTGGGTCGCGTGATAGGACTCGTCGTGGCCGTGCTGCTCGCGGACCGCGGCGGAGGTCGACAGGCGCTCGCCCAGCAGGGCGCCGAGCGCCTCGACGACGGGGTCCCTGGCGGCGGTCTTGGCGGTCACGGGGGGCCTCTCTTTCAACCGGCAGTATAGCGAAAACAGGATGCCCGCACAGGGCCGCCTTCGGGCTTGGGTCGGCGGGGCCGCTTGCCTATGATCGCCGCGCCGCAGCAAAGACGGCAGCGAAGCAAAAATCAAGGGGACACGCCCATGCCGCGCGATCCGCGCTACGACGTCCTGTTCGAACCGGTGCGGATCGGCCCGGTGACCGCCAGGAACCGCTTCTACCAGGTGCCGCACTGCACCGGCTTCGGCCACAAGATGCCGCGCGGGCTGGCCGCGCACCGCGGTCTCAAGGCCGAGGGCGGCTGGGCCGTGGTCTGCACCGAGGAGGTCGAGATCCACCCGAGCGGCGAGGTCGGGCCGCATTCCGAGGGGCGGATCTGGGACGACCGCGACATTCCGGCACTGGCCCGCATGACCGAGGCGGTGCACGCCCACGGCGGCCTGGCCGGCATCGAGCTGGTGCACAACGGCCCGTCGTGCTGCAACCGCGACAGCCGCGAGATTCCCCTGAGTCCGCGCCACGAGCCGACCGACAGCGGCTATGCCCCGGTGCAGGCGCGCGCCATGGACCGTTCCGACATCCGCGACTACCGCCGCTGGCACCGCGCCGCCGCCCTGCGCGCGCGCCAGGCCGGCTTCGACATCGTCTACGTCTACGCCGGGCACAGCCTGTCGCTGCCGATGCACTTCCTGCAGCGCCGGCGCAACGACCGCAGCGACGAATACGGCGGCAGCCTGGAGAACCGCGCCCGCCTGCTGCGCGAGCTGATCGAAGAGACCAAGGAGGCGGTCGGCGACACCTGCGGGGTGGCGGTGCGCATCGCGGTCGACGAGATGATCGGCCCGCGCGGCATCGAGAGCGACGGCGAGGGCCGCGCGGTGATCGAGATGATGGCCGAGCTGCCCGACCTGTGGGACGTCAACGTCTCCGACTGGGTCAACGATTCGGCCACCTCGCGCTTCGCCGAGGAGGGCTTCCAGGAGGCCCAGGTCGCCTTCGTCAAGCAGGTGACCAGCAAGCCGGTCGTCGGGGTCGGGCGCTTCACCTCGCCCGACGCCATGGTGTCGCAGATCCGCCGCGGCGTGCTCGACATGATCGGCGCGGCGCGCCCCTCGATCGCCGACCCCTTCCTGCCGAAGAAGATCGAGGAGGGCCGGCTGGAGGACATCCGCGAGTGCATCGGCTGCAACATCTGCGTCTCCTCCGACTACGACATCGTGCCGCTGCGCTGCACCCAGAACCCGACCGCCGGCGAGGAGTGGCGCAAGGGCTGGCACCCCGAGGTCATCGCGCCCAAGGGCTCGGACGACGCGGTGCTGGTGGTCGGCGCCGGGCCGGCCGGGCTGGAGTGCGCCCGCGCGCTGGGCCAGCGCGGCTACGAGGTGCACCTGGCCGAGGCCGGCGAGGAGCTCGGCGGCCGCGTCACGCTGGAAAGCCGCCTGCCGGGGCTCGCCGCCTGGGCCCGCGTGCGCGACTACCGCGTGCAGCAGATCGCCAAGCTGCCCAACGTGCACGTCTACCGCGACAGCCGGCTCTCGGCCGAGCACGTCCGCGAGTTCGCCATGCCGCGGGTGGTGATCGCGACGGGCGCGCGCTGGCGCCGCGACGGCGTCGGCCGCGCCAACCTGGCGCCGGTGCCGGGATTGGGGGGCAGAAACGTGTTCACGCCCGACGACCTGATGGCCGAGGGCTTCGCACTCGACGCCGAGGGGCCGGTGATCGTGTTCGACGACGACCACTACTACCTGGGCGGCGTGCTGGCCGAAAAGCTCCGGGCCGAGGGCCATGAGGTCGCCCTGGTGACGCCGGCCCATTCGGCCTCGGCCTGGACCGACCATACCCTGGAGCTCGCCCGCATCCAGCGCCGCCTGCTCGGCCTCGGCATCGAGATCGTCGCCAAGCGCAACCTCGCCGCCCTGCACGACGGCGCGGCGGAGCTCGCCTGCGTCTACAGCGACCGGCGCGAGCGACGGCCCTGCGCCGCGCTGGTGACGGTCACCATGCGGCTGCCCGAGGAGGCGCTCTACCGCGAGCTCGCCGGCGACCCGGCGGGGCTCGCGAAGGCCGGCATCAGGAGCCTTCGGGCGGTCGGCGACGCGCTGGCGCCCGGCACGATCTTCGCGGCGGTCTACAACGGCCACCGCGCGGCGCGCGAGATGGACGAGGCGGTCGACGTCGACGCGGTCGCCTTCAAGCGCGAGCTGCCGGTCTACGAGGAGGGGTGACGGCAGGAAAGTCGGACCAGTCTCGCCCCGCCGACCCTACCGCCTAGTAGACCCGCGTCACCCGATAGCCTTCGCCCTCCAGCAGGTGCAGCACGCCGGCGTCGCCCGGCAGGTGCGCGGCGCCGACCGCGACGAAGGCGTTGCCGCGCGCCAGGGCGGCGGCCATGCGCGCGACCATGACCTTGTTGCGCGCGTCGATCAGGCGCTCGACCATCTCGGCCATGAAGCCGGGCCCGACGAGCCGCGCCGGCTCGAGCCAGACGCGGAAGATCGCCGCCATGTCGCCGGCCAGGTAGTACCGGGTCAGGCGCTCCGGCCCGATGTCGTTCTCGGCGGCATAGCCGATGGCGCTGCGCAGCAGGGCGACCTGGTCGTCCTCGGCGATGTCGGAGAAGGCGGCGATCTGCTCGGCCGCGGTCTCCAGCCCGACGACCGGCTTGCCGATCAGGGCCGCCTGCTGCGCCAGCCAGAGGTCGAGGAACGGGCCGTCCCCCTCGTCCGTCTGGAGCCGCGCCGGGGCGTTGGTCATGAGCTCGTAGACCGCCCACGGCTTGAGGAAGCGCAGCGCCTCCTCGGTCACGCCGTAGGGCTTGAGCGCGGTCAGGGTGTCGGCGAAGAGCTCCTCGCCGATGATCCCGTCGAGCGTGCGCCCGTCGGTCAGCAGCATGGACTGCATCATCTGGCGCAGGACCGCCTGCGGGTCGAGCGTGCGGCCGCTCAGGTCGAGCTCGAGATAGAGTCCGTCGGAGTCGCGGAAGGCCTGCCAGACCGGCTCGGGCAGGTCGGTGACCCGGGGGTCGGCGCTGTGCATGGTGCCGAAGACGTAGCTCGGCGCCGTCCCTTCCCGCGCCACGCGCCACAGCCGGCCGTGGCCGTGCAGGATGCCGCTTTGCTTGAGCGCCGCATCGAGCGCGGCCTGGAGTCGGGCGTCGAGCTCGTAGGTGATGCGGCCGTCCGGCGTCATGTCGTGGTCGGCCTGGAAGGTTTCGATGGCGGCGCGGGTCGCCGGTCCGGGAACGCCGTCCGCCGGCCCCGGATCGTAGCCCAGGGCGGCCAGCGCGCGCTGCACGCGCTCGGCCAGCTGCGCCTCGATGGCGGCGCGCTGCGCCTCGGTATAGCGGTCGCCGGGCAGGATGCCGGTCAGCGCCTCCGCGATCACCCGCGCGGCCTCGCCCGCGCGCGCCTGGCGGGCGAAGCCGCTGGCCTGGGCGACCTCGCCCGGCACCATGCGCGCTGCCAGGGCGTCGCGCTGCTTGGCCGCCTCGGGGTCGGTATCGGCGGCCAGGTCGAACAGGAAATAGGCGCGCAGCAGGTCGCGCGGCACGCCCTGGCCGTTGGCCAGCAGGGCGGCCAGGTTGTACTGCGCCGCCGCCATCCCGGCGATCGCCGCCGCGCGGTACCAGCGCGCCGCCTCGGTCTTGTCGGCGGCAACGCCGAGCCCCTCGTCGTAGAGCACGCCGAGATTGAACTGCGCCTCGGTGTCGCCGGCCTCGGCCTCGGCGCGCCAGGCCTCGGCCGCCGCCGCATAGTCGCCGCGCTGGTAGGCGGCGTAGCCGTCGTCCTGCTGCGCCGCCGCCGGCATCGCGCAGGCCAGGACCGCCAGCACGACGGCGCCCGCGCGCCGCAGGACGCTCAGGAAACGCGATTTGCGGGCCATGGCCTGCGTCTACCTCCGGTTGCGCCAGCGCCCGAGTCTGCCGCAGCCGGCCCGGCGTCGGCAAGCGCGCCTTCGCCGCCGCTCAGATGCCGCGCTCGACGATGCGGGTGCCGTCGGCGATGCGGTCGCTCGGGTGCAGCACGACCCGCGCGCCGTCGGCGAGGCCGTCGCGCAGCTCGGCGGACTCGCTGTTGCGCTCGCCCAGCGTCACGTGGCGCAGCGCGGCGCGGCCGTTCTCGGCGACGAACACCGCCCAATCGGCGCCGTCGCGGAACAGGGCGCCGATCGGCACGCGGAGGACCTTGTCGGCGTGCCACACGACGATGCGCACCTCGACCCGGTAGCCGTGCCCGAGGCGGCGCCAGGCCTCGTGCGGATCGGTGAAGTCGATGATGACGTTGACCCGCTGCTCCTCGATGCCGAGCGCCGAGACCTTGGTGAAGCCCGAGGGCTCGACCCGGCGCACCGTGCCGTGCAGGACCGCGCCGCCGCCCCATTCCTCGATCATCACGGGGTCGCCGTCGTCGACCCGCACGGCGTCGCTCGACAGCAGGTCGGCGACGATCTCGAGCCGCGCCGGGTCGCCGATCTCGACCAGCGGCTCGCCGGCGGCGACCACGCTCTCGCTCTCGCGCATGATCTTGAGGATGCGGCCGTCGATCGGCGCGCGCAGCTCGACGCAGCAGCGCGCCTCGTCGCCCTGCGCCGCGGAGCCCGGCGTGATGAGCTGCGCCCGCACGGTCTCCAGCTCGAAGCGGCGGACCTGCACGGTGGCGTCGGCCGCGGCCACCGCGGCCTGGCGCGTCTTGACGTTGAGCCGCGCCTGGTCGAGCGCGCGGGCGGCGATGTTGCCGCGCTCCGCCAGGCGCTGGGCGCGCTCCAGATCGTTCTGGGAAAAGCGCAGCTCGGCGCGGGCGCGCTCGCGCTCGGCGACGGCCAGCTCGAGCGCCGCCTCGGCCGCCTTGACCGCGGCCTCGGCCTCGCGCTCGGAGCGCACGTCGAGCAGGGTCGGCTGCTGCGGGCGGATCGTGGCGACCAAAGTCTTGGCCGCCGCGACGGGGTCGCCGACGTCCTGCTCGATGCGCAGCAGGCGCCCGGCGAGCGGCGCGGAGACGACGTAGACGTCCTTGACCCGCGTCTCGCCCTCTTCGTCGATGGTGACGCTGAGCGGCCCCGCCGTCACGGCGCCCAGGTCGACCGCCACCGGGCGCGGCCAGAAGGCGTAGACCAGGCCCGCCGCGAGCAGCAGCAGGAGCGTTCCCCAGAGCAGTATCCGGCTGCGCGTTCGGGCCATGCCTGCGCTACTCCCGCGTCTTCAGGACGGCGATGAGGTCGAGCCGGTCGAGGCGGCGGCGCACCAGGGCGCCGGCCAGCACCGCGGTGGTCGCCACGACCAGCACCGCGTAGCCGAAGGTGTCGGCATCGATCACGAAGGGAATGCGGTAGAGCTCCGTCTCGAAGAGGCGCGTCATGAAGAAGGCCAAGCCGTAGCCGAGCAGGCAGCCGAGCGGCAGCGCGAGGAACGTCACGATGGCCAGCTCGCCCAGCAAGATGTAGGAGATTTCCTGCCGGGTAAAGCCCAGCACCCGGAGCGTCGCCAGCTCGCGGCCGCGCTCAGAGAGCGAGATTCGCACGCTGTTGTAGACCACGCCGCCGGCCAGCAGCGCGGCGAAAGCGACGTAGAAGGCCACTATGATGTCGATGGTCTCGGCCATGGTATCGCGGAAGGTGCGCACCGCCGCGTCGCGCAGGATCGTGCCGGCCACCATCGGCGTGGCCTTGAGCGCACGGAACACGGCCGCCTCGCGCGCCGGGTCGAGCAGCAGGTAGGCGCCCGAGACGCTCGGCCCTTCGCGCATCAGGCGGTTCAGGGCGTCGCGCCGCATGTAGGCCGGGGTGCCGAGATAGGTATCGACGATGTCGGCGACGCGCAGGTCGCGCACCGGGCGGCGGTCCTGCAGCACCTCGACGGTGACGCGGTCGCCGCGGCGCAGGTCGAGGATCTCGGCCAGCTTCTTGGACAGCACGACGCCGTCCGGCGGCAGCTCGATCCGGCGGCCGTCGACGTCGCGCACCGGGGCCAGCACGGCGTCGCCCGGCACGCCGGTGATGCCCTCGAGGTGCGTGCGGGTGCCGTGGCGGAAGCGGGCCGCGACCGCGCGGTAGGGCTCCGCCGCGAGCACGCCCGGCAGATGCGCGATGGCGCGCAGCGCCCGGTCGGAGCGCGTCTCGCTCAAGGCGACGGTCATGTCCTGGTGCTGCAATTCGAAGAACTGGACCTCGATCATGTGGTCCATGGAATCGAGCCAGTGCAGCGAGGCCAGCAGCACGGCCACGGCGGCGGCGATGCCCGCCGTCGTCAGTCCGGTCCTGAGCGGCCAGCGCGTGACGTGGCGCAGCAGCATGAGGGTCGGCTGGTCGAAGCTGTCGTGCAGACCGAGGCGCGCGAGCAGCCCGCGCCGGTAGAGCGGCGGCGCCGGCGGCACCATGGCCTGGGCCGGCGGGATGACGACCGCGCGGCGCACGGCGTTGAGCGTGCCGAGAATCGCGCCGGCGGCGCAGAGCAGCGCCCCGACCGCGAAGACGCCGGGCCCCGGCCGGTAGTAGAGCAGTGGGAAGTGGAACAGGTCGGTGTAGAGCTGCGTGATCCCGCGCCCGAGCCAGATGCCGAAGGCGAAGCCGAGGACGACCCCCAGGCCGGTCATCAGCAGCACCAGCTTGACGTAGTGCCAGCCGACCGCGAGGTCGCTGTAGCCGAAGGCCTTGAGCAGGCCGATCTGCTCGCGCTCGGTGCTGATCAGGCGCGTGACGGTCATGTTGAGCAGGAAGACGGACACCGCGATGAAGATCGACGGCAGAATGGTCGCGACCTTCTTGAGCTGCTCGATCTCGCCGGACAGGAACCAGTTGGAGATCTGATCGCGCCGCGCGATCGCGCCGGTGCCGCCGTAGGGCTCGAGGATCGCGTCGAGCCGTTCGATGACGCCCGCGACCGACGCCCCGCGCAGCAGGGTGAGCGAGACGTCGTTGAAGGCCCCTTCCAGGTCGAAGGCGGCGGCCAGCGCGTCGCGGCTCATCCACAGCACGCCGTAGCGCCGGTCGTCGGGCATGAAGGAGCCGGGCGAGATGGTGTAGACGTACTCCGGCGACAGCGCGATGCCGACGATCTGCAGGCTCCGCTTGCGGCCGTTGATGATCGCGGCGAAGCGGTCGCCCGGCCGGTAGCCGTGCGCCTCGGCAAAGGCCTCGCTGACCAGGATCTCGTCCGGCCGGCCGAGCGAGATGTAGCGCCCCTCGCGCAGCACGACGTCGTTCAGGGTGGGCTCGTCGCGTTCGGGAATCGATACCAGGGTGGCGGTCGCCGGCTCGTCCATGTCCGGCAGGTCGAGGATGACGCCCTTGACGATGCGGTCCTCGGCGCGCTTGACGCCGGGGATGTCGGCGATGTGCGCCATGAGGCGCCGCGGCGCCCGCTTGACCTGGGCGAAGACATCGGCGAAGCGATAGCGTTCGTAATAGGCTGTGCGCGTCTCGTCGAGCGAGTTGACGGCGCCGAGCGACATCACGAAGGTCGCCAGCCCCGCGCCGATGACCAGCGCGATGGCCAGCGCAATGCCGCGGATGTGCCAGAGGTCGCGCAGGAGCTTGCGGTCGAGAGCCGACATCGCCGCCTACCAGGATATTTCCTGCGGGTCGCGCCGCGTCGCGTTGCGCTCGACGGAGGCGACCTGGCCGTCCGCCATGGCGACGATGCGGTCGGCCATGGCTGCGATCGGCGCGTTGTGCGTGATCAGCGCCACCGTCGTCCCGAGCTCGCGGTTGACCGTGGCGATGGCCTCGAGCACCACGACGCCGGTCTTGCTGTCGAGCGCGCCGGTCGGCTCGTCGCACAGCAGGATCTCGGGCCGCTTGGCGATGGCGCGGGCGATGGCGACGCGCTGCTGCTCGCCGCCCGAGAGCTGCGCCGGGAAGTGGTCGATCCGCGCGGCGAGCCCGACGATCTCCAGCGCCTCGGCGGGAGCGAGTGGCGCCTTGGCGATCTCGGTCACCAGGGCCACGTTCTCGCGCGCGGTCAGGCTCGGCATGAGGTTGTAGAACTGGAACACGAAGCCGACGTGATCGCGCCGGAACCGGGTCAGGCCGGCGCTGTCGAGGGCGGTGAGGTCGCGGCCCCGGAAGCGCACGCGCCCGGCGGTCGGCACGTCGAGCCCGCCCAGGATGTTGAGCAGCGTCGACTTGCCGCTGCCCGAGGGACCGAGCAGCACCAGGACCTCGCTCTCGTAGATGTCGAGGTCGACGCCGCGCAGGGCGTGAACGTCGACCTCGCCGGTGTGATAGACCTTGGTCAGGCCGCGCGCCGAGAGGCACAGCGTCCTGTCGTCCGCCGCCGCCCGCTCCGCCATGCCCCGACCTCCTCTCGCCTCGAATCCTACAGCGAAGCCGCCGCCCGCGCCGCCTGATCGTAGAGCCCAGACAGGGCGCGCAGCAGTTCCGCCAGGCGGCCGATCTCCTCCTCCGGCGCGCCGGCCTGTACCGCGCCGGCGAAGGCGCCGAAGGCGTTGACCAGACAATCCTCGCGTACCTCGCGGTAACGGCCGCAGGCCGCCGCGCCGGCCTCGGTCGTGGTATAGAAGATCTCCTTGCCGCGCCGCTCGCCGGCGACCAGGCCGTGGCGGGTCAGCTTGCGCAGCGCGTAGGTCACGGTGTGCGTGTCCTCGATGCCGAGCACGAAGCAGATGTCGGCCAGCTTCTTCTCGCGCGCGCGGTGGTTGACCGAATGCAGCACCAGGATGTCGAGCGTGCCGAGGTCCTCGTGCCCGGCCGCCGCCATGCAGCGCAGGATCCAGCGGTCGAAGGCGTTGCCGGCGAGGATCAGGCCGTATTCGAACTCGCTGAGCGCCGCCGCCCGCTCGGAGACGAGATGGGCCGAGGACACGATGGCGCGCCGCGGCTTCGCGGCCCGGTCACTGCGCGATTCGCTCATGTCGCTGTCTCCCCGTCGAGGAATTCGCCGAAGGCCCGCACCGGCATCGACGCGGCGCCGCGCGCCTTGGCCGGCAGGGCGTAGAAGCGGAACGGCCGCGCGCCGAGCGCGGCGAGATTGCGAAGGTTCTCGACGATCAGCACCTCGGCGGCGAGCAAGCGCGTGTGCGCCGGCCGCTCGGGGTCGCGCCGGTCGTCGGCGTTCGGCGTGTCCAGCCCGACCAGCCGCACGCCGGCCTCGATCAGCGCGTCGATCGCGTCGCGCGCGATGAAGGGCGGCGTGCCGTAGGTCGCGGTGCCCCAGTGCGCGTCCCAGCCGAAATCGACCAGCACGGCCCGGCCCTCGAGGTCGGACGGCAGGTCCATCTCAGCGAAGCCAAGCGGCGTGCCGGGGGCGCGGCCCCGCGCCGCGACGCGCCGGCCCGGCAGGATGAGCTCGTCGAACGTCAGCGCCGCCACGTCGCGCCCG
>Ga0210086_1001116_pt1 | contig 14256 bp, 14 predicted proteins | sample China_Galinas_PW_3_FD_184867 | JGI IMG/M metagenome (GOLD analysis project Ga0210086, IMG submission 184867) | Wetland microbial communities from San Francisco Bay, California, USA, that impact long-term carbon sequestration - China_Galinas_PWB_D2... | ecosystem: Environmental > Aquatic > Marine... | reverse complement strand
CGATCGACGACGCACGGCGGTCGATCGAGCTGGTGGCCGCCGCCTATGCCTCCAGCCACTCGGCCATGCCGATCGCATTCCCGATCGGCCGCGACAATCCCTTCTACGAAGGCTGGCGGCCGGTCGCGGGCAAGACAACGGGCCCGGCCTGACGGGCCGTCCCGAAGGCGTAGAGCCTTCGAGTCGTGGGCCTGGGCATCCCGGGGTTCGTCTACTGGCCCTCGCCGGGGGCCGCGCCGTTGGTGAGCCAGATCATCGAACCGACGATCGACAGCACGATCACCGGCCCGAACATGACGGCGAGAAACTGCAGCAAGGTCATTCCGGTTGGAACTCCGCAAAGGGTGGCGGTTTGACCGATGCGGTCGAGTCGCTTCAATTCTGATCGAACTTGCGTCCGAGGTAAATGCCTGGATCGTGCGAGCCAAGCCCCTGGGGCACCGGCGACATGAGGGCCCGCCCTTTGACCTGGGCCCGATCCACCGCCTTATAATCATGACCGGAAGCAGTCCCGGGGGCGTGCTGGTGGCAACATCGAAGAAGGAGAAGTCGGCCAAACAGGTCGAGGTCCGGCTCAGCCGCGATCTGGGGCTCTTCTCGGTCACCATGATGGGCGTCGGCGGCATGATCGGCGCCGGCATCTTCGCGCTCTCCGGCATCGCGGCGGGTGTGGCCGGTCCGGCCGTCGTCCTGGTCTTCATCCTCAACGGCATCGTCACCTTTCTCACCGCGCTCGCCTATGCCGAGCTGGGCGCCGCCTTTCCGCGCGCCGGCGGCGGTTACGTGTGGGTGAAGGAAGGGCTCGGCGGCGGCAACGGCTTCCTCGCCGGCTGGATGAGCTGGTTCGGCTATGTGGTGGCCGGCGCCCTCTATGCCATCGCCTTCAGCGGCTTTGCCCTCGACAGCTGGCTCGGCGCCGGCCTGCCGACCGGCGGCCTGTCCGCGGATGTGCTCAAGACCGTCTTCATCGTCGCGGTCGTCGTCGTCTTCACCGGTCTCAATTTCCTCGGCTCGGAAGAAACGGGCGCGATGGGCGCGGTCATCACCGTGGTGAAGATCGCGATCCTCGTCCTCTTCGTCCTGTTCGGCGTGGCGGCCATGTTCGCCACCAGCGACTGGGAGCCGCGCTTCTTCGATCATTTCGCCCCCAACGGCGTGGCCGGCATCCTGGTCGGCATGGGGCTCACCTTCATCGCCTTCGAGGGCTATGAAATCATCGCCCAGTCGGGGGAGGAGATCGTCAAGCCGGCACGCAATGTGCCGCGCGGCATCTTCTTCTCCATCGCCATCGCGGTGGCCATCTACGTCGCGGTCGGCATCGTCGCCATCGGCGCCACCACGCCGCCGCCGGGCATGGCGGCCTACCAGTATCTCGGCGCCCGGCAGGAACTGGCGATCGTCAGCGTCGCCCGCCAGATCTTTCCCTGGGGCAGCGGCGGCGCGCTGATGCTGATCAGCGGTCTGGCGGCAACGATCTCGGCGTTGAACGTCACCATCTTCTCGGCCGCGCGGGTCTCCTTCGCCATGGGGCGCGAGCACAACCTGCCGCCGGTCTTCGCGCGCATTCACCCGAAGCGGCAAACGCCGTTCGTCGCGGTGCTGGCCACCGGCGCGCTGATGCTGATCGCCGCCCTGCTTCTGCCAATCGAGACGGCGGCGACGGCGGGCGGCATGATGTTCCTGCTCATGTTCATCCAGGTGAACATGGCGGTGATCGCGTTGCGGCGCACGCGGCCGGAAGTCGGGCGCGGGTTTCGTATGCCCTTCTTCCCGATCCCGGCGCTGGTCGCGGTCGCCTGCAATGCCGCCCTCGTTCTTTACACGATCTCTGTCAACCCGACGGCGGTGTGGACGGCCTTCATCTGGATCGTTGCCGGCCTCCTCGCCTATTTCATGTATTTCGAGCACCGGGAAGAGCTGGAAGCGCCGCGGGACATCGTTCACGAGGAGGCGGTCGGCGAGCAGGCCTACACCGTCGTGGTCGCCGTGCGCGACGAGCGCGAGGCGACGACGCTGGGATGGTTCGGTGCAGCGCTTGCCAAGGCACGCGATGGAGGGCTGCTCGCCACCCACATCCATGAAGTGCCGCGTCCCTTGAGCCTCAGCGAAGGGCGCGCGTTGATCGAATCCGGTCGCGGCTATTTCGAAAAGATCAGGCGCGCCGCCTCCGCGCGCAAGATCGCCATGCACACGCTCATCATGGTCGCCCGCCGCGCCGCCTATGCGCTGGAGGGCATCGTCGCCGAGCGGGCCGCGGACTTCGTCGTCCTTTTCTGGAGCGGCGAGGCCAAGCCCAGTCGCCGGTTCGGCCGGACCATCGATCCGCTGCTCCTTTATCCGCCGGCCGACCTGGCGGTGGTGCGCCCGCCCGCCCGCCGGAAGCGGAGCGTGAAGACGATCCTGGTGCCGGTAGATGGCAGCGCCAACAGCCGCCTCGCCGTGGAGCTAGCGACCGATCTCGGCAGGCACGTCGCCGGGCGAGCCCATGCTGCGATCACTCTGTTGCGGGTGGTCGAGACAAAGGCGGAGGCTGAAGAAGGGGCGGAAACACTGTTCAAACACCTTCTCGAAGACATCGACTACGGCAAGCTTGAAACGAAGGTGCAGGTGGGCGCAAGCGAGGCGAGCACGATCATCGAGGCGGCAGAGGCATTCGACCTGGTCATCATCGGCGACAGCGAGATCTCGCCCTTGAGCCGGCTCCTTCCCCGCCCGGCCAAGGGCCGGTTTTCGACCCGGACGACGAAGCGCGTGCTGCGCGAGGCGAAGCCGATGACGGTGCTGGTCAAGCGCCGCCTGCCGGTCCTGCGCTCCTTCCTCCAGCGGTCCCTTTTTCCGCAGGGGTAGGCGCGACGCCTGAAGCAGGATGTTCTGAGGTTGAGTCGCTTCTAGACCGAGACTGGGCCGCCGCGTCAGGCGCGAGCCGCCCGCAGGCGAAGGGTTATCGCTTCCGGCCCGGCCCCATGGTGGCGATCTTCACGGACGACGGGCCCTCCGCCTGACGAAGGTATTTCGGCCCTGCATTCTTCTTCTCGCCACTGCCGGCGCCCTTGAGCTTCCTCGGCTCCTTGCTGCTACGCTTCTGGCCTTTTGCCATGGTTACGGTTCCTTTGTTGGCGGCTCGTCGGTGGCCGCGGAATCGTTCGCCGATGCCGCCAACAGCCGCTCGAAGTCGCCGAGGAGGTCAGCGATCAGCTTCTTGCGTCGCGGGTCCTGAGCCTCAGCGGTGACGGCAAAGAGCGACAGCAGATAGCGCGCCTTCTCGACCGCCTCGGTCCAGTTCGCCGCCGGGGCAGCGATCAGGAACTTCTCGAGCGCTTCCTGGCGCGCCTTGAGCTTGGCGCGATCGGCAGCCACTTCGCTGACCAGCCGGCGCAACTCGGTCGCCTTGCGGGCAGCCATGCCGCGGTGCTCGTCGAGGTCAATGGGATGATCGGTCATGGCGTTCCCCTTTCCCGCGACCGGCTAGGAATTCGACCCGGTCAGCACCGCGACCCGTCTGGCGTGGGCGACAGCCGCCCGGGCGCCGGTCGTCCGGGTGAGCAGGTCGCGGGTTTCGTCGTTGTCGTCACCGACGGGCATCAACGCCTGATCCATATAGGCTGCCGGATTCCGTCCGTGGCGGATCGCCAACCGCGCGAGGAGAAGGGAGGCGATGGTCCAGGCAAGCACGCCGTGCTTGGCGATCGTCTCCACGCCGTAGCGCGGCCAGAATTTCCAGGACGGCTCGCGGGGCAGGCCCGGACGGAGCTCGGAGGGTGTCTTGAGTCTCAACACGCCGCCCTGGAGGGGATGGACGTTCTCGAGCCGGACCGTCGTGGCGAAGGTGGCCAGCACCTTGAGCAGGCTTCCGAGCGGCACGCCGGTCGCCGCAGCGCGGCGCATGAGCGTCCGCATGTGCGCCGGAGTGTAGTAGAGTGACCACGCCTCGCGATAGATCGCCTCCCACTGCTGCCGGCTCATCCTGGGGTGCGCCGTGCAGACGTGCTCGACGTCGTAGGTGTTGAGGTCCGGATCCATCGCGACGCCGTTCTTCCAGAGGGTCTGATGGTCCTCCGACCCGGGAAGCGGCGTCAGGCAGAAGAACTCCAGGACGTCGACCGGCAGCTCTTTCTGGATGATGGCGATATCGCGCCGGATGGTTTCCGGCGTGTCGGCGGGGAAGCCGAGGATGTAGCCCGCCAGCGTAATGATGCCCTCTGCCTTCCAGGCGAGGAGCATCTTGCGGTATTCAGTGATCTTGTTCTGGCGCTTCTTCGCTGCGGCAAGGTTGTCGGGATTGACGTTTTCCAGCCCGATGAACACCCGCGTGACGCCGGCCCGCTTCGCTTTTTCGACGAAGCGGGGGATCCTGTGGCAGAGCGTGTCGACCTGAATCATCAGGCCGAGCGGGATGGCCGCCTCCTTGCGGAGCTCGATCAACCGGTCAAAGATCGCCTCCCATCCCTTGTTGCGGGCGAAATTGTCGTCGGTGATGAAGAACTTGCTGATGCCGTGCGCCCAGTTGAGGCGAACGAGCTGCTCGACATCGTCGGCCGAACGGTATCTCGACTTCCGGCCCTGGACGTTGATGATCGTGCAGAACGAGCACTGGTAGGGGCAGCCGCGGCCGGCATCGAAGCTGGTGCTGAGGCCGAGCGTGCGGGAGACGTAGGGCCTGGGAAGGAAGGGAACCGGGGTTCCTTCGATGCCCGGCAGGTCCTTGACGAAATCGTAGACCGGCTGAAGGCGGTCGGCGGCGGCGTCGCGGAGCACTGCATCGAGCCGGTTCTCGGCCTCGCCGGCGAACATCGCGACGCCCATCTCCCGGCAGGCGTCGAGGTCGACCGCGCGACCGTCGAGCATCGACAGGCATCCGGAAACATGAAAGCCGCCCATGGCGACCGGGACGCCGGCCTCGCGAAACGGCCGGGCGATGTCGAGGGCGCGCGGGTACTGGTTCGACTGAACGCCGACAAGCGCCACCAAACCGAAGCTGTCGTGACGACGAAACCGCGCGAGAAGCTTCTCGGTATCCACCCGGGTTGTCGTCTCGTCGATCGCGTCAATGTCGATGGCGACGCCCCGACCCAGCACCTCGCGCTCGGCGCAATCGGCGGCGATGCCGTAGACGGCGGCCAGCGAATTCGATGGAATCAATCCCCGCCACCACCGGATGACGTATCCGTCATCGTCGTAGTGCGAGGGCTTGATCAGGACGAGCTGGAAGCGGCGCTCGTGAGGCCGATCGCCGCTCACGAATTACAGACCAGAAGGACCGGTGTATGGCCGTTGGCTGTATGCGCTCCCACCAGGCGGCCGGTGACCGCCGCCACCGCTCCGCCTTTGGCCGCCAGTTCGGGGCAGAGCAGTTGGACGTCCGTTGCGGCCAATATGCCTTCGCTGACGGCGTCGGCCTCTATGCAAAGTGGGGTATCGAGGACAAGCAGATCAGAGGTTCTGCCCGGAAGGAGTTGGGTATCCAGAGGGTCCGATGACCTTGAAAGCACAGCAGGGTCGAAGGTGCCTTGCAGGGTTACCGTAGCGCCATAGTGCATGCATTCGGCCGCATTGGCCGGCATGGCGAACAGGCAGGCAGCTATCAGGACGCCCCGCAACATCGGCCAAATCCCTTCCAAAAATCCGGGAAAGGACAGCCTCCCCCTCTCGTCGCCTCACTTGCACCACGGTCCGCCAGCGATTCCGCGGCCGGCCGCATCATAACTACGCCTGTCAGATAGTTTTATTTGCCTATATCACGTTTTTGTTTTCATTCCAGACTTTCTTGGGCACGCTTCCACGCAGAAAACAGAGCCGCAGGAAATTTCAAGTAAGAAATAACGAGCGAAGCTCTCCGTGAAAAACTAACGCTTCCGCTGTTTTTCGATTCCAGATGTCGCATAAAGACTGCTACATTAGAGAAATATCTAGCAGCTTTAGAGACGAAGGTCCATATTTAATGATGGAGCTGTTGTGCACGGCGCTGACACGGGACCGCAGTCCGCCAGAGCGAAGCTGATTCCACCCGTTGCGAAAGGCACCCGATGCAGCCATTGCGTCAGGCCATCCTGCCACCGCTTCACGCGGTTTATCTGTGCTGCACCTTCGCCTTTGTCGCAGCCGTGATTCTTGACTGGCTATGAAAACCGTCGCAGCGACCTCGACGGAGACGAAGGCGGAGGCCGAAGAAGGGGCGGAGGCCCTGTTCAAGCGGCTTCTGGAGGGCGTCGACTACGGCAAGCTCGAAACCGGGTGCAGGCGGGTACCAGCGAGACGGGGACGATCATCGAGGCGGCGGAAGCGTTCGACCTCGTCATCATCGGCGACAGCGAGATCTCGCCCTTGAGCCGGCTCCTTTCCCGCCCGGCCAAGGACCGGTTTTCCAACCGGACGACGAAGCGCGTGCTACGCGAGGCGAAGCCGACGACGGTGCTGATCAAGCGCCGCCTGCCGGTCCTGCGCTCCTTCCTCCAGCGCTCGCTTTTCCCGCACGGGTGAGCGCCGCGGCCTGAGCGGCACGTACTGGCTCTGGTCGCCGGGTTACACCGGAAAACACTACCCGTCGTGGCCGGGCTTGACCCGGCCATCCATGCGGTTGGGTTTGCACATTATCCGCCAGTTCCCGCTCGGGCGAAACACATCCTGTCATGCCCGCTGGAGCGGGCATCCAGTGAACACCGCCGGGTCGCCTCTGGGGAGTCGGGATCACATCCATGCGGTGGCGCTCAAGATTAGATTAGATCGGCGCTTCCGGGGCGGGCGCACCTGCGGACATGACGCCCAGCCGGATGGACGGGGATTTTTGACCCTAACCGGTCATGCGCCTTCCATGGATTTCCTTTAGTTCAGAGGTTGCTCGCCTGCATTCGTCTCAGACTGACGAACCAATACGGAAGAGCCGGATGCCCGCGATCAGTTGCCAAATAGCCGTCAACGCTAGTCCTGCGAAGGAAAAGACCAACGGTATGTGCATCATGACGGCGAACGGGGAGACCATCGAGAAAGCGCCCGCCACGATAGCGAGGTAGCCGACGGGCTTGCCCAGGCCCCCCCTTACCATAACGGCCCCGAGGGTGATCGAGCCGGCAGAAAGGATGAGCAAAGCCATGGTTGCGTAGGCATTCTGTGCCTCCAGAGCCAGATTGGCCGATGCGAGGAGGGCCGAATGCATAGCTGGATCATCCGCGCCGACGTAAGCCGCGCTGAGCGGCACAAGGGCAAAGATCAGACCCCGTGAGGCGAGGAACATCGGCACGGCTACAAACCAGGAGGCGGCACCGATCAGCGCCCAGGCGTGATTGGCGCGCCTTAGAGCAAAGAAGAGCCCCAAGGCGCCGGGCATCAGCAGGAACTCACCGAGCGCTGCAATTGCGAACAGCCTTGTCGGCTGCGCGGGATCGTTAAGCGCTTCTTCTGCCGGTACGGGCAACGTCTGCCCGGTGACGGCGACCATCGCGACAAAAATCACAAGTAAGGCGGCCGCCAGGAATAGGGAGAGACCACCCCAACGGATGACGCCCTGCCGCGAGCGATCATCTTGCGATAGGTCATCTGTACGGGCCATTGGCCTATCCTTATGTCCGACGAATGACTGCAGTGCGCACAGGGATTCCCTTGTGCGGTTACACTGTCGGCCACTCCGCTGGGGGTTTGGTTGATACAGGACAAACAGCGGATCACTGCCGTTCGATGGCGTAGTAGTCACCGTTGACGCGATATGGTGCTCGACGTCTCGACGACACAATGCCCGTTCTTGGCGCTACGCGGACGCGGCATCAGCTCCTCGCGACTTCCGAGATCAGCCCCGAAGCGGACTCCCGCCAGCCACCGGACACCGATTTGTGAGTTCAGAGCCTCAGCACCAAATCCTTCCAAAGAGCGACGTTTCACCCCGCCGTCGCGACGCTGCCGTCGTCGACCAATCGCCGGATCTCGTCCTCGCTGAAACCGAACTCGGCCAAAATCTCCTCGGTGTGCTCGCCGACCATCGGCGCCGGCCGCTCGATGGCGGACGGCGTCTCGCTCATCTTCACCGCCGGCGCCACCACCTTCACATGGCCCGCAGTCGGGTGCTCGTAGGACGAGATGGCGTTCATGTGGACGACCTGCGGATCGTCGGCGGCCTCAAGGTGGGTCTTCACCTCACCGCACCAGATGTCGACCGCCAGCATCGCCTCCATCAGGTCGGCGGTCGTCCACGCCTTGGTCAACGCCGCGATCCTCTCCCAGATCTCGTCGCGCTTGTCGAACAGCTTAGTCGGGTCGTTATAGGCGAGCAGGTTGTCGTCGCCGAGCACGCCGACCAGCTTGGTGTAGGGGCTCATGGCGATGGTCACCCAGCCGTCGGAGGTCGGATAGACGCCGAACGGCGCCTCCATGCCGGGATGGCCGATACCGGAGTTGGGCCGCTTGAAATCCATGCCGAAGTTCATCGCCATCAGCATCTCCTGCCCTTGATGGGCGAGCATGCCGGTCAAAAGATCAACCTTGATCTCCTGACCCTTGCCGGACCGCTCGCGCCAGTAGAGGGCGGAAAGGATGCCGTAGACCATGTTCATGGCGCCGACCTGGTCGGAGAAGCCGGAGCCGACCGGCACCGGCGGCCCGTCGCCGCGGCCGGTCGAGGCGGCAATCCCCGTCAGCCCCTGGATCAGCATGTCCTGGCCCGGACGCGACAGATAGGGGCCGCTGTCGCCATAGCCGGAGCCCGAGCAGTAGATGATGCGCGGGTTGATCCTGCGGAAGTCCTCGTAGCCATAGCCGAGCTTCGCGAGCACGCCGGGGCGAAAGTTCTGGACCACGACGTCCGCCTTCTCGCCGATTTGGTAGAGGACGGTCTTCGCTTCCGGCCCCTTGAGGTCGACGGCGATCGACCGCTTGTTGCGGTTCCAGGCGAGGAAGTTCGGGCTCTCCTTGCCCCCGACCCAGCGGTTGTTGAAGGTCATGGTGCGAAAAAGGTCGCCCTGTCCCGGCCGCTCGACCTTGATGACGTTCGCCCCCATGTCGGCGAGAAGCTGCGTGCAGAACGGCCCCTGTAAGAGGTGGCTGAAATCGAGGACGGTGACGTCGGCGAGGGCTTTCTCGGTCATGGTGAGGTCTCCGGCGTTCGTGGCAGGCTTTGCCGCCACCGCTCGCGGAGCCGCGCGATCGTCGTTGCCGGGTCGCGGCCGTCGATCAGCGTCTCGCGAAGGATGGCGGAGCCGTCGGTCTGGAAGGCGATGTATCCGGCGTGGCGCGGGCGCACCCAGGCGTCTTCGACGGTGGCGAACGTCGCCTTGTAGAAATCGCCCGCCGCCGCATTGACTTTGGCCGAGCGCCAGGCGGATCGCGCCGAAGGCTGCCCTTCGTGATCCGGGATGAAGGTGGACTGGGTCTCCGGCGCCATCAGCCAGCGCAGATGATCGAGGAGCGCCGGGTCCGGCGTCGCCCGCCGAGTTATCGCGATGCCGGTGCCGCCGAGCACGCTGCCGTGCCGCCCGCCGGTCGTCGCGACCGGCGCGTCGGCGAAGCGCACCGCCTTCCGGCCCTTCGCCGGGCGGGCGTAGTTGACGTAGCCGTAGACGTGAGGAACCAGCGCGATGGCGTCGCTGGTCGCCATGGTCTCGAGCAGGTTGATCGGATTCATCGTCGCGGTGCCGGGAGGCGCCTTCGCGGCGAGCCGGGCGAGCAGTGCCAGCGCTTCGCTGGCCGTCGCGTCGCTCACCAGGTCCTCGCCGCCCGGCTCCTCGCCCAGCGCGACAGAGATCGAGAAGAAAGTGCAGATGGCGTGCGGCCCTGAGATCGACACCGCCACCGGCACCGTTTCCGCCAGCCGGACGACCGCATCGAAGGTCTGCGGCGGCGCTTCGACCAGGTTCGGGCGATACGCCATCACCTGCGTCGCCACGTCGAGCGGCAGCGCGTAATGCTTGTTGGCCCATTCATAGCTCGCCATCGCCGGCCCGACGGTCTCCGCTTTCCAGGCTTCAATCTCCGCCTCGGTGAACAAGTCCTCGAGCGGCCGCAGGCAGTCCGCCGCCACCGCCTCGCCGATATGCGGGTGGTCGAGGACGAGGAGGTCGAAGCGCGCGGCGAGGTCGGCGATCGGATGAGACTCGAAGCCTTCCAGCGGCTGTTTCGACCACGCCACCACCGGCTTGCCGTCGGCCGCCGCCTTCTCCGCCGCGGCGGCGAGCGCCACGGTGCCGCGCGGGTGGTCCCAGGTGAGGCCCTGATGGATCATCCCGCCATCGCCGCCGCGACCTGCCGCCAGAGCGGCGTCCCGCTGGTGTCCGTGTCGATGCGGGTGATGTGCCAGCGCCCGAGATTGGCCGTGTAGAGCACCGGCCCGTCGAAGGCGAGGTTGGTCGGATGCGCGAAGAGATGCGCCGTCGGCTCCTCGATATAGACCTCGGTCGTCCCGCCGTCCGGCGTGATGCGCAAGATGCGCGACGGCTCGTAGCAGCCGACGAACAGGTACCCCTTGTCGTCGAACGCGATGCCGTCCGGCAGCCCCGGCAGGTCGGTGGCGAAGGGCGTCGCCTCCCCTGCGCTGCCGTCGGAGCGAATCGCGATGCGGGTGATCCGCCGCGCGAAGGTCTCGCAGACGAACAGCGCGTCGCCGGCCGGCGCCAGCGCCATGCCGTTGGCGAACACCATCGGCCGGTCGTACCACAGCGCCCCCGCCCCGGTGCCGAGGTCGTAGGCCCATACGCCCGGCCCCGGCTCGGAGAAGTGGTGACTGTCGGAGACGAGGAGCCGGTTGCGGGGGGCGTCGACCACCGGGTAGTTTGGCATCCTGATGCCCGGCCCGGTGAAGCGCTCCACCCAGCGCGACTTCATGTCGAGCCGGTAGACCGCCGCCTCCTTGAGGTCGCAGAATAACAGCGCCTGGTCGCCGAGGAAAGCGAGGCCGAGGGTGAAGCCGCCGCTCGTCCCCATCACTTCCGCCCGCGAGCCATCCGGTGCGACGCGCAGCACCTCGCCGTTTTCGCTGCCGCACCAGACATGGCCGTCCGGCCCGATCGCCACGCATTCGGCATGCTGCAGCCGCGGCGTCGAGAAGATGCCGTCGAAGTGGACCCGCGCCCGTTCCGTCGGCAGCACAGTCTGTTCAGCGGTTGCAAAGCGATGGCTCATGGTCTCTTCCTGTCCCGGACCCGTGCTGGCGAACGCGGCCTCATTCGCCTCGCACGATCAGCCCGCCGTCGACCCGCACGATGTCGCCGGTGATGAACGACGAGCGGTCGGAGGCGAGGAAGGCGACCAGCTCGGCCACCTCCTCCGGCTCGCCGAAGCGGCCGATCGGATGCGCCCGGTTCCAGGTGGCGATCAGCTCGTCCGGATGCGGGTGCTCGCGGAACACCTTCTCGTTGAGCGGCGTCATGATGGTGCCCGGCGCCACCGCGTTGACCCGGATGCCGTGCGGCGCGAGTTCCACGGCCGCCTGCTGGGTCAGCGCATTGACCCCGCCCTTTGCCGCCGCATAGGCCGCCCAGCCCTTGAAGCCGGCCAGCGCCTGCACCGACGACATGTTGATCACCGAGCCCTTCTTCTTCTTGCGCATCTCCGGCACGCACACCCGCATCCCCCGCCACACGCTGGTGAGGTTGGTGGTCATCACCCGGTTCCATGACGCCTCGTCAATCTCGTCGACCACGCCGCCGATCCCCTGCGCCGCGTTGTTGACGAGAATGTCGATGCCGCCGAACCGTTCCACCGCGGCCGCCGCCATCCCCTCCATGTCGGCCATCGACGTGACGTCGGTGAGCACGAAGACCGCCGTGTGGCCTGCGTCGACGATCTCGGCGCAGGTTCGCTCGCCGGCGTCCGCATCGAAATCGGCAATCACCACCCGCGCCCCCTCCTCGGCCATCAGCCAGGCGCAGGCCCTGCCGATACCCATCGCCGCCCCGGTGATGATCGCCACCCGTCCGTCAAGATCGCCTCGTGCCATGGTCTACTCGCCTTTGAATTGAGGATCGCGTTTCTCCAGAAAGGCGTCGATACCTTCCTGGCCGTCCTTGCTGCCATAGAGCCGCAGAAGCACCTCCTGCTCGAAACCGAGGCCGACCGGCAGGGCGCTGTCGAGGCCCTGGCGGATCAGCCGCTTCATCTCCGCCTGGGCGAGAGGCGCCACCTTCAGCATGGCGCGCGCCCGCTCGATCGCCGTCGGCATCAGCTCGGCATCGGGAACCACGGCCGCCGCAAGGCCGAGCTGAAAGGCCCGTTCGCCGGTGATGCGCCGCGCGGCCAGCATGACGTCCGAGGCGGCGTGCTTGCCGACGGCGCGGGTCAGCCGCTGGGTGCCACCGCCGCCCGGCGACAGCCCGAGCAGCCCCTCGGGCAGCCCCAGCCGGGCACTCTCCGCGCAGATCATCACGTCGCAGCAGAGCGCCAGCTCGAAGCCACCGCCGAGCGCGTAGCCGCGGATCGCCGCGATGGTCGGCTGCGGCAGCGCCTCGAGCCTGTCGAAGACGCGGCGCGATTCGAACTGGTAATCCGCGAACGCTTGTCGCCGGTTGCCGCGATATTCGGCGATGTCGGCGCCGGCGACGAAGGCCCGGTCGCCGGCACCCGACAGGATCACGACGCGGACCGCCGCGTCGGCAGCGACGGCGTCGAGCTCGCGCTCCAGCGCGCGGACCATCGGCGTCGACAGGGCGTTGAGCTTGGACGGCCGGTTGAAGACGAGGCCGACGATGCCCGGCTCGATCGTTTCGCGGAGGAGAACGGTGTCATCCATGATCAGCCCCTTGCGGCGCAGTAGGTTATGACGAACCCCTCCCATCCTCCCCCTTTCAGGGGGAGGGGCGCGTCGTGACCGTTGTCTGTCCATACCCGCGCCGGGATCGATTTCGCCGCGTTCCCGCGAGAACCCCTCCTCCTGAAAGGGGGAGGACGGGTGGGGGTTACCTTCTTCATGAGGAGGGTGCATCGCATGGCGTCATCCCTTCACCGAGCCGGCGGTGAGGCCGGCGACGAACTGACGCTGCAACAGGAAGAAGGCGGCAACGACGGGCACGGAGATCAGCACCGAACTCGCCATCAGTTCGCCGTAGCGGATGCCGTACTGGCCGATGAAATCGTTCATGCCGACCGGCAGAGTGCGCATCTCCTTGGTGGAAGTGAAGGACAGGGCGAAGAGGAACTCCTGCCAGGTGACGATGAGCACGAAGACGGCGGTGGCGATGATCCCCGGCCGGCAGAGCGGCAGGATGATCGAGAAGAAGGTGCGGAATGGCCCGGCGCCGTCCACCGCCGCCGCCTCGTCCAGTTCGATCGGCAGCCGCGCCATGAAGGCGCGCAGCATCCAGATCGCCACCGGCAGCGTCACCGTGATGTAGGCAAGGATGAGGGAGGCGTAGGTGTTGAGGAGGTTGGCTTCCTTCATCAGCTTGTAGATCGGGATGATGATGGCGCTCGCCGGGAACATCTGCGCCGCCATGACCAGCACCATGCAGATCAGGATGAGCCGGGTCTGGTTGCGGGTGAAGGTGTAGGCGGCGAGCAGCGCCAGTGTCACGGTGATGGCCACCGTCGACAGCGAGACGACGATCGAGTTGACGAAGTAGGTGCGGAACTCGGGCCGGAAGGCGCTGACATAATTGTCCAGCGTCGGATGCTCGGGCCACAGCCGCGCCGGAATGGCAAACGGCTCGGTGCCGGGCTTGAGCGACACCGACACCATCCAGAAGAACGGCAGGAGGATGATCACCGCCAGGGCAACCTGGGCAACCAGCAGGCCGACGCGCCCGAGGGTCCAGCGCTCGCTCACGCCGCGGCTCCGTTCCGGCGCCGGCCGGAGCTCTGGAAGAAGAAGTAGAGGGTGATCAGGATCGCCAGCACGAGGATCGAGAAGACGCCGTAGGTCGCCGCCTCGCCGAAACGGAACTGGCCGAAGCCGAGCTCGTAGATCTTGGTGGGAAAGATGTGGGTGGCGTTCTGCGGGCCGCCGCGGGTCAGCACCCAGATCATGTCGAAATAGTTGAAGGTGAGGATGGTGGTGATCACCAGATTGATGACGATCACCTCCTTCATCGCGGGGATGATGACATGGATCAGGCGGCGCACTGGCCCGGCGCCGTCGACGAAGGCTGCCTCGATCTGCTCCTTGTCGACATTCTGCAACGCGGCGAGATAGACCACAGTGGAGAACGGGAATCCCTTCCACACCGCCGCGGCGATTGCCGCCGCCATCGCAGTGGACGATTCGGCGAGCCAGGCGTAGCCCTGATCGGCAAGGCCGAGGCGGAGCAGGAAGGAATTGATGAGGCCGAGCTGCGGGTCGTACATGAA
>Ga0210086_1001113_pt1 | contig 14282 bp, 7 predicted proteins | sample China_Galinas_PW_3_FD_184867 | JGI IMG/M metagenome (GOLD analysis project Ga0210086, IMG submission 184867) | Wetland microbial communities from San Francisco Bay, California, USA, that impact long-term carbon sequestration - China_Galinas_PWB_D2... | ecosystem: Environmental > Aquatic > Marine... | reverse complement strand
GGAGGCGGGGGCGCGCGACGCGTAATATCCCCGCCGTGAGAACCATCACACTCATCACGACCGGCGGGACGATCGAGAAGACCTACGACGAGCGCACGGGAGAGCTCGAGAACCGGCGCTCGGTGGTGGGGCGGATGCTGCGCCGGTTGCGCCTCGAGGACACGGCGGTTTCGTCGGTCGAGCTGATGCACAAGGACAGCCTCGACCTGACCGACGCCGACCGCGAGCGGATCGTGGCGGCGGTGCGCGGGGCGCTCGGGACGGGGCACGGTGTGGTGGTGCTGCACGGGACCGACACGCTGGAGGTGACCGGCGAGACGCTGCTGCGCGAGCTGGGCGAGGTGGCGCTGCCGGTGGTGCTGACCGGGGCGATGCGCCCGTTCGAGATGACGCGGTCGGACGCGCTGCAGAACCTGACCGAGTCGATCTTCGCGGCCGGCGTGCTCGAACCGGGCGTGTGGTGCGTGGCGCACGGGCGTGCGCTGCGCTTCCCGGGGGTCGTGAAGGACCGCGACGCGGGGACGTTCGTGAAGAACGGCTGATCGCGCCGTTCAGCCCTTGATGCCGGTGATCTTCACCCGCGTGTAGCGCTGGCGGTGCCCGGTGCGGCGCTTCGAGTCCTTCTTCGGGCGGAACTTCTGGATGAACAGCTTCTGCCCCTTGACGACCGGCTCGACGACCTCGCCCGAGACTGAGGCGCCGTCCACGTACGGGGTGCCGATGGTGGCCTTGCCGCCGGGCTCGCCGACGACGAGCACCTTGTCGAACGTGATCGCGTCGCCGGGCTTGGCCTCGCCGCCGCGGTAGAGGTCGATGAGCACCTGCTCGTCGGCGGTGACGCGGCGCTGCCCACCGGACTCTTCGATGATGGCGTACATGGATCGCTCCTTCCGCGTCGGTCCGGGGCGGGCTCGCCCGGCTTGGGACCCGTCCGACGGCGGGGCGGGGATGGTAGGACCGCACCGCCCTTGCAAGCCACCCGTGGCGGCGTTGCGGGCGGTTTCCACCGGTGTTCCACTTCGGGCAAAGATGTCCGAAAACTGTTGACACGGCCGGGTCGGAGTGGTAAGCCCGCGCATAAAGCGGATGTGACAATCTGTTTTGAGGACCAGGATGACCAGAAACGGACCGGGACGACCTGTCGAGAGGGGGATCACCCGGAACCGGGCCGGGTGCGTGACCGGGGTGGAGCGGCTTGCGTTGACGGCGGACCCGCCCGGAGGGGTCGGATGTGTCCGCAGTGGCCCGACCCCGATGGCGGGTTCGCAGGGTCTGCTGTAGATCGGCCCGATTCTGGGGAATGCCGGGCGGGCGAGAGGGAGACGCCCGGCGTACGGATGAGGCGCTCGCGACTGGGACGCCGCGGGCGCCCGTCTTTTGCGCTTGCCCCAGAACCGGGTGTGGGGGAGCTGGCGCAGCAGTTGCCGATCCCGAAACCTACCAGCGGAATGAAGTAGGGCTGGTCCGGGGCCGATATCTGGCCCGGAGGGGTGGGGAGCCGGGAGCCGAACCATGCAGATCAGCGCGGTGAGCCTTCAGTACGTGCAGTCGGGGCAGGTGCAGGCGCAACCCGCCGAGACCCCGCCGCCACCCCCCGAGCTTCCGGAGCGTGAGGGTGACAGCGTCGAGCTTGGGCGTCAGCGCGGGCCGGGCGAGGGGCCGGGTCGTCGCGTGGGCCCGCGGCTGACTCAGGACGCCCCGTGGCTGAAGGGGACGCGTCACGACAACGGACGGCACGTCGGCCCGCCGACGTTCGGCCTGCCCGACGAGGAGACGGGCGAGGGTCAGACGGTGGACCCGGCGCCGCAGCCGGTCGATCCCGCCGCGGACCCCGTGCCGGGTGCGCTCGGCGCGGGCGACGGGCTGACGAGCGGCGGCGTCACGGCCAACCCGGAACCCGAACCGGTCGAGCCGGCGGATGGTCCAGACGAGCCGAACTCGATCAGCGACGGGCAGACCTCGGACGGCTCGAACACCGCCGACGGGTCCATGAGCATGTCATTCGGCGAGAGCTTCGGGAACGCCGAGTTCAACCTGAGCTTCGACGGGCAGGTGACGGGCGAGGCGCTGAGCTGGTTCCGCCAGGGCATGGCCGAGGAGGTCGGACGGTTTGTTGACGCGGCCGGCATGAGCGACGCCCAGCGTCAGGATTTCGTCCAGGCGTACTGGGACTTCGCCCACGACCTGCGCGGGCTGATCGAGGCGAAGGACACCAGCTCGGGCGACCTGGCCGACAAGTTCCACGAGATGTTCGGCTCGTTCACGTCCCGCGTGAGCGACGTGCTCGCGGGCGGTGTGGTGGACGTCAACCCGATCGACACGGGAGCGACGGGGCTCGTGCTCGATACGAGCGCCTGATCACGGCGGGATACGGGAGACACGCGGGCGGCCCCTTCCGGGGGCCGCCCTTTTTCATCGGTCACGTGCTCTGCGGTTCGGCGAGTATGTCTCTGAACAACGGCTGGCCCGCGAGCGAGATCCAGAATGCGTAGCCAGCGATGGCGAGCAGCGTCGCGAGCCATGCGACCAAATACGGCGTGGACCAGTCATCGAACGCGAGTACAAACAGGGTCATTGAGCGCATGACGAAGAAGAAAGCCATCGCGGACAGGACTCCGACCCGGGTGTAGAGCCACACGAGGATGACGCCGATGGCGACGGCATGGACCACGGCGCCCGACGGCGAGATGCCCCCGTTCCCGAAGTACATGGGGAACTCGAGGAACCCGATAGCCGCGACGCTCAGGCATGTGCTCGCGGTCGGGTGGCGCACCAGCACCCGGATCAGGACGACGAAACCGGCGTACGAAACCCCTGACAGCACAGCCCACGCAGTGTCGTGCGCCAGGTTGCTCAGGTAGTGTCCGGGTGACGGGATGATGCGCAGCGAGAAGGCATGGGCGAAATGGGCGGCGTTTCCGTTCGTGAGCCGCAGCTCGGCAACACTCACGAGGGTCAGGATCGCAACGAGAGCGCACGCGGAAGCCTGACCGATCAGCACCTCGCGACCGATGGCGGGGTCGCGCCAGCGTCCGGAGAGCACGCGGACCAACCCGATGAGCATCCGTGGCCAGATGCGGCGCACGTACGGCTCGATCGCGAGGTAGTACACCCAGACGTGGATGATGTGAATGAGAATGTGTCCGGCCGCCCGCTGGTTCATCAGTTGGAGCACGCGTACGACAGGATCGGACCCGCCCACCGAGATCGAGACAATCTCCATCAACGTGTACAGACCGCCGACAAACAACGCGCACCGCATGGCGTTGCGACGGTCGGCCCGCCCCGTCCGCAGGTTGCGAACTGCAAGCAGTGCCATCAGCACGTCGAAGAGCAGCCGGCAGAGGCGACGAATGCCCCGGCCTTCCTGCCAGTCGGCGTGGTCGGGCATCATGGCTTCTCCCAGCCCGACGTATTCGAAATAGTTCGGATGGGCGTTCACGGCGCCGGTCAGCACCGTGACGGTTCCCCGTGCCTCCGCGGATGTCTTGACACGCCAGGCGACGACCGCGTCGCAGTAGATGTGGGGTTTCGCGTCCGAAGTCACGCGTTCCGCCTCGGCCGGATCCAGGTGCGCGCACTCGAACAACGGCAACCAGTCAATGTCGTCGGTCGTCGCGGCGCCGGGCTCAACGAACCCGGGTGGCACGATGAGCTCGATCAGCCGCCCCGTCGAATCGAGCGCCACCGTCGCCGTTCGGTCCGGATCATCCGTGGGCCCGTCGATCGTGAACTGCTCGGGGAAGTGCATGTCCGACGGCAGGAAGGTGGCATCGGACCATCGGCGCCAGTACCGATACCTGGGCGGCCAACCCAGTTCCCTGATCTGATCGGCGCTCATCGGTGATTTGTGGGGCGAGCGCACCCACCCGAGATTGACGTCGTACCCCGAGACCGAGTAGCGCGGAAGGTCGTCGAACCCCAGCGTCTCCATCACCTGTTCGGCCACAACCGACAGCCGCGCGGGCGATTGCTCAGGCATCACCGTCGTTTCAGTGGAGATGAAGTAGTTGATCGTGATAGACACGAGTGTGGAGATCAGCAGCGCGACCGCGACCGCCGGGCGCAGCCCGCCCGCGTCGCGTGCGTTGGCGACCAGTTCCGGGCTGGGCAGCTCGCCGGCCGCCAGCGCCGCGGCCAGTGGGTCACCGCCCGGCAGGGCCGCAAGCACCTGGTAGACCGACTGCGGGCGCTGGGCGGGGTCGCGCTCGAGGCATCGCATCACGATTCGCTCGACCGCGAGGTCGATCTCGTCGCTGATTGACGACGGAGTCGAGACCGAGCCGCTTGAGTGGCGGCGTTTCAGCTCCTCCACATCGTTGGTGTCGAACGCGCTGCGCCCCGTGAACAGCTCATAGAGGATCAGCCCGAGCGAGTAGATGTCGCTGCGCGCAGAGACCCGTCCGTGCACGAGTTGCTCGGGCGCCATGTACGCGGGCGTGCCGGCCCGCGCCTCGGCGCCCTCCAGATCGTCGAGGAACCCGGCGAGCCCGAAGTCGGTGATCCGCACCCGTCCGCGCCCGTCGATCATGATGTTGGCCGGCTTGAGGTCGCGGTGCAGCACGTTGTTCTCGTGGGCCGCCGCGAGCCCGAGGCAGATCTGGCGCGCGATCTCGACGGCCTTCTCGCGGGTCGGGCGCCCGAGGCGGCGGAGCACGCTGGAGAGGTCTTCGCCGTCGATGTACTCCATCGAGAGGAAGACGTGCCCGTCCTCCTGCCCGATGTCGTAGATACGGCAGAGGTTGGGGTGGGCGACCTGCCGCGCGGTGCGCACCTCATTGCGGAAGCGGCGCAGCCACGACTCGTCGGCCGCGACGCGCTCGGGCAGGAACTTCAGCGCGACCGATTGTCCGAGCCCGAGGTCGTCGGCGCGGTAGACCTCGCCCATGCCGCCCTCGCCGAGCCGCGCGACGATACGGTAGCGCGAGCCCAGACGCTGCCCGGGCTCGAAGCGTCCGTGCCGGAAGTCGGTGCCGCCCGAATCGGCGAGCGTGTCGCGTTGGGCGCTGAGTGACCTCGTCGGCCGATCGGCCCGTTCGGGAAGGTCGTCAGGGGGTATCTTCGGTGCGTCCGCCAATCGTCGTGTCCCGGTTCGGCCCGCGGGGCGTGTGGATCGGACGATGATGATAACGGGAGCCGTTCACAGGTCGGTGCTGCGGAGCGGGCAGTCCGTTTTTCCCGCTCGCGAGTTCGGGCGTGGATCAAGGGACGGAGGGGCGATCGAGGACGGAGGCTCCGTGCGCAGCGTGTGGGCACAACAAGACGAAACGAGCCCCCTCTCGGGGGCTCGCGTCTGTGGGGAACGCACACGAAGGAGGTTCGAGCTTTACGGGCAGCCGACGACCCAGAGGTTGACGTAGTACTGGAGGTCGGCGGCGGTGACCTGCCCGTCGGGCACGCCGTAGCCGGGGTCGCCGGAGCCGGCGCCCTGGGTGGTGAGGTCGGCGATGGCGAGGTCGCCGGCGACGTAGGCGTTGACGTAGTAGTTGAGGTCGGCGGCGGTGACCTGCCCGTCGGGCACGCCGTAGCCGGGGTCGCCGACGCCGGCGCCCTGGGTGGTGAGGTCGGCGGGCGAGCAGGCGCCGACGGCGGTGAGCTCGAGCGATGCCGAGTCCATCTCGACCGGGGCGCTCATGCCGGTAGCGACGTACTGGGCGTAGAACTCGTCGCCGACTGTGTTCGTCGTGTTCGCGTCACGCAGGAACTCAGCGTACTCCTTGCTGCAGAGTTGGTAGTAGACGTGGACCTCGGCCTCGGTTGCACCGGGCGGGATCGGGAAGTTGGTGTCGTCCCAGTACTGGAAGTCGGGGTAGGAGTACCCGACGTAGGAGCCACCGAAAACGGCGAAGGCGGCGTTGGTGAAGCCGCGCGGCGGGATGCGGTTGTCCTTGTAGACCTTGTTGACGACGGCGAAGTGGTAGCTTTCGTCCTCGGGGAACCCGGTGACGCCGGCCATCACCGCGTCGAGCCCGAGGTGGATCTCGTACACCTTGGTGTCAGAGTCGTCGAGCTCGGCGGTGACCGGGTCATAGGTGCCGTGCTCGGCGATCACCTGATCGCCCGAGTCCTTGAAGACGACGTTGATCCAGATGCGCCGCCCCTCGGGGTAGCCCGACGGGAGCTTGTGCGCGGTCTGGTTGATGACGCGGACGACGAGGTCGGAGCCGTCCTGGCTGAGCTCCATGTCCGAAGCGGCCTCGATCATGTACACCGCGCGGGCGGCCGAGTCGGCCACCGACTGGTCCTCGAGGAAGGTGTCACCGTCGCCGTAGATATTGCGGACGGCCTGGACCATCCACGTGTTGCCGCCGTTGAACTGGTGGGTGGGCAGGTCGGTGCGGACCTCGCCTGTCTTGCACCCCTGCCCGGTGGCGTCGGGCTGGTGGCAGTCCTGGCAGGTGGAGACGGCGGTCTTGTTGCCGCCGAAGCGTCCGCCCATGTCGATCGGCGCGACGGCGAAGTCGCTGTTGAGCCACTCGCTGTAGGTGCGCTCGATCGGGAACATGTCGTACTTGAGCCCGGTCGGGTGCGGGGTGTCGAGCGCGGTTAGCGAGTAAACGCCGCCGCCCTCGTTGAAGAAGACCGGGTTCGAGACGTCGTGGCAGGTGGCGCAGTGCTCGCTGGTCGAGTGGAACGGCGAGTGGAGCCAGTCGTGCTTATTGAAGTTGCCGAGGTCGAACGGGCCGCGCCGTCGATCCTGCGGATCCATGACGTAGTTGCCGTCGTGCGCGTTGTTCGGCACCGGCGGGAGCGTGAGCGCGGCGAGGATTGCCTGGTCCTCGATCGGGCTGATCCCCGGCGCGTATTCCGGGTCCACCATGCGGTGGCAGAAGTTGCAGTTGATGCCCTCGTAGTCGGTGTCGATCAGCCCCGAGCCGTCGGTGGGCTCGCTGCGTCCATCGAGCCACCCGGGAGGCGTGTGGCAGCGCAGGCACAGGTCCCCGACAAAATCGGCGTCCTGCTCGGCGATCGCCAGGCACGCCCGGAACTCCGGGTCGCGCATCGACTGACCCATCGGGCTCGCGGCCCACGGGCGCAGCGGCTCGTTCTGGATGTCGAAGTTGCCATGGCACGAGTCGCAACGGGTGGCGCTCACGATCGAGTCGGTGAGCTGGTTGGGCTGGGTGCCCGCCATCTCGAAGTCGTTGAGCGTGGTGGGGGCCTGGGCCCACGCCGTGCCCACGACGACGGCACCCCCGATCATCGCGAACAGCGCTGCGGGTCGGCAAGGACGGCTTGGCCGGCTTCTCATGATGTCTCCCCTTTCGGTCCGTGGGGTACGGTCCCGAGGCAGCCCATCTTATCGATTGATGAGTGATCTATCCAGATATTGGTCGGGATTTCGGGTCGGTCGGTGGAATCCCCGGCCCGCACACACGCAACGAGCCCTCGTGAGAGGGCTCGTCCGCTGTGGGGTAAGGAGGTGTCGCCGCCGGGACGCAAGCGGCCGCGGAGCATAGACCTTGAAGATCGAAAAGTCCAGAATGCCCCGCGGCTATCCTCCCGGGTTCCGAGAGGGGCGAAGGAGGCGGCGATGGCGCGGATCTGGATCGCGTTGGGGGTACTGCTGGCGCAAGCGTGGACGGGGGTCGGGGCGGCCCGGGCCCAGGAACGCCCGCTGGCGTTCGTGGGGGCACACCTGATCCCGATCGACGGCGACGAGGTCGAGCAGGGAGTGCTGGTGATCGCCGACGGGAAGATCGCGGCGGTGGGGCGTGCCGGCGAGGTCGAACTGCCGCCCGATGCCGAGGTGATCGACGCGACCGGTCGGGTGATCATGCCGGGGTTGGTGGACACGCACTCGCACGTCGGGGGGATCGGGGGCGCCGACGGGAGCGGCCCGATCCAGCCGGGCGTTCGGGTGATGGACTCGATCAACGTGCGCGACGCGGGGTTCCGGCGCGTGGTGGCGGGGGGGCTGACGACGCTGAACATCATGCCGGGCTCGGGGCACCTCTCGAGCGGGCAGACGGTGTACTGCAAGATGCGGTTCTGGCGCGAGCCCGACGGTTCGAGCCACGCGCGCGCGATCGAGGACATCGCGATCCGCGACACGCGGACGCGCGAGGAAGGCGGTTTCGGCGTCGGCACGGTCATGGGCGGGCTGAAGATGGCCAACGGGACCAACTCGCAGCGCAACCCGCCGTTCCCGGGGACGCGGGGCAAGTCGGCGTCGCTGGTGCGCGAGAAGTTCATCGCGGCGCAGGAGTACGCCGAGAAGATCGAGCGCGCGGACGGCGACCCGGAGAAGATGCCGGCGCGCGACCTCGACATGGAGGCGCTGGTCGAGGTGATGGAGGGGCGTCGGATCGTTCACCACCACACGCACCGCGCCGACGACATCATGACGGTGCTGCGTCTGGCCGACGAGTTTGGTTTCCGGGTGGTGCTGCACCACGTGAGCGAGGGGTGGCGGGTGGCGGACGAGATCGCGTCGTTCGAGGGGGTGCCGGGGCCGGACGGGACAGCGTGGGGTGCGCCGTGCAGCGTGATCCTGGTGGATTCGCCGGGGGGCAAGCTCGAGGCGCGTCACCTGGTGTTCGAGACGCCGGGCATCCTGGAGAAGGCCGGGGCTCGGGTGGCGTTGCACACCGACGACTGGATCACCGACTCACGGTATTTCCTGCGGATGCCGGCGATCTCGGTGCGTGCGGGGATGAGCCGCGAAGCGGCTTTGCGGGCGGTGACACTGAGCGGTGCGGAGATGCTCGATCTCGGCGATCGGGTCGGTTCGCTGACACCGGGCAAGGACGCGGACTTCGTCGTGCTCGACGGCGACCCGCTGAGCGTGTACACGAAGGTGCGCGAGACGTGGGTCGAGGGGCACCGCGTGTTCGACCGCGACGACCCGGACGACCGGCTGCACGCGGTCGGCGGGTACGGGGCCGCGGGCGAGAGCGAGCCGTACTTCTGCTGCTACCAGCACCTGATCGGGGAGGGACAGTGATGCGTCTGCTCACGTTTGCCGTTGCGCTGGTGCTTTCGTGTGTGTGCGCGCGCGGGCAGAACATCGCGGTGCGGGCGCGTGTCGTGTACACGGTGGCGGGATCGCCGATCGAGGACGGCGTGATCGTCGTGCGTGACGGGAAGATCGCGGCGGTCGGGCCGGCCGACGGAGTCGAGATCCCGGAGGGCGTGCGCGTGCTGCAGGCGACGGTGGCGACGCCGGGGCTGGTCGATGCGCGGAGCACGGTGGGGCTGAGCGGGATCCTGAACATCGATCACGACCAGGACCAGCTCGAGCACTCGAAGCCGATCCAGCCGGAGCTGCGTGCGCTCGACGCGTACAACCCGTACGACCCGCTGGTCGAGTACGTGCGGAGTTTCGGGGTGACGACCGTGCAGACCGGGAACGCGCCGGGCGAGCTGATCAGCGGGCAGACGATCGTCGTCAAGACCGTTGGCAACACGGTCGAGGAGGCGCTGCTGAAGAGCCCGTCGGCGGTGGTCGCGACGCTGTCACCCAGCGCCCGGAAGGGCGGCGGCAAGAGCCCGGGCACGCGCGGCAAAATGGTCTCGATGCTGCGGCAGGAGCTGATCCGCACGCGCGAGTACATGGACAAGCACGAGCGGGGCGACGCGGACGAGGGCGAGGACGGTGATGCCGACGACGACGAGGACTCGAAGCCCGGGGGCGGGACCGACCTCGAGAAGGAGGCGTTGGCGAGCGTGCTGCGCGGCGAGGTGCCGCTGATCATCACGGCCAACCGCGTGCAGGACATCGATTCGGCGCTGCGCCTGCGCGAGGAGTTCGCCTTCAAGATGATCCTCGACATGGGGGCCGAGGCGTACCTGCTGGCGGACAAGCTGGCGGAGGCGGGCGTGCCGGTGATCGTCCACCCGACGATGTACCGGGCGACCGGGGAAACAGAGAACCTCACGTTCGAGAACGCGGCGAGGCTGGCCGACGCGGGGGTCACCGTCGCGATGCAGTCGGGGTACGAGAGCTACGTGCCGAAGACGCGTGTGGTGCTGTTCGAGGCGGCGATGGCCGCGGCCAACGGGCTCGGGTTCGAGCGGGCGCTGCGGGCGTGCACGATCGATGCGGCGGATCTGATCGGCGTGGGCGACCGCGTCGGTTCGCTCGAGGTCGGCAAGGACGGCGACATCGCCCTGTTCGATGGCGATCCGTTCGAGTACACGACCCACTGCGTCGAGGTCGTGATCGATGGGGTCGTGGTCAGCGAGCGGGTGCGGTAGACTGAGTCGCACGTGGGTGGGACTCCGGAACAGATCGGTCCGTACGAGGTCGAACGCGAGATCGGTCGCGGGGGGATGGGCGTGGTGTGGCTCGCCCGCGACCCGCGGCTGGGGCGGTCGGTGGCGATCAAGGGGCTGCCGTTCCACCTGAGCGACGACCCGGACCGGCTGGCGCGGTTCGAGCGCGAGGCGCGGACGCTGGCGCAGCTGAACCACCCGAACGTGGCGTCGATCTTCGGGGTCGAGGAGCACGGCGGCGCGCGGTTCCTGGTGCTCGAGTACGTCGAGGGGCAGACGCTGGCCGAGCGGCTCAGCGAGGGGCCGCTGGCGATCGACGAGGCGCTCGAGGTGTGCGCGCAGATCGCGGCGGGGGTCGGGGCGGCCCACGACGCGGGCGTCGTGCACCGCGACCTCAAGCCGGGCAACGTGAAGTTCACGCTCGACGGGCGGGTCAAGGTGCTCGACTTCGGGCTGGCGAAGACCGGGGACGGCGTGAGCGGGTCGTCGATCGCGGAGAGCGCGAGCCCGACGCTGAGCGTGCCGACGACGCCGCCGGGTCCGGCGACGCGCCCGGGCGCGGTGATGGGGACGGCGCCGTACATGAGCCCGGAGCAGGCGCGCGGGCGTGCGGTGGACAAGCGCAGCGACATCTGGTCGTTCGGTGTGGTGCTGTACGAGTGCCTGACCGGGGTGTGCCCGTTCGCGGGCGAGACGATGACCGACTCGCTCGGGGCGATCCTGCACCGCGAGGTGAGCTGGGAGCTGCTGCCGAAGGAGACACCGGCCGTGGTTCGGCTGCTGCTGCGCCGCTGCCTTCAGCGTGACCGCAAGCGGCGGCTGCAGGACATCAACGACGCGCGGGTCGAGATCGAGGAGGCGATCGCGGACCCGTCGGGGACGGTGCTGGACCTGGCGGGGCGGGCGTTGGCAGAGGCGTCGTCGCGGCGAGGGCCGGGGCTTCTCGGGGCGTTGGTGCTGGCGCTGCTGCTGGGGGCGGCGGGGTTGGCGGCGGGGTGGTGGCTGCGGCCGGCGCCCGCGGCGGAGACGCTGTACCTCGCGGTGCCGACCGAGTGGGACGACCAGTTCGACAGCGACGAGTCGATTATCGATATCTCGTCGGACGGGCTCACGCTGGCGTACCTCGCGCCCGCCCCGGACTCGACGCCGGAGCGGCGGGTGTTGGCGGTGCACGTGCGTCGGCTGGACGAGCCGCGTGCGCGCTTCCTCGCCGGGACCGAGCACGCCGGGAGCGTCAGGCTCTCGCCGGACGGACGGCATGTGCTCTTCGCGTACTACGACCCGGACACAGACCGTGAGCAGCTCCGGCGCGTGAGCGTCGACGGCGGGCCGACGCTGACGCTGATCGACGACCGGACCGGAGACCTGTATTCCATGGACAGCACGGCCTGGCGCTCGGACGATGAGATCGTGCTGTTCGACGAGCCCCACGAGAGAATCGTGCGGGTACCGGCGTCGGGCGGGGCGGTGCTGGAGAGCGTCGATGTTCCTCTCGAAGAGCCTTGGGACTTCGCGACGGACCCGGTGCCGATCCCCGGAACGCGATGGGTGCTGTGCACGCGCCTCGATTTCGGGTCGGCGGGTGTGCGCACATCGATCTACGCGCTGGACCTGGAGTCGGGCGAGGGACGGGAGGTGATCGCGGACGGCGCGTTCGCGAAGCTCGTCGGGGCGGACCACATCGCGTTTACGCGCGGCTCGACGCTCTGCGCCGCGCCGTTCGACCGGAAGAAGATCGAGCTCACCGGGCCCGTCGCGCCGGTGCTGACGGGGTTGTACTCGTGGGAGTCGTTCCCGTCGCCGGCGTTCGCGGTGTCGGAGGCCGGGCATCTGGGGTACGTGGTCGGGACATCGAACGTGGGGGAACGGCGGCTGGTGACGATGGACCGTCGGGGCGAGGTCGAGCAGCTTGTCGACACGACGCGTCACTACGCCGGGTCGCTGGCGCTCTCGCCGGACGGCGAGCGGCTCGCGCTGACGATGATGGATGAGGGCGGGTTGCCGCAGGTCGCGGTGCTCGAGATCGCGACGGGGTTCCTGCAACCGATCTCCCGCTCGGAGCATCCGAGCATGATCCCGAGCTGGACGCCGGACGGGCGTGTGGTGTTCACGCAGTGGCAGAGCCAGCAGTTCGCGGAGCTGGTGGTCGTCGATCCGGGCGTGTCCGGTGAGCCGGTGAAGCTGGCGCCGATCCCGGAGGGCGGGCAGGGTGCGCAGTGGGGACCGACGTTCACGCCGGACGGCCGGTTCATGGTCTACTACCTGCGAGAATCCGGCGAGGACGGCGGGGACGGGCTCTACATCGTGCCGTTGGACGGCAGCGCCGAGCCGCGGGCGCTGAAAGCGACCGGGCATGAGGAGGGCCCGGCGCTGTCGCCGGACGGGAAGTGGCTGGCGTACTCGACCGACGCGTCGGGGCGCGATCAGGTCGTGCTGTGTTCGTTCGATCCGGAGCGCGGCGTGGGCACGCGCGTGCACCCGGTGTCATACGACGGCGGGATCATGCCGTTCTGGTCTCGCGACGGCGCGACGCTGTTTTTCCAGGATTCGTTCCTCGGCGATGTGATGGGCGCCTCGATCACGACCGAGCCGGCCCTGCGGATCTCCCCGCCGGAGAAGGTGCTTGAGGGCGATCTCATGCACATGGCGGGGTGGGGCGGGAGGATGGTCGTGGTTACGCCGGACGGCGAGCGGTTCATCTTCGTGCAGGAGCCGGAGGGCAGCGCGACGCCGACGCACATCAACTTCGTGCTGAACTGGGTGGAGTCGCTGGACTCGGCCCGATGAGGCCGGCCGGGGTAGGGGAATGAACGACGGATTGCTGCGTGACGCCGCCGCCCGAGCCGAGCGGTACATCGGCGCGCTGCGCGAGCGTCGCGTCGCGCCGACCCCCGCGGCGGTGGACGCGCTGGCGGGCCTCGGCGGCGGGCTGCCGGACGGTCCGACCGACCCGGCCGAGGTGCTCGCGCTGCTCGACGAGGTCGGCTCGCCGGCGACGACCGCCACCGCCGGGCCGCGGTTCTTCGGGTTCGTCATCGGCGGGTCGCACCCGGTCGGGGTGGCGGCGAACTGGCTGGCGACGGCGTGGGACCAGAACACGGGGCTCGAGGTCGCCTCGCCGGTGGGCAACCGGCTCGAGCAGTTCGCCGGCGAGTGGGTGGTCGATCTGCTCGGGCTGCCGGAGGGCTCGTGCGTGGGGTTCGTCACGGGCGCGACGGCGGCGAACTTCACGGCGATCTGTGCGGCCCGGCACGCGCTGCTGAAACGATCCGGCTGGGACGCCGAGCGGGACGGGCTGTACGGCGCGCCCGAGGTCAGGGTCGTGGTGGGGGACGAGGTGCACACGAGCGTGCTCAAGGGGCTCGCCTTGGCCGGGCTCGGCAAGGGGCGTGTGCACCGCGTGCCGGCCGACGGGCAGGGGCGGATGATCGCTGGCGAGCTGCCGGAACTCGACGGGCTGACGCTGGTGCTGACGCAGGCGGGCAACGTCGACTCGGGCTCGTTCGACCCGTTCGACGCGGTGTGCGACGCGGCCGACGGCACGGGCGCGTGGGTGCACGTCGACGGCGCGTTCGGGCTGTGGGCGGCGGCGTCGCCGGCGTACGCGCACCTGACCGCGGGCGCGGGGCGCGCCGACTCGTGGGCCCTCGACGCGCACAAGTGGCTCAACGTGCCCTACGACTCGGGTCTGGTGATCTGCCGGCACGCCGAGGCGGTGCGCGGGGGGATGGTGGCGTCGGCGCCGTATCTGATCGAGGGCGCGCCGCGCGAGCCGTACCACTACACGCCGGAGCTGTCGCGCAAGGGTCGCGGGCCGGAGGTGTGGGCAACACTGCGGGCGCTGGGGCGTCGCGGGGTGGCGGAGCTTGTCGAGCGGAACTGCGCGCAGGCTCGGCGGTTCGCGGACGGGTTGGCCGCGGCCGGGTTCGAGATCCTCAACGACGTTGTGCTCAACCAGGTGCTGGTGAGCTTCGGTTCGCCCGAGCGGACGCGGGCGGTCGTCGAGCGCGTGCAGCGTGAGGGCACGTGCTGGGTGGGCGGGACGGAGTGGCAGGGGCGCACCG
>Ga0210086_1001111_pt1 | contig 14298 bp, 9 predicted proteins | sample China_Galinas_PW_3_FD_184867 | JGI IMG/M metagenome (GOLD analysis project Ga0210086, IMG submission 184867) | Wetland microbial communities from San Francisco Bay, California, USA, that impact long-term carbon sequestration - China_Galinas_PWB_D2... | ecosystem: Environmental > Aquatic > Marine... | reverse complement strand
ACCCAGGTCCAGGCCACCTGGGGAGTGGCCGCGGCGGACGGCGTGGACCCGGCCAGGCCGGGCTCTCCCTGGCGTCGCCTGCTCCACGACGGCGTGCTCAGCGAGGCCACGGGGCTGACCGGCCCGGCGCCGGGAGCGCCGGTGCGCGTCCAACGGCCGGAAACGATCGCCACCACCGCCGCGCCGGACGCCCCTGCCGGAGCCCAGCCGGCGGACGGCGGCGCGGACGCAGTGGAGCTGGTCTTCCTGGTCTCGCCGTCGGTGCGCGACGGCCGCTTCGCCAACAACGCCTGGCTCCAGGAGCTGCCCGACCCGCTCACCCGGATCACCTGGGACAACGTCGCCCTGGTGTCGCCGGGGACCGCGGAGGCGCGCGGCCTCGCGACGGGCGACGTGGTGCGGATCACCGCGCCGCAAACGGGCGGCGGCGACGGCGCCGATGCCCCGGCGATCGAGATCCCGGTCTGGGTCGCGCCGGGCCAGGCGGACGGCTCCGTGGCGATCGAGCTCGGCTACGGCCGGAGCGCCGCCGGCCGCGTAGGCGACGGCGTCGGCGCGGACGCCAACCGCGTGCGCGGCCTGGGCGCGGCCCTGTTCGCCGGCGGCTACCGGATGGAGGCGACCGGCGCGACCGCCGAGCTCGCCCAGACTCAGGAGCACTGGAAGATGGAAGGCCGGGACATCGTCCGCGAGACCACGCCGGCGGACCTCCGGAAGCAGGTCGAGCACGCGCGCGAGGAGGGCGATGAGCACCTCGGCGTCCAGCAGAACGACGACCTCAGCCTCTGGCAGGAGCCGGACTACAGCGCCGGCTACCAGTGGGGCATGACCATCGACCTCGGCGCCTGCATCGGCTGCAACGCCTGCGTCACCGCCTGCCAGGCGGAGAACAACGTGCCGGTGGTCGGCAAGGAACAGGTGTCGAACGGCCGGGAGATGCACTGGGTCCGGGTGGACCGCTACTTCTCCGGCGACCCGGCGGCGCCCCACGTGGCCTTCCAGACAGTGCCCTGCATGCACTGCGAGAACGCCCCGTGCGAAGAGGTCTGCCCGGTCGGCGCGACGGTCCACGACCGCGAGGGCCTGAACGCCATGGTCTACAACCGGTGCATCGGCACCCGGTACTGCTCGAACAACTGCCCCTACAAGGTGCGGCGGTTCAACTTCTTCAACTACACCAAGGACACGCCGGAGCTGGTCAAGCTGGTGATGAACCCGGACGTGAGCGTGCGCTCGCGCGGTGTCATGGAGAAGTGCACCTACTGCGTCCAGCGGATCAACCGGGGCAAGCGCGCCGCCAAGCGGGAGGGCCGCCGGCTCACGGACGGCGAGATCGTCACCGCTTGCCAGCAGAGCTGTCCGGCGGAGGCGATCGTCTTCGGCAACGTCAACGATCCGGACAGCCGGGTGAGCCGCAACAAGCGGGACCCGCGCGGCTACGCCCTGCTGGGCGAGCTGAACAACCAGCCCCGCACCACCTATCTGGCCGCGGTCCGCAACCCGAACCCGCTCTGGCCTGGGATGCAAGAAGGGCAGCAAGAGCGGGCCGAGGAGGCGGAGGCATGAGCCGCCAGGCGCCGATCCGGCTCTTCCGGCACGGCCCGATCGTCGAGATCGGTCAGCGGCAGGCCGAGGCCCTCGCGGCCCTGCCGGTCAAGGCGCTGGTGATCGTCTGCGCCTGGCTGCTGGTGTTCGCCTGCGTCCTGGCCACCGGCTGCACCCGCGGCTCGACCTCCAGCCGGCCACCGATCCACCTCAACCCGAACATGGACGATCAGCCGAAGGCTCAGGCCCAGGAGGCGAGCGCCTTCTTCGCCGACGGCAAGGTGATGCGGAGCCCCGTGCCCGGCACCGTCGCCCGCGGCGACCTGGAAGCGGACCCGGCGGTGGCCACCGGCGTGGGGCCCGACGGTGCGCCCGTCGCCTCCTCACCAGTGCCGATCGACGCCCATCTGCTCGCCCGCGGCGCCGCGCGCTACCAGATCTACTGCCAGCCCTGCCACGGGGCGAGCGGCAACGGCAAGAGCATGCTCCGCGAGCGTGCCGGCGTGCCCACCGCGGACCTGCTGGAAGACCGGCTGCGCGAGGTGCCGGACGGGTACATCTTCGACGTGGTCAGCCACGGCTTCGGCCTGATGCCGTCCTACGCGTACCAGATCCCGGTGGCGGACCGCTGGGCGATCATCGCCCACGTCCGGGAGCTGCAGCGCCAGGCGGAGCCACTTGAAGGGGCCGGCACGGGCGAGGCGACCGCGGAAGCCCGGGCCGCCGCGGACCCGGTCGCGGCCAGATCGGAGACGGAGGCGCCGTGAGCGGAAAACGCATCGTCCTCGCCCTGATCGTCGCCGCCATCGGCCTGGTCACCCTGGTCGAAGGGGCCCGCTGGCTCGACCGGACCTTCGCCTTCCGCTCGCCGCTCGAGACCCCCGCCGGAGTCGAGCAGCAGCCGCCCACACCGCGTGAGCAGGCGCTCGCCGCCAAAGCCGAGCACGAGCGCGAAGAGGCGCAGAAGAAGCCGTACAAGGAGGCCGAGTACCGCGCGTTCCCGGTGATCGGCAGCCGGACGGCGATCTGGATCGTCGCCCAGGTCAAGCTCCTGTTCGCCGCCTTCGTCCTGGCGGTGCCGATGTTCGCCCTGATCATCGAGCTCATCGGCTTCCGCACCAAGGACGTGCGCTACGACCGGCTGGCCTACGAGTTCGTCAGCCTGCTGTCCCCGGCCTTCGCCCTGACGGCGGCCTTCGGCGGCGTGCTCACCTTCATGCTGATCATCCTGTACCCGAAGTTCACCAACTACCTGATGTCGGTCTTCTCGCCGACCTTCCTGCCTTACGTGCTGCTGCTGTTCGCCGAGGCGGCGTTCTTCTACACCTACTACTACTCGTGGGGGAAGGTGGGCAAGAAGACCCACCTCTTCCTCGGCGTGATGCTCAACCTGGTGGGCACCGGCATCATGTTCATCGCCAACGCCTGGCTCACCTTCATGATGACGCCCAACGGCATCTCGGAGAACGGGGCGGTGCTCTCCGTCTGGGAGGCGGTCCACAACTACACCTGGATGCCGATCAACATCCACCGGATGATCGCCAACCTCGCCTACGGCGGGTCGATCGCCGGCGCCTACGCCGCCTACCAGTTCCTGAGAGCCAAGACGCCGGAGGAGCGCGCCCACTACGACTGGATGGGCTACGTGGCGAACTTCGTCGCCATCGCCGGCCTCTTGCCGCTGCCGTTCGCCGGCTATTGGCTGGCGTCGGAGATCTACGCCTTCTCCCAGACCATGGGCCTGACCATGATGGGCGGCGCCTTCTCCTGGCTGTTCATCATCCAGGCGATCCTGATCGGCTGCCTGTTCCTGGCCGCCAACTACTACCTGTGGATGGGCATGGGCCGGGTCGACCCGGAACACCGGAAGCGCGCCCTGATCCCGCTCCTCCTCGGCGTCATCACCCTCGGCTTCATGGTCTGGGCGACGCCGCGGAACCCGATCACCACGCCGGCCGAGACCGCCGCCCTGGGCGGCGCGGCCCACCCGATCCTGGGCTTCTTCGGCGTCATGTCGGCCAAGAACACGTCGGTCAACATCACCATCCTGGCGACCTTCGTCTCCTTCATCCTCTACCGCCGGAGCGGCAAGACGCCGCGGGTCGGCTGGGCCAAGGTGGGGAGCGCGGTGCAGGTGGTGATCCTGCTGCTGGCGGCGACGATCGTCATCTCCCTGGGCGTCATCGGCTACCGGGTGGAGGCCCAGGTGCGCATCGGCCTGTCGGTGCCCCAGGTGCTCTCGGTGCTCTTCGCCATGCTCCTGGTGACCTTCCTGGACGTGCTCATGCTGCGCGGCGCCGGCAGCGCCAAGATCCACTGGGGCCGCATGCCGGAGCGCTCCCAGTACGTGCTGATCTTCCTCGCCGTGACCTTCACCTGGCTGATGGGCCTGATGGGCTACGTGCGCTCGGGGCTGCGCCAGCACTGGCACGTCTACGGCGTCATCCGCGACACCTCGCCGGGGGCGTTCACGCCGACGCTCGGCTACGCCACCAAGGTGGTGAGCGTGTGCGTGCTGCTGTTCTTCGCCCAGATCGGCTTCGTCTTCTGGCTGGCGTCGCTCAACCACCGCAAGAAGGTGGAGCCGTACGGGGAGATCGCTGAAGGGGGCGGTGGTGACGGCGACGAAGGCTCGGCCCTGCCCTCGCCGGCCGCACCGGCTCCGGAGGCGGCGCCATGAGGGTCCCGGTCATCGTCAAGATCGCCGGCCTCACCCTCGGCGCCACGGCGTTCTACACCTGGGTCGGCCAGCTCGTGCCCCAGAAGGAGGTGCAGCCCCCCAAGGTGGTCGAGATCGCCCAGGACGTGAGCACGGACCAGATGGTCAAGATCGGCGACCAGATCTTCCATGGCAAGGGGCTGTGCTCGACCTGCCACGTCATCGGCGGCGGCGGCGCGGCGCTCCGCTTCCCGGACCTGGACGGGGTCGCCGTGCGCGCCGGCAAGCGGGTACCGGGCCTCACCCAGCTCCAGTACTTCGCCCAGACCCTCTACCGGCCGAACGCCTACATCGTGCCCGGCTTCAACCCGGGCATGCCGGAGATCGACAAGCCGCCGGTCGGCCTGACCGACGATGAGATCAAGGCCGTCATCGCCTTCCTCCAGACCCAGGGCGGCAAGGCGACGATCACCATGGGAACGGTCCTGCCCTACTCCAAGGAAGCGAACGGCGCCGGACCGGAAGAGATGGGGGGCGACAAGGCCGCCGACGGGGGCTCGAACGGTGCCGCGCCTGCGGCGAGCGGGGGGGATGACGCATGAGGCTCTGGCTCTTCGCCGCGGTCTTGCTGGCGCTCCTGGCGCTCTTCGTCTTCCCGCGCCGCGTGGCGGCGCTCCGGCGCCTTCAGCCCGGGCCGCTGGGGTGGTTCGCGCTCTGGCTGATCGCCCTCTGGGTGCTGCTCGACTTCGGCTTCGTGGTGCCGGTGCCCGAGTCTGTGGTCAAGATCTACTTAGGGATCGCCACCATGGCGCTCCTGGCCTACGTCACCTCGGACCGGGAGCGCCTGCAGCAGGCCAAGCGGCCCCTGGTCGCCTTCCTCACCGAGGACCGGTTCTTCCCGTTCCTGGTGGTGGTGGCCCTGGCCCTCCCCGCCGGCGTCATGGCGCACCTCTACTTCAAGATCACGGCGCCGGCCACCGAGCCGGCCTACGGGCGCACCATCCACCCGGAGCCGCCGAACAGCATCGAGGTCCGCGGCGAGACGGTGAGCCTGATCACCGCGACCAACCCGTACCGGGCGCTCGAGAAGACCGACCCGGGCGCGTTCGCGGAACACGTGAAGGCCGGCCGCCACGTCTACTACCAGAACTGCCTGTTCTGCCACGGCGACCTGATGACCGGCGACGGCATCTACGCCGAGTACCTGAACCCGATCCCGACCAACTTCACCAGCACCGGCACCATCGAGCAGCTCCAGGAGTCGTTCCTGTTCTGGCGCATCTCGAAGGGCGGTCCGGGCATGCCGCCGGCCGGCGCGCCGTGGGACTCGGCCATGCCGGCCTGGGAGCAGTTCCTCACCCGCGAGCAGATGTGGGACGTGATCCTCTACCTCTACGATTTCACCGGCCGGCGGCCGCGTGCTCGAGAAGGGGCAGAGGAGGGGGCGGAGGGTGGCGCCGCAGACGGTCAGGGCGGAGCGCAAGGGAGCGCATCGTGAGGCGCCGGCGACGGAGCCTTCTCCGGTCGGCTCGCCTGGCCCGCCTGGCCCGGGGAACCGGCCCGGTGGCGCTCTCCCTCGCAATCGCCGCGGGCGGCGCCGGGCTGCTGGCGGTCTCCGGGTCGGCCGGATGGGCCCAGGACAAGGCGCAGAGCGATCGGCCACTCGACCTGGGAACCGACGAGCAGCGGGCCGCGGGCGGCGTCGTCTTCCACAAGTACTGCTCCCAGTGCCACGGGGACGACGGCGCCGGCGACGGCATCGCGGCGCCCTTCCTCCGCCCCGCGCCGCGGGACTTCACCGCCGGCAAGTACAAGATCCGCTCGACGCCGACCGGCTACCTGCCGACCCGGGACGACCTCGAGCACTCGGTCCGCCACGGCCTGCCCGGCACCGGCATGCCGGCCTTCGACGCCGCCCTGAGCGACAAGCAGGTCGAAGACGTCGTCTACTACATCGAGAGCCTGTCGCCCGACTTCCAGGACCCGCAGGCCTACGCCGCGCCGATCGAGATCCCCGATCCGCCGCCGTTCTCCGAAGACTCGCTCGAGACCGGCTTCGAGACCTACGTCCAGGTGGGCTGCGCCCGCTGCCACGGCGACAAGGGCCGGGGCGACGGCCGCTCGGCACCGACGCTCCGCGACGACTGGGGGGACTTCATCCCGCCGGCCGACCTCTCCATGCCCTGGAACTTCCGGGGGGGCGGGAGCCGGCAGGACATCTACCGGTCGATCTCCACCGGCCTCTACGGCACCCCCATGGCCGGCTTCGCCGACGGCCTGACCGAGGAGCAGCGCTGGCAGATCGTCGACTGGATCGTCGCCCAGGCGCGGGAGACCGGCGCCACGGACGACCCGGGTCAGGCCCCCTACGACACGCTGGTCCGCGCCGTGCCCCATCTCGAAGGGCTCGACGGGATCGCCCCGGGCGCCAGCCTGGACGAGGCCCGCAAGCTGTTCGACGGCGCCCCGAAGGCCCTCTTCCCGGTGATCGGCCAGGTCACCCAGCCGGGACGCGATTTCCGGCCGGGGACGGTGGCGGTCGGCGTCCAGGCGATCTACGACACGAACGACGTGGCCTTCCTGGTCACCTGGCACAACCTCACCGCCGACACCAAGGGCTCGAACGCTCCGGACCTCGAGGTACCGCGCCAGCACGGCGTGCCGTTCCGCGGCTACCCCGAAGGCGACGAGGCGGCCCGGGCCGGGGCAGCGGAGGGGACGAAGGCGAGCGAGCCGGAAGAGGCCGGGAAGGCCGGCGAGGCCACCTCCGCCGACGACTTCTGGGGCACCGGTGGGAGCACCGCGACCGGCAAGGACACCGGAACGGCCGCCAAGGGCGATTCCGGCGGTGACTTCTGGGGCACGGGCGGCGGCGCCTCCGATACCGGCTCGTCCTCAGATGACGGCGGCGCGGCGGCCTTCTTCGGCGGCGGCGCCGAGCAGGCCGCCCCGGGCCGCCCGGCCGGTAGCGACGAGTTCTCGGACGCGGTGGCGCTCCAGTTCCCGATCGAGCTCCGCGACGGCGTCGAGAAGCCCTACTTCCTGTTCGGCGATCCGTCGTACCCGGTCGAGCTCTGGTACATGGATCTGGCGCACCCGCAGCCGAAGCTCTACGAGGGTCGCGGCACCGGCGCCCTCACGCTGTCGGACGCCGACCCGCCCCAGGCCCTCTCCGGCTACGCCGACGGCGAGTGGGCGGTGATCTTCAAGCAGCCGCGCAAGCCGACCACCGGCATCACCTTCGCCGAGGAGACGTTCGTGCCGATCAGCGTCTCCGTCTGGGACGGCTTCTACCGCGAGCGCGGCGGCCGGCGCGGCCTGACCCGCTGGTTCCACGTCTACGTCGAGCCCACGAAAGAGCCGGCCGTGGTGGCGCCCATGGTCAAGGCCGGCCTCGGCGTGCTGCTCGTCGAGCTCCTGATCATCGGCCTCGTCCGGCGGAAGGCCAAGACCGTATGAACCTCCACCTCCGACAGTCTGGAGATCCATGATGTACGAGACGATCTACGTCCCCGTCGACAACTCCGGCCATTCGAACCGGGCCGCCGATTGCGCGGTCGCCCTGGGCAAGGCCTACGGCTCCAAGATCGTCGGCTGCCACGTCTACGCGGCGCGCATGCACGACTACCGGTTCAAGCAGATGGAGTTCACCCTGCCGGACGAGTACCTGGTGGAGTCGGAGCTGGCGCGCCAGCGAAAGATCCACGACTCGCTCATCACCATGGGGCTCGAGCTGATCTCCGACTGCTACCTGGAGCGCCTGGAGGAGCTGGCCGAGGGCGCAGGCCTCGAGCTGGAGCGCCGGATGATGGACGGCAAGCACTCGACCGAGCTCTTGAAGGACCTGGCCGCCGCCGAGGACGTGGACCTGGTGATCCTGGGCGCCGTCGGCATCGGCCGCACCAAGGACAGCCAGATCGGCTCCGTCTGCGGCCGGGTGGCGCGGGAGACGACCAAGGACACCTGGGTGGTCAAGCACGTGCCGGAGAAGGACGAGCCGGAGCGCGACACGATCCTGGTCGCCGTCGACGGCAGCCCGGAGTCCTTCGGCGCCCTCCAGGTGGGGCTGGAGCTGTCCAAGAAGCTCGGCAAGAAGCTCGAGCTGGTGGCGGTCTACGACCCGTACCTCCACTACGCCGCCTTCCGCGGCATCGCCGAGGTGCTGACCGACCGGGCGGCCAAGGTCTTCCGCTTCGAGGAGCAGAACCAGCTCCACGAGGAGATCATCGACACCGGGCTGGCGGAGATCTACCAGTCCCATCTGAACGTCGCCGCCGCCATGGCCCGCGAGGCCGAGGTGGAGCCGATCGTCACCCTGCTCGACGGCAAGGCCTACCAGAAGGTGCTCGACCACGCCCGGAAGACCGAGCCCTGGGTGCTGGTCATGGGCCGGCTGGGCATCCACTCCGGCGAGGACGAGGACACCATCGGCTCGAACGCCGAGAATCTCCTGCGGCTGGTCCCCTGCGACGTGCTGCTGACCAACCGGCGCGTGGTGCCGGAGCTCGACCTCAAGGCGTCGGAGTCGATCCACTGGACGCCGGAGGCCGAGGAGCGCATGGGCCGGGTGCCGGAGCAGGTCAAGGGGATCGCCCGCACCGCGATCCTGCGCCTGGCGATCGAGAAGGGGCACAGCGTGGTCTCCTCCGATCTCGTCACCGAGGCCATGGACCGGTTCATGCCCAAGGGGAGTGCCAAGGCGACTGAGAAGCTGGCCGAGGCCCTGGCGTTCGAGAAGGCGCGGCGGCAAGAGGTGGCTCTGTGCAAGGGCTGCGGCGTCGCCGCCCGGGTGCCGGACCCGGTGCGCTGCACGGTCTGCGGCGGCACCGCGTTCGAGATCGTGGCGCCGGAGGTGATCGACCAGATCGTCGCGTCCGAGGGCGGCAGCTCTGAGGAGCGTACCTACGACGGCCGCAAGCTCGCCTGGACCCAGGAGGCGAGGAAGTCGCTTCGGGCCATCGGCGACCGCTACCAGCGCCGCCGGGCCAAGGCGCGGATCGAGAAGGCGGCCCACGGCCAGCAGATGGAGACCATCACCTTGGATCTCGCCAAGCGGTTCATCGAGGAGGAGACCGGCGTGCTCTACGACGCGGCCACGATCCCCGACGAGCCGGACGAGGCCGACGAGGCGCTCGACGCCCAGGACGGCGCGCCGGCGACGGACGACGGCGGAGACGACGAGGGCCTTCGGCTGATCGCCCGGGACGCCGCCAACAACCCGCTCCTCTCCCGCTTCGACTGGACCGAGGACGCTGCCCAGCGGGTGCTTCGGGTGCCGGCCGGCTTCATGCGCGACCGCACCCAGCGCCGGATCGAAGAGCTGGCCGCGGAGAAGGGCGCCACCGCCATCGACCTCGCCCTGGTCGAGGAGGGCATCGAGCACGGCCGCCGCATGATGGCGGAGATGATCGGCCAGCAGGAGGCGGCCAAGAAGCAGGCGGCCCGGCCCGCTGCAACCGGCGGGGCCGAGGGCCCCGAGGCGCCGTCCAATGGAGCCGGCAACGGACATGGAGCGAACGGCTCCGCCGCCGAGTGCCCGGTCGACCTGTCCGAGGAGGCGGCCGAAGCCCCAGAGGCGGTGCCCGCCGCAACGGACGATCCCCCGCGCCTGGCGCTCAACGAGGTCTCCGTGATGAGCGAGATGGAGCGGCAGCGCCGCGGGCTTTCACCAGAATCTTGACGATCCGGAGTCGTGACGACGGAACCGCAACGCGAGACCGCGGCGCCTTGCCCGTCCCGGTCAACCTAGATGATCCTCTGGATCCCCCCTGCAACCCCCCGTCCCCCTTCTCACCCCGAGGGGGAGAAGGGGGCGCCCCCACCCGGTGGCGGCGGAGCGGCCCGGAAACGAGTGGACTCGCGAGGCCCCTGAGGTCATGCCCTCTTACCGCTTCTGCCGCCCCGACGACATCCCGTTCCTCGTCCGCGCGGTCAACGCCTGCTTCGACGTCCACTTCCCGGACCGGCCGCCGCTCACCGTCGATGGCTTCCGCCGGGAGATGAAGCACCTGGACCTCTGGCCGTCGAGCTGCCTGATCGCCGCCGAGGGGGACGATCCGGTGGCCGTCCTGACCGGCACCAAGCGGGACGACGAGACCCTGGTCTCCCGGATCGGCGTCCGGCCGGGCCTCGAGCGCGACGGCCACGGCGGCCACCTGCTCACCTCCCTCGGCCAGAAGCTCGCCGTCCTCGGCCCGCCGCGCCTGGCGGTCGAGGTGCCGGCGTCCCGGCCCGGCGCGCTCGCCTTCTTCCGGGCGCTCGGCTGGCGAGACGACGGCGTCTACGTCGACCTCGAGGAGGACCTGGAGCAGGGCGGGCCGGAGGGCGGTGGAACGGACGGCCGGGGCGAGACCCGCGAGGCGCCGGTCGAGCCGCCGCCGGAGGGCCTGGTCGGCACGGTCACCGTCGCGGAGCTGGACGCCGCCGGAGTGCTGGCACCGGGCGCGGGAACGGCTCCGGCCCCGGCCGCCGGCGGAGCATCGTCCGGTGCGGAAGCTGACACCGGAACCGGCGCGGCCGTGGAGCCGGACGCCGCGACGGGAACGGCCGTCGCGGCCGTTCCGCCCGGTCTGGCGCCAACGGCCTGGGAACGGCGGCCGGCGAGCCTCCGCGGCCGGGCCGACGCCCTCCGGGGCGCCGCCATCGCCTCGCCCGACCGGATCGAGTCCTGGATCCTGTGGGAGCCGGCGACCGGCTCCGAGGGCACGCTGGAGGTCGCGGCGTGGGGGTTCGGCGACGCCGGATCCAGTCCGCCGGGCTCGCAGGGCGCCGAGAGCACGGACCGTCGCGCCCTCCTGCTCTCCCTGCTGCTCCGCCACCTGCTGACCGCGGAGCCCACGCGGCGCCTGCGTCTGGTCAAGACGTCCGCGGGCGAAGTGCCGTCGGAAATCGTCGCCGCGCTCGGCCTACAGCCGGCGGAGCGCTACCATCGACTGATCACGGACGCGCAACCCCTGTGAGCCGATCGAGGCGGCGATGAAGACCTACCACGACATCCAGGGCGACGGCGGCTCGGACGTCCTCGGCCAGGTCCAGGCCCAGGCCCGGCAGATCGGGCAGGCCCTCGCCGGCGTCCGCCGGCTGGTGGCGATCGGCTCCGGCAAGGGCGGCGTCGGCAAGAGCACCGTCACCATGGCGCTCGCCCACTCCCTCTCTCGTCAAGGGCGCCGGGGCAAGCGCGTGACCATCCTGGACGCGGACCTGAACGGCCCGTCCCAGGCCCGGCTCGCCGGGCTCGAGGGCCGGCCGTGGGTGCCGGGCGAGCGCGGCCTGGTGCCACCCAGAAGGCCGGATGGGATCGCCGTGGTCTCGGTCGGAAGCCTGCTCCCGGACGCCGCGCCGCTGGCCTTCGAAACGGTCTCCTCCGGCGAACAGCAGACCTGGCGAGCGACGCGGGAGATGGCCCTCTTCGCCCAGATCCTGGCGAGCACCGACTGGGGGGAGCTGGACGTGCTGCTGCTCGACCTGCCCCCGGGGACGGAGCGGACGGTGCAGTTCGCTCAGGCGTTGGCTGGGCTCGGCCGCCTCGGGTTGGTCATGGTCACCATTCCGTCGGCAGTCGCCCGCGGCGTGGTCGCGCGGACGCTCTCGGCGCTGGCCGCGCTGGGCGACGGCGCCGACGGACCGGACGAGCGACCGGAGACCGGCCCCGCCGTCCTCGGCTACGTGGAGAACATGGCCGGCTACTACTGCCACGACTGCGGCGCGGTCCGGCCCCTGTTCCCGGAGGCGTCGCCCGGCGAGGCCGTCCCCCTGGACGCCCCCTGCCTCGGCCGCATCCCGTTCGATCCTGAGCTCGCCGCCCTGTGCGACCGGGGCTGGCCGGAGGACGCGATCGGGTCCGCCCCCGACCGCGCGGACGGCGCGACAGCGGACGCCGGGGACGGGCCGGCGACCGGCCTGGCCGGGGCGCTCCGCGCCGTCGACGCCATCGCCCGCCGGCTGCTCGCCGAGGACGCCGCTTCCGACCGTCCGGACGACCCCGCGACGACCGAATCCCCAAACTCTCAGCCAGACTCTCAGCCAACCCCCCAGGAGGCCCCGCGATGAAGTTCCTGTGCGTCGCCTGCGACGAGCCGATGAAGCTCCTGACCGTCGACGACTCGGGCGGCGGCTCGCTGTCCGTCCTCTACGGCTGCCCGCGCTGCGAGCAGAAGGTCGCCATGCTGACCAACCCGTACGAGACCGAGATGGTCCAGTCCCTGGGGGTCAAGATCGGGCCCAGCGCCGCCGCGGCGGTCGCGGCCGCGGGCGCTAAAGGTGCCCAAGCCGCTGCGACCGGCGCCGCTGGAAACGCGGCATCCGCTACCGGATCGCCGGTGGCCGCCGCGGAAGCCGCCGCCGGAGAAGAAGCCGGCACGGCGACGGCCGGCGGCTGCCCGTTCAGCGGCATGGTCGCGGAGATGCAGGCCGCCGCCGAGTCGAACGGCCCCCGCTGGACCGCCGAGGCCCTGGCCCGGCTCGACAACATCCCGAGCTTCGTCCGCCCCATGGCCAAGCAGGGGATCGAGCACTACGCCCGCACCCACGGCCTGGCCGAGATCGACGAGGAGATCCTGGAGCAGGCGCGAGGGCGGTTCGGGATGTGACGAGGACAGTCGCGACTCATGCGCCGAATGATCGCTCCATGCCTCCAAATCGACAGGTCATCGGCAAGATGGACAGTTCATACCGTGGCCCAGATGACCAGCTCATAACTCTCGAGGCACGGCTCATGTCCGAATTGAGCACGTCATGCCGCACAGAGGAGATGGCGCCCCCATGACCGTCCCCCGGCCCGCGGCGCTCGACGACTTCACCCGTCCGCCACAGTCCGGAGCGGCCCCGGAGTCTGACCTCGCGCCCGCCCCGGCGATCGAGGCGATCCCCCACGTCGTCGCCTGGAACCTGACCGAGCGCTGCAACCTGGCCTGTGCCCACTGCTACATCGCTGCCGGTCCGTGGCGGAGCGCCGGTGGCGAGCTGACCACGAGCGAGGTGCGGCGGATCGCCGACGAGATCCTGGCGATCAACCCGGCGCCGATGTTCGTGCTCTCCGGTGGCGAGCCGCTGCTGCGCGAGGATCTCGAGACCATCGCCGCCCATGCGAAGGCCGGCGGTGCCACCGTCGTCGTCGGCACCAACGGCACCGGCCTCACCGACGAGCGGATCGCCTCCCTCCAGGAGGCCGGCGTCACCGGCGTCGCCGTCTCGGTCGATTCGCTCACCGAGCGCTACCACGACCGCTTCCGCCACGGCACCGGCTCCCTGGGCGAGACCCTGGCCGCCGTCGAGCGCCTGGGCGAGGCCCGGCTGGACTTCATCATCCAGACCTCCCTCACCCGCGGCAACCGCGGCGAGCTCCGGCAGATCGCCGCCTGGGCCGCCGGCGCCGGCGCCGTCTGCTTCAACGTCTACTTCCTGGTCGAGACCGGCCGCGGCGCCGGCATGCACGGCCTCGAACGGCAAGAGAACGACGCCGTCCTGGACGAGCTCGTCGACCTCCAGCGGGAGTACCGGGGCCGGATGATGGTGCGCTCCAAGTGCCAGCCCCAGCTCATGCGCCACATCCACGAAAAGGACCCGGCGTCACCCCTCCTCCACTACGCCACCCGCTGCCCCTGCGGCGTCCAGTACTGCCGGATCACCCCCGAAGGCAAGGTCACCCCCTGCCCCTACACCCCCGCCGTCGCCGGCGACCTGCGAGAGCAGAGCTTCGGCGAGGTCTGGCACGAGTCCGAGGTCTTCCGGGCCCTCCGCCGCGCCCCCACCGAGGGTGCCCTCGGCGGCAAGTGCGGCCGCTGCGAATACCAGGTCGTCTGCGGCGGCTGCCGCGCCCGCGCCCACGCCACCACCGGCGACCTCCTCGGCGAAGACCCCTCCTGCGCCTACGACCCCCCGGGCGACCTCCCCCTCCTCCGCCCCGAGCCCGCCGCCACCTACGGCGCCCAGCCCGAAACCACCCTCACCTGGACCCCCGAAGCCCGCCAGCGCATCGAGCGCATCCCCTCCTTCGTCCGCGGCGTCGTCACCAAGCGCGTCGAAACCCTCGCCCAGCGCGAAGGCATCCAGGAGATCACCCCCGCCCTCCTCGACCGCATCCGCCAGGAGATGCC
>Ga0210086_1001109_pt1 | contig 14318 bp, 8 predicted proteins | sample China_Galinas_PW_3_FD_184867 | JGI IMG/M metagenome (GOLD analysis project Ga0210086, IMG submission 184867) | Wetland microbial communities from San Francisco Bay, California, USA, that impact long-term carbon sequestration - China_Galinas_PWB_D2... | ecosystem: Environmental > Aquatic > Marine... | reverse complement strand
ACGCAGGCGACGGCGATCTGGCCCACCACCAGGCGGCCGCCGGCGAATTGCGTACCCCGCTCGCCGGAGGCGCCGAGCCCTGACGTCATCGTTCCCTGGAGAGCGGTGCGCACCTCGGTGCCCCAGCTCCGGACTGCCGGCCAGAGCGCCGTCAAGAGCGCCGCGATTCCCGACGTCGCCAGGGCGAACAGGACGATGCCGCCGTCCACCGAGATCCTCCCGATGCCGGGGAAGTGCGCCGGGACCACGGTGACCATCGCCCGGACGGCGCCCGCGGCCAGCAACAGCCCCAGAGCGCCTCCGAGGACCGCGAACAAGAGCGCTTCCAGCACCACCAGCCGCGCCAGGTGTCCCCGCCGGGCACCCAGGGCCTGGCGTACCGCCAGCTCCTGCTGCCGGGCGGCTCCCCGGGCGAGGAGCAGGGTGGCGACGTTGGCGCAGGCGATGAACAGCACCAGAACCACTGCCGCGAACAGCGTCCAGAGGGCCGGCTTCGCTTCCGCGACGAGCTGGTCCCGGGCGCCGGCGACCCGCAGCGACCAGCCGCGGTCGGTGTCCGGGTATTGCCGGGCGAGAGTGGCGCTCAGCGCCTCCAGCTTCGGGCGCACCGCGTCGACCTTGGTGCCGGGGGGAAGCCGTCCGACCACGTGGAGGAACCGGGCCACCCGGCTGCGCCTGTTGGTGAGGGCGAGGGGAATCCAGAGGTCTGCCTCGGCGTACGGCCCCACGTCTTCCTGGGCGACCCCGATCACTCGGTAAGGCTGACGGTCGAGGTGGACGGTGGCGCCCAACACCTGCGGGTCGGCGCCGAACCGCCGATGCCACAGCGCGTCGCTCAGGACCGCCACCCGGTCGGAGCCGGGAACCGCCTCGGAGGGATCGAAGAAGCGCCCACGAGCCGTCGAGACTCCCAGCGTGCGGAAGAAATCGGGCAGCACCCGCTGCGCATGGACTTCGAGCGGATCTCCCTCGCCGGTCAGGGCCAGGTTCGCAGGGGCGGAAGCGGACATCTCCTCGAACAGTCCGCTCGCCCGGAGCGCCTCCAGCTTGGCCGGCGCCATGCGCTCTTCCCCCCAACCACGTTCCTGGTTGGTCTCCCACAGGACCACCAGGCTCTCCGGGTGCGCGTAGGGCAGCGGCACGAAGAGCACGCCGCGCAGCACGCTGAACACGGTGATGGTGGCCCCCAGCCCGATGGCCAGGGCGAGGACAGCGGCCACCGTGCCGAGCGGGTGGCGCGCGAGGGAGCGCGTCATGGAACGGATGTCGTGGAGTAGGCCGGCCAAGTCGCTACCTCCTACCGGTGGATGATCAAGGACCTTACCTCAATCGTCGTTCAATCGCGGTCAGGAATCCCCGGGAATCGCCCTTTCTCCGGGCGTGAAGTCGGTCGATGGTGACCATCGGGCGCACCACGTCCCACTCGACCTCTCCGAGAAGCGTTGCAGCAAGGCCTGTCGAGCTCGTTCAAGGTCAGCGTATTCTCGCGTGTCAAGGTCCTGAGATGGAGGACCTCGTCGACATCCTCCCGCTTCATTCTTCGGTATCGCATGGCCAACTCAGTGCGCCCAACCCCGGGCTCCCGGCTTTCCGCGGAATCTCCGCCCACCCGGAACGTCGTCGGCGGTGACATCGCGGCTCTCCGGCGTGAACGCTGTGCCCGACGTCTTGCCCCGGATGGAAGCACCAGGGTCTCCCTGTACGGCCGCTGGCAGGCAGATCGAGAGGAAGACAAGGAAGAGGAAGGCGCAGGTGGCGCCCGGGAAGTGATGATGCTCCGAACGACCGTTCATGGCGACTCCCGCGGCGATGCGCCGCACTGGTACGGCGGGATAGGAAACTCGTTCGTCACGCCGGAATCCAGAGTGCGTCCGGGCGTATCAGGCCAAGGACGGATCCAGCGCGACCTGACACCTCTTGAACGCTCGCCGATCCCCTCTTTCCTCACCTTCCGCGTCGCGGTGACGAGGACCGGCCGGGGAGCGATCCTGCCCGTGTCATGCCTCGATCTTCCCGAAGGGCTTCCATGCCCGGGCCGGGGCAAGGCAGACGTAGCCGACATAATCGCCCACCTCTGGGTTCACCTTGTAGACGATGTCTCCTGGCTCCCCCGTACCGTCGGCCGGCCGGTCGCCGCGGCTGATCTTGACGGGGCCATCCGCCGGGCCGAGCAAGACTTCGCCGAACCCCTGGAGCCATGGGCCACGCGGGTGACCGCTTCCGGTCAGGTAGCTGGCAACGTTCCTGGCAGGAAGCTCGCGCAATCCCGAGAATTGCCCGTTCACGTCCATCTCTGGGACGATGGCTCCGTTCTCGGTGGCCCAGATCTTGTTGCCCATGTCCCAGCGCATCACGAAGAACTCCCCGTTGTCGTTCTCCCAGGCGCAGACGGTCGTCGGGTCCGTCGCGTCATTGGGGTATCCGACGTACTGCTTGATCTGTGGATCCGCGAGGTTCGGGACCACGAAGGGATGAACGTTCGCATACCCTTCGGTGATGAACGCGCTGGTATCGGCCGTGAACCCGACCCCCGGCCCTCCGCCAACCCATACATTACCCCCGGCGCTCAGGCGGACAGGCTCATTGGCCTCTGCAACGCAGCCGACGAAAGTCGACTGCCCCACGGAGTCCGATGAGTATCCTCGTCCCTTGGCAACCTCCACGTAGCAGCCCACATACGTGTTACCGCAGAAAGAGCTCTCGTAGATGCCGGTACCGCCCACGACGATGATCTTGGCCCCGGTGCAGAGGCCGCCTTGGGCCTCGCCCCCGTCGACGTGGATGCCATGGCCACCGCACGTATCGATATACACGTCGTGCATCCGCCATTGGTTGGCATTGAGAAGACCTCCGGGCGCGATGACGTAGATCCCGGTTCCACCGAAACCTTTGATGTAGACGCGCTGGATCGTTGCCGGCGAGCTCATCTTGATTCCGGGGGCTCCCTTGCTCGTGCCTTCGAACGTAGGCGGATCGAAGTTGTCGGGATCGAAGGGGGTGATGTCATCCGTCGTCCAGTTCTCCTCCGACACGAGCTGCAGATCTCGAATCGAACAGTTGCTGCCACTCGACGCCGGATCCAGCTCAGAGCCGGGATCGACGACGAGTGACGTTCCGTGGAGGAAGGCGCACGTCACGATCTCCGCACGGTACGCAGAGGCCGCCTCGTCGCCAAGGAGCCCTCCAACGGCCCCCATCAGTTCCTCTGCGTCCAGGAACTCCTGGCCCAGCAGGCCCTGTAGAGCTGCGACGGTTTCGTCGGGAACGGCGGCCGAGGCCAGGACTTCCAGTGCCTCAGCGGTGAGGCCGAAGATGGCGGGGAACACCAAGATGGATTCTCCCAGCGCCCCGGTCCCGAACAGCTCCAGGGACTTCGAAACGTGGAGGTCACCCGCCAGGTAGAACGCTCCGGACGGAACGAACAGAGGATGCCCGAACGCGAAGGGGTCGCTCTTCATTGCGGCCTGAGCTCGGTCGAAAGCTTCCGAATTGGCCAGACGTACGGCCCGACTTGGGTCATCTGGCACTGCGCCGAAATCGCGAATACTGACAAAGGGCGTGACAAACGGGCTTTTGATGGACATGGCTCAAGCCTCTGGTATCTGTGATTTGGCCTGAAGCGGCCGACTTGCGGTCCCTCGAACGGTCTCGTCCGCGACGTAGGTGTCGTCACCGGTGCGCTCATGGCAGCTCGGGCTGGAGCGGAACGGTGCCGCGGCGACAGTCGATCCGGCGACACTGGCGGCCGGGACGATGAACGGGGGAGTGTTCATGAAGAGGGTCTGCTCATCAGTCAGAACGCTCACGCGGTCCGGTCTCCCTCACCCACCCTCGATGAATCGCGCCGAGGCCACCCCGGTCCCCGGCCACGGCCGGACCCCGAGGCGGTGCTGAAGAAGGTCCTGAATGTCGAGCCTGAAGAACGGGATCGTCTGGACTGAGGTTTGGCCCTCGCGGCCGGCGCTGTCGTCTTCTCAGAGCGAACCGCGTCGGCCTCGGGAAACCAGAAGCCTGCGTCCGCTCCGCCGGATGCGACTGCTGGGCCTCTATTCACATGGCACTTCGCTCAGGTGCGGGGGAGCATCCGCGAAGGGTGGGGGAAGGGCCGAGCAGGCAGGGGCGGGGTAATTGGAGGTTCTTTGCTGTCCCTGCTGGCCCAAAGAGGCTGTCAACTCTCAGCCAGGCTGCCGGGTCAGTCGGGGAGCATGGACTCTTCCGGGGCGCTGCCGTCTAGGTCCTGCAAGGCGCTCCGTACGGCGTCCCGGGTTTCGAAGACGCTGAACGGAACCTTGGGGATCTTCTCTTTTTTCGGAGCGTGGGAGAGAAGCTCCCGGAGGGCGTGCTCGATCTTTGACAGCTCGCCCTGTTCAAACGTTCCCTTGGCTGCGGGGGCCAGATGCTCGCCGAGGGAAATCATCTCGAGGATTCTACGGTTCTGTTCGATCTTCTCGCGGGCGCCGTCGAGGTCGAGGATCCTTGAACCCAGGGAGAGGACGTGGAGATCCCCAGGCTCGTCACCGTTCGGATCGTTGACCCGGACCACGTCCGTCTCGTCAGCGAACACCACCGAATCCCGCCAGGTCTTTCCCTTCCCCTTGCACAGCTTCTCGAGGCTGCCGAACGAGAGGATCTTGACCGGGAAGTCGAGATGGAGAGGCTGGACGGAGATCGCGAACGGCAGCAGGAGGAGGACCTCCGGGGCGAGCATCACCCGGTCGGCTCGGAAGGTGCTCACCAGGCAGTTTTCGAGGGTGAGCGTGCCGGAGCAAAACACCCCGCCCAGCACGACGCAGTTCCGTAGGATGGCGTCCTTCGCGTAGACGTTGCCGCGGACGGTTGCGTTCTCGAGCTTGATCCGGTCGCTGAAGAGGTCACCGAGGAAGCGGAGCTCCGAGGTCCGGCCTTCACCGGCGACCAGCGAGTGGGATGCGGCGACGACCCCTTTGAAGACGACCGCTCCGCCCGCGACGGACTCCTCGTCCTCGGTGCTCACCGTCAGCGATCCGCGAGCGTAGACGGAGCCCTCCACGGTGACCGGAGCGCCAAAGACCTTGAGGTCGCGGCTAAACAGTCCTCCACGGACGTCGGCACCGGGCCGGAGAAAGACATCGCGCCGCATCTCGGACCGAAGGCCCGGGAGCACAGCCCCCTTGTGGTGGTCAGAGATCACGTACCGTGTGCTGTCCTGGATCGAATCGTGGGTCATGGTGCGCCTCCTCGCTTTGGAGTGCCGTGTACGTCTCTTCAGTGGACGGCGAGGGAGTGGACCGGATCGGACGTGAAACGGTCGATCTCTTCCCGGGGTACGCCGCGCTCTCCGAGCTTCTCGGCGAGCTTCTCCCGCTCGTTCTCCCCAAGCGGACCGTGACGGAACCGGTCGCCAGACACCCGGAGCAAAGATGTGACACGCTCTTCGACCTCCGGGGGAAGCCGGTTCCCCAGCCGATCGCGGATCTCAAATCGCCGCTCGCCAGTTTCCTGGTTTTCGACCTCGGCGAGGTACAGGCCGAGCACGTAGCGCCCAGGTGCCAGATCCTCGTTCAGCCAACTGCGGAGCTCTGCCTTCGCATCCCGGTACTGTTCGAGGAATCGGCTCACCGAATCGCGCAGGCCATGCAGGACATCCATGAAGGCCTGGTTCCTGACCAGGGCCGACTCGCTCGCATGGGCAGCGAGGTACTCATAGGCCGGCAGCGAGATATTGCTGAAACGCTCCTGGATCTCGCTAGGATAGACCTGCTCGATCAGCTCATAGGCGTGGTTGTCAAGCGATCGCCGCCGTTTCTCGTTGTTCTCCGCCACGGTCCGCAGGAGCTCGCGATAGCGTTCCCGCACTCGTTCCAGCTCCTGCTTGAGTTGGTCCTTCTTGCGTTGCACCAAGTTCTCGTAGGCCTCGATCCGGCTCCGGTTTCCCAGCACGCGGCCCTGGTGGGCGAGGATCTGTGCCTCGAACTGGTGCAGGAAGCTGGTTTCGAACTCGGCCTGGATGGTCTTCTCTAGGCCCTGGAACAGGTCCGGCAGCTTCTCCAGGTACTCCAGGCGTCCGATGACGCTCCTGAACTGTTCATGGAGCAGGTTGTAGAGCTGTCCGAACGAATGCTCCAGCGCCTTGATCCCCTGATCCGCCCGTACCGCGTGCTCGCGGGCAACGCTCGAATCCTTGGAGATCGAGCTGAGGTCCTGCCGAACGTTCTTCCTGAGCTTTGAGATCTCTCCTGTGACGCGGCTGAGCTCGCGGGTGAAGCGCGTTGAGTCTTCGGTCATTGCTGCTCCTCGTCTCCCGGGTGCGGTATTGGCCTTGGGGGTCTCGGGTCAGTTGAGGTACTCGGACCGGCGCCGGTGCTTCTCCACGTCGCTGCTCCCGGTGACTGTGGAGATCGCATCCGCGAGCCCTTCCTTGAGTCGCTTGTCGACGCGGAACGGCGAATGACGGTAGACATCTTGCCCTTCCCGTTCGGCCCGCGCTGCGGCGATGGCATTGCCCTCCTTAATTCCCGCAGTGACGCCGTCCAGTTTGTCCAGGGCCTTGGCGTTCGTCTTCTCGATGCCTTCCAGGTGGGCGGCGCTCTTGGCAGTACTGGCGTCGATCGTTTCCAGGTGGGCCGCACCCTTGGCCGTGTTCGCTTCGACCCGCTCCATGTGGCCGGCGGTCTTGGCCGAGCTCGCCTCGATGTTCTCAAGGTGGGCCACGGTCTGGCGGGAGGACTCCTTGATCGCTCCCGTATTCGCGGCGGTCTCCTCACTGGAGTCGGCGATCCTTCCGAGCCGTCTAAGCGCCTCGATTTGAATGGCGTCCCGAAGAACTGTCTCGCGTCGCTTCGAGACGGCGAGCGCATCCATCTCGCGACGGTATACCGCCATCTGGCCATGGAACCGCTCGTCGGCCTGCGCGATCAGCTCACTGACGCTCGCCGCAACCTCGTCATGGGTCGATTGACAGCGCTCGGTGATCTCTCCAAGCGCCTCGGACTGCTGGAGCTTGTATCGCTTCATTACCTCTTGCAGACCCTCGATCGCCTGGAGGTCGCCCTCGATCTCGGCCTCGATCTCCTCCATGGAGCTTCGGGACTCCGCGGTGTCGCTCTGGAACCGGGCCTCGATTCGTTCCACCTCCTGGTTCCACCGGTTGCGGTAGTCGGTGGCATCGTCCGATGAGCCGTTGTCCAACGCGAGCCGATCCTCCCGGTGCTCATCGATGAGCCGGTCGTATGCGGGGAACAGGACGTCGTCGAGCAGCTTGTGCACCGGGATGGGGCGCTCCACCGTCCGCTCGCAGCCCTGGCAGACCCACTCGCGCTGGTCGGGGTCGTAGTGGCAGCGGCTGTCCGGCGAGAAGTAGATCGGCTCGTCGTCCGTGTCGGCGTTGATGGTGTAGTCCCGATCCGCAAGCTTGCGGATGGAGGAGGCGGTGCAGTGGGGGCAGTAGAAGTTGAAGGATGAGTAGTGGGACACGTACCCGAGCTCGTTGACTGTCGGTGAGATCAGGTCGTTGAGAGCCGTGCTCCGTATCAGCGCGAGGATCAGGGTGTTCCGGCTCCATGTGTCTAGCAACTCCGCCGAGAGTGAGGCCACGCTCTCGACCACGGCGCTCTCGACGAGAGACCGGAGGGCCTCCTCGGACTCCTCTTCCCCCCGGGAGGAGTCTTGGTCCGTGGGCTCCAGAAGCCCGACCAGCGGGTTGTTCCCCGACAGGACGGACAGGTTGAGGTGTTCGTGGCTACTGGACCGGAATAGTCGGTCGATCTCGCTGAGCACGTCATGCAGCTCGATTTCTTCACCCCGTAGCGGCACTCCGTGCCGGAATGTCGTCTCGGGGTCGTCGGTGCTCACATCTCCCCGAGCGCCAGACAGGACGATTGGCAGCTCATCGGCCAGCGCTTCGAGGCGGTCGCGTAAGAGCGCCAGCTCGCTTGCGTCCTCCAGGGCCGGGTACTCCAGTGTCAGCGGGTCCCCCAGTCCGTCGGGCACTACGACCAGCGAGCCCTCCGCGGTCGCCACGGCTCGGAGCTCGAAGGAGATCTTGCCCAGGGATAGGATGCACTCGGGGTTCGGGACGAGTCGCTCTTCGGTGCGCGGGGCGAACCGGTCCGGTACCGGCACCTGCACCTCGGCCATCTGCGGCTCCCAATCCCATTCGACCCGCTCCACGGTCTCGATCTCCCGCCTGTTCTTCCGGAGGTACTCCCCCGCCAGGTACCCGAGGCCAGCGGCAATCACCGCCATCACGTAGCCTGGTACAGACGCTGGCGAGAGGATCAACGTTCCGAGAAAGAAGAGGATCGCGCTGGCGTAGCCCACGTAGGCTGCGATCTTGAACTCGGGCTTCGGCCCGCGATCCACCTCCTCGGTCACGGTGCGCTGGACCCGCTTGTAGTGGCGGACCTCGACCGTCTTCGCTGGGTAGTCGTCCGCGCTGAGGGTGACAGCGAACTTCTTTTCGATCGGCTCTCCCGTCGCTGCGTCGAGGGTCTCGGTCCGCATTTCGACCGTGGTCGGCGGAGGAGGTTCGACCGGGACGGTCTCGGTTTTCAAGTCGTGGTAGGCGGTCTCGACGAGATCGCACAGGATGGTGAGATCGTCTTGGTACTCCATGGATCGCCCTCTCCTGACATGCAACTTGCTCAATGGGCGGCAGCCGACACCACCACCAGCGCCAAAGCGCTCGACGGCGGCCGACGTAGTCTCGAGCTCTCGAGAACCTGCCTGTGGGATGACCCGAAGACAGACGTTACTCGGTAGCTGGAAGCCCGTCAAGCATCTGGTCCCTTTCCCGGGACACCGCGGCCCAGAATCCGAGAATATCTTCGAGCCTAAGGGTCAATATGCCAATAAATGAAACTCCCCGCGCAGATGGTCCAAGAGGCGCCATGAGGGGAGCCTTAGCACTCGTCTGCCTCTTCGGTGATCTGGATCTCGAAGTCCACGAGCCAGCGAAGATCTCGTGGCGCGCGTGCTGAAGGAAGCGGGGGAGAGTCCGCGAAGGCGCCCACGTCAGCGGCCGCTACGTGGCAAATGAGGCCCAGAACCTCCGTTGGCGGCCGGGGGGTCCGTCAGGGGTCCTCTGGCTCCACGATCATCGGCGGCAGCTCGATCTCGCCGCCGGTGACTTGGAGCTCCTGGGTGATCGGCCGATACCCGGGCTTCTGGAAGGTGATCACGTAGGAGCCGGCGGCGACGCGGTCGATCATGAAGCGGCCGTCGGGGGCCGTGGTGGCGGAGCGGGGGATCAGGGGAAGGTTGTCGGGCAGGCCCGGGATCACCGGCGAGAGAGTCACCCGGGTCCCGGCCAGCGGCCCGTCCGGGCCGGTCACCAGGCCGCGGACGCGACCGACCGCCACGTCGATCACCACCTCCTGTCCCTCTTCGACGTCGACCTCGCGGGTCACGAGGGTCATTCCCTCCTCCAGGGAACCGCCCGCCAGGAGGATCTGCTGCCGGCCGGCTGGGATGCCGGGCAGCTCGAAGCGCCCCCCGAGGTCCGTCGTGGTCATGCCGGCGGCTTCGAACATGCCGACCATGGCCCCAGCCCACGGTTTACCGCCGAGGAGCACCCGCCCGGCCAGGGTGACGCCGCGAACCAGGGTCAGATCGAGCACGGGGTCCTCCTCTCCCGGCAGGATCTCGATCTCCGCCCGGGCCTGGGCGATCCTCTTCGGCCCCACCGCCATGACGGTCCAGACGCCGGGGCCGATGCCCTCGATCTCGTACCGGCCCCCCTCTCCGACCTCTCCCCCCAGCATGAAGGGCAGGCCTTCGGCGCCAGCCTTCTGGGCGGCGACCATCGCCCGAGCCACTTCGCCTTCACTCAGGCCGTGGAGGACCCCTCGGAGCACCGTGGTGACCTCCAGCCGGACCTCGAGCCCGGTCACCGAGAGCCCGTCCCGCACCACGATCGGCTCGGGGTACCGATAGGGCGCCAGTAGGCCCGTCGGGTCGGAGCGGGACCCGACCAGGAGATCGTAGGTGCCTTCGGGGACCCCACGGATCGTGAACGAGCCGTCGGCCGCGGTCCTCTCTGTGAGCGAGTCGGAGAAGCCCGCCGCGGGCTGTAGCACCCGGACCACCCGGTCCGCCACGGGCTCGCCCTCAGCGGTGACGATCCGCCCGCTGATCACCAGCTCAGGCTCCAGGTAGAGGTCCACCGTGACGTCCGCGTCGCCCAGGACGACGCTCTCCGTCACCAGGCCCACCCCGGCCTTCCGGGCGGTGAGCGTGTACGTTCCCGGGTCCCACCCCTCGCACCGGAAGCCGCCGTCCTCTCCGGTCCGGCAGTCTCCGGGACCGCCGCTGCCCCGGACGGTGACCTCCGCGTCCGAGACGGGAGAGCCGTCCGGTGCCACCACCCGGCCGAGGATCCTCGGCCGGGCGCGCAGCACCAGCTCCACCCCGTCCCGGCGCTCGCCGGCCGCCAGCTCCAGCCGGAGGACGTCCGAGCGGCCGCCCTCCGGACCGAGAGCGCGCATCCGGATCGGACCGGCCGGGAGCTTGTCGAGCTCGAAGCGGCCTTCGTCGTCGACTCTTGCCGCCAACGGTAAGCGGTCCGCCGACCTGGCGTTCCACTCCCACTCCTTGGTGGAGACGCGGGCCTCGGTCACGGGCCGGCCACTCGCGTCCACCACGCGCCCGGTCACGACGGACTCCTGCTTCAGGGCCACGCGGACCGGGGAGTCACTGGGAATACGGAGGTTCTGCAGCGACTCGGAGACGAACCCCTCCTTCCGCACCAGGAGCATCGCCCGATCGCGTGCCGCGAAGCCGCCGACCCGGAAGCGGCCCGCTCCGTCGGTGCGCGAGTGGGAATCGGTCACCTGGTCGCCGCTGCCGAACAGTTCGTCGCCCTCGTACCGGCGCACACTGACCTCGGCGCCCTCGACGGGCCGGTCGTCTGCGTCCACCACCTCGATCTCCAGGAACCGCTCCGGCTCGAGCTCCAGGTCGCCCAGGTCGGTCTTCCCCGGCTCGTCCGGCACCTCCACCCTCCCGCGCTCGAAGCGCACGAAGCCGTCGGCCTCGGCCACGACGTGCCCTCTCGCGCCGGCCAGGTGCTCGATCTCGAAGAGCCCGGCGCCGTCAGCCAGAGCGACCGGCTCCCGCGTTTCCATCAAGGGAAAGGAGGCGTACTGGAGCCACGGCGTGTAGCGGTAGAACTGGACCCGGGCCCCCGGCACCGGCACGCCGTCGGGATCGACGACGCGGCCGGCAAGGGTCCGTCCCACTCCGAGGACCAGGGTGACGGGCTCGTACCCGGATTCATCGTCGGCCAGCGGCGCCACGTCGAGGCGGGCGGCCGCGAAGCCCTCCCGCCACGCCTCCAGGTGGTAGTCGCAGTGGGGCGTCAGGCGGGGAAGCCGGAACCGCCCCCCGAGGCCGGAGAGCACCCGGGCTCGGCCGCACTCGGAGCCGCGGTCCGGGAGCGTCTTGACGCTCGGCTGGGCGACGATCGTGGCTCCCTCGAGCGCGGCGCCGTCTGCGGACTCGACGCGGCCGGCGAGCGCCAGGGCCGGCTCGACCTCGAGCACGACGCCGGAGGCGCTCTCCCCGTAGACGGCGGTGCCCGGAGTGGCCGGCCCGTGGCGGGGTCCGGCGGTCGAGACGAGGGTCGCCTCGGGACCGGGGAGGGCCAACCGGAATCGCCCCTTGCCGTCGGTCTGTGCGACGGCGGAGCGGTCGCTGTCCGCCCAGACCACGGCGCCCGGCACCGCCTTCTCACTCTCCCGCTCCCGCACGGTCCCGGCCAGGGTGACCGGGGGGCGTAGGCGGGCTTCGGTGGACGTCCCGGGCGCGGCCTCCGGTTCGGCCGGCGGCGGAGAACCCCAGGCGCCGTCAGGGGCCGCCAGGCGGACCACGGGGCTCTCCGGCAGGCCCCCGGGGAGGCGCAGAGCGCCGTCGTCCCCGGCGGCGGCCACCGGCACCAGCCGGTACCGCGCGACTGGCAGGGACTCTCTGACCCGCTTGCCGACCGCCGGCAGACCGTCCGGGGCCCACCAGGCGAGGGCGCCGGCCGCCGGCTGGCCGTCCGCATCGACCACGCGCAGGGAGCGGCCGGCGGCGGCGGGGAGCGCGATCTCCGTTCGCGCCGCGGCGAGCTCGGTGACCGCCAGCCGTCCCGGGGCCACCGCCTGCAGCCACCCGTACTCACCGTCGGCCCGTGCGAGCTCCGCACGGCCGTCCTCCCCCGTGTGCGCCACGCGGGCCACCGGCGGATGCCACGAGTCGCCGCCCTGGGTGATCCTTCGAGCCTGCGGCGAGATCCGCAGCAGAACCGCCGCGCCCGGCACCGACTCGCCCTCCGGTCCCACCACCCGCACGGAGGTCGGCACCCGGGCCACCAGGTGGACCGTCTCCAGGAACGTCGAGTCGAAGAGCGGCCCGACCTCTCGCTCCATCGGGACGTGGCCCTCCGTCCCGGCGACCACCGTCCAGAGAAGTCCGCCGGAGTCCGGGACGACCAGGCGGTAGCCGCCGTCCGCGCCGGTGAGGGTCCGGGCGGACGGCTCCGGGTACTGCCGGCCTGCGAGCCACAGAACAGCGCGCTCCGACGGCGAGATCGCCGGATAGAGCGCCACCCGGGCGCCGGCCAGGGGCACGCCATCCTCGTCTGTCACGTGGCCGGTGATCTCCATCGGCTCGGGTGGGGCGGCCGCGAGCGCAGCGAGTACGGCCCCTGACGTCAGGAGGATCATCCACGAAATCCACCGGATCCACAGGATGGAGGGGAGCATGGGACGCCTGGGTCGATCGGTCACGGAGTCTCCTCTCTCTCAGTACATACGTGGAGAATTCACCGAGACCGTTTCTCATTGCGGGGGGAAGGGGCGTCCAGGAAGCTGCGCGGTACGTCGGCTTCCCTCCCCTCGGAAGGTACGAAGAGGTCCCCACTTGCCATGTCGAGGATCGTCCCGCGTTAATCCCGGCATCCTGGTTAAGGATCAGAAGGTTGGGGGTTCGAATCCTCTCTGGCTCGAGCCTCGAGGCGGGCGCCGGCTCGGGTGGGCCCCCGCCTGCCGTTGCCGCCCTGGCTGCCGTTCCGTTAGCCTGTGCTTGCTCGAGGCAAATCCATGGTTCGCAGGTCTCCCAGGAGCCGGCTCTGGGTCGCGGTGGCGGCCGTTCTCGCGCTGCCCCTGGGCGGTTGCGCGTCGGGAGCGACCTTCCATCAGGTCTGGCTGCGGGAGGTCCGTCACCTGGGGGTGGATCCGCGGGAGGTGGTCGACCCCGTCACGTATTCCGAGGAGATGGCCGCGTTCGCCCGGGCCGCGATGGGGGAGGGCAGTGCGCGGCAGCGCCTGGGCCGGCTGCAGGAGCTCTTGGCCGGCCCGCGCTTCCACTTCGTCTACGACCCGACCGCCACCTATGGTGCCGAGGAGACCTTCCGTCTCCGGCGCGGCAACTGTGTCTCTTACACCAGCCTGTTCGTCGCTCTCGGCCGCGCCGTGGGCATTCCGGTGCGGGCGGCGCTGCTCGAGCAGGCGCAGGCGGAGCGGCAGGAAGGCTTCGTGGTGGTCAACAACCACATGGTGGCCGCCCTCCCCGAGCCCGACCGCGTCACCGTCTACGACTTCGCCCGGGAGGGAGGCCGTCCGATTGCCGGGTTCCGGGTGCTCGACGACGTCTGGCTGAGCGCCATCTACCTCAACAACTGGGGGACCGACAAGCTCCGGAGCCACCAGGTCCGGGAGGCGACGGAGGACTTGGAGCTGGCCGTCCGCCTGGCTCCCGACTTCACCGCGCTCTACGCCAACCTCGGGGTCGCACGGCGGATGGGCGGAGATCCGGAAGGTGCGCTCGACACCTATCGTCGCGCGCTGGAGATCGATCCGGACAACGCGACGATCCTCAACAACCTGGCCAGCCTTTACCACGCCCTCGGTCGCGAGGACGAGGCCGCGTCGGCGCTCAAGGCCGCCGATCTCTCCGGCGCGACGCCTTTCGTCCTCATCGCGCGCGGCGACCTGGAGCTGGCATCGGGCAACGCCAGGAAGGCCCTACGCCTCTACCGGCGCGCGCACCGGGTGGCGCCGGACCTGCCGGAGCCCCTGGTCGCCATCGCCAGGCTCGAGATCGGGCGGGACCACCCGCGGGCTGCGCGCAAGGCCCTCGACCACGCCCTGGCGCTCGACCCGGGTAACGCCGCGGCAAAACGCCTGGAGCCGCGGCTTCCAGGAAGCAGCCGTCCTCGAGCGGGCAGGTCGCGGGCTCACTGACGGCGTCCTCAGGCCAGCGGGCCGGGCGACCGAGCCACAGGGCCTCCATCCGACCGTCTACAATCGCGCGATGACCGAGGAGCGCAAGGGGGAGCTGTTCATCGCCGCGGGGGGTGT
>Ga0210086_1001108_pt1 | contig 14322 bp, 12 predicted proteins | sample China_Galinas_PW_3_FD_184867 | JGI IMG/M metagenome (GOLD analysis project Ga0210086, IMG submission 184867) | Wetland microbial communities from San Francisco Bay, California, USA, that impact long-term carbon sequestration - China_Galinas_PWB_D2... | ecosystem: Environmental > Aquatic > Marine... | reverse complement strand
GTGCGGCGTTCGGTGGGTTTACGCCGTACCAGATAATTGGCGCCCCACGCCAGCAGCAATCCCAGAACATCGCTCAGGTTGTGGCCGGCATCGGCCAAAAGTGCCAGTGATCCGGCCATGATGCCATAAGCAGCTTCAACAATGACAAACCCTACATTGAGAGCCACACCTAAGGCAAAGGCGCGATCGTAATTCATAAACCTATGGTGATGATCGTGTGCCATAAAAGTTTTCCTGGTTGGAAGGATGAGAACAGGGTTCGTTCAAAATGTTATATATATTTTATATGGCCAATTCGACATTTTTTCCTCGGTTTCCGACAATGTGGTTTGTCATGAAAACGCAATAGGTTTCTTTATCCTTTCAACCGAGCGATGCTTAAAAGCCCTGCACGCGCCGATGAATTCCGGGGATCAAGAGCTAATGCATGGTTGAAGGCATTTTCAGCGTCTTTAAGCCGCTTCAAATAAAAAGAGCTCCAACCTATCCCGTTAAACACCACCGGGTACACCGGTTTGGCGTTATACGTTTTGAGCTTATTAAATATATTAAGAGACTCTTGGTAACGTCCTGTTTTTAAGTAGCTCCAGCCCAGATTGTTCAGCGCATGGCTTCCCCAAGAAAATATTTGTTCATATTTCGGAAGTAATTCCAGGTTGGCCGTATAAATGCGTATGGCCTCTTTGTAATGTTTCTTGAGATATGCCACAGCTCCGCGGGCCACCTTGGCCCGTACATTTTTCGGGTTTATCCGGTAGGCTTTGATAAATGACGAGTCGGCTTCATCTAATCGATTCAGATATAGAAGTGTCACCCCTTGACCGGTTAAAATCTCATCTTCGGGACAGTTTTTTTTTGCCGACAAGGCATTAAACATTTCCAGAGCCAGAGAAAGACGGTTCAAGTAAAGGTCACACCAGGCTTTCATCAATTGGGCCTCACAATCGTTTTGTTTGAACTGAAGATAGCCTGTAAGTTTTTCAGAAGCCCTTTGATAATCCCCCTTTTTAAAGTATTCCGCTGCAAAATCCTTTAATAGGCTTTTCACGGATTCTGTTCGATGAATGATTTGAAGGATGTCGGTGGTATCTGCAAAATAAGGATCGAGTCTAATCAGTTCTTTTAAGTAGTGATGGGTTTCAGCGATTTCATTTTGACTAAAATCTGTTAAAATCAAACCATATAGAAACGGCCGGCGGTCCTTGGCCGTATTTAATCCCTGAAGAAAAGTTTTACGGGCGCCTTTGCTGTCTCCTGCAAACTTTAGACACCAACCCAGCTTTATGGCGAAAGCATCATCTTTTTGTTCAGACCAAACTTCTCGATAATACGTGGAAGCTTTTTTGAAGTTTTTCTGATAATAGAAAACATCACCCAAGGCTGCTTTGATCGGACCGTGTCCGATGAAATCATTATCGTACTCAAGCGCTGTTAACAGCATGTCTTTGGAATGAGTGTAATTGCGTTGCGAAAGTTCGATGAGTCCCATTCCATAATATGCATCAGATAAAATCGAAACAATATATTGTTGATCTGACGGGTTGTAATCCATCCAGTATTCGTTATTCACATGATTATTTGCCCACTCGAGCTGCTTTTGGAACCACTTTTCAGACGCTTTTAACCGGTTGCGACTGTACTCCAGCCAGGCAAATCCCTGCAACGCACCAATGTCATTTTTATCTTCTTCATATATACCCCTAAACAGCTGATCGGCCTTTTCCAGCTTACCCTGCTTTAAGTAGACCCACCCCAAAAGAGACCGATATTTTCTGCTGGAAGGAATTTCTTTGCTGGCTGCCGAAGCATGATGGTATGCTTCGGCATACCGTTCGGCCTTAAACAATTCTAACCCTTTGCTGAATTCCGATTCTGCATGATAAAATGTACACCCTTGGATAAATACTGCCAATATTACGATAACCGATGAAATCGTTTTTTTCTTAATTACGTTGTATGAAGTTAACATAGTAATGAACTCATTTCCCATTCTCGATTAATTCCATACCGTCATGGGCACTGGTGTTATTTTTTCGCACCGTCAACACGTCTCTAAAAATCCCGGCTGCTTCTTTTTTGTTATCCATACGTACAAGTGTCCATCCCAGACCGATTTTCATATCAATATCACCAGGATACCATGAGATGACTTTCTGATACTGTTTTGCGGCTTCTCCGTACCGGCCCTGTGAAAAAAAAATGTAAGCCAGTCGGCTGTTTGTAAGGTAATTTTTTTCGTCAAATTTTAGAATTTCCCGTGCTACGTCATCCGCCGCATCCCATTCTTTAGATGCCATCAACGGCAGCATCAGACCGAGTTTGGGTTCAACCGCTTCCGGTTCAAGTAAAACAGCTTTCCGATAATAATCGATCGAAAGTTTATAATCACCTTTTAAGTAACCCAGCCATCCGGCCCTGAGCATAGCGGTATAATTACGTTGGTCGATCCTGAGTATTCTTAGGACGCTGTTAAGGGCCTCCGCATAATTTCCACGGCTTTCATGGCTAAAAGATGTTTCAAAACATTCCGGTATCTTGGCCGATTCGTCTGCTAAAACCCCAACGGGAGCAACAAACAAAATCAAAAGCACGGCAAAAAACACTATTTTTTTATACATCATATCAACCTCCATATCGAACCTTAAGGTTCGAATTCATTATTTAAAGCTGTTCAAGTTCAAACAGCTTTTCTCCGTCGTTGACCACTTTGAGAGATCGCAAACCTTTATAGGGTTCAAAACAGGAAACCGCGGTGATTTTTCGATATCTGCCTGATGCCAGAAGCCCTATGAATTCAAGCTCGGTTTGAACGGAGAACCGTCTACCTGATTCTGCGAACATCGAAGATGATGAGAGTTTGGCAGCCGAAAAAACAGGCTCTAAAAGATCAAATAAAAGCCTTAAGGGCCAGGACAACATCAATCCTCCGGGAAGTTCATCCTTCCATAGAACCTTCTCAAAGGTCATAGGAAGACGCGGCAGTCCCATGAAAAACCAGTACAAGCCCGTATTTCGGGGCCCTTCATAGTCTAAAAACAGGAGTACTTTTTTGTTCACAAAAAATTGGACGCGGGCTTTTTGTTTGCGGCAAACGATGTAGCGGTAACCTTGGAAATCGATGTCGGTTTCCCATGTTTCATTCCATTTATTTTTGCCGTCGGCGGCTTTAAAGCACCATGAACGATCCATGGGAAAAGATGCAGTATCAAAAACACTGTTTTCGGTTGTCAGCGGCATAATCCGATCGCTTTGATCCGGACAACCGTGGGTATAATAAACGAGTTCTTTGTCATGAATGTTCAGGTAGTGCATCAGTTCGCATTGGACGGTGGGTGAACCGATCTCGGCACTAAGCTGTGCCTGAAAGTGGAGGTGAGGCACCGGTGATCTGCCGCTGTTTCCAACCTTTGCGATGATTTGCCCGCGCCGAACGATCTCTCCTTCATTAACTTTAATCGTTCCTTTTTTCAGATGACACAAAGCCGAGTAGTAATTTCCGTAATGCCAGATAATGATTACATTCCCCCAATTGTTTTGGGTATTCACCTGACCGATGGGATTATCCTCGATATGGCCCACCATCGCAGCGATTTTACCATCTGCCGGTGCATAAACAGGCTTATTGAATGCATAGAAATCCTCCGGGTCTGTACCACTGTTTTCATGGGCACTTCCTTCAGCGTTTATAATTTCAAAATCCCACGCATATGCCCAAAGGTCTTTGTGGGTATGTTCTCCGTTTATCCCTTGCGTAATGGTCCATTGGCCGCTGACCGGAAGATCGAACATCGGGTATTCTCCGGTCACAAACCTTGCAACGGTATTTTTATGACGTTTTAGATTTTTTTCCGGTGTGTGTTCGGGAATTCCAATGGTTTTGAAACGGGATGCCGGACCCCTTTGTTTGAGACCATAGATGATAATACCCGTACTAACAACAAAAGGAAATGCAAGGGGCGGCAAACCGAAGGGAGCCAGCCAAAGGGTCGCAGCTACGGCGATTACAGCGCATACCGTGCTTCCAATGATGCCCAGAAAAATGGCGTCGAGTCCGGGAACCGTCCACATTCCACCCACTGCAATGGCGGTGAGGGCAAAATTAAAACCGACATACCCTGCAGTCAGATCCGCCATGTTACCGCCGAGCAACATGTAAACGATATATCCCGAAGAAAAGCCGATGAAAGCCAGAATGAACGCATGTCGTGAAAAGACAAGTACACCAACGGCAACTAGGATACCTGCCGGCGTATTGAGCAGAAAAAAGGCCGCACCCAGCGATCGAAAAAAAAGGTCGATAAACGATGGAAGTACTCCTGAAAGATACATGACCTCAAAAGGTTTTAGGGTATAAACCAATCCATGGAACTGTCTTCCTGCTGCCAGAACCATCCATGTGGTCAGCACAAAGGGTGTGCTGAGGACCGGAATAAAAAGGTAGTTCTCAAAGACCGACCTCAGCGTTGCAGCAACAAGCACACCGAGCATCGTGACAATCAAGAGCATGATGAAAAATGGAACGGTTGCGCTATAGGTCATCCCCAGTGCAAGACCGGTAAGCAGACCGTTATATGCAAAATACCCCTGTCTGATCCAGGTGTCACGGAAGTTGAACAGATGCGCCCATAGATTGGACAGCAAAAGCGTCAACAGCCCCACAGCGCCTTGGATCGGAATTGTAAACGTTGCCGCGATAAAGAATAGACCGACATACCAGTGGGTTGAGAAAAAGATTTGTCCGTAGCCTGAAAGCGTTGCTTTTATTAGATTCGGAAGCCGTAACCGTCCGGTACCATTTATTTTCCATTCTCCGGATGTTGATTGCCTCTTTTTGTTTTGCCGTATAATTTTACCGTACATTCTTCAACCGTTCTGGAACATGTTCGGGGGCTTTTACCATATCAAGGTTTTCCGCTTCCCGTATTACGTCCACAATCTGGTTTTCCCCGACAAGCACGACCGCCGGCCGCATTCTGATAAATTGCATCCACTGGGTCACGTTATAGGCCCCGACCGGGTGAATCACCAGGATATCGCCACTGTCCATAACCGGCAAATTAACGGTGGGCCGAATCACATCGATATTCATGCAGAGCGGACCGTAAATCACTGTTTCTTCCATTATGCCTTCCTTTTCTTCCGACAACATAACGTCATGTTTGTACCATGTGGATGTAAACAACAGGTTCACACCGGCATCCACGATCATTGCGCGAGAACCGTTGGGAAGTCGCTTGTTGCCGATAACGGTGGTCAGCAGGTAACCGGCCTCGTCAATAATTGCTCTTCCTGTTTCAAGGATGAGCATTGGAAGTTTGTCCGGTGGGAAACCGTGTTCCAGAAGTCCTGATGTAACGGCCTCTGCATAAGCATCAATGGTCGGGTTGCTCTCTCTTCCAGGTGCATACTGAGCATGAAGCGTATTTTTCGAAGCAAATCCGCCGCCCACATCAATATAATCGACTATAAATCCGAATTCTCTATTAATTGAAGCCGCAAATGCAGCCAGTTTGGATGACTCGTTTCTGTATGCCGAAGGTTCAGTGACAAAAGTGCCGATATGAGAATGAAGACCTGTAAGTCTGAGTTTTCCGCCGGCTTGAATCCTCCTGACCGCGTTCATGGCTTCACCGTTATCTAAGTTAAATCCAAACCGATCCCAGCTGGGATAAATTCCGGTGTCCATATTGACGCGAATACCTACATCAATCGGCTTTCCAATATCTTTTGATATCCTTTCCAAAAGATAGAGTTCGTCATAGTGGTCCATATGAATCCGGGCACCCTCATGCACGGCGGTATAAAGGGCAGCCTCCGGCTTGTAGGGCCCATTGTAAATGATTTTTTCGCCGACGATTCCATTATTCTTAGCCATGTCATATTCAAACTCACTCACCACTTCGGCCCATGAGCCTTCTTGATGAAATATTCTGCAAACGGCATCGAGATAATTAGTTTTATAGGACCAGGCAAACTGAACCTTGGGGTAACGGACGCTAAAGGTATTCAGGGCACGGCGGAAGTTCATTCGTATGGTTTTTTCACTAAAAACAAAAACCGGACTGCCATGATGTGGGATTAGGTCTTTAACCAAAACTCCATCGATTTCCTTTTTGATTCTTGATTTTTGCGCTCGTCCAAATTTGTTCCCAAATCCGGTCATGTGACGAACAATCGTGGGGCGTTCATATTTTTTCTTGTCCATTTGACTTCCTATTTATTCTTTATTTATTATTTCCAATTAGCTCCCCCGACGTCATAATCGCCTGATATTTTGAAATGGGGTAAATATGGTCGATGGAGTTCCTCAAAAACATGGTACCGATTTTACAGGGAGATAGCTCACTCACCGGTTCGTTCATTGCCAACTTCACGGTAGCCCAGGGAAGATTCTGGCCGGCACCGACAGACAAGTAGCACCAGGCAGGAAACCTGGGGTTGATTTCTATAAGATAATAGTCTCCCGTGTCCCTGGATTTGATAATTTCAAGTTCACATGGACCCCGCCATTTCAGTTTGGCAATAATGTCACGAACACATCTGTTCATGGCCGTATCGTCTATGGTAATTCCTCCCCAGGCTTTTCCGTTTTCAGTCAACTGTATTTTTTTCATGGGTACTGCCCCTATCAATCCACCCCTACCGTCACCCAGTGCCATGACATCATACTCCTGTCCAACAACAAACTCCTGTATCACAACCGGCAATCCCCATTTGGCACTGATCTTCCGGAAGTAATTTTCAGCTTCCATGGGAGAATAGGCGATGTAAGCTTCGTAAAACTGTCCCTTGATCATCACCGGAAATCTAAATTTCTGGTCCAGCTCGTAAATTGAAGTTATGCTGGTAATCGATTCCCCACGAGGTACGGTGATTCCCAACTCGCTGAGGCGTTCAAAATATACCTTGGACCGTACTTTAAGTCCTTCGGCGGACGGCAAAAATGATTTAATTCCCAATTTGTCCATTTCCCGGCTGATCCGAATATAGGCATCAAGCTCCGAATCAAGGGTAGGAATAATAACATCAAGTGGTATCTTTGAGTGAATTTCCTTGACTCGTTCCAAAAGATGATCAGCACCCTGGGAAGGATAGGGCATTAAAAAAACATTGTCACAAATTCCTCGCATGTAGATGCCCGGATCAAGCGGATCAAAGGCAAGGCCGGTTATGATGCCATCGAATTCCGGACTCTCCCGAATCGACCGGATCACCGGAACGCCCGGCCCGGGATTGTCGGAGGCATTCAATCCGCTGACAGCAATGCTGAGCTTTTTCTTTTTCATATATTTTCTCGACTTTCGATTACAGCCAGTTAATAACAGAATCTTACATAATTCATGTAATAACCCCCTGCTCGGAAAGAAAATGAAAAAACTGTTCCAGATCACGGCCCAAGATATCTTCTGGTACATCATATACCTTAATCATTGCAGCAATAATTTCATCAAAAGAACATTCTTCAATCATTTTTTTCAATATAAACGTACCGACGGAGTTCAATGTGTAGGTATGCCCCGATGTCGGATCAAAAAGAAACCCTTCATCGCTTAAGGCCAGATGTGACAAACTTTGTTTGGCCATCTCAATCTCCTTTAGCATTCGAATCTAAATCTTATTTTTAAAACCAAATTAATCTATGCAGAACCAGTTGTTTCTTCTATTAAATAGTTACGCATCATTCCCATGTCCTCGTGCTCCAGATTGTGGCAGTGATAGAGAAAAAGTCCCGGGTAATCCTCGAAACGCACCAGAATTTTAATCCGCTCACCGGGCATCACCAGGACTGTATCCTTCCAGCCTTCATCTACATACCCGCTATGCCTGACCCCGCCCCGTTCGAGAACCTGGAATTGTTTACCATGCAAGTGCATGGGATGGGGCATATCCATCATTCCCATCATACCCATACTCCCGCCCTGGTTAATAAACTCCCACACCTCAAGCGTTTCCATACGCACTTTTTCGTCATTGGCAACAGCATTCATCTGGAACGTTCTGCCGTTAATGGTCCATGTCATATGCCTCATAAACAGACCAAAGGTTCTTGGATATCCCGGATTAACGGCATCTGAAGCCCGATAGCGTTTTATGGTAGAGAAGTTTTCCGGCAGCGACAAAGTCGTTTTGTCACTCCAGTTTACATGCACCCCGAGAACAGTGAAACCCGCGCCGTTGGGAAGGGATTGACCTCCGCCCATAATACCGCCTCCCATCATCATACCGCGACCCATACGTCCGACGCCGGTCATACCAGCATCAAAAGGCAGACTCACAATGGCCGTTTCTTTTCCCACTGGATACCTGCTAAAATCGGCCCATAGCTCAACCCGTTCTCCAGGTGCCAGCATCAAATAACTACGGTAAACCGGTTTCTCCAACAAACCGCCGTCGGTACCGATCACTATTATTGGACTGCCGTCCTGCCATGCCAGTTTGTAAATTCGTGAGTTGGAACCGTTAAGGAGCCGAAGCCTGTATGCCCGCGTGGCAACTGGAAGGATAAAGTCCGGTTGGCCGTTGACGAGTATTCGGTCTCCCAGAAAGCCGGCCATCTGTTCCATATGGTTCCCGGAAAGGTATACCAACTGGTTAAGGTTATCGAAAATGCGGTCCTGGATCACCAGCGAAATGTCATATTCTCCGGAAGGCAATCCGGCGGCCGTTTCTTCGTCGTCGGAAACCAGAAACAATCCGGCCATTCCGCCGTATACCTGGGGTCCGGTGCGGCCGTGGGGATGAGGGTGGTACCAGTAGGTTCCGGCCCGGTTGCGGACTTCGAATTCATAAACATAGGTTTCCCCCCGCGGGATGACAAAACGGGGATGACCATCCATGGCCGCCGGCACATGCAGCCCGTGCCAGTGAACGATCGTTTCATCAGGAATGTCATTGGTAAAGCGGATACGGACTTTCTGCCCTCTATGTGCCCGTATTATAGGACCGAGATAGCTTCCTTCAATATTTGCCAGATTCTCCCGGCTGCCTTTAATTAACTTCCCCTGAAATTGCCACACCCCGGTAGGGTTCCCTGGGAATATCGGCACTTCGGAAGGAGTCGCTTTCAAAGCAATATCCAAATCAGGAAAAAATTTATCACTTAAGTTAGAAGCTGCAACGGCCCCTTTGCCACCAACGAGAGAAACTATGTCCCCCGCAAGAAGGCTTGCCCCTCCAACACCTGCGATCTTCAAAAATTGACGTCGATCGATCATTATCGTCTCCCTTCATGAAAACTATCCGGACAGATCTTTCTTCCTACTTTCAAACTCTTTCTTATCGATCTTGCCCTTGGCATAGCGTTCCTTCAGAATTTCATTTGTTTCATTCTACGCGTCCGTCTCACTTTTATTTCGTATAGCTTATTTATTTTAACACGGAACATAGCAAACAGTATGCCAAAAGATAAATTCCGATGGCACTGAAAATTTATCTACATGTTATTATATTTAATATTTAGATTTTATTCCATTTGAAAAATGGCAAAATTCTATGATCCGGTGAAGATGTGGGTATTTTCTATGCACAACACCCAAAATATCGGTAAATGCGGGTAATAAATACGCAACTCAGATTTGACCTTATAGCAGATCTTTGGCGCCTATTAAAATTTGTTGATTTTTTTTATTATCCATTTTCAGTAGATTATCATTCAAATATTTTGCTAAAAATATTATGGCACACGCTTTGCTTTTAAAAGAAATCAAAATAACGTAACAGCATTAAAACATTTTTCTCGAGAAGATGAAAATAATGAAGCGCGTTATGGTTCCAAGAGTTGCTCACTGCGGAAGCGGACACTCACGATGGTCCCGGGCATGACGTTAAACGGTCCTTCTATATCAAGAAACTAAAAAAATACAAACGGAGGTATAGTAATGAAAAAGATTTTAACAAACAAAAGTCTAGTGGTTTTAACAATCGTAGCTGTTCTTGGATTCGGAGCCTATGCGTTTGCAGACTGGGGCATGGGACCCGGTATGATGGGCGGATGGGGTAATTATGGTCCCGGATGGCATCATGGAAGTTGGAATAGTAACGGTTATGGTCCTATGGCAGGGAATATGAGTGATGATGAGCTTGCTCAGATGAACAAGGAACGCTCGGAATTTTTTAAAGCAACCGAAAACCTGCGCCAAGACCTTTACGCCAAACAGCTTGAGTTAAGAAGCGAACTTGCCAAAGAGAATCCGGATCAAAAAAGAGCCTCAAATATACAAAATGATATATCCAAGCTCCAGGCACAGCTGGATCAAAAACGGATCGATCACATGGTTGAAATGAGAAAGATCAATCCCAACGTCGGAAGAGGTTTTATGGGTAACGACGGAATGGGCTACGGCGCAATGGGTTACGGTGCTGGCCCGGGCGGTTATTGCTGGAGATAAAAATCGTTTTAAAATCTGTCATCTAAAGAGACGACCAGTGGTCGCCTCTCGAATTTTGGGTAATCGTCAATGATGAGACAACGAATTGCACATGCAAAACATCATATAACGGAATTTGACAGAAAGCTAACGAATTACCATATTAAGATGAACATGAAACTGTATAACGATCCTATGAAACGCCCACAGGGGGCGAACCTTCTGGATCTTACCTTTTATTTGAATCATTATCAACACGAGAGGGGGGCTTATGTACCATCTTTACGAACGCAAAAATCCACTCAAGTGTTTTGCAGCTTCAATCTTTTTATCTTTGATAGTTTTGATGAGCGTTCCCCTGGCTTCGGCACATGGCCCAAAAGGCCACGGCGAAGCCGAGTTTACCGCGCTACAGGCCGCTAAAAAAGGAATAGAACTGTATGACAAACTGGTGGCATCTGGAAAGATTGAAGAATCCTGGGAAACGGATCTTACAAATGTCGAAGTATTTCCACGCCAAAATGGGGGAAAAAAAGAGCTTGTCGTAAAATTCAGCCGAAGCAACGGCGAACCTCAATCCGTTTATATCTTTTTTGCGGAAAAAGGAGAGTATAACGGATCAAACTTTACAGGGAAGTAAAGGATAATAAGTGATGAATACCAACGATCGAGAACAAAATCCTATACTTTCTCAATGGGAGCCGAGTTTTCGTACCTGGCCGTTGACCGGAAAAGTGCTGGCCACCATGATTATAGTGATGATGTCCATAGGTCTCAGCGTTGCCCTGGGACAAATCGTGGTGCATGATATCATCCCCACCTTCTGGGGTGACGGCCAACATATGACGCCGGGTCATGACGAGATAGAAAAACATTCCGATTTGCGCGGAGATCTGTTTGCCGATGTTTCGATTGAGAAAAAGATTACCCCTTTTTACCAAACCGACGCGTTCATCTTTGCATTGAAATTTACCCACATTCACATTTTCGGTATGAGCGCGATCTTTATTCTCATGGGAATTCTTGTTCTTTTTCTGGACATTAGCCAAAGAATTCGAATCTGGTTGATTGTACTTCCTTTCATCGGTATCATTATCGATCTGGCGTCTGTTTGGCTGAAATGGTTCATCGATCCTGTCTTTTTCTGGCTGCACATCCCCGGCGGTGTTTTATTCGGCGCAGTCTTTGTCGTTGATGCTGTTCTTATGTTATGGCAGATGTGGATGAATCCTTCTGTAAAATTGATAAAAGATTAAGTCACCGAAGCGTATCCATATACTGATCAAAACCCGAATACCGCTACCCACTGAATAATTATTATCCACTTGTATAATGTCCCGAGGGAAAGCCGTATACTTAATATCCACTCTTTGCAGCCTTATCCCAGGAAATCTAAATGCTCAAAATTCATAAGACAAATAATATGCGTTAAATTAAACGGTTGAAAAAAACACCACAATGTGGCATAAATATTGCTATAGCTTTACTTAAAGACAAAACAAACATCAAGGAGGACTATCGTGGGTAAATCAACCTCTCCGAAGCAAATCTTCATAGACCCGGTCTGTTTTATGAAAGTGGCACCGGACAAAAAAGACTTCACGTTTACTTATAAGATGCGCACCTACTATTTCTGTGCAGAATCGTGTCGCAAGGCTTTCGAATCAAACCCCGACAAATATCTGGAGTCTAAACCAGCCAAGCGTAAAGGATGGTGGGGCCGATATTTGGAGCGGTTGAACAAGGCTACCGATGGAAAACCGCCTAAGTGTCACTAATGTGCATGAAAATATTAAAATAGAGTTTTATAAATTCTGAATCGAGCAGAATGATACCAAGGCTGCTCCCCCAGCGACCCGGTTTCGAGACCGTCAACGGCCTACACAAGCTTATTGTAAATCCACCCGAAGATATAAAAGAAAACAAAACTAATGACGACAGCTTCAACCATTCCAGTAAATATCCCAAAGGGTCTTAATGAAAAAAACATATGCCATTGGATCATCATCTCGACCGCTCCGGTATATATGCCCAAATTACCAAATATGCCAAGAATAAGCATGCTAAGGGCTGAAACGATTGCTGCTGTGATGCCAAAAGCAAGAGCGTTCAGTTTTCCGATCATATTACACCTCCCATGTGAGGAAGTTGAGTTATTCTGAAATCAAACGCCTATGTTCACCCTTCGCAACCTCAGTGCGTTGCCGATCACGGAAACGGAACTGGCGCTCATGGCCGCTGCGGCGATGATCGGGCTCAATAGAATGCCGAATAGCGGATAGAGGACTCCGGCCGCCACCGGAACTCCCAGCGAGTTGTAAATAAACGCAAAAAACAAGTTTTGTTTAATGTTGCGCATGGTGGCGCGGCTTAAGTGCCGGGCTCGGACAATGCCGGTGAGATCACCCTTGACCAAGGTAACGCCGGCGCTTTCCATGGCCACATCGGTTCCGGTTCCCATGGCGATTCCCACCTGGGCCTGGGCCAGGGCCGGTGCGTCGTTAATGCCGTCGCCGGCCATAGCGACCACCCGTCCCTCATCCTGAAATTTTTTAACTGCCGCCGCTTTTTCATCGGGCAGCACTTCGGCCACCACTTCATCAATATCGAGCTTGGCCGCCACGGCCTCGGCGGTTGCCCTATTATCACCGGTCAGCATCACGATCCGAATGCCTTCGCCGTGCAGCTTGCGTATCGCCTCGGGCGTACTTTCTTTGATCGGGTCGGAAACAGCCAAAAGCCCCGCAATTTTTCCATTGGTGGCCAGAAACATAACTGTTTGCCCCTCTTTTCGCATCTCTTCCGAACGGGCCGAAAATTCACCGGTATCCACCTTGAATTCCTCCATCAGCTTCCGGTTGCCCAGCAGCACTTGTGAACCGTCGACACTTCCGGAGACGCCTTTTCCGGTGTGAGAGGCAAATTCTTTGGGTTCGGCAAGCGTCACCTCCCGTTCTTTTGCACCGTTGACGATGGCAGCACCCAAAGGGTGTTCACTTCCCTTCTCAAGGCTCCCGGCTAAGGTCAATAGTCGCTTTTCATCCATGTCTTTTGCCGTGACTACGCCGGTGAGCTTTGGCTTTCCCAGGGTCAGAGTTCCTGTTTTGTCCACAACAAGAGTGTTGATTTTACGCATGGTTTCTATGGCCTCCGCATTTTTGAATAAAACCCCCATGGAAGCGCCCTTACCGGTAGCCACCATGATCGACATGGGTGTTGCCAGACCCAGAGCGCAGGGACATGCGATGATCAAAACCGATACCGCAGCGATGAGTGCATAGGCAAGGCGCGGATCCGGGCCGAACAGATACCAAACCCCAAAGGCGATGCCGGCGATAAGTATGACCGTCGGAACAAAATAACCGGCCACCAGATCAGCCAACTTCTGGATCGGCGCCCGGCTGCGTTGCGCCTCAGCCACCATCTGAACAATCTGGGAAAGCAATGTGTCGCTGCCCACCTTTTCAGCCTGCATGACCAGAGAACCGGTGGTGTTGACCGTGGCGCCAATCAGTGTGTCGCCCGATTCTTTTTTGACGGGAATCGGTTCACCGGATATCATGGATTCATCCACCGAGCTGGTTCCTTCCAACACTTTGCCGTCCACCGGTATCTTTTCGCCCGGACGAACCCGTAAATGATCTCCTGATTGGACATGTTCCAAAGGTATGTCCGTTTCGCTGCCGTCGGAATCTATTTTTCGGGCCGTTTTGGGCGCCAGTCCTAAGAGTGCTTTAATGGCAGCGCCGGTCTGACTCCTGGCTTTTAATTCCATGACCTGGCCGAGCAAAATCAGGGTAACGATTACCGCCGCCGCCTCAAAATAGACAGGCACCGTTCCCTCTGTACTTAGCATAACTTTCGGAAAGATCTGTGGAAAAAGCACGGCGATCAGGCTGTAGATATAGGCCATCGAGACTCCGAGACCGATCAGGGTGAACATGTTGAGACTTTT